>ERZ773035.119-NODE-119-length-66123-cov-9.366774_pt1 | contig 66123 bp, 67 predicted proteins | sample MGYA00511487_ERZ773035 | MGnify/ENA primary metagenome ERZ773035 (study PRJEB29015, sample SAMEA2737985) | human oral metagenome | biome: human oral; feature: human-associated habitat; material: dental | place: China | collected 2024 ... | reverse complement strand
CCGCCGGGCACCTTTCAATCCCTGCCGGATCAGATCAGGCCGAGTTCCTTGACCGCCTTGCGCTCGTCGAGCAGTTCGGCGACGGAGGCGTCGATCTTGGTGCGGGAGAACGGGTCGATCTCGAGACCCTGAACGATCTCGTACTTGCCGTTCTTGACCACGCACGGGAAGGAGGAGATGACGCCCTCGGCGACCCCGTAGGAGCCGTCGGAGGGAATCGCCATGGAAACCCAGTCGCCGTCGGGGGTGCCGAGCACCCAGTCACGCATGTGCTCGACGGTGGCGTTCGCCGCGGAGGCAGCGGACGACAGGCCACGGGCCTCGATGATGGCTGCGCCGCGCTTGGCGACCGTCGGGATGAAGGTGGACTCGATCCAGGCCTCGTCGTTCACCAGTCCGGCGGCGTTCTTCCCGCCCACCTCGGCGTGGAAGATGTCGGGGTACTGGGTGGAGGAGTGGTTGCCCCAGATGGTCATCTTCTTGATCTCCTCGACGGGGCAGCCGAGTTTCTGGGCGAGCTGGGACTTCGCGCGGTTGTGGTCCAGGCGGGTGAGGGCGTTGAAACGCTCCTTCGGGATGTCGGGGGCGTTGCTGGATGCGATCAGCGCGTTGGTGTTGGCGGGGTTGCCGGTCACCAGCACACGGACGTCGTCCGCGGCCACCTCGTTCAGGGCCTTGCCCTGGGCGGTGAAGATGGCGCCGTTGGCGCTCAGCAGGTCGCCGCGTTCCATGCCGGCTTTGCGGGGCATGGCGCCGACCAGCATCGCCAGGTTGACGCCGTCGAAGACCTTCTTCGGGTCATCGCCGATGACGACGTTCTTCAGGTTCGGGAAGGCGCAGTCGTCGAGTTCCATGACGACACCCTCCAGGGCCTTCAGGGCCGGGGTGATCTCCAGCAGACGCAGCTCGATGGGCCGATCGCCCAGCAGGGAACCGCTGGCTATCCGGAACAGCAGGCTGTAGCAGATCTGGCCGGCTGCGCCGGTCACTGCGATCTTGACGGGAGCCTCAGTGCTCATCGTGCGGACCTTTCTTTCGACGGTGATGTCCACCTCCGAGCCTATCGCCCACCGCCGCATTTCATGTGCCGGGGGGAACCACCAGCGCCAGCACACCGATCGCGGTACCCAAGCTGAAGAGGATGGTGATGTCCATCCAGCGGCGCCGGACCACCAGCAGACCCGAGACGCGGCGCGGCAGGAGCATCCGGGCGACCCCCGCGAGCAGGGTCGCCGCGGCCATCACCACCGCCCCGTAACGCCAGTTCCCGAAACCCGCGATCAACACGCCGATTGCGAACACGCCAAGCACGGCCGCCAGCGGCCACGGGTTCGTCGGGAGCCGGTTAACCGTTGGGGTTTGCATGGAGCACCTCGGCACGGTCGACGACATTGCTGAGCAGCATGGCGCGGGTCATGGGACCCACCCCGCCGGGATTCGGGGTGACCCAGGCCGCCTTGTCCCACACGTCCGGGGCCAGGTCCCCGGTGGTCCTGCCCTCGACCCGGCTGACGCCGACATCGATGCACACCGCACCCTGACGGATCATGTCGGCGGTGATCATGCCCGGCACCCCCGCGGCCGCCACCACGATGTCGGCCCGCCGGGTGTGTCCGGCCAGGTTGCGGGTGCCGGTGTGGCACAGGGTCACCGTGGCGTTTTCGCTGCGGCGGGTCAGGATCAGCCCGAGGGGACGCCCCACCGTGATGCCGCGACCCACCACGCACACATCCGCCCCCCGCCACTCGATACCGTGGCGGCGCACCAGTTCCACGATGCCGCGGGGGGTGCAGGGCAGGGGGGCGGGTTCATTCAGCACGAGCCGCCCCAGGTTGATCGGGTGCAGACCGTCGGCGTCCTTGTCCGGGTCGATCAGCCCCAGCGCCCGGTTCTCGTCGAGATGCCCCGGCAGGGGAAGCTGCACGATGTACCCGGTGCAGGCAGGGTCGGCGTTCAGCGCCGCGACGGCCTCCTCCAGCTGAGCGGCGGTGGCATCGGCGGGCAGCTCCACCCGGATGGATGCGATGCCCACCTGCTCGCAGTCGCGGTGTTTCATGCGCACGTAGTTCTGGCTGGCCGGGTCGTCGCCGACGAGCACCGTCGCCAGCCCGGGCGCCACCCCCAGGGCACGGAGCCGGCCCACCCTCTGCTTCAGTTCCGTTTTGATGGCGGCGGCCGTGGCCCTGCCGTCAAGGATTCCCGCAGTCATCTTCCCTGCCTCAGTGGAAGAAGTGACGGGTGCCGGTGAAGTACAGCGTGACGCCGTGTTCGGCGCACAGGTCGATGGTTTCCCGGTCGCGCAGGGAACCGCCCGGCTGGACGATGGCCCGGACGCCACCGTCGATCAGGATCCGCGGCCCGTCGGCGAAGGGGAAGAAAGCATCGGATGCGGCCACCGACCCGGCTGCCCGTTCCCCCGCGCGTTCAACCGCCAGGCGGCACGAGTCGACGCGGTTCACCTGGCCCATGCCAACGCCGACGGAGGCGCCGTCGTGGGCCAGGAGAATGGCGTTGGACTTCACGGCGCGGCAGGCCCGCCACGCGAAGGCCAGATCGGCCAAGGTCGCATCGTCTGCCGCCTCGCCTGCCTTGAGTTCCCAGTTGGCGGGGTCGTCGCCGGGAGCGTCGATGCGGTCGGGTCGCTGGAGCAGGGCTCCCCCGGAGATGGGGTGGAGGACGCGTTCCCGGTGCGTGTAGGGGACGGCCCTCAGCAGTCGCAGGTTCTTCTTCGCGGTGAGGAGCGCCAGAGCCTCCGGGTCGAAGCCGGGGGCGATCACGACCTCGGTGAAGATGTCCTTGATCTGTTCGGCCAGTTCGGCGGTGACGGGGCGGTTGGCGGCGATCACCCCACCGAAAGCGGAGACCGGATCGCAGGCGTGGGCCCTGCGGTGGGCCTCTGCGATGTCAGAACCCACCGCGATCCCGCATGGATTGGCGTGTTTGATGATCGCGACACACGGCTCGGTGAAGTCGCTCGCGGCGCGGTAGGCGGCCTCGCCGTCGGTGTAGTTGTTGTAGCTCATGGGTTTGCCGTGCAGCAGCTCGGCCTGGGCGATTCCCTCCGGTCCGGGCGGATAGGTGTAGAGGGCCGCTGCCTGGTGGGAGTTCTCGCCGTAGCGCAGGTCCTGTTTCTTCACCCAGGCCGCTCCCAGCCATGCCGGGAACCCGTCCCCGGCCGGGGTGGCCACGGTGGCCCCCATCCAGGATGCGACGGCGATGTCGTAGGAGGCGGTGTGGCGGAAGGCCTCGGTGGCGAGGTCGCGGCGCTGCTGGAGGGTGAATCCCCCCTCGGCGAGGGCGGCCAGGACGGCGGGGTACTGCGATGTGGAGGTGACCACCGCGACGCTCGGGTGGTTCTTCGCGGCGGCGCGCACCATCGAGGGCCCGCCGATGTCGATCTGTTCGACGCATTCGTCGGTTCCGGCACCGGATGCGACGGTGGCCTCGAACGGGTAGAGGTTCACCACCACCAGGTCGAAGGGGGCGACGCCGAGTTCCTCGATCTGGGAGACGTGGGCGAGCAGGCGGCGGTCGGCGAGGATACCGGCGTGGATGCGCGGATGAAGTGTCTTGACGCGGCCGTCGAGGCATTCGGGGAATCCCGTCAGCTGCTCGACGGGGGTCACGGGAATCCCCGCCGCGGCGATCCGGGTCGCGGTGGATCCCGTGGACACCAGTTCCACCCCGGCGGCGTGGAGGGCAGTGGCCAGTTCCTCGAGGCCCTCCTTGTCGTAGACGCTGAGCAGCGCGCGGCGCAGCTGAATCCGGTCGGTCATTTCTCTCCTTCGTTCCAGGCACGCACGGTCTCCACCAGCAGGCGGCGTTCCACCACCTTGATGCGTTCGTGAAGGGTTTCGACGGTGTCGTCGGGCAACACCTCGACAGCCCCCTGGGCCAGGATCCTACCGGTGTCCACCCCGGAGTCGACGAGGAAGACCGTGGCGCCGGAGACCTTCACCCCGTGGTTCAGGGCGTCCCTCGGCCCGTGCATCCCGGGGAAACTGGGCAGCAGCGCGGGATGGGTGTTGATGGTGCGTCCCCCGAAACGGGCGAGGAAACTGGACCCCAGCAGCTTCATGAACCCCGCAGAGGCCACCAGGTCCGGTTCGAAGCCGGCGACGATCCCGGTCAGTTCGGCATCCCAAACGTCGCGGTCCGATCCCTTTGCGTAGGGATGGGAGACGGCGGGCACCCCCGCGGCACGGGCTCGTTCCAGGGCGTGGGCGGCGGGCTGGTCGGAGACCACCGCCACGACCCGGGCATCCACCTCCCCCGCCGAAACGGCGTCGAGAAGAGCCTGCAGCAGGGTCCCTGACCCGGAAACCAGCACCACCACGCGAGTCGTCACCGCACAACCGTATCGCCGGTTGCCCTCTCCCGCCCGAGAGACCCGGCCTCCGGGAGCAGCAGCGTCCGTGGGCCGAGGAACGAGAACCTTCCGCGACCCGGGGAAACGACATCATGGCCTCAAAACCCACTTGGCGACACTCCCCCTCGCAAGTTCTGTCGTTCGCCGGAGCGCTAGCGTCGAGACATGCCGCATCCCCATTCGCACCGGACAGGGCATCCGCACGGGAAACCCTTCGGCGCCCGCCCGAACCTGGACTTCGACAGGGCCCCGTTCATCGTGATCTGGGAGACCACCCAGGCCTGCGACCTGGCCTGCCGCCACTGCCGCGCCTCCGCGCAACCATTGCGCAACCCGAACGAACTGACCACGGCGGAGGGGATGAAACTCCTCGACGACGTGCGGAAGTTCGGGCGCGTGGTGTTCGTCTTCTCCGGCGGGGACGCTTTCAAACGCCCGGACATCATCGACCTGGTGCGGCACGGCGCCGAAATCGGGCTGCGCATGGCCATCACCCCCGCCACCACGTCGCTCGCCTCGCGCGAGCAGCTCCAGGCGCTCAAGGACGCGGGCCTGAGCCGGTTGGCGGTCAGCCTCGACGGCTCGAACGCGACCATCCACGACGAGTTCCGCCGCGTGAAGGGCAGTTTCGCGCACGGCCTGCGCATCCTCCGCGAGGCCCAGGAGATCGGCCTGACCACCCAGGTGAACACGGTGGTCCGCAAGGCCAACCTCGACGACATGGAGGCCATGTGCCGACTCATGACGGAGCTGGGAATCGTCTTCTGGGAGGTTTTCTTCCTGGTCCCGATGGGACGGGCCAGGAAGGAGGACGTGGCCTCGGCCGAGGGATTCGAGGCCGTTTTCAACCAGCTATACGACCTGTCCAAGACCGCTTCCTTCGACATCAAGGCGACCGCCGCGCCCCAGTACTCGCGGGTCGTCATGCAGCGCAAACGAGCCGAGGCCCGGGCCGGGGCGGACACCGACCTGGACGTGCTGACCTCCGGGATGCACTACTCGCAGCAGGACGGCATCGGCCGCGCCCGCAACGTCAACGACGGCGACGGCTTCATGTTCATCTCCCACGTCGGAGACATCTACCCGTCGGGTTTCCTGCCCATCAAGGCGGGCAACATCCGAACCGACGACATCGAGGAGGTCTACCGTTACTCCCCGCTGTTCACGATGCTGCGTGACCGCAGCCAACTCAAGGGCAAGTGCGGCATCTGCTCATACCGTTCCTTCTGCGGCGGTTCACGGGCCCGCGCCTACGCGATGACGGGCGATTACCTGGCGGAGGAACCCTTCTGCGCCCACGAACCGCACCGCTTGCAGAAGCCGCTGCCATCCCACAAAAGCGCCGGTTGACGCTTCTCCCGGACAGGATGTCCCGGGCAGGGTGCGGGGCATCCGCCGCCGGTGGGGATGCAGGGCTGCCGCAGCCGATCAGTTCTTCCCCGGCGCCCCAGAACCGCTGCCGCGCCGCTGCCTGGTGGTCTTCTCCCCGGCCTCGGGGTCGGCCCTCCGCCACGTCGGCCACTCCCGCCTGGCGAGTCCCACCGCGAGGCCCGTCACCAATCCGGCCAGCCCGAGGATGCAGGGTGCGGTGATCACCAGGCTGCCGAGCCCGACCCCCAAGTGGGAGAGGCGCTGCGTCCCCAGACCGCCCGATGAGAACCAGGCCAGCAGGAACAGCAGTACCCCCGCGGCGATCCCGGCCAGGCCTCCGGCGAGCGCGGTCTCGTAGAACCGCTCGGAGGACCGGTTCAGTGTGACGATGAGCCCCGCCAACGCCCCCGCCACCGCTCCACCAAGCAGCCACAACCAGGCCAGGTCCGGAACCGGGCCCGGTTCGGGAACCGCACCCAGCACGGGTATGGACGGCAGGAATCCGAGACTCGTCCCGTTCATGTTGAGCAACGTCCCCTCCCCTAGGGTGACCCCTGCCCCCAGCGCCCATGCCATGGCCCAGATGACCAGGTTCGGGAGCCAGACCAGTTGCATGACGATCAGCAGGATCCCCGCAGTGAAGTCGCCACCGAGCCCGTCGGAGATGCCGGCTATGCGGTCGCGTCCCAGGACCAGCACGACCGCGAGCAGCGCGGCCCCGGTTCCCACGCCGGTGAGGGCGGCCACCCCGACCGCCCGGGGCAGCGAACGCAGCCCCGCGGGCCACTGCTCACCGGGGTCGTAGCCGACGGCGCGCGCGGCACCCCAGAATCCGGAGAGCCCCCCGAGCAGGAGGCTTCCCAGCAGGGCCCGGATCACCGAGGTCTCCGGGACGATGAATGCGATCAGGGTTATGGAGACGACATAGGTGCCCGCGTAGGTGCCCCCGGTCTTCAGCACCAGCATCCGCAGATCGGCGGTCTCGTCGAGGGCGGAACGGGCCGCCAACCCGGCGACGGGAATCCCGAGCAGTATCAGGACCATGCTCAGGCCGAGCGGCGCGATGCTGACGAGCTGCCCGCCGATCACGGTCACCGAGCCGTTGGCGAGCAGCAACACGCGGGATGCCAGCCCGAGCGCATCGGACAGTTGCGAGTTCGGGGAGGTCAGCCACCCCAACGCCGCAGGACCCGCCATCAGGAGCCACCCCCCGGCCACCACCGCGAGCGCCCCCAGCGGGGCCAATGTGAACCACGGGATGGTCATTTGGGGCCTCGCTACCCGGGCGGCCTCAGCCACATCCACGGCTATCATCCGATGTCGGGAACCGCGTTCCGCCACACCAGCCTCCTTCCTCGATCCAACAGATCACCGAAGTCATGGGTAACCTGTACCAGTGAGATGCCGCCCGGAGGGCGGTTCGTCGTCCGCGTGGAGGTGAACATGACTGACTCCGGCAAGCAGCGTCCCCGCAGGGCCTTCTCGGCGGACGACTCCCAGCCGGACGGCGTCGACGATACACGCAGCGGGCACGCAGGCAGGGCCCGACGCGGCGCCACCGACGACATCGACTCGCCGTTCACCCGTCCCCCCTCATCATTCCAGGAAACCGTCGTACCGGCCCCGGTCCTGCCCGGTACGGAACGACGAGCCATGCCGGGTTCCGGAGCCGGCAGGAGAGCCAGGAGATGGGATGGGCTCAACGACGAGACCACCCCGGCGGATCGTGACTCCGGATCCGAAACCGCCGTTCACGCCGCGATTTCCCCCTCCTCACCACCGAGAGTGGGCCCCCAGCGCCAAGCCCAGCAGCCGGTCTCGTCCTGGGGTGGCTGGCCCGAGCAGCAACCCTCCCAGCCGGCCGTGGAACCCCGCCAGCCCCGCGCCGCGGCGCATCGCTCCCCCGCCAGGGCCGCCGAGCCCGAACCGGAACCGGACAATTCCGGGCGGGAAGAGGGTTTCCGCCGGGATTATCCTGAGAAACCCGCGGCCCCCACGGGGTGGATCTCGCATCACAGGCGGATGCTGACCACGTGGGTGGTGGCGGCCATCGCGGCGGCGGTCCTGATAGCAGGTGGGGTTTTCGTGTTCTCCCGATTCGCCGGCACGGCTCCCGCGGGCAGCGCCAATCCGAGCACGTCGGGGGTCAACAGCGAACCGGTCAATCTCGCGGACACCTCGCTCCTCGACACGTCTGATGCGTCCCTCATCGAACCGGCCGCCAGTTGGAGCATCACCCAGACCATCAAGGAAAAGGGCAAGGATACGCTCCTCAAGGTGAACTGCCTGGATTCCGATCCGGCGGAGATAAACACGACGGCCACCCTTCAACGCGCCATCGGGACGCAACAAGAGGACAAACTGGCCCTCATACACCAGATCGACGCGTACGCCAACGAGGAAACCGCCAAGAAGATCTACGAGCAGCGTGCCACGTCCTTGGCGTCCTGCTCCGCGACACCTGCCCTGATCACGGGCTCTTCCGCCGTGACAGGGCTCGGCGATGAGGTGCTGCAGATGAGCGTCGTCCAGGAGGGCATCTCCCAGTACCACACGATTCTCCTGGTGCGCACCGGAAAGGTGATCAGCCTGCTCGACGTGGCACGCAACAACAGCGCCATCGACCCGCAGGGCGCGGTGAGCGCCCTGCAGCGCCCCCTGACCGCCACCTGCGAAACCGCCGCCGGCACCTGCCCCAGCACTCCCGCGGTCGCCCCGGCCGCCCCTCCCGCAGCGAACCCACAGGGCTGGCTGATCCCGAACGACATCCCGATCATCGCCCCGGGACACCTGGCCTGGCTCGGAGGCACCCTGAAGGGGGTGGAGTCCTCCGGGATGGGCTGTGAAGGCGTGAACCTCACCAGCGAACAGGGACCCACCGACCGCAAGCAACGCTCCTACACTGTCGGTTCCTCCGACGATGCCTTCAAGGTTTTCGGAATCACCCAGTACCGCTTCGCCTTCGCCGATGAAACCACCGCCACCACCTTCGGGGATCTGCTCTCGGAGAATCTGGCGTCCTGCGGCAAGAGGGTCGCGGCGGCTAAGGTCACGGAACTGAGCCCCGTGTCCACCGACGGCAGCGACGGCCCAGCCGTGACGGCACGGCTTTTCGACGTGAAACAGCAGGTCTCCGACGACGGCACCCAGCGGCCGCACCAGGTGATAGTCGCCAGGTCCGGGACGACCGTCAGTTATCTGCTGTTCACCGGTGTCGGGGAAAGCAAGTTCACCGAGGACCAGCTCAAAACCCTGGCCGTCAGGGTCGGCCAGCGCACCGCCCAGGGATAAGGCCCCGGCGCGGAGGTCGCACGCCCGGCCGCGCCGCGCCGGATCGTGCGCGTGCAGAGGAAATCCGGCCCGCGTACACAATCGGGATGGCCGGGGTTTGCACCGATCCGAGCACCCGGGCGGGTCAGGAATTAACCGGACTGAATCCCTGATTTTGAGAGCATGCTGAGAATTGCTAAGGTTTCCGTCGGATGACAATCAAGATGCGGAGAACAGCCTTGAACCATACGGAGAAGGCCAGTGCCCCGAAACGGGCCATGGTCGAGGTCGATTGTTCCGACCTCCCTGACGAGGAGTCCGATCTGAACGAAGTCGTGGAGGCCTCCACGATTCCCCCCACGAGGCGCCGCCGACGCCTTGGACGTGTCTCGATCGCATCCGGCCTGGCCGGGTTGCTGGCGGTCGGTACCCTGTTCAGCTGGGCCTGGTATTCCCGGACCTCCGGGAACGAGGCCGTCTCCGACCAGGTGGCCAGCGACGCCGCCGTCCCGGAGGCCGCCGCTGAAGCGGTGGAGCAGGGTTTCGGCCACTCGAGGGATTCCTCCCGCTCCGGGGTTCGCGGCAACCTGGACTCCGCCGTGGCCGATGAGAACGCCAAGGAACACGACGCCTCCCTCAAATCCTCCCGGGACAGTGCCCTGGAGAACAGCGCGAACGAAACCGCCGCTGAACGCGAGCAGCTGATGGAGGCCGACCTCAAACTCGTTGCCGCGCAGGCTGAGAAGCTCGAAGCCGAGAAGAAGAAGGCCGAGGAGCGCCTAAACGCCGCACGCGAGGCGCTCAAAAAGGCCGGTGTCGACACCTCCCAGATCTCCACCGATGACATGGCCGCCGCTGCCGCCGGGGGCGGTTCCATGCCCGTCAAGGAGAACTACACCATCGGCGCCAGCTTCGGCCAGACCGGTTCTTGGTCCCGCTACCACACGGGGCAGGATTTCCCGGCCCCCGTGGGCACCCCCATCTACGCCGCCGCGTCCGGCATCGTGCTGAGCCCCACCGCCGCATCCTGGGCCGGCAACAACGTGGTGATCATGCACATGAACGGCGGCACCACCCTGTACGCACACCAGTCCCAGGTCGTGGTGAAACCCGGACAGGCCGTCAAGGCCGGCGACCTGATCGGCTACGTCGGTGTCACGGGACGTTCCTTCGGGGCGCATCTGCACTTCGAGTACTATCCCGCAGGTACCACCCCCGGTGACGTCTACAAGGCCACCGACCCGATGGTATTCCTGCGCAGCCAGGGCGTCACCATTCGGTAACGGTTTTCAGCATTTTCACGTGCCAGGTCGAGGCCCCGCTCACCACACGGGGCCTCGATTCCGTTGCCTACAGCTTCTCCATCGGGGCATGGCTGATGGCGAGGCGTTTCTTCCCCGCCGATCCGAAATCCACGTCCACCTGCTGCTTCGGACCGGTGCCGTGAACGGCCAGCACCGTTCCGAGCCCGAAGGCCGTGTGGGCCACGCGATCCCCGACCGCAAGGTCGCTGACCGTCGGGCGTTTCCCGCTGCCCCGCCCGAGACTCAGCGCGTCCCTGGTGCGTGACCTGCGCTCCGCGTTGCCGGCCGCCCACGTGATGGGGGCCTCACCGAGACGGCGCCAGTCCATCAGTCCTTCCGGGATCTCCTCCAGGAAACGGGAGGCCGGGTTGTGATTCGGCTGTCCGAAGGTGACCCGCACCGTGGCACGAGAGAGGTGCAGCAGCTTGCGGGCCCGCGTGATGCCGACGTAGGCCAGCCTGCGTTCCTCCTCCAGTTCGTCCTGCGATTCCATGGCGCGCAGGTGGGGGAACACCCCCTCCTCCATGCCGGTGAGGAACACGGTGTCGAACTCCAGGCCCTTCGCGGTGTGCAGGGTCATGAGGGTCACCACGCCCTGCCCCTGTTCCCCGTCCGGCACCTGGTCGGAGTCCGCCACCAGGGCGATCCGCTCCAGGAAGGCGGGCAGCGAGGCATCGGGTTCGGGCATTCCCGCCGCCAGCCCGGATTCGTTCTCCTCGTCGAGGTCGACGGCGTTCGCGGCCGCGACGAACTCCGCCGCAACGTTGACCAGCTCCTCCAGGTTCTCCAGGCGCGTCTCGTCCTGGGGGTCGGTGGAGTTCTGCAACTCCGCGAGGTACCCGGAGTCGGTGAGCACCGAGGTGAGGATCTCGTCAGCGGGATCGCCCTGGGCCATTTTCACGCGGTGCCGCTCGATCAGGTCCACAAAACCGCGGATCTGCTTCGCCGACCGGGCCGCCAGGCCCGGTGCCTCCTCGCTGCGCGAGAGAGCCTCGAAGAAACAGATGCGTTCCGCACCTGCCAGCGAGGAGACCGCCGCCACGGCCCGGTCACCGATGCCGCGTTTGGGAACGTTGAGGATCCGCCGCACCGATACGTCGTCGGCGGGATTGGCGATGGCCCGCAGGTAGGCGATGGCGTCGCGGATCTCCCTGCGCTCGTAGAACCGCACCCCGCCGACCACCCGGTAGGGCATCCCGACGCGGATGAACACCTCCTCGAGCGCCCGGGACTGGGCGTTGGTCCGGTAGAACACCGCGACGTCGCCGTAGCGGGCACGGCCGTCGTCGACGAGCCGGTCGATCTCCCCCGCCACGAACTGCGCCTCGTCGTGTTCGGTGTCGGCCACCCAGCCGACGATCGGGGCGCCATCCCCCAGGTCGCTCCACAACGCCTTGTCGCGGCGTCCCCGGTTCCTGGCGATCACCGCGTTCGCGGCCTGGAGCACGGTGTTGGTGGAGCGGTAGTTCTGGTCCAGCACGATCGTCCTGGCGCCCGGGAAGTCGTTCTCGAAATCGAGAATGTTGCGGATCGTCGCCCCCCGGAAGGCGTAGATGGACTGGTCCGAGTCGCCCACCACCATCAGTTCGGCCGGTTCCACCGTCGGCGCCCCCGTGGCCGATGGGGTGGCCTGTCCGCAGAGTTCGCGGATCAACGCGTACTGGGCGTGGTTGGTGTCCTGGTACTCGTCCACCAGCACGTGACGGAACCTGCGGCGGTACTTCTCGCGGATCTCGGGGAACGCCTGGAACAGGTTCACGGTGGTCATGATCAGGTCGTCGAAGTCCAGGGCGTTGGCGGCCCGCAGCCGCGCCTGGTAGTCCTCGTAAACCTCGGCGTTGGCCTTCTCCACCGGGCCGGAGGCCTGCTCCTTCGCGGTCTCGAAGTCCACCAGGTCGTTCTTCCAGCCGCTGATGGCGTTCATAACCGCGCGCACCGGGAATCGTTTCGGGTCGAGTTCCTGGTCCCGCATCACCAGCGAGACCAGACGTTTCGCATCGGTGTCGTCGTAGATGGAGAAGGACCTGGCGATGCCGAACCGGTCGATCTCGGAACGCAGGATGCGCACGCAGGCCGAGTGGAAGGTGGAGACCCACATCATCCTCGCCTGGTTACCGACCAGCCCGGCCACCCGATCCCGCATCTCGGCGGCGGCCTTGTTGGTGAAGGTGATGGCCAGCACGGCACCGGGATGCACCCCCCGGATCCCCACCAGGTGGGCGATGCGCCGGGTCAGCACCCTCGTCTTGCCGGAACCGGCACCCGCCACCACCAGCACGGGGGAACCGGCGTGAACCACGGCCTCCCGTTGCGGTTCGTTCAGGTCCGCCAGCAGTTCCCTCTCGTCGACGGCCCGTGCAGCACCCCGCGGAGAGGGTTTGGGGGTTGCCGTCTCGTCGGGCGCGAAAACGGCGGCAAGATCGGGGAAGAGGGAATCAGACATCGTGCCATCACCGTAATAGGCTTGGCCGTCATGAGGCGAGTCCTGAGGTTCCTCCGTGTCGTGATTCCCCGGATCAGCGTCGGCCTGCTACTGGCGCAACTCGCCTTCATGATTGGGGTCACCGGCTGGGAGTCGCTGCGGAAGAAGCACCGGAAACTGCGGCGTTTCCCCTACTCCCCCGCCAAACCGGTGGCCGTCGGCCAGGATGAGGTCACCGTCTACACCTTCGGCGAGGAGCTCTACCGTGACATGCTCGCCGCCATCGACGGCGCCCGGAAGGTGGTGAACTTCGAGACCTACATCTGGAAATCCGACGAGGTGGGGGAGGCCTTCAAGGAGGCTCTGGGCCGGGCGGCCGCCCGCGGGGTCGAGGTGAACGTCATCTGGGACAATTTCGCCAACCTCGTGGTGCCACGCCGGTTCTTCACCATGCCGGAGGGCGTGCTCGCGCTCCGGCACCCGGCCCTCCCGAAACCCTGGTCACCGAGATCCTGGGGACGCGACCACCGGAAACTCCTGATCGTCGACCACGAGAAAGGATTCATCGGCGGCTACAACATCGGCAAACTGTACGCGCAGCAGTGGCGCGACACCCACGCCCGCGTGATCGGGCCGGGGGCGGCGGAACTGGAGAACGCCTTCGTCGATTTCTGGAACCAGAACGCCGACAAGCAGGGACTGCCCAGGCTCTCCAACGATCAGCAGCGGCGCTGGAACTCCCCGCTGAAGGTGCACCGGAACGTGCCCCGGATTCAGGTCTACCCGATCCGCAACATGTACCTCGAGGCCATCGACCGCGCCACCGAGCGCATCTGGCTGACCCACGCCTACCTCATCCCCGACGACGACCTGGTGGCAGCGCTCCGGGACGCCGTGAAACGCGGGGTGGACGTCCGGATCATCGTTCCCGACCGTTCCAATCACGCCGTGGCGGACTGGTTGTCACGGGGTTTCTACACCGATCTGTTGAACTCCGGCATCCGTCTGTTCCTCTACCAGGGGGCGATGGTGCACTCGAAGACCGCGGTGATCGACGGCACCTGGTCCACCATCGGAACCGCGAACCTGGATCGCCTCAGCCTGTGGGGCAACTACGAGGCGAACCTCGAGATCACCGACCGCGACGTGGCCTCCCACATGGAACACGTCTTCTCTGTTGACGAGGGCAACACCGTGGAACTGACCGCCGAGGCCTGGCTCCGCCGGCCCTGGTGGAAGAAGTTCGCCGAGTCCCTGCTCAGCCCCTGGCGGCCCTTGTTCTGACCGACACGGGGATGAACCGGGGGTTCACCTGATGGTGTTCGACCCCTCCGAGGGGCATGCTTGATACATGTTCACCCTCATCGCATACATCATCATCGGCTTGATCGGCGGCAGCATCGCCAAGGCGATCATGCCCGGGGAGGAAGGCGGCGGCTGGGTCGCCACCGCCGCCCTCGGTGCCTTCGGTGCCCTGCTCGCCGGTTGGCTCGGCCAGCTGATCTTCGATTCCTCCTACCACGGGATCTTCTCCATCCGCGGTCTGATCTTCTCCGTGGTCGGCGCCGTCATCATCCTGACGGTCCAGGGCTGGCTCAAGAAACGCAAGGCCTGAACCCCGGGTCCCGCGGCTCGCCTGCCACCCCCTCCGGGGTGATGGCGAGCCGCGTCCCACGGGTGACGGGTTACCGGTTCATACCAGATGCCGGTCCGTGGCCCACTTTGTGAGTTGGTGCCGGTTGCTCAGCTGGAGCTTCCGCAGCACCGACGAGACGTGGGTTTCCACGGTCTTTATGGAGATGAAAAGTTCCCGCGCCACCTCACGGTACGAGTAACCGCGGGCGATCAGTTTCAGCACCTCGCGTTCCCGGGAACTGAGCCGGTCCAGTTCCTCGTCGATACTTGAGATGTCGACGGCACCGGAGAAGGCATCGAGTACGAAACCGGCCAGTCGCGGCGAGAACACCGCATCCCCGGAGGCCACCCGCTGGATGCCTTCGACGAGTTCCTCCGACGAGATCGACTTCGTCACGTACCCCCGGGCGCCGGCCCGGATCACGCCGATCACGTCCTCCGCGGCGTCGGAGACCGACAACGCCAGGAACTTCACGTCGGGGGCCTTCGCGGCCACCTGTTTGATCACCTCGGCCCCGCCGCCGCCAGGCAGGTGAACATCGAGTAGCACCACATCAGGTTTCGTCTCCAGAATCGTGGCCACCGACGACGCCACGTCGTGGCCCTCCCCCACCACCTGGCACAGCTTCCCGATCTCGTGTCGCACCCCGGCGCGAAACATGGCGTGATCATCCACGAGCACCACACGCAGTTCTTCCAGTGGTTTGTCCTGCTCCTGACTCATCGACTCAGCTCCAACCTGACCTCGGTACCTTCGCCCGGGGCCGTGCGGATCCGGGCTGTCCCTCCATAGCGCTCCATCCGCGCCTTGATCGATTCTTTCACGCCCCTTCGGTCAGGGCGGATCTCGGCTTCGTCGAACCCGCAGCCACGGTCCCGGACGAACACCTCGACCTGTTCGGGTTCAACCTCGGCGAACACGTCGACCCGGGAGGCACCGGAGTGCTTTGCGGCGTTCGTGACGGCCTCACCCGCCGCCTGCACCAACGCCGTGGACGCCTCGTCGAGGTCCATGTCGCTCACACAGATCACCTCGACCGCGATCGGGAACCGCTCCTCGACGTCGATCCGCATCTGTTCCAGGGCACCCTTGAGGGTCTGGGCCCGGGTCTCCTCCCCGTAGAGCCAGGTGCGCAGCTCCCGTTCCTGGCGGCGCGCCAACGAGGCCACCAGGACGGGGTCGTCGGCCTGGCGCTGGATCAGGGCCAGGGTCTGTAGTACGGAGTCGTGCAGGTGGGCGGCCATGTCGGCCCGCGCCTCAGCACGCAGCCGTTCCCGGTCGGCGGTCCTGACCCGCGACCAGAGACGGAGCAGCCAGGGAGCCATGACTACGGCCACCCCCGCGAGAAGCGCGACGGCCGCCGCGACCACCGTCTGGAGCCCCTTCCAGCCGAACTGGGAGGCGAGCAGCCAGCTGGTGCCGAAACCCACCAGGATCAATCCGCCGACGAGCCGCGCAACACTGGCGATCGTCCTGGCACGCGATCCGGGCCGCTTCCCCGGGGAGCGTGTCCTCAAACCGCCCCCGTCGGCCTGGAACCAGATCAGGACCACACCGACACCCGCCAGCAGAAGCGGCCAGAACAGGGACATCCCCCGGCCTGCATCGGTGTCGTCGCCGGGGATCATCCCCCACAGCACCCCGGCTATCAACGCTCCCGCGGAGAACAGCATTCCCGTATCGATCCGCCTGCCGACTCGCTGCGGCCGCATGCTGGCCCGGGTCGCGCCCGCGAGTCCGGGCGCCTCCTCACGCTCACCCGCGGGTACGAGGGCCCACAACACCCCGTACAGGAACATCCCCAGGCCGTTGAAGAACGCCAGCAGCACGAAGGCCGTCCGGAACCAGACGACGGGCAACCTCAGGTGCGCGGCGATTCCGCTCGCAACTCCGGCTATCGCCTTCTGCGAGAGGTCACGTTGCAGCTGCGGGGGGTCGTTCGTGGTGGACGGCTCGGAAGTCATGACCCTCAAAGACTGACACGCCGGGAATCGTCACGCCACCCCGTGAACCGGGTTTCAGGGCCCTTCAAGGACAACCTCAGGGGAAGTCCTGATGGCCGCTCACCGTTTCAGGGGTAAGACTGGAGAACATGAACGAACTGGTGGATCTGGGGGCGCTGCACCCGCAACTCGCCCATCTGGACCGCCCGGCAGACGGTTTCACTCCCGGGTTCTGCCGGGCCATCGGTTCTCGTTTCGGCATCGACCCGTTGCTGATACGCATCCTCTTCATCCTGGCCTCTGCGCTGAGCGGGGTGGGGGTGATCGCATATGCCTGGGGAATCCTGCTGACCCCGCGCGCCGGACGCCAGGCCCTCATCCACCGGCTGCTTCCCGTGTTCACCAGCTGGAGTCTCCGGACCCAGTGGACCGTCATCGCCCTGAGCTCCACCCTGGTGGTGGCCGCGGTCTCCCAGATGTTGTCCTCCCTGTCCTCCGTGTTGTTGCTGCCGCTGTTCGCCCTGGTGTTGTACAGCCGCTGGCGGGAGCCCCGCAGGCGGCCGGCATCCCCCACCGATCCTCTCCCCGACCAGGAGCAACCCACCGCCGGGACCGATCCCCAACTCCCCGTGGTGGATCTCTACGCCCCTGAGGCGCCCGAGCCCCAGCCGCTCGAACGCGTGCGGTGTTCCTGGCTCGGCACGGGGCTGGTGCTGTTCGTCGGCTATCTCGCTGCCACCGGTGTCGTCGTGCTTGGTCTGCTGAGCAACCCCCTCCTGAGCCTCTCCATCGTCCTCGGGGCCGTCGGGGTCATGATCCTCGGCTGGGGGCTGCTGGTGCGTAGTCGCCGCCTCCCCGTGGTGTTGTTGCTGCTCGCGGTCACGTTCGCCAGCACCACCGCGGCCCTCTCCACCAGCGAGGTGGAAAGGGCCGCAAACCCCGTCGAGGCCCGCTCCGGCCAGGAGCGGATCAACTATCAGTTCGCGATGACCGATGAAGGAGTGGTGGATCTCCGGTACCTGCCCGCGGACAGCTCCATGTTCGTTCACGTGCGGACCGTCATGAGCGAGGTTCGCATCATGCTGCCGAGACCACCAACCCGCCATTACGTGAGGGCCTGGGTGATTGATGTGTCCTGGCCCGGGGGCACCGCTCCCCGGGATCACGATTCCGCGGCTCAGGGAATCCAGTTGTTCATAGATGGGTATTTGTCCAACGTGAAAGTGGAGTACCCCTCATGAAACGGCTGGATGTTCCGACCATGGTCACGGGTGTGATCGTCATCGGTTTCGCGGCGATCTCCGCGTGGGCCGCCCTCGGTCAGGGATTCGTGATCCCCATGAGGACATTGTTCGCGGGTGTGCTGCTGGTGGCGGGTTCGCTGGGACTGATGATCATCCTCGGACGTTCGCCCGGAAACAGAAAAACCAATGAAAGGAAGAAATGATGGCACTCGTTCGTTCGGACTCCGACAAGTGGATCGCAGGTGTCGCCGGAGGCATCGCCGAGGCAACCGGCTACGACTCCAGTACCGTGCGCCTGGTGCTCGCGCTGCTCATGGTGTGCGCCGGTTCCGGGCTCCTGATCTATTTCATTCTCTGGGCCATCATGCCTCGTCCCACGGGTGGTTCCCTGGCCGAGGATGGGTTGCGGGAGGTCAACAGGTGGCGCCGGGAACGGCACCGCTGATCCCCCGCTCCCGCGCATCCCAGTGGCCGGTGCCCTGTCCGTGAAACGGGTGGGGTGGCGTGTTCCGGCGAACCGTACCCGAGACGTTCCGCCGGGCACCTACCCCGCCCGGGCGGCGTCATGATGCGCAGGTCGAGTGCGACTACGGCCTCAGCGTCCTGCGGAATTCGCTGGGAAGCATTCCGGTCTCGCGTTTGAACAGCGCCGAGAATCGACTGGCGCAGGTGTATCCCACGGCTCGCCCCACCTGTTCGATGGTTAGGTCGGGTTGGCGCAGCAGCATTTCGGCCCGGCTCATGCGCCGCTCCTGGACGTACTGGGTGAGCGTTTTACCGTTCGCCCTCTTGAACGTTTCCTTGAACTTCGTGGGACTCATGCAGGCGATCGAAGCCAGGTCCGAAATGCGCAGATCCGCGGAACAGTGGTCGTCTATGTAGCGCACCACGTCGTGGATTCGCTCGCGATCGACGGGGCTCAGGGGCCTGGTCTCCCGGAACCGGACGTGCCTGGACCGCTCGATGATGAGCCCCATCGCCTCGAGCACCTTTCCCTCGTAGTAGAGCTCATTGCGGTACGCATCGCCTGGTTGCGGCCAGAGCTTGGACAGCAGCGCCCTCATCTCGGGGAACTCGTCACCACTGCCCAGCGCGACGAAGGCCTGCTCGACGCTGTGGAACTCCCCGTTGAATTCTCTCGCGAGGTATTTCTCAGCGAACTCGGGCGCCATCTCGATGGAGACGCTCTGAACGGGGACGGTGTCATGGACGACACCTCTCCAAGGACCACCTCCAATGCTCTGTCCCCAGATGCAGTCCGTTTTGAGTTTGCGGTAGGGGCTGAACTCCTCCCCTGAGACGGACTTGAACCATGCGACGGTCAGGTAGCTCGGCGGATCCGATTCCATGACGTAATCGCCCGCCATGACGAAATCGTGAATGCTGATGGACCACAGGGCCTCCCCGGGGGACAGGAAGTGAAACCATCCGTTCAGTTTCTCGTCCTGAGATCTGTACGAGGTCCAGAGAGGGCCGAACCCCCGGGGGGATTCCGCTGTCACGAACGACGAACTCCCCAGGATGGACTCCTGAAACGATTTCTTCACCCTCCCGTCCTTTCATCATGTGACGATGGGACACGAATCTGTGCAGATGAGACGGAAAATCCCCGAAAAACTCGGCGAATCCACGCATTTTCATATACTGACGGATGAAAAATAGCATAGCCTAACCTGATACGAAAGGACGGATAATGGGATCCTCCGCCGCTGATACACGCGCGAGGGAACTCACCGCCCGCGACCTGGTCACCACCGGAGTGTTCACGGCGCTCTACGTGGTGTTCATGATGGCGGGAGGCATGTTCCTCGCCCCGAACCCCGTGCTCACGTTCTGGATGCCGGCTGCCGTGGCGTTGCTCACGGGGCCGGTCTATCTGCTGCTCATTGCGAAGATCCCCAAGCACGGTCCCCTCATCGTTCTCGGCGTCGTCGAGGGAGTGCTCCTGTTCGTCACTGGCATGTACTGGATGTGGGCGGTGGCCTGCGTCGTGCTCGGTGTCGTCGCCGACCTGCTCGCCAGCGCTGGGGGTTTCACGAACAAAGCGCTGAACTTCGCGGCGTTCGTCCTGTACTCGCTGTCGCCCATGGGGTCCTACCTCATGCTCTGGATCGATCCGGGTGGCTACACGTCATACCTGACGGGAAATGGCGCGGAACGCGCCTACATGGACACGATGATGTCCACGGCCACGGGGTGGATGCTTCCCGCAATGATCCTCGCCACCGTCGCCTGCGCCATCGTGAGCGGCCTGGTGGGCATGCGCCTGCTGCGCAGGCAGTTCGAAAAAGCCGGCGCGACGGCATAGGGGGAGGCCCGCGTTGACGGATCAGGTCACGTTGGGATTCCTTGCCTCACACCGTAAGACTCCCTCAAAGAAGGGCATCCGCCTTGATCCGCGGACCAAACTCGCGGCGATAGCGGCCATGGCGATCGCGGTGGCGCTCGCCCCGAACATGATCTGCGAGGCCGCCCTGATGGGCCTCGCCCTCGTCTTCGGCGTGGTTCTGGGCAGGTGGAAGAGCTCTGCGGTCACACTCGCCCTCTATGCGACGATTATCACGGCAGCGCAATTCATCCCCCACATGGGCGGCATCGCTCTGCGAACGTTGTTCTTCTCCTTCTTCCTGCTGATCCGCAAGGTTTTCGCCTGCGGTCTCATGGCCTACGCGACGATGGCAACCACCCCCGTCAACGAACTGATGGGCGCACTTGTGAAAATCGGTACGCCGCGCTCGGTGACGATCCCTCTTGCCGTTGTCGTGCGCTACCTGCCCGCGGTGCGTGAGGACTGGGGATTCATCAAGACCGCCATGCGGATGCGCGGCATCTCGCCGACCCCTCTGGGTCTGATCCGGGCCCCGATGCGGACGATCGACTGCGTCTATGTGCCCGTGCTCATGAACGCGGGCCGCGTGGCCGACGAACTCTCCATGGCCGCGATCGCGCGCGGCATCGAGAATCCAACCAAACGCACCTGCTATCTGCACATCGCCATGGGTTTCGCGGACTACGTGATGCTCGCCCTCTTCTGTGCCGCCATCGTCGGTTCACTGGCCCTCAGGTTTCTCGCATGATCGGGTTCGATCACGTCTCCTTCTCGTACCGAGCACCAGCCGCTGCCGACGGGGCGGGGGTCGAGGACGTGTCGCTGTCGGTGGGTTCCGGTGAGGTGGTCGTGCTCTGTGGCCGCTCCGGGTGCGGCAAATCAACCCTGCTGCGCCTGGCGGGCGGGCTCGCGCCCCGCTTCTTTCCGGGGGAGCTGCTGGGCAGTGCCCTGCTCGACGGGGAGGCCGTGGACGGGCTCACCACGTGGGAGATCGCCCAGAGGGCGGGTTCCCTCTTCCAGAACCCACGCACCCAGTTCTTCAACGTGGACACCACCGGGGAGGTGGCGTTCGCCCTGGAAAGCGCGGGCCGGCCCGAGGAGGACATCCGGGCCCGCGTCGAGGCGACCTTCGAGGAACTGGGCCTGCAGTCCCTCGCGGGCCGCAACATTTTCCAGCTCTCGGGTGGGGAACGCCAGAAGGTGGCCTTCGCGAGCATCTGGGCCATGCACCCCACGAACCTGCTGCTCGACGAACCGACGAGCAACCTGGATCTGCCCTCAACAGCGGACATGGCCGAATTCGTGAAACACGCGAAGGAATCGGGGTGCGCGGTGCTCATCGCCGAGCACCGCCTGTCCTGGTTGACCGAGATCGCCGACAGCTACGTGTTCCTGGAAAACGGGCGCCTCCGCAGCGTCATGACGGCCGGCGAGTTCGCCGCACTCGAAGCGGAGGAGGTGAGCCGGATGGGCCTGCGGGTGCGCGACCCGGAAGAGATCATCCCACGCGCAGCCGCGGCCCGCGAGGGTTCCACGGTCCGCGACGCGGCCCCGAACCCTCTCCTGGCGGCGCGCGGCCTCACTCTCGACCGTGGCGGTGAGCCCGTCCTCCGGGAGGTCGATCTGGATCTGTTCGCAGGTGAGGTCTGCGCCCTCATCGGCAGCAACGGGGCGGGCAAGACGACGCTGTGTCGTACGCTGTGCGGTTTCGAGCCCAAGGCGCGGGGAACGGTCACGATAGGGGATGCGGCGACCACTCGGAAGAAACGCACCCGGGTCTCGTCGATGGTCTTCCAGGACGTCAACTACCAACTCTTCGCCGAGAACGTCGCGGCCGAGGTGACCTTCGGCCTGCCGCGTCGGCGGGCCGGGGCCGTGGACACGGACACCGTTCTGCGTGAGCTCGCCCTGGACGACGTGGCAGACAGGCACCCGGCGACGCTGTCCGGCGGTCAGAAGCAGCGCCTGGCCGTTGCCGCGTGCGTGGCCGCCGACAAACGGATCCTCGTATTCGACGAGCCAACGAGCGGGATCGACCTGGACGGGATGCACCGCGTGGCCCGCCTGTTGAGGCGGCTGGCGGACCGAGGGAGGGCGGTCCTCGTGATCACCCACGATCTGGAACTCATCGCCTGCGCCTGCGACCGGGTCCTGCACATGGACGGTGGCCGCATCACCGAACAGGCACAGGTGACCGACGGGTTCGACGCCATCCGGGAAATGATGGGTTCGTGAAGTCCTCGAAACCTGTGCGCTGCGTCACGACGGCGGCGTGGATCGTGGCGATCCCAGGGATTCTTCTTCCAGATTCCAGATGCGGTTTCATCTGAGCAGCCGGGAAAAGACTGATGAGATGAAGAGCGAAGGCGACTCCTACAGCAGCTGCCTCTGCGCTTTGCAGTCATGTACCGAGCGCGATCAATCCCACACCTACCGCACCAGTGCACGGGGGACCGGCGAGAGCCACCAAGTGTCGCCCCAGCTTCGAGTCGGGGGTGGCGTCCTTGGCGTCAAGCGGTGGTGCTATCCGCGGTCGGGATTGATCCAGCGGATGCCGTCGAAGCGGGCGAAGTCGCTGTCGAAGGAACATATGCCGGTGCCGTACTCGATGGCGAGGGCGGCCAGATGAGCATCCGTGACGAAGTTCCCGCGCAGATCGCCGTCGATGAGAAGCCCTCCGAGGATGTCGCTGTGGCGGTTCCCAGGGTTGGGCACCCAGGCCTGGTCGGCGTCCAGCCAGTCGGTGATGCACCTCCACGCATCCGCCGGCTTCAGAGGGTTCGCGCTTATTCGCGGGTGGGTGATGATGCGTTGGAACGCCATCAGCGATGCCCATGGCAGCCCCACACGTTCGGCCCCGTTCATCGCTTCCTCCAGCCACGTCCGCGCGGAGGTGTGGAAGTGGGACTGCTCGTCGACGGCGTAGAGCAGGACGTTGGCGTCGACGATCACCGGGCGTCCCCGGCGTCGTACTGGTCGAGCAGCTCGAGCGTGCCGGCGATATCGGTGGCGTCGACCCTCAGCCCGACTCCGGCAGTCCGCTGTCGGAAACGCGCGGGCTTCCGCTTCTGGGTCAAGCCCGCGCGTGCGAGCTCGTTGACGGCCTCGCCCAGACCGATGTGGCGCTCTCGGCGTAGGCGTTCCGCCGCAGCGGCAACCTCGGGATCGAGTCTTAGCGTTGTCCTCACGACACCACCGTAGCATCACAGATTCATGAATCACGCATCACTGATGCGATCCGCGCTTCGAGAGAACCTGGATTGGCCTACCGGGAGATTCTCTTCAACGTCAGGGCGTTGTGAAACGTCTCATCCCGGAGCTACTCCCATTCGATGGTGGCCGGCGGTTTGCTGGTGATGTCCAGGACCACGCGGTTGACCTCGGCGCACTCGTTGGTGATCCGGGTGGAGATCTTCTCCAGCAGTTCCCACGGCAGTTTCGCCCAGTCAGCGGTCATGGCGTCGTCGGATGTGACGGGCCGCAGCACGATGGGATGCCCGTAGGTGCGTCCGTCGCCCTGCACCCCGACGGAACGCACATCCGCCAGCAGCACCACCGGGAACTGCCAGATCTCCCGTTCCTTCCGGGCGTTCGCCAGCTCCCGGCGAGCGATGGCGTCGGCGCGCCGCAGCACGGCCAACCGCTCGGCGGTCACCTCACCGATGATGCGGATCCCCAGGCCGGGACCGGGGAACGGGTGCCGCCACACGAGTGAATCGGGCAGGCCGAGCTGCAGGCCGACAGCCCGCACCTCGTCCTTGAACATGGTGCGCAGCGGCTCGATCAACGTGAACTGCAGGTCCTCGGGCAAACCGCCCACGTTGTGATGCGACTTGATGTTCGCGGTCCCCACCCCGCCACCGGACTCCACCACGTCGGGATAAAGGGTTCCCTGCACCAAGAAGTCGATGCCGCGTTCCCCCGCCAGCCGGGCGGCCATCGCCTCAAAGGTGCGGATGAACTCGCGACCGATGATCTTGCGTTTCTCCTCCGGATCCGAGACCCCTTCCAAGGCCCCGAGGAACCGTTCGGACTCGTCGGCCACCACCAGGTCCACCCCGGTGATCTCGACGAAATCCTCCTTGACCTGCTTGGCTTCCCCTTCACGCAGGAGGCCGTGATCAACGAAAACGCAGGTCAGCTGCGGCCCGATGGCCCGCTGCACCAGCGCCGCGGCGACGGCAGAGTCCACACCTCCGGACAGCGCACAAAGCACCCGGCTGTCCCCCACCTGGGCGCGGATGTCCGCGATGGCCTCACTGACCATGTTCTCGGGGGTCCAGTCGGGGGCCAGCCCTGCGATGTGGAACAGGAAGTGCTCCAGCACCTGCTGCCCCCACTGGGTGTGCGCGACCTCCGGGTGCCACTGCACCCCCGCCAGTTTCCGCATCCGGCACTCGAAGGCTGCGACAGGAGCGCCCGCCGTGCGCGCCAGCACATGGAAACCCTCCGGGGCGCGGGAAACGGAATCCCCGTGGCTCATCCATACATTGAGCGTGTTCGGGAGGGTCGCCAGGAGTTTGCCACTGTTCTGGATGGACAGGGGCGTGCGACCGTACTCGCGCTGCCCGGTCTTGGCCACAGACCCGCCCAAGGCCTGGGCCATCGCCTGGAAGCCGTAGCAGATCCCGAAAACCGGGATGCCGGCCTCGAACAGCGCCGGATCGACCTGCGGAGCGTCATCGGCATAGACCGACGACGGCCCGCCCGACAGGATGATGGCCGATGGCCGCCTGGCCAGGATCTCCTCCACGGAGGCCTCGGAACCGATGATCTCGGAATAGACGTGGGCGTCACGGACCCGTCTGGCGATGAGCTGCGCGTACTGGGCGCCGAAGTCGACCACGAGTACCAGGTCGTGCTGGGAAATCATGAGCGAGAGTCTAGGCCCAGCCGATCCAGTTGAGCCAGAGGATAGGGCATCACAGCCGGGTGTCCAGCATGTGATACAACGGATCGTGGTGGGAATAGCGACGCGGCGAGCTCCGTTGTCCCCTACATGACCGTTTACTCCAATGTCACCGAGCTCATCGGACGCACCCCGCTGGTCAAGCTGAATCGCATCGCCGGGGGCAACGCGACCGTCATCGCGAAGCTCGAGTTCTACAACCCCGCCAACTCCGTCAAGGACCGCATCGGCGCCGCCATCATCGAGGCCGCAGAGGCCTCGGGCGAGCTGAAACCGGGCGGCACCATCGTTGAGGGCACATCCGGCAACACCGGTATCGCGTTGGCGATGGTTGGTGCGGCGAAGGGGTACAAGGTGGTTCTGGCCATGCCCGAGACCATGTCCCTGGAGCGCCGGGCCCTGCTGCGCGCCTACGGCGCCGAGCTGGTGCTGACCCCCGGTCCGCTGGGTATGAAGGGGGCCGTCGCGAAGGCCGAGGAGATCGCCGGGGAGCGTGGCGGCGTTCTGGCCCGTCAGTTCGCGAACCCGGCCAACCTCGCCGTGCACCGCCGCACCACCGCCGAGGAGATCTGGGCCGACACCGACGGCAAGGTTGACATCTTCGTGGCCGGGGTGGGAACCGGTGGCACCGTCTCCGGGGTCGGTCAGGTGCTCAAGGAACACAAACCCGAGGTGAAGATCATCGCCGTCGAACCCGCCGAGTCGCCGATCCTGTCCGGCGGCCAGCCCGGCCCGCACAAGATCCAGGGCCTCGGAGCGAACTTCGTTCCGGAGATCCTGGACCGCGACGTGATCGATGAGGTCATCACCCGCAACATCGACCAGTCCATCGAGTTCGCCCGGGCGGCCGCCACCCAGGAGGGTCTGCTGGTCGGCATCTCCTCCGGCGCCGCCCTCTCCGCGGCCGTCGAGGTCGCCAACCGTCCCGAGAACGCCGGCAAGACGATCGTCGCCGTGCTGCCCGACTTCGGTGAACGCTACCTGTCCACCGTCCTGTTCGAGGGTCTCGTCGACGCCTGATCCCCGGGACGGGAAAAAACGGATCCCCGGAAGCCGGCTCACCCTCCCTTTGAAGCTGGTTGAGCCAGCACGTGAGCGAAGCGAACGGCTGAGTCGAAACCACCCCGCATTCGGTAGGCAGAACCCGAACACAGCTCCCCGGATATGCGCAAGAGGTTTCGACACGCCCTGCTCGCAGGCCGGCTCAACCGGCTTGGTACGGGATGGTTCCACGGGACCTGCTCCGGCCAGGAAACCGGACTCCCCCGCCGATCATCGGTCGGCGGGGGAGTCTTCGCGTTTTCAACGCGCGACGCGTCTACGGAAGACGGCGACGGTCAGTGCCGGGAAGATCGCCAGCAGCACCACCCACGCGATTGCGGTGGCCGCCACGGGATTTTGCAACGACCACACCTCGGGCACCGCCGCCGTGCCGAGGTTTCCGAACAGCGTCCGCACCGCCTGCACCAGCGACGACAGCGGGTTCCACTCGGCGATCCCGCGCAGCCAGTCGGGTAGGGTCTCCGAGGGCACGAAGGCGTTGCTGACGAAGGAGGTCGGGAACAGCACGATCATGCCGGCGCTGTTGACGGACTGGGGTTTGGGAACGGCCACCCCCAGCAGCAGCATCACCCAACTGAAGCACCACGCGGTGACCAGCAGAAGCAGCACCCCGAGGAGGAAGTTCCCCACCCCGGCCTGGAAACGCCAGCCGACCACGAAACCGGCGACGAGCATCACGAACACGGAGCAGGCGGCAACGGCCAGGTCCGCGAGGGTGCGGGCCACCAGGATCGCGCTGGGCGCCATGGGCAGGGTGCGGAACCGGTCGATGATACCCTCCTTGAGGTCCTCGGCCATGTAGATGCCGGAGATCATCGTCCCGAACACGATCGTCTGCCCGAAGACACCGGCCATCAGGAACTGCGTGTAGTCGCTGCCTTGGACGTGCACGGCGCCGCCGTAGACCTGGGTGAACAACAGCACGAACATGACCGGCTGCATGACGGAGAAGGCCATGATCTCGGGGCTGCGCCGCAACTGGAGCAGGTTGCGCACCAGGACGGCGTGGACGTCACCCAACCAGCCAGTCACCGGTCCGCGTCCCAGGGTCTGAACCGGGCTCATGCCGCCACCTCCTGCTCCTCGGCCGCGTGACCCGTCAGGGTCAGGAAGACATCGTCCAGGGTCGGGCGGCGGATGCCGGCGTCGTGCAGTTCGACACCCTCTTCACCCAGGACCTTCAGCACCGCGATCAGCGCTGCGGTGGGGTCACCCACCTGTGCCGTGAGCACCCGCCCCGTGACCGCCACCTCGGTTCCGGTGCTGGACGCGACGATCCTCCGCGCCCGGTCGGTGTCCGCCTCGTCGACGAGGGTCAGTTCGATGCGTTTGCCACCCACCGACGCCTTGAGTTCGTCGGCGGTTCCCTCCGCGATGACGTGCCCGCGGTCGATCACGGAGATGGAGTCGGCCAGCTGGTCGGCCTCCTCCAGGTACTGGGTGGTCAGCAGGACGGTGGTTCCCTCCCCCACACGCTCCCGGATGACCTCCCAGAGCCCCATCCGGGCCTGCGGGTCGAGGCCGGTGGTCGGTTCGTCGAGGAACAGCACCGGAGGATTTATCACGAGCGCCCCGGCCAGGTCGACGCGCCTCCGCATCCCGCCGGAAAAACCCTTCAACGGCCGGTCGGCGGCCTCGGTCAGGTCGAAGGCCTCGAGCAGCTCCTCCGCGCGCCGTTTCGCCTGGCGGGTTCCGATCCGGTACAGCCTGCCCACCAGCACCAGGTTCTCCCGGGCGGTCAGCACCTCGTCCACGGCCGCGTACTGGCCGGATGTGCCGATCAGCGGACGCACCTTCGCAGGATCGGCGAGCACATCGATCCCGGCGACGCTCGCTCTCCCGGATTCCGGGCGCAGCAGGGTGGTCAGCACCTTCACGAAGGTGGTCTTCCCCGCACCGTTGGGCCCCAGTAGTCCCCGGACGGTTCCCTGCTCGACGGACAGGCTGAGTCCGTCGAGGGCGCGCACCGGTCCGGTCTTGGTTTGATACGTTTTACGCAGTTCCTGCGCCGTGATGAAGGTCATGCATTCCCTTTCTCGTGGTGTGGAATCAGGCGAGAGCCGCTGCAACGACTGCCCGCCCGGGAGTGCCGCGTTCCAATGCACCTACGGATCGCGGCACTCTTGCTTTTCATGGATCCCCCCGTTCCGCGGAATCACCGATGAGGCGGCGCAGCGCCTCCTCGATCTCCTCGCGCGGGGCAACGGTGTCCTGGACGACGGCCTGGAACAGGACCCCGTAGCAGTAGGCGAGCACGGCGCGCCCCGTCGCCTCCGGGATGTTCCGCGACAACCGCTCCACCAGGGCCGCGTCGCCGGGGACGATGAAACGCCGAAGCTTCGGGTGGGTCGTGTAGAGCAGGGCGAAGGACATCTCGTTGCGGGTCCGTTTCAGATCCGCCAGGGATTCCATCACCATGTCCGCGACCAAGCCAACGGGGTCATCGACCTCGTTGAGTTCGGCCAGTTTCTCCTCACGTTCCTCCTCCAGCCCCGTGAGCGCCTCCGCCAGCATGTCGGTGAGGGACTTGAAGTACTGGGTGGTCGACCCGAGCGGCACCCTGGCGCGTTCGGCCACCTTCCGGTGGGTGACGGCGCTGATCCCGATCTCCTCGATCAGCTCCCCGGCAGCCTGCAGGATCTTCTTCCTGCGCCCCTCCGGGTCCCTCGTCCGTTTCGCCACGCCACTAATGTACATCCGTACATGTACAGATGTACAGATTCGGCGTGTCGCAGTTCACCCGCGCAGGATCGCGCGGTGCAGTACCTCGTGGACCCGGGTTGCCAGACGGGATTCCACCAGGACGACCTCGGGGACGACGAACTCCCGGGACGCGTAGGTGTCGAGGGCCTGGAGGAGACGCCCTGCGTTCTGGGCGCGCTGGGCCCTGGCGATGGTGAGGTGGGCCCTGAAACCCGCCCCATCGGGGCTGCCGCCGTGGTGGGTGACGAGAGCCCGCAGCTGCCCGGACCACTCCCCCAGCTGTACCGCCGCGCCCCCCGGAACGCCGAGGTACAACACCTTGGCGCGCTCCGGGCCACGGAACCCGCCCGCCCCTGCGATGTTCATCGCCAGCGGGGCATGGCGCCCGGCCCATTCGTCGAGTGCCTGAGCCAGTTCCTCGATGCGGTGGCCGGGGTGGTCGGCCATGAAGGCCAGCGTGAGGTGATAGGTCGTCGGTCGGCTCCAGCGCCACGGCGAGCTCTCGGTGGCGGTGCGGCGCGGTTCCAGGAAGCGGTCGATGTCGGAAACGACATCAGCGGGAGGTGTCACGGCGATGAAACAACGCATCCGACGATCCTAGAGATCACTTCGTCGAGAAACCCGGAACTGGTCGAGTCGGAACCATCCCACACCCGCCCCCTCGCCACTTGACAAGGAATACAGAGACACTCCCCCTCCCCCTCCTCTTCCCTCCCCTCTCCCAGTTCACGAAACGCGGAAGAAAAACGGTTCAACGTCGTGTGGCGACGTTGAACAGTCGAACCTCCGCGATTCGTGCACGGGGAGAGGGTCGGGTCGTTGTTACGGGGTGTGGGTCTTCCCCCCGACCACCGATGGAGGCTCCGGCACGAACTGCTCCCTCGTCGCAGCCCGGCCCAACCAACTTCAAGAAGGGGTTTCGACGCGGACCGCCCCTTAACCAGGCCCCGGGCCAACCGGCCTGTGGGTGCGCCCTCAGCCCCTCAATCCCAGGTGTTCACGAAGCGTGTTTCCCCGATACCCGTCCCGGCGCAGTCCGCGTCGTGCGAGTATCTGCACCACCTGATCCAGGAACAGGTCGACGGAGTTCCGCGACCCACCGGGCAGCGCGATGAAACCGTCGATCGCCCTCGCCTCCGCCCGAGCCTCGACCGCATCGGCCACGTCCTCCGGGGTGCCGACGACGGTCCAGTGCAGAGTTGCGTCCACCCCGCTGGACTCGGCCACCGCATTGGCCTCCTCGCGACTGTCCGCCAACACCATGTTGAGCCCGGGCAGAAACCGGATGTCGTCGGCCTCGCGACCCGCCGCGACGGCCGCATCACGCAGAGCAGCCCGTTGTGCGACTGCGTCCTCCAGGTCAGGGACCGCCCCAAACACGACATCGGCCACGGCACCCGCGAAGGCGATCCCGGTGGGTGATGCCCCGGCCTGGACGACGGGCAGTCGCCCTGCGGGATGCGATGGGAGGGCCATCGGTCCGGCCACCCGGAAGTGTTCGCCCTCGAAGTCGATGGCCTTCACCTTCCCGGGATCGGCGAAAATCCCGGAGGCCCGGTCCGCGATGAATGCCTCGGCGGGGAACGAGTCCCAGAGCGCGTTCACGACTTCGACGAACTCGCAGGCCCGGGCGTATCGCTCCTCGGATCCAGGGGGTGTGTCCAGTCCGTAGTTCTCCTCACCCCCCAGGGCGGTGACCACGTTCCAGCCGGCACGTCCCCCGCTGATCTGCTGCAGGGAGGCCAGCGCCCGGGCGACGGGGAACGGGTGCGCGTAGGCCGTCTGGATGGTCGGGACGAGGCCGATCCTCGTCGTGAGAGGCGTCAGGGCCGTGACGAGGGTGAACGAGTCGAGGGTGGCGAATCCCGGTGCCCCACCGACGGAATCCGGCCTGAGATAGCCCGCCTCGGGGCAGAAGAGGAAGTCGAGCGCAGCGGCCTCGGCTTTCTGTGCGAGCTCTGTGTAGGGGCTCAGGGAGAACATCTCCTCGACGCGGCTGTCGTCGCGTCTCCAGGCTTCTCCGCGCAGCCAGATCGGGGAAAGTGCAATTCCTGTGCTGAGGGTCATTTCGGTCCTTCGTGGTTCAGGGGCGCGGTGCGCCCAATTGGTGTCACCTGGGGGGATCCGGTGACAGGGTCAGGGGTCACGACGCAGGGCAGTCCGAAGACCTCTTCGACGAGACCAGGGGTCACCACCTCACCCGGTGGTCCCTGGGCGACGATCTCGCCGGCCCGCATCGCTATCAGATGGGTGGAGAAACGTGCTGCCTGATTGAGGTCGTGCAGCACGGCCACCAGGCAGCGTCCTCTCCGGTTCAGGTCCACCAGGAGTTCCATCAACTCCACCTGGTGACGGATGTCGAGGAAGGTGGTGGGTTCGTCGAGCAGCAGTATGGGGGTGTCCTGGGCGAGCGCCATCGCGATCCAGGCCCTTTGGCGTTGCCCACCCGACAGTTCATCGACCCGTCTGGTCGCCAGGGCGGTGACGTTCGCCTCGTCCATGGCACGGGCGACCAGCTCCTCGTCGCGCAGGGTCCACCGGCGGGCGAAGCCCTGGTGGGGGAACCTGCCCCGGGCCACCAGCTCGGAGACGGTTATGCCGTCAGGGACCATCGAGCTCTGCGGCAGGATGCCGATTTTTCTGGCAACCTGTCTAGTGGGCTGGTCGTGGATGTCGCGGCCGTCGAGGATCACCCGCCCGGCAGTTGGCTTCAGGAGCCGGGCCAGCGCCTTCAGCAGCGTCGACTTGCCGCAGCCGTTCGGCCCCACCACGGCGGTGAACTCCGCATCGAGGATCGCAAGGTCCAGGCAGCTGGAGATGATGCGGTTGCCGTAGCCGAGCCTCGCCCCGTCGGCCCGCAGCCGACCGGTGGGTGTCATGCGGATCTCCTTCCCTCGCGCACCAGGAGGTAAATCAGGTACAGACCGCCGACGGACACCGTGATCAGCCCCACGGGCACGGGACGGTTGCTGCTGCTGGCCAACGCGGAGCAGAGCTGGGCGGCCGACAGCAGCACCGCTCCCGTCGTCGCCGCCCCCGCGATGGAGATCCCAGGGGTCCTCATGAGTCGCCTCGCGACCTGCGGGGCAGCCAGGGCGACGAAACCGATGGGCCCGGCGGCGGCCGTCACGACGGCAGAGGCCGCCACCCCGACGACGACGAGGATTGCCCTGCGGGGTTCCAGTTGGATCCCGAGCGCGCCAGCGGTCTGGTCGCCCAGCTCGATGATCCCGAGGGAAGGGGCCAGCAGACCCGCGGACACGAGGAGCACGGCCGCTGCCCCCAGCCACATCGGAAGCGACCCCGCCTCGATGCGCGTCAGGGAACCAGCTCCCCAGAATCCGACCAGCATGGCGTCCTCGACACGGGCGCGGGTGACCAAGTACGCGTTGACGGCACCCAACGCGGCGGAGACGGCCAGACCGACCACGATCAGACGGAACCCCGTCGTGGTCCGCCCCGAGAGCAGGTGCACAACGAAGGCGGCCAGCAGTCCCCCGGCCACGGCGGCCACCGCGATGATTCCCTGCGCGCGGGCGCCGAACAGCAGGATTCCCACCACGACGGCGGTGTGTGCCCCAGCGTCGAAACCGATGATGTCCGGCGATCCCAGGGGATTACGGGTCAACGACTGGAAGATTCCACCACCAATCCCCAGCAGGGCGCCGAAAACCAACGCGGAAGCCGCGGCGGGCAGACGCCATTCGAGAACGACCACCCGGGCGAAAGATTGCCCGCCCAGGAACACGTCGAGCACCTGCCCCGGGGTCAAGGAATAGTCGCCGACCAGGAGACAGGCCCCTGCGAGGACCAGCGCCAGGAGACCCAGAAGCCCTTGGAGGAGCAGCGGGCGCAGAGCGATACGAATGCCGAACCGGGCCCCGCTCAGGCGGAGCATCCGGTGCGCGAAGACGACTCGTTGCCTCATGTGGTGCTCGCTCTGCGGGCCAGCAGCACCAGCAGGGGCGCACCAATCACGGCGGTGAGGATTCCCGCTTCGATCTCCCCGGGAATGGCGATCACACGGCCGAGCACATCGGCCGCCAGCACGAGGGCCGGACCCACCAGCAGGGATCCGGCGAGGATCACCCGCTGGCCGGATCCGACACCCCACCGCACCACGTGCGGGACCATCAGTCCGACGAAGGCGATTCCACCCGTGATCGCGGTAGCGGGACCAGCCAGGAGCGTGATGGCGATCACTGCCAGAAACCGGGTCCGCCCGGCCCGGACCCCCAGCCCGGATGCGACGTCATCACCCAGGGCCATGGCGTCCAGCGAACGCCCCAGGGCGAACGCAAGCATCAGGGCCACGCCAACGAGGGGCAGGACCGGGAGAAGTTCTGCGATCCGGGTGCGTCCGATCGATCCCACCGCCCAGTTGCGGACCGCCGCGAAGGTGTCCGGATCCAGCAGGGACAGAAACTGGCTCACCCCGCTCAGCACGGCCGACATGGCCACCCCGCCGAGAACCAGCTGGACCGGCGCTGTGGGGCCCCGTCCCGTGGCCCCCAGAAGCAGGACCAGAGCCGTGACCCCGGCGGCACCCACGAAGGCGAACCACTGGTAGCCCTCCACTCCCGTGATGCCGAACAGACCGATGCCGACCGTCACCGCGAGCCCGGCGCCGGAGTTGACACCCAGGATTCCTGGATCCGCCAGAGGATTGCGGGTCAGCGCCTGCATCAGGGCACCCGCCACGCCATAGGCGGCCCCGACCACCAGGCCGACGGCCGTGCGCGGGATACGCATGTCCCACACGATCGCGGTGACGGGATCAGCCCCGGGAGCGACGAGCGCCCGCCACCACTCGGAGGGGCTGAGGAACCTGGCTCCCGTCATCGTGCTGGCCAGGACCGACAGCAGGAGAATCACGACCAGTCCGGCAAACACGGTCACCGGCCGTCGGGGAGCCCCGTCAGGACCCCGGCGCAGGGCGGACGAGCGGGCCATGGTGGATTCTGCGCAGCGGTGTCAGCGGGTCCCGGGAGGGGTCCGGGGTCATCCGATCGCCTCGGCGATCCTGGGCACCAGGATGTCGAGCGCCACCCTGGTGCCCATCGGGCCGGCCGTGGACATCGCCCATCCGGCGGGTGATTTCTTCTCGGTGATGACCGTGTGCCCGTTCTTCCAGGCCTCAAGGCCCTGGAAAACGGCGGAGTCGGTCAGACCGGGGATGGCCTCAGGAGTCGCCTCGGTGGCGCCCTCACTGCCCGAGACGATCAGCACGTCGGCGTCGATCGACCCCATCAGTTCAGGGCTGACGGTCTGGGTTTCCGAGAAGGAACCCGCATTCCGGGCCTGTGTGAAACCGATGGATGTGAACACCTCGGTGATGATCGAACCGGGAAGACTTTGGTAGCTGAGACCTCGCTGGGTCCCGAACCAGACCGTGTAGCTGAGGCTCTTGCCCGCGAAACCCGGGTTGGCCTGTTTGATGCCGGCGATGTAGGAGTCGTAGTCGGAAATCACCTTTTCGGCTGCGTCGGACAGGTCGAGCGCCTTGCCGAGGATGCGGATGTTGTCCTGCCAGGGGTTGCTGAAATAGCCGGTCCACGGCTTGTCACTTGTGATCACCGGGGCGATCTCGGAGAGTTTCGCGAAAGAGTTGGTCAGGTCGTAGCCGAACACCACGATCACGTCGGGTTTGGCCGCCGCGATGGATTCATAGGGATACTGGTCCCAGCTCTCGGTCTCGAAGACCAGCTCGATGCGATCCACCGCCGCCTCCTTCAGCCAGGGAGCCTTGTTGAATCCGAGACCATTGGTGGTAACGGGGACCCCTCCCAGGGACAGCAGGAGTTCCGTGTCCACGGCGTTCGCGCCGACGGTGGCGACACGGGTCGGCCGCTTGCCGACGACCGACTCACCGTAGGGAGAGATCAGCGTCAGCGGGTACTCGGTCTTTCCCTCGGCAGCCGGGAGGAGAGAGCTCATCGTTTCGGACACCGACGAGGACTCGGGTGTCCCGTTGGATGTCGATGAGCACGACGTGGCGGCGAGGGCGCAAAAGGCCAGCAGGACACCACTCAGACGGATCAGCAGAGGAAACCGGAAGGACATATTGGGCGACACCTTCGCTCAGAGCCGCTTCGGGCCACTCGGCCGGCGGCTGGCGGAACATTTATGTTAGATACACTAACTTATTGTGTGGCGAGTGACCAGAGGTGTCTCACGCACCCTCCGAAACGGTCCCTCCGGACCTCTGAGCGCTCAACCTCACCGAAAGACGCAAGAATTGGGGGCATGGTCTCACCCGGACGGCCTCGCCTGATCACCACCGACCGCATCATCGAGGCGGGAAAACGCATCACCCTTCCGCACCTGTCGATCAGAGGGGTGGCGAAAGAACTCGGCGTCAGCGAGATGTCGATCTACCGGATCGTCGGGGACCTCGAGGGGCTGAGGGCCATGGTCGCCGAGGGCATCGTCGCCGGGCACGTCTTCCCCGAACCAACGGCCACGGATCCGGAAGACGCGCTCGTCGAACTGGCGCACACGCTCCGCGACTTCGTGATGGCCAATCCGGGCATCGGACAGCACCTGACCAGGCTCGCCGCCCCCAGACACGAGTTCACGATCAGGCTGGCGGAGGTGCAGCAGGCTGCCTTCGCCTCGCGTTTCGGCTACCCGCCGGCACAGGCCAGCCTGCTGGTCTCGACCGTCGCGGAACACGCGATCGCCTTGGGTGAAATCAATCCGCTGTCCCAAGACGACACCGCACCCGGCCCTCTGCCCGAACAGGCACCCACGCTCCGGGCCGGGGCCGAGTCGATCGCCCTGCTGAGCCCACGAGAGCGCTTCGAGTGGTCCATCCGGGCCACGGCGCGGGGATCCATCTCGTTGCTGGACCGGGTAAACCCGGTTGCGCAGCACTCAAACCCTGAAACCGCCACCGAAGGAGCGAAATAGGTGTTGAGTGCTGCGCAGCCGCGCGTTTCCGGGGTTCTTCCCCACCCGGAGGTCAGTTCAGCCCTCATCCGCTTCCTCCGCCGCGATCTGTTCGTGGTGCCGCACCACCTCGCGGACGATGAAGGTGATGAACTTCTCCGCGAACTCCGGGTCCAGTTCGGATTCGGCGGCCAAGGCACGCAGCCGCTGGATCTGCTGCGCCTCACGGTCCGGGTCGGCCGGGGGAAGCCCCGCGGCGGCCTTCAGCTTTCCCACCTGCTGGGTGATCTTGAAACGCTCGGCCAGCAGATGGACCAGCATGGAGTCCATGTTGTCGATGCTGCCCCGCAGTCTCAGCAGTTCCCGGCGGGCGTCCTCGGGTTCCATCAGTGCACCATCACGTCTATTCGCTGGAAGGACTTGATGTCGGTGTAACCGGTGAAGGCCATGGCCTTGCGCAGCCCACCGACGAGGTTCATGGTTCCGTCGGGCAGGTGGGAGGGACCGTTGACCACCTCGGCCAGGGAACCGACCTGCTCGAAGAACACCCGCTCGCCGCGCGGCAGGGTAGCGTGCCACGCCTCCGGTCCCCAGTGCCAGCCGCGGCCGGGGGCCTCGGTGGCGCGCGCCAGCGGGGAGCCGACCATCACCGCATCGGCCCCGCACGCGATGGCCTTGGCGATGTCACCGGACCTCCCGACCGCGCCGTCGGCGATCAGGTGCACGTAGCGCCCGCCCGACTCCTCCAGGTAGTCGCGGCGCGCCTCCGCGACATCGGCGACGGCGGAGGCCATCGGCACCTCGATGCCCAGCACCGAGGCGGTGGTGTGGGTGGCGCCGCCACCGAATCCGACGAGCACCCCGGCGGCGCCCGCGCGCATCAGGTGCAGGGCCATCCGGTAGGTGGCGCAGCCCCCCACCAGCACGGGCACGTCGAAGCGGTAGATGAACTCCTTCAGGTTGAGGGTGTTCTCGGCCTCGTCGACGTGCTCGGCGGAGACCGTGGTGCCGCGGATCACGAAGAAATCCACCCCGGCCCGTTCGATCACGTCCGCGAACTGCTGGGTCCGGGCGGGCGAGAGCGCGCCCGCCACCGGCACCCCCGCGGCACGGATCTCAGCCAGCCGGGCCTCGATCAGTTCCGCCTTGATGGGTTCGGCGTAGAGCTGCTGCAGGCGGCGGGTGGTGGTCACCTGGTCGGCGGGCTCGGTGAGCTGTTCGTAGGCCGGGGACGGATCCTCGTAGCGGGTCCACAGGCCTTCCAGGTTGAGCACCCCCAGCCCGCCCAGGCGCCCCATCTCGATGGCGGTGGCGGGAGACATCACCGAGTCCATGGGGGCGGCGACGATGGGGGCGTCGAAGGTGACGGCGTCGATGCGCCAGCGGAGGTCCACCTCCGACTCGGAGCGGGTGCGCCGTGCGGGAGCGATGGCGACGTCGTCGAAGGAGTACCCGCGGGTGGCGTTCTTGGAGCGGCCGAATTCGTACATCGTTTTCCTGTCAACGTGACCAGTAGTTGGGGGCCTCAGCGGTGAGCTGGATGTCGTGCGGATGCGATTCTCGCAGACCCGCGGCGGTGATCCGCACGAACCGTCCGCGTTCCTGCAGCTCATCGATCGTGCGGGCACCGGAGTAGAACATCGACTGCCTGAGCCCACCGACCAGCTGATAGGCGACCGCCGCCAAGGGGCCGCGGTAGGCCACCTGCCCCTCGATGCCCTCGGGGATGAGCTTGTCGTCGCTGGTGACGTCGCCCTGGAAGTAACGGTCCTTCGAGTAGGAGGCCTTGCGGCCGCGCGCGGCCATCGCCCCCAGGGAACCCATGCCCCGGTAGGTCTTGAACTGTTTGCCATTGATGAACACCAGGTCGCCGGGACTTTCCTCGCAACCGGCCAGCAGCGACCCGAGCATCACCGAGTTGGCCCCCGCGACGATGGCCTTGGCGATGTCGCCGGAGTACTGGAGACCACCATCCCCGATGACCGGCACGCCGTGGGGCCTGGCGGCGCGGGCCGCATCGTGGATGGCGGTGACCTGCGGCACACCGACCCCCGCCACCACGCGGGTGGTGCAGATCGACCCCGGTCCGACGCCAACCTTCACGCCGTCGGCCCCCGCCTCGACGAGCGCCCGGGCTCCGGCATAGGTGGCGACGTTGCCGCCGATGACGTCCACCCCGGCAGCGGCCGGGTCGGCCTTGATGCGCCGGATCATGTCGACCACGCCACGGGAATGACCGTGGGCGGTGTCGACGATGACGCAGTCCACCCCCTGCTCCACCAAGGCCATGGCCCGCTCCCAGGCATCACCGAAGAAACCAACCGCCGCACCCACCCGGAGCCTGCCGGCGTCGTCCTTGGCGGCGTTGGGGTATTTGTCGGCCTTGACGAAATCCTTGAGGGTGATCAGGCCCTTGAGCCTGCCCCACGAGTCGACGATGGGCAGTTTCTCGATCTTGTTCTTCGCCAGCAGCGCCAGGGCGTCGTCGTTGGAGATGCCGACGGGCGCGGTGACCAGGGGCATCTTCGTCATGACCTCGCTCACGGGGCGGGTGCCGTCATCCTCGAAACGCAGGTCGCGGTTGGTGATGATCCCGAGCAGCATCCCGTCGTCGTCCACCACGGGTAGCCCGGAGACGCGGTACTGGGCGCAGACCTCGTCCACCTCCTGGAGACTGGCCCCGGGCCCGATGGTCACGGGCTGGGTGACCATCCCGGCCTCCGAGCGTTTCACCTGGTCCACCATGTGTGCCTGGTCGTCGATGGACAGGTTGCGGTGCAGGATACCGATGCCGCCCTCCCGGGCCATGGCGATGGCCATGCGGGTCTCCGTGACGGTGTCCATGGCCGCCGAGGACAGGGGAACGTTCAACTGGATGTTGCGGCTGAACCAGGTGTAGGTCGCCGCCTCCGAGGGGATGACGTCCGATTCGTTGGGCTGGAGCAGCACGTCGTCGAAGGTCAGTCCCAGCGCCTCAAAGGGAGCCGGTACGCCGGAGGGGGTCAGATTCGCCACGAGGTTGCTCCTCCCAATTGATCTCAGGCGGCGAGTCTATCGCGCGCACCCGCGGGATGGGCGGATCACAGGGGTTCCGAGCACCCGCTACGCCCTGCCCCGGCCGCGCCCGTTCGGTATGTGCCAGCCGTAGCGAAGCCCCGTCATCCGGATGAGGAAGATCAGCGCCGCGGTGCCGAACATCCCGACACCACTGGCCCAGCCCATGGTGGCGAGCCAGACGATCAACCCGCTGCCGAGCAGGGCCGCCACGACGTAGAAGGGGGAACGGCGACGGAAGACGAGCGGCACCTCGCTGGCCAGGACGTCTCGGAGGATGCCGCCGCCCACTCCGGTGACCACCCCGGTCAGTGTGGCCGCGGCGGGATGCAACCCGAAGGACAATCCCTTCAGCGCCCCGTCGACGGTGAACAGGCCGAGCCCCACCGCGTCGCACAGCAGCAGCGGTATCCGCAGCCGCCTCCCGGTTTGCACGAGCAGCATCACGACCACTGCCGTCAGCACCGACAAACCCATCATCCAGAGATCCACCAGGGCCGCCACGGGAACGGCGCCGATCAGGAGGTCGCGGATCACACCGCCGCCCACGGCGGTGCAGCACGCGAGCGTGATGACACCCACGCCGTCCAGATCCCGGCGTTTCGCCTCGAGGGCCCCAGATGCCGCGAATGCCACCACTCCCGCCACCGATATCCCCCATCGGGCCAGCATCTCCAGATCCCAAACCACGGTCGGAGAGTCTAATCGCCCGGGATCCCGCATGTGGACGTTTTCCATTCCGCCGGAAATAACGAGGTGTAGGCTCCCGGCCGGGGAGCATCTCCGGAACAGACGAGTCCTGAAAAGAGGAGACCGGATGGCCCAGCATCGACGTCACCGGCGGCATGGCCCGCTGCGCCTGAACACCGAAGGAGATAACAATGGCTGATTTCCACCTAGCACCCACTACCCGCAGGCCGCAGGCCGAACGCGAGGCGATCCTCGCCTCCCCCGGGTTCGGATCGAACTTCAGCGACCACATGGTCCTGATCGACTGGAATCCGGAACACGGCTGGCACGATCACCGGATCGTCGGCTACGCCCCGTTCACCCTCGACCCGGCCTCGGCGGTGTTCCACTACGCCCAGGAGGCGTTCGAGGGTTTGAAGGCCTACGCCCACGAGGACGGTTCGATCTGGCGATTCCGTGCCGACGTTAACGCCACCCGGTTCCAGCGTTCGGCACGTCGCCTGGCGCTGCCCGAACTCAGCGTCGACGATTTCCTGACCGGCATCGACCGTCTCGTGGAGGTGGACCGGGACTGGGTGCCGCGCGGGGCGGAGCAGAGCCTGTACCTGAGGCCCTTCATGTTCGCCCACTCGGCATTCCTGGCAGTCAAGCCGTCGACCTCAGTAACCTACGCGGTCATCGCGAGCCCGTCCGGGGCCTACTTCGGCGGATCCGGGGTGCAGCCGGTCAAAATCTGGGTCTCCCGCGACTTCAGCCGAGCCGCTCCCGGCGGAACGGGTTTCGCCAAGTGCGGCGGCAACTACGCCGCCTCGATGGTGGCCCAGCAGGAGGCCGAGGCGGCCGGGTGCAGCCAGGTCGCCTTCCTAGACGCGGTGGAGCACCGCTACGTCGAGGAACTGGGTGGCATGAACCTGTTCGCCGTCACCGCCGACGGCCGCGTGATCACCCCGGCGCTCACGGACTCGATCCTGGAAGGCGTGACCCGCTCCGCGGTCCTGCGTCTCGCGGCCGATGCCGGCCTGGCCGTCGAGGAAAGCCGCCTCCCGCAGCAGGAACTCCACCGGGGCATCGACGACGGCAGCATCCGCGAGGTCTTCGCCTGCGGCACCGCGGCCATCATCACCCCTGTCGCTAGCTTCACCGACCCCGACGGCACCCACACCGTGGCGGACGGGCAACCGGGCGCCACGACGCTCGACCTGCGCCGGCAGCTCACCGAGATCCAGTACGGGCGGCGCCCCGACCCCTACGGCTGGATGCACCGCATCGTCTGAACGCGGGCTCAGTCGTCGTCCTGCGGGAGGTAGTCCGCCAAGGCATGCACCGATGGGATGACATAGGTCGCTCCGCTGAGCGGGGTGGTGAAACGGGTCAGCGCATCACGGGTTCCGTCGACACCGGCCATGCGGCGCAGCATCTCGAACTGCCGCCACTGGTCCTGGCTGAAACCGACGAACAACGTACCGTGCTCCCCGGTACAGCCGTACGAGACGTTGTGCCGGAAGATGTCGAGTTCGTTGCCGTCAACGTCGACCACGGTCCGGGCAACATGCGAGGAGACCGGTTTGATGTCGTCGGGAAGCTCGACGGAGTCGGGTTTCGTGCGGCCGATGACGAGTTCTTGGTCGTGTTCACTGAGGTTCAGCCAGGACTTTTCGTGCCGCCACTGCTGAAAAACCAGGATACTCGCCCCCGCCCCGGGCCTGCCCGGGGCGACACACGCCACCGCGGGGGCCTCGATCAGCGAGGGATTCTCGCTGCCGTCGATGAATCCCGTCAGATCGCGCGACTGCTTGTAGTGCCACCCGTCCAGTTCCGTGGCGACGGTGGCGATCCCGGCGAGGGCGTCGCGCAGTTCCGTTGCCCGATCGAACAGGATGGAGCGTTCCCCAGCGGAGAGCCACACCCACAGGTCGTGCGGAGTGGCAGGCATCGCGAAACCGTCAGTTCCGCGGATCGGATCGTCCCAGTCGGCAGCATCCTCCGGTGTGTCCGCGGGTCGGGTGGCACGCCACAGGCCGGGCCTGACCCCCACGACCATGTTGGTACCGCCCTCCGTGTAGGCGGCCGGAATCCTGAACAGCGCCCGAAGCGCTTCCTCCAGCGCCTCGGGGCGATCGAGATCGAGCTCCAGGTATGTGTTCTCCGGGTTTCCCTGGGCAAAGATTCCAGGCTGCGGCATGGTCATGGCGACACCCTACCGGGAAAATCCTCGATTCTCGCGACACCCGATCGGTCTCCTCGCATCTTTACCGCGTCCTCAGTGAGGTCGCTCAGGAAATGGTGGCTGCCCGCGACGAAGACCAGCGACGGTGGTGCAACCGCGATGAACGCACCCATCATCGCCATTCCGTGGCCGGCGCCGTGGGCGGTCCGGAACCGCGGGAACACCACCCGGGGAGCTAGACGGCCGGGGTGGCGTAGGTTTGTGCCGTGACCAAGAAGGCCCGTCAGCGCATCCTCCCGGAGCAGCTGCGCGAACACCGGGTGGCCAGCACGACCACCGAGATCACCAACCTCCGGATCGACATGGCCGGCGTGGGCCTGCTGGTCACCGACCGTTCCCTGCCCGTTTCGTTCCCCACCCTGCCGACGGAGGTGCTGCACCCATGAAACTGACCCTTCTGGGCGGCGGAGGTTTCCGCGTTCCGTTGATGTTCCGCACCCTGCTGGCCGACCAGAGCGACCGCCGGGTCACCGAGCTGAGGCTCTGGGACACCGACGCGGGACGCCTGGCCGTGATCCGTTCCATCCTGCAGGCGATGGCACAGGGTCATCCGAGAGCCCCCGAGGTGCGGGTGGCGCAGAACCTGGAAGAGGCCGTGGCCGGAACCGATTTCGTCTTCAGCGCCATCCGGGTCGGGGGCACCGAGGGCCGCGCCACCGAGGAGACCATCGCCCACTGCTGCGGGGTCCTCGGGCAGGAGACCACCGGCTTCGGTGGCCTGGACTACGCGCTGCGCGGCATCCCCACCGCCGTCCGGATCGCCGAGACGATCGCCCGGCTGGCCCCCGGGGCCCATCTGATCAACTTCACCAACCCGGCCGGGATCATCACAGAGGTGAGCTCCCGGATCCTGGGTGACCGGGTGATCGGGATCTGCGACTCCCCCGTCGGCTTGGCCCGGCGAGTACTCGACACCCTGGAGGGCGCGGGGCTGGTGGCAACGGGAACCGCCTCCCGGGTGATCGCAGGCGACGACCGGGTCCGGCTCGACTACGCCGGTCTCAATCACCTGGGCTGGTTGCAGCGGCTGCTGGTGGACGGCGACGACGTGCTGCCGCTGCTGCTGGAACGCCCCGACTTGATCGAATCCTTCGAGGAGGGCCGTCTGTTCGGCGCCGGGTGGCTGCGGCAGCTCGGGTCGGTGCCGAACGAATACCTGCACTACTACTACTTCGCCCGCGAGACCCGAAGGGCCGACGAAGCCGTGGAGGCCACCCGGGGGGTGTTCCTGGCCGCCCAGCAACGCGACTTCTACGCCCGCGCCGCCACCCTGCCCGGCCCGGAGGCGTACGCGCTGTGGGAGGCCACCCGGTTGCGCCGCGAGGAAACCTACATGGCCTCCAACCGGTTGGCCGCGGGCGGCGTGGAACGCGACGCGGCGGACCTCGCCTCCGGTGGCTACGACCGGGTGGCGCTGGCGGTGATGAAGGCGATCGCCTTCGACGAGACCACCGATCTGATCGTCAACCTCCGCAACGGCGACCGGTTGCCGGAGCTACCCCGGGATGCCGTCATCGAGGCACCCTGCCGGATCGGCGCGACCGGACCGGTGCCGCTGCCCATCTCACCACTGCCGGAACACGCCGTCGGGTTGGTGCAGTCGGTCAAGTACGCGGAACGCACAACCATCCGGGCCGCCCTGGAGGGCAGCCTGGATCTGGCCGTCGCGGCCTTCGCCCACCACCCGCTGATCGACGGTGTGGGTGTGGCCCGGGAACTGCTGGAACGCGCCCGGGCGGAGTTCCCGGAGCTCGGTTACCTGTCCTGAGGCCGGCATGCACCACTTCGGCTCCGTGATCCCGGAACGCGTCGGGGCCCCGATCGCGTTCACGATCCTGCCCCCGCGCACCACACCCGCTGAAGGAGAAACATGAAACTGCTGCTGATCGGCCTGGACGGGGTACGGATCGACGTCGCCGTGCCCTCGGTGATCCCCGGGAATCCGGCGTTCGCCGAACCCCACCACCCGGGCGACCCGCGGTTCGCCGCGGAACCCGCGCCCGCGGATCGCCCCGAGATGCCACACATCACCTCCCCCGCCGCGCCGACGCTGGCCCGGCTCGTCGCGGGCGGGGTGATCGCTCCGGTGTGGATGACCCCACCCACCGACTCCGGGCCGGGCTGGTCCAACCTGCTGACGGGCACCACCCACGAGCAGAACAACGTGTGGCGGAACGAGTTCGTCGGGCACAGGCTGGCGGAATGCCCCGACGTGCTGTCCCGGATATTCTTCGCCGATCCGAGGGCCCGCACCTACGCCGCGGCCACGTGGGAAGCGCTGCTCGGGAGTTTCGGTCCTGTGATCCAGCGCCGCATCGACCAGCAGCGCACCGGACAGCACAAGCTGTTCGTCCCCCACGACTTCACCCGCGGCTGCGTCAGCGCCGACATCGAGGTGCGCAGCCACGCCTGCCAGGTGCTCAACCACGAGGGCCCGGATGCGGCGTTCGTATACTTCGAGGGGGTCGACGAGGCGGGGCACCGGCACGGCGCGGCCTCCCCCGGGTATCGCAGCGCCATCGGGGAGGTGGACGAGCACGTCCGCGCCCTCGTCAAGGCCGTGGCCGAACGCCACGAAGCGCTCGGGGAACGGTGGCTGGTGGCGGTGACCACCGACCACGGGCACAACCCGGAGGGCGGGCACGGTGGGGACGAGATCGATGTTCGGCGCTCGTTCCTGATCCTGCACGCCTTCGGTGCCCCGGTGAAACTGCCGGCTCGTCTCCTGGCGGACGGGCTGCCCAAGGCCCTGTACAGCCACGAGGTGACACCGCTGCTGCTGGAGCTGTTGGGCGTGACCGGCGGCTCGTGGCATCCGAAACACGAGGTGGGGCTCGCCGTCGACATCCCTTCGGTGGGCCCGACCGGGAATCCGCCCTTCGAGTGGTGACCGGCGGGTGCTGCCCGGGCGGCTGCTCACCGCGGTAAAGGAGCGGGTGCCGGATGCGGTCGGCGTGGATGCACGAGGACGTCGGCACCGACGATCCGTCGCCGTTCCGCCTACCCCTGGGCTCTCCCGGGCGAACGCAATGTTCTGCGAACTGGCGCCGGAGGTCGCGAAAAGGCCCCGGAACCTTGCGGTTCCGGGGCCCGTAGGGTGAGTCAGCTCACTTGTCCTCTTCGTCTTCCTTCTTCTCCACCACGAGGGTTTCGGTGGTGAGCAGCAGGGAGGCGATGGAGGCGGCATTGGCCAGCGCGGAGCGGGTGACCTTCACCGGGTCGATGACGCCGGCCTCGATGAGGTTTTCGTAGGCGCCAGTGCGGGCGTTGTAGCCGTGTCCCGGCTCCAGGTCGGCGACCTTGGAGGTGATGACGTAGCCCGCCTCGCCGCCGTTCTCGGCGATCCAGCGCAGCGGCTCCACCACCGACTTGCGGACGATGGCCACGCCGACGCGCTCGTCGCCGGTCAGGCCCAGGTCGCCGTCGAGCACCTTGGCAGCGTGGATGAGGGCCGAGCCGCCACCGGCGACGATGCCCTCCTCGATGGCCGCGCGGGTGGCCGAGACGGCGTCCTCGATGCGGTGCTTCTTCTCCTTCAGTTCCACCTCGGTGGCGGCACCGACCTTGATGACGCACACACCACCGGCCAGCTTCGCGACGCGCTCCTGGAGCTTCTCGCGATCCCAGTCGGAGTCGGTGCGTTCAATCTCGGCACGCAGCTGGGCGACGCGGGCCGCAACCTCGGACTGCTCGCCAGCGCCGTCGACGATGGTGGTGTTGTCCTTGGTGACGACGATGCGGCGGGCGCGGCCGAGCACCTCGAGGCCGACCTGGTCCAGTTTGAGACCCACCTCGGGGGCGACGACCTGGCCGCCGGTGAGGATGGCGATGTCCTCGAGCATGGCCTTGCGGCGGTCGCCGAAGGCGGGGGCCTTGACGGCCACGGAGGTGAAGGTGCCGCGGATCTTGTTGACCACCAGCGTGGACAGGGCCTCGCCGTCGACATCCTCCGCCACCACGAACAAGGTGCCCTTGGCGGCGATGACCTTCTCCAGCAGCGGGAGCAGGTCGTTCATGGAGGAGATCTTGCCGGAGTTGATGAGGATGTAGGGATCCTCCAGGACGGCCTCCATGCGGTCGGCGTCCGTGACGAAGTACGGCGAGAGGTAGCCCTTGTCGAACTGCATGCCCTCGGTGAACTCCAGCTCGGTGCCGAAGGTCTGGGACTCGTCGACGGTGATGACGCCGTCCTTGCCGACCTTGTCGAAGGCCTCGGCGATCAGCTCACCGATCTGCTCGTCACGCGAGGAGATGGTGGCGACGTTGGCCATGTCGGCGGTGGTGTCGACGGAACGGGAGTTCTCGTGGAGCCGCTCGACGACGGCCTCAACGGCCTTGTCGATGCCGCGCTTCAACCCGACGGGGTTCGACCCGGAGGCCACGGCGCGCAGGCCCTCGTGGACCAGCGCCTGGGCCAGCACGGTGGCGGTGGTGGTGCCGTCGCCGGCGACGTCGTTGGTCTTGGTGGCGACCTCCTTGGCGAGCTGGGCGCCGAGATCCTCGTAGGGATCCTCGAGCTCGACCTCCTTGGCGACGGTCACGCCGTCGTTGGTGATGGTGGGGGCGCCCCACTTCTTGTCGAGCACGACGTAGCGGCCCTTGGGGCCGAGGGTCACCTTGACGGTGTTGGCGAGGGTGTCGACGCCGCGCTCAAGCGAACGTCGCGCCTCCTCGTCGAACTGCAGAGTCTTTGCCATGGGTCACGCCTCGATTCAGCGGGAGACGACGGCGAGGATGTCGCGGGCGTTGAGCAGCAGGTACTCGGAGCCGTCGTACTTGACCTCGGTGCCCCCGTACTTGCTGAAGATGACGACATCGCCCTCGGCGACGTCGAGCGGGACGCGGTTGCCCTTGTCGTCGATGCGGCCGGGACCGGTGGCAACGACGCGGCCCTCCTGCGGCTTCTCCTTGGCGGTGTCGGGGATGACCAGCCCGGAAGCGGTGGTCTGCTCGGCCTCGAGCGGCTGGACGAGGACGCGGTCCTCGAGCGGCTTGATCGTGGTTGCCACGACAAACCCCTTTCTGTAGTTGTCCGGCGAGAGCCGGATTCAGTTCGGTGTCCGGTCCGGGCGTCGTCGCGGGTGCCACCCGGGTTGGCACCCGGGCCTACCGAGTGCCAGAAAAAGGCTATACCCCCGTTAGCACTCAATCAAGCCGAGTGCCAAGAAAGTGTCGGATCCGAACGCCTCACAGCGGGACCGCCTCGTCCAGCACCCGCTGCCTGAGGTCGTGGCGCAGCGTGCTCTCAGGAACCAGATCCACCTCAGCGTCTACGAGTTCGGCGATGCGCGCCTCCAGGCGCCCGAGAGCGAGAAGTCCCAGCGGCCGCTTCATCTCGAACAGCAGGTCCACGTCCGAGTCCGCTTTCTCCGTCCCTGTTGCCACTGATCCGAAAACCCGAACACGCTTCCCCCCGGCATCATGGATCAGCCGCCGAATCTGGCCACTCGCCTTTCGAAGACGAAGCGCCAGCGGTGTCGTGCCATGGAATCGGAGCAACCGCGACACCTCCGGTTGGCTTCTGCCGATCTGCGCGGCGATCTCGGTCTGGGTCATCCCGGCCCGGGCGGCTTCCCGGACCCCGGCGACGAGTTTCATACGGGCCTTGGCCATCGCGGCATCGGACGATGCGGCGATCTCGGCCAACGACTCCTTCATGACGCAATTATAGCAATTGCTATATTTGGCGTCGCAGGTGTCGGTGAGCAGGTCAGCCCACCCGTTCGACCACGAAGGCCCTGGCTCCGGCGACGGTCCGGGCCAGCAGCAGGGTCGCCGACCCGTCGCCCCTCGGTTTCAGTTGTTTCCGCAGAACGGCGGGGTCGACGTCGATGGCGCGCCGTTTGATCTCCAGCCGCCCGATCCGGTGCTGTTTGACCCACCGTCTGAGGGTGGTGACGTCGTGGTCGAGTACGTCGATCACCCGGTAGGAGGTGGCGAAGGGTCCGCCGATCGGGGAATCGGAGGAGACGTAGGCCACCCCAGGGGCCAGCAGCCAGCCGCCGGGCGCGGATTCGGCCACGAGGCCGGCGCGGATTACCGCGTTGTCGGGTTCGTGGATGAACCTCCCGGGCGGGGCTACGGGCAGCGGGGCGGCACCCCCGGTCAGGACGTGGGGTTCGGGTTCCCCCCGGGGGAACACGACCGCCCGGGGGCCGGGATCCGAGGCGTTGCTCAGCATCAGCTCGACCACGTCACCCTCCACCGACACCCAGGCCGCTCCGACGCCTTCCGGGATGAGTTGTTTCGGCAGCCCGGGGCCGAGTTTGACGAAAACCACCCGCTGCCCCCGCATGTGGTCCTCCACCAGCGACCAGGGCGGGGTGAGGTCGGCGACGTCCCAGGTCCGGCCCCGCGCGGTGCGGCGGGCCGGGTCGAGGAAGATCCCGCAGCCCTCGGGAACCCGGGCATCCTCGGCGCGCCCCACTGTCACCTCTCCACCCCCGGCCAGAGCCAGGTTGGCCTGGGCGAGGGCGGCGGTAGCGGGGTCCGATTCGACGGCGTGAACCCCGAGGCCCGCCTCCGCGAGGGCCATCGCGTCGACCCCGATCCCGCATCCCAGGTCCCACACATCGCTGACACCGGCCTCGACGAACCGCGCGGCACGCCACCGGGCCACCACCCAGCGGGTCGCCTGCTCCAGCCCATCGGGGGTGAAGAACATCCGGTCCGCCATGGGCAGTTTTTCCCGGGCCCGTCGCCGCAGGGCCACCTGGGTCAGGGCGGCAGCGGCCAGCTCCGGTGGGAAACGCCGCCGCATCCGTTCGGCGGCACCGAGCGAATCCGGATCGGCTTCCGCGGCCGCCATCTCCAGGGCCAGGGCGCCGTCGTCGCTCAGAATGTCCACGAGTGCAGCCTAGAGGCTCCCCGCCCAAAGCCGATTGAGCCGGCCTGCGAGCATCCTCCCCGAAGTTGATTGAGCCAGCTTGCAAGCGCACCCTTCCCAAAGTTGGTTGAGCCGGCTTGCGAGCGTCAGCGAGCCGGCCGAATCGAAACCAAGGCCTCCGTGGCCGGGTCTGTCACTCAATCACCGGAGTGGTTTCGACACGGGCCGTTCCTTCGTCGCGGCCCGGCTCAACCAGCTTTACCCTTCCAAAGCCGGTTGAACCGGCCGTGTCGGAACCACCCGGTTCGCGGGAAACCTGCCGTCCGGTGCTCATCCGTGAGCCTCCTAGAATCTCCGCATGACCCGAATCGACGTGTGGTTGTGGAGCGTCCGGCTTTTCAAGACCCGTTCGCTGGCGACGAAGGCCGTCACCGGAGGGCACGTCCGGCTCAACGGTGACCCCGTCAAACCGGCGCACGCGGTCAGGCCCGGGGATCGGGTCACCGTGAAGGAGCCCGGCTGGACGCGGGAGTTCGAGGTGGTGGAGTTGCTGAGCAAACGCGTCGGTGCGCCCATCGCACGGAAGGCCTACGTCGACCACTCCCCCGAACGCCCCGCGTTCCTCAACGTCCCGGTTGCCAAGCGCGACCGGGGCGCCGGTCGCCCGACGAAGAAGGACCGCAGGGCCATCGACAGGCTGATGGGATCGGGGGATTGAAGGTTCCCCCCGGATCGACCAGCTCGTGCCGGGAAACCCCTTACTGGTCCAGTTCGCGGGTGTCGAGTTCCACGATCTCGTCGCCCAGCGCCTTCAGCAGGCGGTGGCGTTCCTCGCGGCGCTTGCGCTGCTCGATCGGGTCCGGAACGGGCGCAGCCGCCAGGAGACGCTTGGTGTACTCCTCCTGCGGATCGAGCAGCACCTGCTGCCGATCCCCCTTCTCGACGATCTTGCCGTACTGCATCACGACGACGCGGTGCGCGAGCGAGTCGATCACGGCCAGGTCATGGCTGATGAACAGGCACGCGAACCCGAAGTCCCGCTGCAGATCGGTCAGCATTCCCAGCACCTGGGCCTGCACCGAGACGTCGAGGGCCGAGGTGGGTTCGTCGGCGACCAGCAGGTCCGGGCTCAACGAGAGCGCGCGGGCAATCGAGACGCGCTGCCGCTGACCTCCGGAAAGCTCGTGCGGGTAGCGGTTGAAGGCGCTCCTCGGGAGCTCGACGGCCTCCAGCAGTTCATAGACCCGCTTCTGCCGCGACGCCTTGTTGCCGATCCTGTGCACCTCCAGGGGTTCGGAGATGACGTCGCCGACGGGCAGCCTCGGGTTGAGGGAGGCCGCAGGGTCCTGGAAGATCACCCCGACGCGGCGCCGCAGGCTCTTCAGGTTCTTGCCCTGCGAAACCTTCCTGCGGCCGTGTCCCTGGACCAGTTCCTGGCCGAGCACCTTCACGTTTCCCCCGGCCGATGGGATCAACCCCAGCAGGGCCCGGCCGATGGTCGACTTGCCGGAACCCGACTCGCCCACCAGGCCGACGATCTCGCCGCGTTTCACGTCGAAGGTGACGCCGTCGACGGCCCGGAACGGCTTGCGGCCCGCGCGTTTGTACTCCACCACCAGTTCGTTTACCTCGAGGGCCGATTCGGCGTCCCCGGGTACCTCGCGCGGGGCGGAGCCGAACTGGCCGTGTCCCTCCCCGAGGTGGGGAACCGCGGCCAGCAGTTTCTTGGTGTAGGGGTGCTGCGGTTTGAGCAGCACCTCCTCCACGGTGCCGCGCTCCACGATGTTGCCCTTGAACATCACCGCGACCCGGTCCGCCATGTCGGCCACCACACCCATGTTGTGGGTGATGAGCAGGATTCCGGTGTTCAGTTTCTCCTTCAGCGACCGCAGCAGGTCCAGGATGTCGGCCTGCACGGTGACATCGAGGGCCGTGGTGGGTTCGTCGGCGATGATCACCTCGGGATCGCAGGCCAGCGCCATGGCGATCACCACGCGCTGCCGCATGCCGCCCGACAGCTCGTGGGGGTACTGCTTGACGCGCCGTTCCGCGTTCGGGATGCCGACGGCGTTGAGCAGGTCGATGGCCTTCTGCCACGCCTCCGCGCCGTGGGCGACGTTGTGCACCTCCATTGATTCGGTGAGTTGTTCACCGATCTTGATGACCGGGTTGAGGGCGGTCATCGGTTCCTGGAAGACCATGGCCACGCGGTTGCCACGCAGGCCACGCAGCTGCCGGGGGGTGAGTTTCGAGATGGCCTTGTCGGCCACCATCGTCTCCCCCGTGATACGGGCGGTCTTCGGCAGCAGTCCGAGGGCCGTGGTCGCGGTGACCGACTTGCCGGAACCGGATTCACCCACCAGGGCGACCACCTCGCCCGGCCTGACCGCCAGGGAGACGCCCTTGACGGCGTGGACCCGCCCGAACTCGGTGCGGAAGTTGACATCCAGTTCCCGGAACTGGAGCACCGATTCGGTTTCCTGGGTGGGGGGGATTGTCTCGTTCACTTCAGTGCTCATTTGTTTCTTTCCCCTCAATCCATCTGCTGCCGCGGGTCGAAGGCGTCACGCAGGCCGTCGCCGATGAAGTTGACGCACAGAGCGATGGTCAGGATGAACAGGCCCGGCCACCAGAACAGCCAGGGCCGGGTGTCCATGGCCTCCTGGTTCTGGGAGATCAGCAGACCCAGCGACGATTCCGGGGCCCGCACACCGAATCCCAGGTAGGACAACGCGGTCTCCAGCAGAATCGCCGAGGCGATCAGCAGCGTCGAGTTCACCACGATGGTGCCAATGCAGTTCGGCAGGATGTGCCGGAAGATGATGCGCCAGTTCGAGGTGCCGATGGCCTTGGCGGCGTGCACGAACTCGCGTTCGCGCAGCGAGAGCACCTCGCCGCGCACCAGGCGTGCCATGCCGGTCCACACCACGACACCCAGTACCCCGGCGAGGACGTAGATGTTGGCCCCGTCGACCATGCGTCCCAGCACCGCGGCCAGCACCAGCAGCGGAATGATGATCACCAGGTCGGTGGCCCGCATCAGGATGGACTCGATGCGGCCCCGGAAATAACCGGCCGCACCGCCGATGAGGGTTCCGATCATGGTGGCGATCAGACCGACCATGAAGGCGATGATCACGGATTTCTGGGTGCCCTGCATCACCAGGGCGAAGTAGTCCTTGCCGATGGTGTCCTGCCCGAAGGGATGCTCGCCCAGGGTGAACGGCCAGAACCGCAGGGTGGGTTCTCCGTTGGGACTGCCCTGGGGGAAGGGGTAGAGGTCGACGTGGTTCTTCGGCCACCATCCGGGCAGGGAACCCACCCCCGTGGAGGTGAAGGCCAGCAGGATCACCAGGATCAGGATGGCGCTGGCGACCATCGCTCCCTTGTGGTGCAGGAAGCGACGCCACACCAGCGAGCCCTGCGAATAGGACTTGCCGCCCGCTTTGTCGAGGTCCTCGTCGAGGTCGTAGTTGGCCGGTTCCGGGGCGTTCTGCTCCGGGTTGGTCTGCTCGGACGTGGTCTGATCGGACATTTTTTCCTCGGATTCTTTGGCGCTCATCGGGAGATCCTCGGGTCGAGGAAGGCATAGGCGAGATCGGCCAGCATGTTCATCACCACGGCGGCCGTTCCGGTGACCAGGAAGAAGCCCATCACCCGCATCGGGTCGGCTGCCTGCAGACCATCCTTGAACAGGGTGCCCATGCCCTGCCAGGCGAACACCGTCTCCGTGATGACGGCGCCGCCGATGAGGTTGGCGAAGTCGAAGGCAACGATGGTGGCGAGCGGGATCAGGGCGTTGCGCAGCGCGTGCCGGGTGATGACCTTGCGTTCGGAGACGCCCTTGGAACGCGCGGTGCGGATGTAGTCCTGGTTCAGGACCTCCAGCATCGAGGCCCGCGTGTAACGGGTGTAGGAGGCGATCGAGATCAGGGTCAGGGCGATGGTGGGCAGCAGCAGGTGGGTGAGGCCGTCGATCGTCTCACCCCACCACGTGGTTTCCAGGTTCGGCGTGGACGCGCCGATGGTCGAGATCGGGCGACTCACCTTGGCCAGGTAGGCCGCCCAGTTGCTGAGAAGGAGATCGACCAGCGCCGCCAAGGAGGCGAGCAGACCCGTGATCGCCGAGGCGAAGCTGGCCTGGCGCTTGGAGAAACCTCCCAGCAGTTGACCCGCCGCGATCCCGACCCCGATGGCGACGGCCAGCAGGCCGAGCAGCAGCGGAATGGAGGGGGTCTTCATCAGGACCCCGCGCAGCACGGAATAGCCGACGATACTCACCAGGGCGGTGGCTCCCACCGCGTTTCGCACCTTCTTGTTCTCGAAACCGCTGGTGAGCACGATCATCAGGGCACCGATGCCGATCACCAACAGGATGTAGACCGGGATGCCGACCGCGGGGCGGCGGAACCAGCGCACCGCGTCGAAGTAGATCATGATCCCGGCGAAGCTCACGGCCAGAGCCCCGAAGGTGATCAGGCGCCGCTTCCACGGGCCGCCGACGATCGCCGCGACGATGAAGGCAAGCACCAGGGCTGTCACCACTATCGCCAACGGTGTGAAGCGGGCCTTCTCTATCCAGTTGTTGAACTCGATGGCGGCGTACTGCTTCAGCAGCACCGCGAACCAGAACACCGGAAGGGAGAAGAACACGAAGGCCATCATCGTGATGGCGTAGTCGAATCCGCTGTACTGCCGGATCGCGGTCAGGATACCCAGGATGACACCGGTGACGATGGCCAGGCACGTGGCCAGGATCACCAACCGGATCGAGACCCCGGCAGCCGACGCGATCAGGGCGTTGACGGATTGGCCGTTCGACGCGGTGCCCAGGTCACACTGTCCGTACAGGCACTTGGCGGCTCCTCCGAGCCAGTTCAGGTAACGCTCGTACCAGGGCTTGTCGAGCCCCAGGAGGAGAGTGCGCTGACGAATCAGGTTGTCCCTGTTGGGCGAGTTCGATTCACGCAGATCCGCCAGCGGATCGCCGGCGTTGATCACCAGGATGAACATCAACAAGGAGCCCAGCAGGAGAACCAACAGCGAGATTCCCAAGCGTTTGGCAATGTACTTGATCACGAGAGTTCCTTTTCAGGAGGCTGCCGGGCCAACGCCTGGCTGACCCATAGCGCCAGATAATAGAGCACTTTCAGGCAACCCCGCGCCAGTCGTGGTCCAGGTTTTGGGACACTCGGTCCCCCTTCAACGGCCGAGGGGGTGGATGGCCGTGGCCATCCACCCCCTCGGTTTGGGCTCGGGGCAGATCAGTTCTACATCAGCGCATCTGCCACTGGAAGGCGTTCCAGGACACCGTGGACTGGGCCGCAGTGACCCTCACGTTGCGCACCTTGGAGTTCCACGCCACCACCCCGGGGTGGGAGTAGAGCGGGATGTTGAACAGCGTGTCCCACAGCTCCTTCTCGATTACCGTGGTCTGTTCCACCTGCTCCTTGGCATCGAGGGTGTTGGTCAGCTTGTTCCAGGCCTCGTCGACCTTGGGGTTGGAGTACTTGCCGTAGTTCTGGGGCCTGCCGGTCGCCTGGATGTTCTGGCCAGTGGTGATGAGCCCGGAACCGGCCCAGGCGTACAGCGCAACCTCATAGTCACCCTTGACTACCGCGTTCTCGAAGAAGTCCTGGGCGGCTGCATCCACAACTTCGAAACCGGCGTCCTTGCAGGAGGACTGGATGGCCGCGACGGTTTCCGTGCGCCGCTGGTTGCCCGCCTTGTAGCCGATGCGCACCTTGATCGGGGTCTGAATGCCACTCTCCGCGACCAGCTGCTTGGCCTTCTCGATGTCGACCTGGTCGTAGCTGCCGTCGTAGGACTTGGAGGTGACCTCCTGGTAGTTCTTCTGGAAGGGCAGGACCTCGCGGGCGTTCAGCAGCTGCGCGTCCTCCTTGATCGGCTTGATGAGCCGGTCGAGGATGGTCTGGCGCGGCACGCAGCGCGCGAAGGCCTCACGCAGCTTCTTGCCACCCTGGGCGTCGGAGAAGACGTTGCTGTCACGGAAGTTGAAGTCCAGGTGTTCCCAGGTCATCTCCGAGGTGGTCGCCACCTGGACGGAAGAACCGATCCCCTGCAGCCGCTTGACGGTGTCGACGGTGGCCTGCGGACGAATCACATCCAGATCGCCGTTCTGCAGCGACTGGGACATCTGGTTGTCGGCCACGTAGGAGAACACCAGGTTCTTGGTTCCGGCCGGGGTACCCCAGTAGTTCGGGTTCGCCTCGAGGGTGAGGGTGGTGTCCTTCCAGCCACCCTGCTTCAGCTGGTAGCGGTTCGAGGACGGAATGAGGGAGGCGTCGGGAAGCTGGCCGGGCTGGAAGATCCATCCCTCGTTCCAGAACTTGGCCGCCTTTTTAACGGTCTCCGCGTCACGGTTCAGGATGGCATTGGCCAGGGCGTCGGGCTCCAGCCCGGACTGCTTGGCCACGATGTGCGCAGGAAGGGGGCCAGACAGAACTGCCTTGTAGTCCGGGTACTGCCCCTTGAACTTGATGGTGAACGTCTTGGAACCCGCCTCACCCTGCGGCCCCTCGGGGACATGCTCGGAGAAGGTCGTGGAGACGTGGTTGAACACGGCTTCCGCGTCCTTGTTCTGGCCGCTCGCCAGGCCAGGGACCAGGAACTCGGGGTTCTGGGCCGCCCAATCCAGCAGGTAGTCGTTGATGGTGATCGGGGTGCCGTCGGACCACTTCGCGTTGTCGGCGATGGTGTACTTCACCTCGAGCGGATCCTGGCTCACCACCTCGGAGGTTCCGAACTCCTTGTCCTCGCAGACGGTGCCGTCGGTCCCGAAGTACCAGAAATTGCCGAACATCTGGTCGGCGACCACCGAGTTGTAGGTGGAGTAGGTGGCGTTGGTTACGTTGTTGTACCCGCTCCAGTTGCCGGGACCGGGGCTGTAGACCACCTGCCCGTCGGAGGTTTCCTTGATGCCCGCGTCGCGAATGCAGGGGTCGCCGCCTCCGACGACGGTCTCGGCTGCTCCGGGACTGCTGTTCTCGGCATCGGGATCCTCGCCGCTGGTGCAGGCGCCGAGCATCAGTGCTCCGCTCACCAGCACAGCCAGGGCCGCCTTGGTTCCCCTGAACTTCATGTTTTCTCCTTGTCGTGAGCCGACACCTGGTCCCACCACGGGACCAGTTGGCATCGGACCTTAGTAGTACCCGAAGTCGCTGAAAACCCCGGGGTACAGTTGTGGAACGGATTGTTACCTATCTGATACGTGGAAGTTCCCGTCAGACCACGATCCGATTGACGGGCAGCCCAGTCAGCGCGGAGAAGTCCAGCGACGACGGGGGCAGTCCCGCGCGCACGGCCGTCAACCCGACGGCGGCGATCATCGCTCCGTTGTCGGTGCACAGCCCCGGTCTCGGGCGCCGCACCGCGACACCCTCAGCGGCGGCCCGTTCCTCGAGCAGTCCACGCAGCCGCGAATTGGCGGCCACTCCCCCGCCGAGCAGGATCGTCCCCACACCGACCTGCCGGGCGGCGTCGAGGGTCTTGGCCACCAGCACGTCGGCAACGGCCTCCTGGAAGCTGGCGCACACGTCGCCCACAGGAACCTCCCGGCCCTCCAGCCGGGCGGTCTCCACCCAGCGCGCCACCGCCGTCTTCAAACCGGAGAAGGAGAAGTCGAAGCGGTGTTTCTCGAGGTCGTGGCGCGCCGTCAGGCCGCGCGGGAAACGGATGGCCGCGGGATCGCCATCGGCTGCGGCACGATCAATGACGGGACCGCCCGGGTAGGGCAGGTCCAACAGCCGCGCCACCTTGTCGTAGGCCTCCCCTGCTGCGTCATCGATGGTGGAACCCAGTTCCTCGATGTCACGGGCCAGGTCGCGAACGTGCAGCAGGGATGTGTGGCCGCCGGAGACCAGCAACGCCAGGGCTGGCATCGGGAGAGGACCGTGGTCGAGGAGATCGACGGCGATGTGCCCGACGAGGTGGTTCACCCCGTACAACGGTTTGCCAAGATGCGCGGCAAGGGCCTTGGCGGCCGAGATCCCCACCAGCAGGGCTCCCATCAGGCCGGGCCCGGCGGTGACAGCGATGGCGTCAACCTCGGCCAGGTCCACGTCGGCCGCGGCGACGGCGCGTTGCAGGGTGGGCACGAAGGCAGACAGGTGCGCCCGGGAGGCGATCTCCGGCACCACTCCCCCGAAACGCGCGTGGAGGTCGACGGAGCTTGCGACCTCGTTGGCCAGCAACTGGTCGCCGCGGACGATGCCGACGCCCGTCTCGTCGCAGGAGGACTCGATTCCCAGGATCAGCGGTTCGCTCATTGAATCTCCTCCGTATTCATCCTCTTCCCCATGACCACGGCGTCGACGCCCCGTCCGTAGTAGTTTCTGCGCCGGTTCACCGGAACGAACCAGTTCGCGGCGTAGAACCCGATGGCCGCGGTGTTGTCGGAGGCCACCTCCAGCAGAACGTTTCCGGCCCCCTGCTCCGCGGCCCAGGCGATCCCGCGCCCCAGCAGCTTTCCCGCGATGCCCCGGCGGCGGTGTTCCCCCGCGACGACGATCCGGTCCAGGTCGGTGGTGTTCCCCGCGTGACGCCAGGACGCGCAGGCGATCACGCCATCGGGTGCGGTCTCAGCCACCTCCACGAGGCGGCCGTCAGCGCCGATCTCCTCCAGCCAGGAGGCCTCCGACCAGCGTTGCCGCGCCGGGAAGACCAACTCCAGCCGGGCCAGCGCGGGGGCGTCGGCGGGCACGGCGGTGCGGATGATCATCGAGGCACCCTGAGGCGGGGCAGCGCCGACTTGCGGGTCCTCGGCACCGCGGCGTCCGCGGCCCGCAGGTAGAAGGGTTCCCCGTCGACGGACGGCAGATCGGCCCAGCGTGCCGCCAGCACCGCCGCATCCAGGTGACGTGGCCCGGCCGGGTCGTCGAGGACCGGGCCGGCCGCGGGCAGGTCCGGGATGGCCCCGGGCGCGCTCACCCGGGGTTCGCCGACGCGGATCCCGTCGTGGTAGAGCGCCCAGTAGAACTCCTTGCGGCGGGCGTCGGAGGCCACCACGAACTCGTCCGGCGCGTCCTGCCACTGGGCGGCGATCACATCGAGGGAACACACCCCGTGCAGGGGTCTGCCCGCCACCGCAGCCAAGGTGCGGGCGGTCACGACCCCGACGCGCAGCCCCGTGAACGGCCCCGGCCCCATGCCGACGGCGTAGGCGTCGATCCCGGTCATGGCGATCCCGACCGAGGCGCACAGTCGCTGGATCAGCGGGGTCAGGGCCTCGCCGTGGGCGCGGGTGTCGGCCACCACCTCGGATACGACGGGCTCCCCGTCGCGGGCCAGGCCGACGGCCACGTGGTGGGAGGTGTCGATTCCCAATATCCAGGTCATGGGTTCCTCCTGAGGGCTTCCAGGGCACCGGCCCAGCGGGGACCGGTGCCGGTCAGGGTCACGCGCCGGGCCTCGTCGCCGATCTCGCGGTCGATGTCGATCTCCAACCGCTCGTCGGAGAGCCATTCGGCGATTCCCTCGCCCCATTCGACGAGGGTCACGGACCCGGGCAGCGTGGCGTCGAGGTCGATGTCGGCCAGTTCGTCGGCGCCGGCCATGCGGTAGGCATCCACGTGCACCAGGTCCGGGCCGCCGCCACGGGAGGGATGGATGCGCGAGAGCACGAAGGTGGGTGAGATCACGGGGCCCTCGACGCCGAGCCCCTCCCCGATTCCCCGGGCCAGGGTGGTCTTGCCTGCCCCGAGTTCTCCGGTGGCGATGATCACATCGCCCGCGCGGAGCAGACCCGCCAGCTCCACACCCAGGGCGTGCATCGCGTCTGGGGTGGGGACGGTGACGGCCACGGGCAGGTCGCGGCCGAGCACGATCCCGGAGGCGTTCTCCCGGAGCAGGCCGAAACCGTGCTTCCCCCACCAGTCCGCGAGCTCGGGGAACTCGCGGCGGCACAGCACCTCGACCCGCTTCAGACCCGCGTCCACCGCGAGCGATACGGCCCCTCCGATCATGGCCTTCGCGATCCCCCGTCGGGTCTCGCTGGGCAGCACGGAAACCCGGCGCAGCCTGGCGGCCTCCCCGTCGTGGGCGACCAGCAGGCAGCCGACCATGCGGTCGCCGTCGAGGGCGCACACCCCCCACCCCTCTGCCAGGGCGCGCTCCACGTCGGCGAGGGTGTCGGAAAGGGCGTCGGCGGGCGGGTCGACGGGGCGGCGGGCGGCGAAGGCGGTCCGGCTGACGCGCAGCATCCCGGAGGCATCTGCTGCTCTGGCCAGCCGCACCTGGATGGTCTCGGTCATGACGGGCAGATCCTAACCCCGCTCTCCCCGGTGGCCGCGATCCCGGCGATCGCCACGCCGCCAAGGGCCGCGACCGCGACCTCCGCCGGGACGGCGCCGCTGCTGGGGCCTGGGGGCGATCAGCGCCTGGTAGTCGGCCTCAGTCACGGGAGCCCCCAGGCAGGGACGGGCACCCGTGAGCCCGGCGAGTTCGTCGCTGCCCGGGACCACCTCGACCGGTTCGGTCTTGACCCCGGCCTGACCCACGATCCGGCGCATCTGTTTGCGCTGGTGCGGCAGAACGACGCTGACCACGGCCCCCTCTTCACCGGCGCGGGCAGTGCGTCCGGCGCGGTGGAGGTAGTCCTTGTTGGTCTTGGGAGGATCCACCTGGAGCACCAGGGAGATGTCGTCGACGTGGATGCCACGGGCGGCGACGTCGGTGGCGACCAGCACTGGCACCTCGCCGCGTTTGAAGGCCGCGAGGATGCGGGCGCGGGCGCCCTGGGTGAGACCGCCGTGCAGCGCCCCGGCCATCACCCCGGCCTCACGCAGCTGCCTCGCGATGCGGTCGGTTCCCATCTGGGTGCGGGCGAAGACCACGGTCCTGCCCTCCCGGTTCGCGATCTCGGCCGTGACCTGGTTCTTGTGGTGCGGGACCACGTGCAGCACGTGATGGGTCATGGTGGTCACCGACGCCTTGCCGGAGTCCACCTCGTGGGTGACCGGATCGGCGAGGTAGCGTCTGACCAGCTCGTCAACCGCGCCGTCGAGAGTGGCGGAGAACAGGAGCCGTTGCCCGTCCGCGGGCACGGCGTCGAGGATGGTGGTGACGGCGGGCAGGAACCCAAGATCGCTCATGTGGTCGGCCTCGTCGAGAACCATCACCTCCACCCGGCTGAGGTCGGCTATCCCCTGTTCCAGGAGGTCGATCAGCCTGCCGGGCGTGGCCACCGCCACGTCCACGCCCCGTTCGAAGGCCTTGATCTGGGGGCCGTAGGCCATGCCGCCCGCCACCAGGTGCAGGCGGAGTCCCATCACGGTGGCCAGCGGGGACAGGTTGTCGGCGATCTGTAGGGCCAGCTCGCGGGTGGGGGTCAGTATCACTGCGCGCGGGGAGCCGGTGGGCTCGTCGACGGCCAGGCGGGTCAGCAGCGGCAACCCGAATGCCAGGGTCTTGCCGGAACCGGTGCGGCCACGGCCGAGCACGTCGCGGCCAGCGATGGCGTCGGCGATGGTGGCGCGCTGGATCGGGAATGGCTCCGTGATGCCCTGCTGTTTCAGGGCCGCCACCATGGGAGCGGCCACGCCGAGTTCGGCGAAACCGGAGGTCGCGTCGTCATCGGTGACCTCCACCTCGACGGTGGTGGCCTCCCAGCTCATCTGATCCTGTTCGACGGGGTCGAAGTCGCGGGATTCCCGGAAGTGGCCGCGCGCCTTGTCGGACCGGCGATCGTAGTGGCCGCGACGCTCGTGGTCGCGGCGACCGTATGGATGTTCCTGATGGTCCCGCCGGGAACCGCGGAAACCCCTCGGGCGGTCATCGCGACGGAAGTCCCGGTCGAAGTCGCGATCCCGGCGCCTCCGTTTCTCTCTGCCCTCGTGGTCGTCGCGGCGACGCTCACCGTCGCGGCCTCGGAAGTCGTCGCGGCGACGCGCGAACCGGTCTCCCCGGTCTCCACCCCGCTCCCGTGAATCGTCCCGGTCCTCACGCCATCCGTAACGGGAACGGGACCCGCCCCACCGCTGCCCGGCCCCGCGGTCATCACGCCAGCCTCGGTCATCACGGCGACCGCGATCCCTGTCGCGGTTTCCCTCGCGACCGAAACCACGGTCCTCGTATCGCGAGCCGCGGTCGTCACGGTCCCGGGCGCGATCGTCCCGGTCGAAACGACCGGAGCGCGCTTCCGGGTTGCGCACCCCGCCCGAGCGGCGGGGTTTGTGTCCGCGGGCGGCGCGCTCGGCGGCGCTCCAGCGTTTCTTGGGGGTGCCGTCCGACTTGAACGACTTGGGTTTCTTCCTGGGCATGGCCACGGCAGGTCCTGTTCACGGTGCTCGTCTCGGGCCCGACGGATGATCCCGCGGGCGGCGGCGCGTCTCGTCACATACGAAAAGATCCGGAACACAAGACGGCCGTTGGCGCACTCGGCGCAAAGCTGACAGCCGGGAATCCGGCGTCGGGGAGCCCGGGGAAAGGTCAGCAGCACCCCCGGGAAAGGCCAGTCAGGCCGACTCGCAACTTTATCCCCTGGGGTCTGGTTTGAGCAATTCGAGCGTCATTCCCGGGGAGCCAGGGACGCGGCCACCCCGGCGAGGATCACCTCCAGTTTCTTCATGAACCAGTCGAAGGGCGGCAGGTTGACCGCCTCGAGCTTGGCCTGGCGGATCTTCTCCCAACCAGGCACGGGGTTTTCCTCCGGTTCATCAGGCACCCATTGCCTTTTCATGTCGTCACGTTCGGGGCCGGTTTCGGCCGACAGCCCGTCCATGTGTTCCACCCCGCGGCGGCTGTCCACCACCATGTCGAAGACCAGGTCGCAGGTCAGCAGGGCGTTGCGGGCCGTGAAACCGCATTCCATCAGGAAGGAGCACAGTTCATCGGAGAGCCGCACCATCACGAGGGTGAAAACCCCCCGCGACACCTCGGTAGCCGAACCGGGATGGGCCTCCCAGAAACGCCAGGCGAAGACGGCGTAGTCGGTGAGCACCTGCCGCCACGGCCCCTGCCGAGGGGGCATCTCCACCGACTCCATGGCCAGGCCGAGCCCCAGGCGCACCAGTTCGTCACGGTCGGGTGCGTAGCGGAACAAGGTGCTCTCCCCCACCCCGAGACGTTCCCGCACTGCCGTGAAAGTCAGCTGTGGGAACCCCACCTCGAGCACCGCCCTGGCCACCGTCTCCCTTGTTAGGCGCGGCGGACGGCCACGCCTCGCTCCTTCAGCCATCACGCCTCCTCCTTTACTGCGGTCTCCGAGTTGGGACGGAAGTTTCGGAAGGCGGGATGCGCGAGGACGAACACCGCGACGACTCCCAGGACCACGACGGAAACGATGACGGGCAGCGGCCGCCACCAGCCGTAGAAGAGGGTGCTGAGCGTCGGGGCGAGAACGTAGGTGAGGCCGTTGGTGGCGCCGATCACCCCGGCGAGCCCGCCCTGCTCGTCGTGTTCGACCAGCATGGTGGGTCCGGAGGTGTAGCCGGGCATCGCTATACCGATTCCCAGTCCGATCAGCAGGGCCGATACGAACATCACCCAGAGTTCCGCCTCGGGCAGCATGACCACGAACCCGACGGTGCCGACCGCCGCACCGACGCGCAGCAGCATCGGCGGCGCCCACTTGGTGACGGGCACGACGACGGCCTGGGCGATGATCATGCCGATCCCGATTGCCAGCATCACGACACCGGACAGCTGACCGCCCGCGACCTCATCCAGATGAAACCTGTCCATGATGATGAAGCTGGCCGTGTTCTGGATGAAACCGAGGGCGGTGAAGGTGCCGAAACCCGCCACCAGGAAGGGCAGGACCCGCTTGTCCATGGGGCTCACCCGGATCGGGCTCTCCACGAGCCGGCTGCCCGCCCCGCCGTGCAGGCAGGCCAGCACGAGCAGCATGGCGATCCCGATCAGCACGGGCACGACGATTATGGGGGTCAGCAGGCCGAATCCGGCCAGGGCTCCACCCACGATCGCCCCGAGGATGCTGGCGATTCCCTGCACCGCACCGACCCCGGCCATTCCCTTGACGCGGGCCGGACCCTCGGGCGTGAACTCGGCTATGTAGGCCTGGGCCGTGGGCGGCACAGCTGCGATAGCGGTCCCGAAACCGATTCCTCGCAGCAGCACGAACAGCAGGAACAAAACAGTGCCCGTGAGCAGCCCCTGCATGCCGGCGGCGGCCAGCCCGGAGAACAGGATCATGGTCACGATGCCGAGCGCCAGGGCTGCCAGGAGCACGGGTTTGAATCCCTTCGATTGGGCTCTTCGCCCCCAGAACCCGGAGGTGAGCACCACCATGACGGCGGCGGCCGAGATGGTCACGCCCAACTGCCATTCGGGCATGCCAAACCTGCGGGATAGGGGAGCGATGATCGGACTGAGGGTCATCTGACCCACGTAAACGATGAGCACGGTCCCGAGCAGCAGAGGGATCTGGGACTTCGACATCCCCTGTGGTTCAGCTTCGTTGGTTGTCACGAGACCAACCTACATCATTTTGGAGGCGAACCGCCATAATTTGCTGGAGGGAATCCGCAACCGGTCACGAGGAGACCAGGAGCGCCCAGACCACCTCGGGGAAACGCGGCGCCTGCACATCGGGCGGGTACGGCCTGGGGAAACGCGACGCGGTGAGCGCCTGGAGGCTGGCAGCCATCAGCCCCGCCCACCCTCAGGACTTGACCACCGATTCCCGGACACCCACGGCTTCGACGCAACCGGTTCGTCGACGTTTCGCGGGTCGGAACGGCCAGCCTTGACGGGTCCGCGCGCCTCGTCTTCTTCCGCCGCACCGCGGGATCGCGAACTTAACTTTCGGTCAGAGTTTGGGTTGGTTTTGGTCAGGGTCTGGATTGACCGTCGGGCTTGAGAATACCGTGTGTTCACCCTTCCTTCCCGGTTGGCAGGAGGTTGATGTGTCCTGGTGGAGGATTGACGAGCAGACTGCCGGGCAGGTGGTGGCCTCGGCAGCGGCGAGTGCTGGACGGTATGTGACCGCGCAGGGCGATGTGGCCGAGAGCGCGGGGGTTTTGGCGGCTGCGTTGAGCAATTCGGGAATCGTGGCTGCCGCGGTCTAGGGGTGGATGAGCGGTTGTGGTGTTCCCGGTCTGCGTGAGGTGAGGGAACTGACCGGGACCGTTATCAGCTGTGCTGGTGACGCTTTGGGTGTGTACCGCGACGGGGATTTCGTGATGGCCGGGAATGCGCGGGCCGTGGCCTCCTTCGCGGAAGTTCCGGCATGGCTGCCCGGTAGCAGTGGGGAAAGCCCGTATGACCCGGTCCGGTTCGGGAGGCGCTGACATGAGAACCCCTGCTAACACCTTTGGCGTGCGGCATCTGGGATTCGAGGGGGTGTGGTGAGGTGTCGTTGAGTCTTCCCGTGTTGGATGAAGCCGGGCCGGTGCGTGAGGCGACCGGAAGCTTGTTGAATGCGTTTCGTGGCGTGGTGAACACCACCGATGAGGTCGCGGCGACGTGGAACGGCCTCGGGGCGGCGTATTCGGCCCCTGAGGCGCAGGTTGTGTTGGCCGCCATGGCCGGGCCCGGCGTGTGCGCCCGCACGCTAGCGGGGCATGCCGAGACCGCCTGCGCCGCGTTGATGGTCTATGCCGACCGGCTCGATGAGTTGAAAACGATACGAGAACAACTCGCCGCCGACATCGCCACCCACGAGGCCAAGGCCGCAGCGGTCTCCCAGTGCCCCGTCCAGGGTGATGACGCGACCGCCCAGCAACATCAGCTGAATCTGTTGTGTTCGGAGGCTGTTGCGTTGGAGGGGCGGGTCGCCAGGTTCGTTCAGGCCCTGGAGGATGCGCAGCAGGAGTGCAGCAGCAAAATCCACGCCGTCCAAGGCAACACCGCACATGTTGGTGGGGGTGTTGTGAACCTGGCCGGCGGGGGACCTGGGTTGATCCCGATTGAACCTGATCTCAGAGTTTGGGAGATCGATGAGGCACGCCATGGTCGTCTCCGCTCGGGAGAAATCACGCAGGAGACAGGCGCTAATGGGGAGGCATTGGGACTAGGGGAGCCCGTTGCTGGTGAGTCCGCGGCTATGCCCCGCCCTGAGCCGTGGAAGTACCCTGGCGACAGCGAAGGGGAGGGGTCAGGACCATACGCACAGCGGGGAGCAAACCTAGGCGACTACGCAACACATGAAGCTGCAGCATCCGCCGCAGGATTGATGCAGCCCTTCTGGCCCGATGCGGCGAGAAACCTCATGCACTTCCTCGGCAACTCCGGGAAACCAATCGACATGAACACCAATGGTATGCTCAACGACCTCCCCAAGTTACAAAGCAAAGTCAATTCCGACATAGAGAGCTACGTAGACAAGGCAGTTAAAGACGCAAAAAACTCAGGATACGCAGGGCCAATGACATATCCTTTTGTTACAGAGTGGCAAGATAATTACGCCAAGAAAAACGAGAATGAGAATTGGTTTTATGCTACTGGCGGGTACCAGCACGCGACGGCAGGAACCATTACCGTGTATCCGGATGGCAGTTACACCTACAAGTATCAGGTGCACACCGCCGACCGGTACAATTGGGATGGAAACAAGAAAACTGGAATCGGGCCGCTCACTGTCACCGACAAGCAACTGCAGGAGCTGCACCGCGCTGGGATAGCCCAGGAGTACGATCTCATTGGCGAATCCACTATCAGGACCGGGCCATGACACACCCACCGAGCCGAGCCATACTCACAGCTGCTGCAATCGTCACGCTGCTCAACGCCTGCACACCCACCCCAACTGAACCAGCCAGTCCCACTCCTGAGGAAACCTCCATGTCAACTCAGCAAGAGGGGCCCCCCTACCCCAGCGACCTCGACCATCTCGATGACATCCTCGCCCTCGGGAAAACCGCCCTCCCAGAAGGTGCCACCAACATCACGATCACCCCGGCCACCAAATTCGCCGAATCCTACCCCGGAGGCTGGGGATACGTCATCGCATACCACGCAGACCCGCAACCCATCCGAAACCACATCGACACATACACCAGCCACTCAGGAGACAACATAGAAGACTACCCAGATACCAGGCCACCCTTTGATGTCGAAGACATCGACGTTGCAAATATCCAGCATCCATGGATTACCGGTTTTGGTAAAGTCCAAATCGTTATCGAACGCCCCCTCGGTCGATGCTGGCTCCTCATCCGCGGCGCACCACGCTGAACCCCATACGACGTTCCAGCTTGAGCAGCAAATCACCAAACAGGACCGGACCATGACCCACCTACCGCGTCGGACCATATTCCTAGCTGCGGCCACCGCGATAGTAGCGGGGGTGACCGGCTGTACCGGTATCGAATTCACCCCATGGGGGCAACCCACCCCCACCGGAATGGAGAACGCCCCCTACCCCGCCAACCTAGAACACCTTGACGACATCCTTGCCCTCGGTAAGACCACTCTTCCTGAAGGTGCTAGCAACATTACGGTCTCACCGGCCCTCAAGACCGCCGAGGCCTCGCCCGGAGCCTGGGGATACGTCATCGCCTATTACGCGGAACCGCAACCCATCCGTGACCACCTCAATACACACACCGGAGATTTAGGAGATGGCGTAGATCACTACCCCGAAGCTAGATCTGCTATCCACGTCAAAGACATCGATATGACAAAAATTCAGCACCCATGGATCACCGGCTTTAAAAACGCAGAAATCATCATTGAACGCCCTCTTGGTAGGTGTTGGCTTATCATTCGCGGTGGATTCCGCTAACCCCCGATCATGCATCACGATAAGCACACTCCCATGACACACTCACCACGACGAACCATAATCGCAGCCGCGACGGCGGCGGTGGTCGTCGCGCTAACTGGTTGTGCCAATCCTTTCCCCGGCATCCAGTTCACACCGGAAGAAACCACCACCCCCACCGGCCAGGCAA
>ERZ773035.118-NODE-118-length-66292-cov-17.146293_pt1 | contig 66292 bp, 79 predicted proteins | sample MGYA00511487_ERZ773035 | MGnify/ENA primary metagenome ERZ773035 (study PRJEB29015, sample SAMEA2737985) | human oral metagenome | biome: human oral; feature: human-associated habitat; material: dental | place: China | collected 2024 ... | reverse complement strand
GAAGGAATCTGTTTCCTCCGTGAAGCATTAGGACTTCATCACCTGAACCAGGTAGAATTAACCCCAGAACCCCTCTTCTAGAAAGGAAGAATCATGGCTAAAAAACTCAAAGAATACACCGATGAGGAACTTCAAAACCTCCGCGACCAGTACGACGAAATTGTAGATCAGCGGGATCTTGAAATCGCATCCTTCATTCAGGATAAGCCAAAGGAAGAAATTCAGTACACCCCAGGCCTGCCCAAATATTTCCTCGTAGACTCCAAGTCGGTCCCTGAAGAAAAGCGCCAACAACTCTCTATCCTGCGTGCAATGTTCATGGAAGCATTCTGGAACAAGAACGATATTTACGTTGAGCAACGCCGACGTGAATTAGCACGAAACAACCAAGGCGATTTCTCCTACGACTACGCAGCGGAAAAGGTGCTATAAATGGTTGTACGAATTTCCCAAATTCCGCAAGTCACACTCCTTGCTTTCACCCGGCTCAATCCAGAGTTCAACTACCTGTTTGGTCCCGTGCTACCCCCTGAACCAGGTGACCCAGACTCAACCCGTCTCATCGAGTTTGCGGGACGCAATTGTTACCAGTCCTGGGATCGTCCAAACGAAGAAACCAACACTCCAACGAAGTATGTGGAGAAGACGATCCATGAGAAGCAGCATTACTCCATCATGGAGCACGCTTCAGCAACGTTTCTTCTTCAAGGTGTGAGCCGTTCTTTCTTAGCAGAACTTACTCGTCACCGCCACCTGTCTTTCAGCGTGCTTTCCCAGCGGTTCGTATCCCCAGATAAAGGGTTGGGGATGGTTCTCCCTCCGGCTTTGCAAGATATCCCAACCACTAACGCAAGTGGTGATCCTGAACTTTCACCTAAAGCATCAATGGAAGCAAAGCTAGAGTGCTTCGCCAATGAAAGCTTATACCTGTACAATAAGCTTTTCGACATGGTGATGCGTTATCATCCAGAGGCTTCTAAAAAACAAGCGGCGGAAGCAGCCCGGTGTGTATTGCCGAATGCTACCGCAACATCAATTGTGGTAACTGGCAATTTCCGAACCTGGTCAGAAATCATCCAGAAGCGTTCCGACGCGGGAGTAGATGCGGAGTTCCGATCAGTGATCGCACTCATTGCCGAAGAACTCTACGTTCTTGACCGAGCGGTGTTCGGCAAGGTTCTTGAATCCGCAGGCCTAAGCGCGGACCCTAAAGCGTCAACCACGTATAAGACATCACAAAACTGGGCTTTTGACGATTTCGTCAACGAAGTAAGTAACTGGAACATGCAGGTTGGACAAATCCCTCCAAACATTTCAGACCACATGAAAGTGCTCTTTCATGTAGACGGTGACCGGGAAGCCTTGCTTCGTCCAGCACTCAACTTCTTCCTCGAAGAAGTAGGCGAACTCAAAGAAGCAGTAGACCTTATGGCGAAACCCAAGTTTGCGCTGGATCAAGAATACCGAGCAAAGGTACTCACAGATCTCTATGACGCCTTCGGTGATGTCCTTTTCACCTTGCTAGGCTTGGCGGTGAAAACCCATACGGGTTACGATCTTTCAGAAGTTCTTGAACGAGTTTGCGAATCGAACCGCACCAAGTTCAAAGGCGGAAAAACCGACCCGGAAACCGGCAAGTTCGTCAAAGGCGAGGGTTTTGTCCCACCTGATTTCAAAGACCTGGTGAATCAATGGGTTGAATCTGTTGAACGCCTAGCTGAATAAATAGCTGTTGTAGGTCTCAAAACTGGGGCCTATTTTTCTTGCCATAATAAACTAAGGTTGGTTAAACTACATATGTTATAATAAGTTTAATTAATCGAAAGTAAAGGAAATATTTGTGGCAAAAGCAGGCCGGGGCAACAAGCCTCTCAACAAAAACAAAAAAGGCAAAGGCAAGGCCGGTTCCAAGTGGGGGCACGACTTCGCACCAAAGAATGCGGTAGCACGCCAACTCAAGAACAAGACCTACCGGTCAAAGAAAGCACCAAGCCGTCGTAAAACCGCAGGACGGATGGCTTAATTTGCCAAAAGTCACCTTCTGTTCCTGGGAATCAGAAACCCCAGTGTATCATTCCTGCCATAATCTAGCGCTTCCTGGCACCACTCGGTGTGCCGAGCATCCCCTGCCGAAAAAAGAATCCCACACCACCGATTCTATCCGTAAGCGAGTCCGAGAACTCTATGACGGCAAGTGCGCAATCTGCGGAAAACCAGGAACAGAAGTTGACCACATTATAGAACTGAGCGAGTTCCAGCCCCATGAAAAGTATTTGGCAAATCGGCTAGATAACTTGCAGCTGCTTTGTTTTGAGCACCATGTACAAAAAACCACCGCTTTTAATCAGCGGTTTGCACCGACTGACCCAAATGACTTCTCAGTATCGGCACGTGCACGGAAGCGACGGAGGATGCGACAGCAAGGCTTTGAGGTGTAGTCATGGAAATCATCTCCCCAAAACCAGCGAGAAAGCCAGATGGGACGCTGGACATTTGGCCAACTTTAGGCCCACAAGTCATTGACTTTATTGAAAGCCATTTCGTATTCGGGCCAGGACCTCTGCAAGGCCAACCATATAAGGTGCGGGAAGACTTCCGATACATCCTCATGCGTGCCTATGAGTACTTCCCAGAAGGACACAAGTCCAAGTATGAAGACGAGTACATCGACATGTCAGGACGTAGGCATTTTTATTCAGTAAACGTCGCCGTCCCGAAGGGTTGCGCAAAAACTGAGTTGGGGGCGATCATCGCTCTTTGTGAGCTGCACCCCGAGGCACCAGTTCGTTTCAATGGTTATGATCCCTCTATGCCAGGTGGGTTAGCCCCTGGTATTCCGGTGCAGTCTCCCTATATTCCGTTCTTTGCACCAACTAAAGAACTCCTTTTTGATCTTGGGTATGGCGTGGCCATGGAGATTGCTAAAGAAATCCCAGATGCTGACTGGTTTGACGTGACTCAGGAGCGGATTATGGTGCAGGGGGAAGTGAACTCGAAAGCGCTTCCTCTGGCTGCAACCTCAAGAAGCGCAGAAGGTCTCAAGCCTACTTTCGTGGTGTTTGACGAAACCCACATGTTTACCTCTGAGCAGAACCGTAAGGCATACTCAACGGTGGTGCACGGTCTTCCAAAACTCGGTATGTTCGGCACTTGGAAGCTGTCAATCACCACTGCGGGTCATCCTTCTGAAGACTCAATTGCGAAAAGCGAGTTTGAGGAAGGTGTCAAAAACGCAAACAAAAAACATCTCAAGATTGACGACTGCACTACATTCTTCTATCACCGGCAAACCTCAGATGAGCTAGCGAAGTTTGACACTATTGCGCAGCGTTTGAAGGCGTTGCGAGAGGCCGCAGGTCCGGCAACGTGGCGGGATCTGCTCGCTACCGCGAAGCTTTGGGATGAAGAAGGCGCTGACCGCTCACGCCTTGAACGGGTGTGGTGTAATCGTTGGGTTGCAAGCTCAATGTATGCGTTTGATCGGAAGAAGTTTGCTGACCTGGGTGACCCAGATTTGCGGATTCCGCAGGGCTCACTTATCACCATTGGTTTTGATGGTGCTAAAACCCAAGACTCAACGGCAATTGTTATCACCGATATCAACACGGGTGTTCAGCAGCTTGCTGGTCTTTGGGAGCGTCCACCCAAGGACGATCCAGCTTCTAAGAATTGGGAAGTTCCGGTATCTGAGGTTGAAGCGACCATTGAGGCGCTATTTGAGGACTTTGAGGTTTATTGGATGTTTGCTGATCCGCCTTATTGGCAAGAGCAATTATCTGCCTGGGCTGGACGTTGGGAAAAGAAAGTTATCTTTTGGTATACTAATAAAACAAATCCTATGTATTACGCACTTCGTTCATACAAGGAAGCTATAGACTCAGGTGACGTAGCTCATACCGGCAACCCTGATCTTGAACGACACATCGGCAATGCAGGGAAAAACCTTCTCAACCAATACGATGACGAAAACAACCAGAAATGGCGGCTAACCAAAATTAAGCGAGAACTCAAATACGACGCAGCAATGGCAGCTGTGCTCTCGTGGGAAGCTCGGTTACAAGCGTTAGCGAAGGGAGCAGCAGAGATCGAAACCGATTTCCTACAAGTACCAATCCGATTAGGCGGTTAATACGTGAAATATCGAATTACATATGGCGAATCAATCAAGAAGACAGACGATCGAAATACCCCAGATTTCTTCGCTAGCTCATTACTTAGTGAAATAGCAAGCCGAACTACATACATTGAGCGAAACCAAGACTATCTCACTGGGGCTAATCTCCTCGATCACTTTTCTACCCCGGAAACGAACCAGGTAGAAGGCTTACCAATCTTGAAGGCGATGGCTCAAACGAACTGGGCTAAGCTTATTGTTTCGGCTACCACTGACCGTTTAGGTATTTTAGGTTTTCGTTCAGCAGCAGCTTCAGACGAGAACGGCGACGAGGTAATCGCACAGCTGTTTGACCGGGATGAGATGGGTATCCAAGCCCAAGAAGCCATGGCGCTTGCATGCGGTTATCGGCAAAGCTACCTTTACGTAGACCCACGCACGAAACGGCAGAAGGTATTTCCGCCAACCAACGCAGCGGTGATGCGTGACCCCTACGGGGAACCGATTGCAGCGGTGGTGATGTACCGTGATCGAGCACTCCAGCGAGACGTGCTCAATCTTTTTATCCGTGGCGAGATTGATCCAGCTACAGGTGAAGCAGCTGGTGGTGTATATATGGCAGTGGCTGTGAAAGAGATCACCTCCGTCACTCCTACTTTATCCATTGAAGAAGCCCGTGCCCGTGCAGCCAAGAAAGATCACGAATGCATCACCGCCTATGATACCGAGATCCCATACAATCGGTTAGTTTCCCAAGGCTGGACTTGGTGGAAAGAATACGATCCGATAGAAGTCTCCCGAATCCCAGTGACCGTACTCAAAAACAAAGACGCGAGAGCTGAGTTCGAGGAACATACTTCACTTATTGACCGTATTAACCATATGGTGGCGCACCGGCTGCTGATTGCTACCATGCAAGCCTTCCGTCAACGAGTCTTCATTGGCAACTTTAAAGAGTTTGACCGAGAAGGCCGACCTATTGATTACGATAACGTTTTCAAAAACGGTATCGGTATTAACTGGATGCTTCCGAAGGAAAGCAATTTCCAGGAGTCAGCGCAAACAAGTTTCCAAGAGTTCTTACAAGCAGCCAAGCAGGACGTTCAAGACCTAGCGTCGTTGACGTACACCCCAATGTCTTACTTCTCGGACAGCCTGAATCAGTCCTCTGCGGGGGCCGACGCAGCGCGGGAAAACTCCACCGCCAAGGTGGAAGATCGCCGCAAGCGGTTTGCACCGGCCTGGAAGCGGCACGTTTCCCTGTTACTAGAACTCAATGGCGAAAAAGAACGTGCCGACATTAATAAGCTTGAGCCTATTTGGGGTCCACTACAAACCTACACGCTCACAGAAAAGACAGCTGCTTTCGCCACCCTGGTGACAAACGGCGTTGCTATTTCTACCGCACTTCGAGAAGGTCTGCACTTTACCCCAGAGCAAATTACTCGCGCACAAGTGGAAATCCGCGATGAAGCTCTGTGGAACCAGGTTATTAGTCAGTCAAATCAAGGCACACCTCTTACCCGTGCTAAACAAGCTAATTCAATGACTCAGCAGGACGATAACGCTTTGAAGCAGCAAAATCAATCCGCAGACGTGATTGCCCAGAAGCGAGGTGAAGCAGATGACAGCGCCAATTGATAGTTTCTACAATCCACACTATCTGCCTCCGCAGCCCAGCATTGCTGATATGCCTTTAGTTGCCCCGGGTGAGCAGTTGACCCCTGAGCAGCAGGAAGAGCTCTCCATCGCTCAAGTAGCAGCCATTACGACAGCGGTAGCGGCTGCTAAGCAGCGGATTATTGATGCAGCCACCAACCAGATTGTGGCTATCTTACGGACCTCAAACCTAGCCACCAAGGCGGGGATTAAGACATTTGCGAAATCGGCTGCGGCTATTGTGACCTCTGCGATTCGACAATCCCAAATGGTCACCTGGTCAGCCACCACAGCCCGGACCAGGGCAATGGGACTGACCTTCTCGGCTGCTTTACCAAGCCTTGAAGTTATCCCAAAGTCCCGCAAGACCGATTTAGAGACGGCCTATGCACGCATAGCAGATGAGTATTGGAAGAATGTTCGTCGCAAGAAAGACGATCCAGTTATCAAACGGCTTTTAGTTTCGTATGAAAAAGCAGATGTTCTACCCACCAAGCCGTTGCACTATATCACTCCTGATGCGAAGCAACCAAAGGGAGAAGTAAGGAAGGAAAATTGGGAGGAATTAATTGAGCAGGCAGAAAAAAGGCTTAAAGGTTCCGGCAAAAAAGAAGGCAAAACTGAAGGCGGAAGCTACGCACAACCAACGCGCAGCAGCCAGGATCAGGGAGTTGAGAAAGCAGGCAAGCAATCAGTCCCGACCGATCTATCGAAACGTCAGGATCAAGATTCCAAGCTTGGATCAAAAGATGTTTCCAAACCTTCCGAAGATCAAATTACCCAAAGCAAGCCTAAAGATTCGTCTTCCGAAAGTGTCCCCTTCCTCAGTCCCCGAGATGAGCAGCAAATCATTCGTACTTGGGCTGAACAAAAAGCAGAAGAGCGACTAGAACGAATGGTAAGTCAGGATGTCCAAGCGGCTAGCCGCAATACGCATCATGAGGCAATGAAGCGTATGCCGAAGAATAAAGTCAAAGGCTATCGGCGAGTGATTCATCCTGAGCTTTCCAAGAGCGGGGAATCCTGTGGTTTATGTGTGGTTGCATCAACAATGATGTACACCCGGGAAGATTTATTGCCGATCCATGCAAACTGCCACTGCGAAGTGGCAGAAATCGTTGAAGTTGACGGCAAGATCATTGATCCTGGTCAAGCAATTAATGATGAAGATCTAGAAGTTTTTTACAACGAGGTCGGCGGTTCAACTAGCGGAAAACTATTGAAACGCGGACGTTTTAAAGTGGTTGACCACCCTGAATATGGTCCGACCTTGGTTAGTGCCAATGCTAAGCCAGGGGAAGAAGAATATGTCGAATACATTGGTGCGAAAGGATAGAAAATATGGCACTGTCTCAAGATCAAGCAGAAAAGTTCCTAGGTCTCATGACCGAAATGTTGGGGGCAATGAATAGCGCTCCCAAGGAAGAGTCCCAAGATACCAAGCAGCCAACTGACCAGGCGAAGGAACAGGCTGTAGAGACGCAAGCTTCCTCTCAGCAAGAGGTGCAACAAGAGCAAAAAACTGAACAGAAGCCTGAGGAAAAGCAAAAAGAAGTTAAGAATCAAGTGGATGATTCCGCAGAAAAACTTGTGAATGAAGCCCAGACTTTGTTGGTGAAGGCTCAGTTTGTGAATGCGGCTGCTGCAAGTGGCTTGGATAACTCCACGGTAGAGACTTTACATGACTTTATTAGTTATGATAAACTTATTAATGATAAAGGTGAACCTGACGAGGAACAAATTAATAAACTAGTTTCACAGCTTAAGGGGGTTGCAACCTCGCAGCCCCCCAAAAGCAACAACAAACAACAGCTAGGCTCCGACAACGGGCTTGGCAAATACATACAGTAAGGAGAGAAAGCTATTGGCAACCGTTAATAGCAATCTTGGGATCGTCAAAGGCAAGGTCATTAAAGACATTGACGATCGCCGCTGGATGGCGGACCCGTGGGAGCTGAACAAGGGTGTCAATGGCGTCCTTGAAATCACCGCAGAAGTAAAAGCGGAAGGCGACCACCGAGTATCCCGCTATCTCAAATCTGGCGTACCTGTATACAAAGACGGCGACGTCTACAAAATGTTTGACGCTGCTGCAAAAACAGCAGGCAAGAAAGTAGACGGCTTCACCCTCGGCGTCAACGAAATCCAGGATCGTCAATTTAATTTCTATGAACATGTCCAAACCGGCGTCGCTGTGCGAGGCACGATCTATAAGGTTTGGCTTCCCGCCTTTAAACCGGAAAAAGATGATATTCCTTCCCGGTTTGTTTACATCGAACCGAACGGAGCGTAATAAATGCCAGTACTAGACGGTGTAGTCAACCGGGATTATTGGGACCCGGAAGTCCTCACTACCATTGCTCGGCGTGAGCAAGCCCTTTTTGATCTGCAAAACCCGGACTCATTTGCTGAGCTCTTCCCCAGCGAAGAAGTCTCAGACATTCGTGCAGCAATCGAGTACGGCCCGGAAATCGACGACATTGTGGTCGCAAACTTCCGCACGTTCTCCGGTACCGCAACCTCTGAGCGTTTCGGTGAAACCCAAAAGGCATACTTCCAGCTTGCACTGATCTCTCGTAACTATGTCTTTGATGAAAAGACGCTGTACGAGATCCGAAATAGCAAGAAGGATATCGCTTCCCCAGCAATTGAATCTTATGTAAAGCGTGCAGCCAAAGCCATTGCTATGTCAGCCGCTGTACAGCGGGCAAATATCTTGTATAATGACAAGGTTGAGCTGCAAATGCCGAACGCTCCGACTCAGGTTATTAACTGTGGCCGGAAGCCTGAATTTAAAATTACCGCTCCGAAGCTCTTCACTGATCCGACCGCTAACCCCCTAGATCAGATCTATGACTGGAAAGAGCTCTACCGCGAGGAGAACGGCTTCTATCCCGAAGTGATGCATGCGCCGGAGAAGGTCATGCGTGCCATTGCTAACCATCCCACGGTAGCTAAGCAGGCTAACCTGCTTGCGCAAGGTATTTACATTGGTACCAATGATCCTGCTTACGCACGTACGAATCGGACTCGTCTTGAGCGGCTCATGTCGGAAATCTTTGAGATCCCCGGCGTTCAGACAGCAACGACTGCTCGGTTCAAGGTGGATAATCTCAATACTGGTCAGGTGGAGACTAAGCAGCTTTGTCCGCAAGATACCATCTTGCTTACCACTAAGAGCGCTGATCCGGCTAAGCCTGAAACTTCTACTTTGGGTCGCACCTATTGGGGTGAGACCCTGAGCGCAGAAGCGCTAGGTGTTGGGGGTAACGGGGGCATTGGGGCTCCTGGTCTCGTGGCTGGTGTCATCAATAAGAACACCTTCCCGGTTGGTTTGGAAGTGATGGCCGATGCAATCATGCTTCCGGTCTGCTTCAAGCCTAACTACATTTTCACTGCGAAGGTGATTTAATTGACTGACCAGGCCATAGACGGTAAGCTGCACAAGCTTAATAAAGAGGTTCCTATGCCGAGCTTCCGGTTTGTGCTCCCAACCCTTATTCGTGATGAAGTCAATCAAGGCCTCCGATTCTTCGATGTTTGGGAGTTAGTTCCTGAATGGGCTGAGGATAAAATCGGACAGCATATTTACTATGCTTTCTCCGATGATGTTCCGGTGTTTCCTATTTCAGAACCTGGAGTGCCAGATAAGTTTACACCAGAGGAAGTAGCTAAAGCCTGGTCAGCGATTATGTATGTTGGAGTTCTTGGTAATCGTCATGAACTCGCTCAAAAACGGCGAGAATGGCAGCTGGAACTCAACAAGCGAGAAGACGTTCCTGACCGCTATAAGAAGACCGAAGCGGAGATTATGGAACAGTATAACAAGGATTTGTGGTATGTTCCCCCGTCCATATTCGATCAACGGCCAGCGGCTGAGCCTCGTGTAGATAATCGGGCTCAGGAAGTGCCTCCTGCGCTAGTAGATCCTGAGGCAAATCCTGCCCCTCCTGTTCATATTCCTTCAAATGATGAACTCAAGGAAGCCATGCGACTTGAGGAAGAAGCTAAGAAGGAAAAGCAGAAAGAGGAGAAACAAGAGTCTTCAGAGGAATCTTCTAGTCCTGTGGTTGTGGAGGAAAAAGAGGAATCTAATCCGCAGCCCGAGGTTGAAACTCATTCTGAAGATGAAACCCCAGAGATGAAGGAAGATGATTCTCCCTCTGAAAACAAAGAATCTTCTCCCGAGGAGTCGGCAGTAAGTGCTGAAGAAACTCCAACCTCTCCTGAGAGCGAAGAGCCTCAAGAAGATTCGCAGCCTGAATCCTCAAATGAGGAAGATACGCCTACTCCCCCTCGTCCTAAAGCAGCCTTAGCCACCTGGCGAAAGTATGCCGAAAAGATCGGTGTGGAAGTCGACAAATCCCTATCCCGTGATGAGATTGTCGAATATATCAAATCTGTTCGCCCAGAGCTATTTAAGGAAAGTGAGTAATTGACCTTTAGCTTCGTCACCGTTGATGACGTAGAACCCTTCCTCAAAGGGGTCTCTTCTGAACAACGGAAAAAGCTTATCACAGCCTACGCGGAAAACATTTCCGCTCGGCTGTGTGGTTGGTATCCCACTTTAAAAGCCCGGTGGGATGCTGACGGAGCTGATTCCCCGTTACGGGTTTTCGTGACGGCCATGGTTACAGAAGCGGTACGAAGGCGGGTTAATAACCCGGATGGTTTCTCTGCTGAAACCATTGGACCTTTTGCTTATAGCAAATTTGATTCTGAGGACTCTTTTAAGAATCTGTTTCTAGCTCGGGATCTTACCGCACTTGAAGCGATGTTGGCCCCTGACACTAATATGGTTCGTTCGGCAAAAACTGATACCTCAGGGTTAATGTTTACCACGAACCTTATGGATAAATGGCCAAGGTATCAAAGGCGGTGGTACGGATTTTAGAGGCGCTCACTCGCACAGCGGATTATACCGGTGACGTTGAAATTTGGCGAAAGCGGAAAAACCAATTTTCTGTGAATACTCCGCCAAAGGATGATCTAGAAGAGTCCATGCCTGCGGCTCTTGTTGGTCTGGTAAAAAGCCATGTTATTCATCAAGCTATTGTTTCTCCTCGACTTACTCAAGTAAAAGATGCCAGTCCGTTTTATAACAAAACGACATATACAGGTAAATCTCTTTACTGTGATATCGACGAAGACATTGTTACCGATGACTATGTGGTTTTTACAGATGACGTTGGGAAAAAGCAGGTTTACATAGTCGAAGGCCAAGGTGACATGGATTGGGTTTCCCCCTGGTCAGGCATTACAGCGGGTAAAGAAGTCATGATTGCGCGGTTAAATGGAAAGCGGGTGGATCGAACCATTGGCTAGGATACCTGCTTTCGATAAGACCAAGAAGGCGAATGCGTTTAACCAAAATCGTCTTCGCAAACAAGCCTCTGGACAGCGGAAAGGTGTTTTATACTTCTCTGATTACTGGGGGATGCGCAAGGTGCTTTTACGAAGCAAGCCGCTTAACCGCGCTCTTCGTGCCAAGGCGGAGATTGTTTCCCAGGCACTGAAATACAACATCGGTACCAGTGATGACCACCCTGGACGGTATCACCTCAAAGACACAATCCGAGTACGCCGTCGGGTGCCGAGCGGTGCAAAACATGACCGTCAAACCTACGAGATTTACTCAACGGTTCCTGAGCGGTTTATTCCAGCGGTGACCCAGTTGGAGAAACGCCGGTTAGCAATCACCAAAGCGATTCAGTCGGCAGGTACCCGTGGATAATTACATACTTCCAGATCTCGAAGCTATGATGTATGAGCTACTTCATGATCTAGTTGGAGAAGGTCAGATCGGTGGTTCACGCGCTCAAGTGTTAGACCGATATGAAGAGATGACCCAGAGCAGGAAAACGTACCGAATGAAAGATTTCGATTACATTCTTATTCGGCGCCGGCTCGGTTATCTCTCGGATTCGTACACCGACATCATGGGTTTACAGTTAAAGTTTTTCGCCAAGGATTTCAGGCGCGCACAAATGCTCTGTGATGAAGCAACCAAGCGGATTCTTGCCTCCCCTGGCACGGAGTTAGCGGGTTTTTTGGTGGATTTTGCAGTGGTTCTCACTGGTCCTGACCGGGAAGATCCTCTGTTAGATGATGAAATCGAATTAGATAAAAGTTTTGAAATTCACGCTCGCGTGAAATGGATATAAGATTGGAGTTGTAGTTGACTAAGTTTACGTTGACTCTTCCGACTGGCACTCTTGCTGGTTCTATTAAGCTGGTAGTTGGCGGTACTTCTACTGGTGAAATTGCCCATCCGCTTACCGCGGCTAAGATGCAGGCTGAGATTCGTAAGCTTTCTGGCGAATCTTCCGCAAAGGTTACCGGTTCCTCCGGTGGTCCGTTCACCATTGAGGTGACCGCCACCACTCTTACGGTTGATGATACTGCAACCACGGGTAAGGATTCTGGTCAGAACTTTGCAGTGGTGAATGCTACTGCTGTGGTGGAAGCAATCGAAACCTTTAGCGACCTTCAGAATGCCAAAGGCAACCTGATTCGTAAGGGTCTAAGCTGTATCGTTCTTGTGGCTCCGATGACCACTCGGGTTCCAGAAGATATCTTCACCGATGAAGGCAAGATTGTAAACTTCGCTAAGCTCGGTTATGAATCTGTTGGTTGGACCTCGAAGGATGCTGGTGTGTCCTTCACTCGTTCTACCGATAAGAGCGAGGTTGAAAGCTACGGCGCAGCGGAACCAACCCGTTCCGACATTACCAAAGACACCATGTCGGCGAAGTTCGAGATGCAAGAGACCAAGAAGATCACTCTTGCTATGTACTACGGCATTGACCTTACCGATGTGAAGGTGAAGAAGAACACCCAGACGCAGTTCATTAAGCAGAATCTTCCTGAGACTGTGTATCGGCGTGCACTCTTTATCTTCCGAGATGGTACCGAAGCAAAGCCTATCTTTATGATCTTCGATGCCCCGAAGACCAAGGTCTCTGACCCGGATGAACTTGCTTTCTCTGCTGAGAAGGAAGTGAAGTACGGCGTTACCCTTGAGGCTAGCCGTGACGATGAGCTGGATTACTCAATGCGGTTTGTTTACGGTGGTCTTGGCTGGAAGGAACTTGCGCCACTTATGGGTTTTGAAGTAGAATCCTAATCATTAGGTTTCTAAAACAGAAAGGTTTCGCTTGTCTATTGAAAGTCGCTTGGCTGCACTTGAGGCTAAACAAAAGCCTGAAGATGGCTGGTCACTCTCAGACTTCCGCGCTGACGTATCAGAAGTGATCTCAGACAAGCGGAACCTTCTTGGTATCATGCAAACCTACCAAGGAATCACTGATCTTCGAGACGAATTAGCCTCAATCAAAAACTCTCAAAAATCAGAGAGCGATAAACTCTCCGAAGCGATTGTGAAGCTGGATCAGTATGCACGAACCTTTGCGGAAACAATTGAGTTTTGGAACCAAAACCGCCCAATCATTGTGCAGGCAAGTCAATATAAACCCGAGTTTGACAAGCTTAACACCCAGCTTGCTGAATACGATCGACAAGTCAAGACGTTTTTAAATACTGTTTCTGCAAAGAATACAGATATTCAAACAGCAAGAAATCTTCTTGCCCAAGCGAAGACTGAAATTGGAACTCAAAAAACTACTGCTCAAAACGAAATTACAACTACTAAAACTTCTGCTATCAGCGAAATTAATGCTCTCGCCGAACGAACCTTGCAGCAAGGACCTGAGGGATATAAAACACTTCCCCAAACAGGCGAAAAATTAAAGGCAATAGCGGATGTCATTGAGCCTAACGGTAATCAACCCCGCGGTGGAGCTTGGATCCCAAGGCGGTCAACCGGTGGTGGTTTTAAAGTACTAATCCCTCCGGCAGTAGATAATGATGTTGTCAATCTTGGCTATTTGAAACAGAACTATTTTAATAAAACGGACATCACCCCTCACATTGATGCTCGGATAACCCATAAGTTGACAGGCCCCGTTGGGTATTTCGTGAGTATGAATGAGGGGAACCTAGTTCAACGGGTCACAGGGGGGCAAATAGAGGTCCCTCAGAATCTCAATCTTGAAGTACCTAATGCGGTAACCTCTGTTCGGTCAGTAAAAAGGTTGATTAATCAGCATTATACAGATACTTTTTGGATCGGGGAGATTCAATTTAACCGGATCGGGCAAATTGTTGCTGTTGATTGCGCATCAAACAATTTTAACAATATAGAACAAGAGCTTGCTAAAAAGACTTTGCCAGATTGGGCTCTCCCTCGCTTTGGTGCTCCCTTTATTCCTGTGGCTCTTTATGATGAACCCGGAAAAGGGATTCAGACCTATGGGATTTCGGTTCGTGTGCAGCAGGACGGGAAAGTTGTTTTGTACAAATTTAATAATGCCACATCAAAAGGCAATCAATGGTTCTTCAGCGGAACCTATGTAGGAAAGGATGTTAGTTAATGTCAGGCGTTAATTTTGACGATATCGTTGCAGCTGCGAAGCCGCTTGAAATTGAGCGCAAACCAGCCGTGATTAATAATTGGCCAGTTGTGAATATAAATGGCCAGCGAGTAGGTACCACTACGCTAGAAGTTCCCTGTCCTGACGGTATTGGTCTTACCCGAATTTTTGAACTAGCTGAACACTCCAGTTTTGACCAGATTATTGACGTCATCTGTGGTAATGATCCAGTGCTAGCCCGTAAATTTAAGCGAGGTCTGTATGGTCAAGGAGTTGAAACGATCAGCAAGGTTTTGGATACAATTTATAAGGGCTGGGGCCTGTCGGTTGAGGACCCAAAAGATATCGCACAGTAAAAACCCTGGTTGATCGTTACGGGGATGAGTTGCTCTATGATTTCCGTACCATTTATCACATGGACTTGTGTGATAGTTTGCGTCCTGGGTTGTCTTATAAATTCTTTCTGTCTTATATGGCAAGCCTCCCGCCGCACTCAAAAACGAAAGCGACAATCGCAGAAGATAAAGACTTAGCTCTTGAGCGACTTAGTGCTTTAAGCGAAGATGAGCTACGACGGATATATGAGTCTCGCAAGCCTTCTGTGACAAATACTTCTGCTGAGGATGAAAAGAAGCGTTCAATTTCAGCAGAAGGATTCTCTCTTGATGCGGAACTTTTAGCACAAGTGAATGATAATCTTACATTGTTAAGAAAAACCGTGATTGCTTTGGTTGATTCTAAGGCAAGAATGGATTTTGAGCCAACCCCAAGGCCTCAACCAATGTTTGAGAAATTGCTGGAAGAGCGGCTAGAACAGTTCGAGGAAGAGGAAAAGCGTTCTATTGAGCGAGAGTTAGGTTTCTGATAGAATATAACTATTATTAACCTAGCATAAGAAAGTTTCCTATTTGACTCATGGCAGCAATCCCAATTGGTGAAGGCGCGATTCGGATCTTCCCGAACGCGGACGAATTTCACACTAAGCTACGCGCGATACTCGCAAAAGCCCGCAAAGATGTCAGCGAAATTGCCGTACCGCTTAAGTTGGAAGAAAACGACTTCACCGTCGATCTTGACCTCATCAAACAAGAAATTGCCGATCTTGATGGGGAAATTATCGAAGTCGATGTGCTGCTTATGGGGCAACAAGAGTTCAAGCGGGATCTCCAACGCTTCCGCGAAGAACTTTCCGATGAATCTATAGAAATCAAAGTAGAGCTAGAAAAATCCGCTTTAGAGCATGTTAATGAGCAGCTAGACAATCTCAAAGAAGAAAATGATCGTCTTGACTTCGAGGTGTTTGTTCACAAAAAACAAGCGGAGCTAGAGCTTCGGCAACTCAAGCAAGAGTACGATAATGTCGATCTCAAATGGACAGTGAAGACAGATGTTGACCATATTCCCCGTCCTGAAGAGGTTATGCCACAGCGAGAGGTTCAGAGGCCAGTTGTTATTCCGAAGCAGCCTATTATTCAGGCCCCAGAGGTTCCTCTCCCTGTTCCAGACATTAAAAAGTTTGAGACAGAATGGAACTCACTTAACTTTGTCCCCAAGCTTTTAAGCACCATGTCCTCCCAATGGGAGGCGGGTATCCGACAGATCTATGACCCCTACGTTAATATGATTGTCAAGGTCGGTCGGAAGATGAAAGAGCCGTTTGAGAAGTTCGGCAAGTTTATAGAGAAGACTGAGACCCTAGAGGAATTTTGGCAAGGCCTTAAACGAGGGGCTGCATCAGCTGGGAAAGATCTAGACAAGCTCAAAGCGAAATTCCAGAAGTTTTCCGGTGCTGCAAAAGCGGCTTTCCACACACTCCGGCGGACTACTTTCCCTCAGCTTAATACGATCTACCATGCATTTAATAAGCTAAGCCTTGCAACAAAGCAGTTTGGGGCAAATCTGGTTCACGTCTCTAAGCGTGAAGCGAAATTTATGCTGGACGCCTTTGTAAGCCTTGGCAACGCAATAGTAACCAGCTTTCACACAGCGGTCTTTAAAGCCCGTGTTGCACTCAATAAGCTATCTGGAGTAGGGAAAACTGTTTTAGGTTTTGTAAAAAGTGGTCTCTCAAATATAGGCCCGTTGCTTGGGCAAGTTTTAGAAGCTGCATTTTTTGATGCATACAAGGGGTTAAGTCGTCTTTCCAACTGGTTTGCTTCATTGGTTGCCAATCCCCTTATTCAAGGTCTACCTCGTGCCCTTGCTCCGATGGCATCGAAAATTGCAGGAGTTTTTGCTCTCCTATCCTTAGAAGCATTCAGGCACCTTCCGGCACTGGGACGTATGTTTACGGCTCTCGGACAACACGTAACGACGTTTGTTCGATCCGCTCGGGCTAAGCTAGCCCGCTTCTTTGCGTTCTTTGGACGGATAGGTAGCTTTATCCTCCGTCCTTTCCGAGCTGTTTTCGGAAAAATCCGAGGGCTGTTCAGTTCTCTAATTGCTACGGCTAAGCGTTTTACGGCACCACTAATTGGGGCTTTTGGACGCTGGGCTGCCAAATCAAAAGCTGTATTTGGTATTTTAAAGCGGGGATTTGCTCGGTTAGGGCAGTATGTTGCAGGTTTTGCACGAATGGCTGTGGGGATGTTCGCTAAGATTGGCGGTATTTTGTTCCAAGCCATTATGCCTGCTCTTATGGCGGTAGGCGCTGGCCTAGGCGCCATGGCAGGGCAAGCTGCAATTGGTATGGTGATGTCCCTAGCAAACGCCCTGATTTCTGTCGCTGGTGGCGCGGCTCTCATTGCCCCAGGGTTACTTATGGCCGCTGGCATTAGCTTTGCTGCGCTCAAGATTGGCTTAGATGGCGTGAAAGAAGGCGTGAAGGCGGCCTTCTCGGCTGAAAGCCCTGAAGAGTTTGAGAAAGCAATTGAGAAGCTTTCTCCTTCCGTCCAAGGTGTGGCCCGGTCTCTTCGGGAATTTAAACCCATGTGGGACGACATCAAGAAGGCTACACAGGAAAACCTCCTACAAGACTTAGGCCCCGAGATGGGGAAGACCCTACAAAATCTTCTTCCAACGTTTGGTGAAGGTCTCAAGGGCATTGCAACGGCTTGGAACGGTGCATTTAAAGGTGCCTTTGCTGAGCTGCAAACCGACCAAGCGAGGACCGGATTGCAGACGATCATGCAAGGTGCAACCGAAATGGCGAATAACATGCAGCCTGTCTTGGCCAACGTTATTGCAGCTCTTGGCTCTCTCGGCGAACAATCCGCGAAATACCTTGGTGGTATTGGTACTTATTTTGCCGACCTTTCCCAGCGGTTCCGTGACTGGGCTGAAGGACTCAAACAAATTGATCCTTCCACCGGCATGTCAAAGTTTGACTCGATCATCCAGAGTGCGCAGAAAAATGCTTCCCTGCTGAAAGATATCTTCGGTGGGATATTCGGAGTGATCGGCAATATTCTTAAAGCCTCCAGCGAGGGTGGAGGGGGCATGCTTGCTGGCCTCGCTGAAGGTGCTCAGAAGCTTAAAGATATTACCGCAGAAGGTACCCCTGGGTTCCAGGCCTTAGTTGGATTCTTTCAGCAAGCAAGCAATGCAGCCCGTGAGCTAGCCACTCTCATTGAGCCAATCCTGACTATCGCAACGTCTATCGGGTCTGCCTTAGCTCAAGTAGCAGCAGCAGCTATCCCTGGCATCAAGGTTGCTCTAGATGCTTTGGCATCCGGTTTGCAGCCGCTTATGGATATTGCTCCCCGGATTGGTCAGATGTTGGGGGATGCATTCGCAGCCCTAGGCCCAGCACTACAAGGGCTTGGTGCAGCGCTTGCCCCTCTCATTGAAGGTATTGTTTCAGGTCTTTCCATTGCCGTGCAGGGCTTAGGTCAAGCGCTTACACCAATTATGAACGCGCTTGGCCCCGCAATGGAAGCATTAAAGCCAGTTCTTGAATCAGTGGGACAAGGTTTGTCAGCAATCTTTATTGCCCTTGAGCCGATTATTACCTCCTCTATTAATTTAATTTCGCAGCTTATGCCTGTGGTTCAAACAGTCATGGATCTATTAGGGCAGATTGCAGCGAAAGCTCTTGAGGTTATCGCACCACTATTTACTGGGCATGATAGTGTTATCGCTCAGCTAGTTCAAGCACTCGAACCGCTTGCGCAAGTCTTAGGCGACGCAATCTTAAAGGTTCTGGATGCTTTAGCTCCGGTAATTCCGATGATTTCGGATGGCTTTGGTCGGTTACTTGCTGCATGTATCCCACTTGTTGATCCAATCAAGGAAGTAATTGATCTTCTTGGACGGATGCTGGTTGATGCTATCAACTGGTTGAAGCCGCTTATCCCACCACTAATTGATACCATTGTGGCAATTGGTAAAGCCTGCGTTGACCTGGTTGTTCCCGCTATTAAGATCTTTATGGGAATAATTCAGGCTGCTTGGCCAATTATCAGTTCCGTGATTGAATTTGCAGTCAAGACAATTATTGCCCCTGCGCTTGAGCTTATTGCTGGTGCCTGTAAGATTCTAGGCGGCGTGTTTGGTTGGCTTGTCAACAACGTCATCATTCCACTAATTGACATCTGGAAAGCTGTCATGAAAGGTGTTGGCGAGTTTATCTCATGGGTGATCGACAACCTTATCACCAAACCTATAGAAGGTCTTGAAGGGATCTTCCGTAAAGCGGTTGATATGATTAAGGGTGTTTGGAATGGCCTCAAGAAGATTTTCTCGGACCCGGTAGAGTTCTTGGTCAATACCGTTTACAACGACGGTATCGTGGCGCTTTGGAACAAAGTTGCTGGGTTCCTTGGCATGGATGATAAAAAGCTTGAGAAGTTCAGTTATGCTTCCAAGTACGCTTCAGGCGGTGTGCTTCCTGGTTATACCCCTGGTACAGACGTTCACAAATATTACAATCCTTATTTAGGTTGGCTGTACCTTTCTGGTGGCGAGGCAATTATGCGCCCAGAGTGGACACAGGCGGTCGGCGGGCCAGCGGCTGTTGAGGCGATGAATAAGACCGCACGAGAAGGCGGAGTGGGGGCTGTCCGGCGAATGCTGGGGCAGGGTGCAGCCTATAAGAAGGGTGGCACCATTGACCTTGATAAGCGAATTGCCGAACTCTTCCGTGAGCTGAAGCCTGAGCATGGTAAGCCGTACCAGTACGGTGGTACTGGCAATCCTAGCTGGGACTGTTCTGGTATTTGGTCGGGTATTACTCAGTTCCTCAATGGCGGAGACCTACGTGGCGGACGGATTTTCAATACTGAATCTAACTTTGAAAGCTATGGCTATGTACCAGGCTTAAGTGGTCGCGTAACCATTGGTGTGCTTTCTGGTCAAGGCGGAGGCACAAATGGACACATGGCCGGCACCATTGATGGCGTAAATATTGAGTCCGGCGGTAGTAACGGCGTTCAAATTGGCGGGCTAGCTATTGGTTCCGACAACGGCATGTTCAACCATACCTATACTCTCAAAGAGTTCTTAGGTGAGTTTGTGTCAGGCGGACATGGTGGAGGCGGGTTCGTCAACCTGGTACTTCAGCAGGTCATGCATGCAATTACGGCAATTCTTGATCCAATTGAAAATCTTATCAAAGAGAAGCTAGGTGGGAATGGCTGGAAGGATTTGCAAGCCGGTCTCGCCATGAAGATACTGTCCGGGGTGAAAGATTTTGCTTTAGATAAAGCGAAGGCTTTTGGTGGCTCCGCTGGTGTCGCGGGGAATGCTGAGTCTTGGCGTGAGATGGCTAAGGCAGCAATGCGTCGCGTCGGTTTCAATGCAGATGACCCGCGACAGGTACAAGCAATGCTTGAACAGATCATGGATGAATCAAGCGGTGACGCTGGGACTGCCCAACGTATCGTGGATGTGAACGGGACAGGTGACGCGGCTGGTGTTGGTCTTTTGCAAATTATCCCCTCTACGTTTGAAGCCTATCGTGATCCGTCGCTTCCTAACGATCGTCGAGATCCAATGGCCAACATGGTTGCGGCTCTGCGATATTACCGTGCCCGATATGGCGATGACCTCACTACTCGCTGGGGTCATGGCAAAGGTGGCTACGATAAAGGCGGGCACGCTGTCGGCGTTGGCTACATGCCGAAATATACGCTTGAGCCTGAGCGGGTTCTCTCGCCTGCTCAAACTCGTGCTTTTGACGTACTTGTTTATCGGATGCTTCCTGCTTACATTGATGAAGCCAAGAAGAAACCATTCGATTTTGACAGCAATTTCAAGCTTCTGGTTAAAGAGCTTAAAGGTCTACGCAGCGATCTTGACCGAGATCGTGATAAGTGGATTGATGCGCAATCTGACAAGATCCTTGTTGACTACCGGAACCATGCTGAAAAGAAAGTTAAACTTGATCCTGTCGATCTTGAGAAGCTTAAGAACCAGGATAAGAAGGAAGTAGAAAAGGCTGAACGGCATTGGAAGAAGGCCGATACTGCCGTCCGTACAGCGACCTATGATCCTCAAGCTTATCTCAAGGCGGAAGAGGAAGCTAAGAAGCGTCTCGATAAAGAGCAGGACGAGAAGAAGCAGAAGGAACGCGAGGCGCGCAAAGAACAGCGCAAGAAAGAGCGTGAGGCGCGGGCTGAAGAGCGGAAGAAGATTCGGGAAGGAATTCAAGAGCAACGAAAGAAGGAGCGCGAGGCCCGGACTGAGCAGCGCAAAGAAGAGCGTAAAGAGCGTGCGGCTGAGCGTCGTCAGGAATCTAAGGAGCGCCGTAACCAGCGTCGTGAGGAACGGAAGCAACTTCAGGGTGACCGGAAGAAGCTCACTGATGATGAGAAGAAGGCATTAGAGGAAAAGACTGATGCTGAAAACGACGCTTTGCGTGAACAACGTGAGGCTGAGAACGACGCTATTTCGGCGCAGCATAAGGCTGAAAACGAGGCGATTTCTGCTGAGCACAAAGCCGAGAACGATGCTCTCAAGGCCAAGTGGAAGGCCGAGGATGAGCAGATCAAGAAGCAAGAAGAAGCTGAGGATAAGAAGCGAGAGAAGGAAGAAAAAGAAGAAGACGAACGGATCAACAAGCTAAAAGAGACCGGCGAATATTACTACGGCTACAAGGTCTTATCAGCTGACGGCAACAATCCCTATGCTCATGAGGAAACCCGTGAGGAAAAAATTGGGAAAGCTACTGTTCAAAAGGTTGGTGAATCAGTCGGGCTTGGTGGTTTAGCTAATTCGCTTGTTGAGATGTATAATATTGTTGTAGATACTAACAATGATGTGCAAGCAGCTATGCCTGCATGGAAAGCCGCAGCGGCAGGTGATCCAAGTGGTTTAGCTCACAACTCAGCGGTGATTGCAGAGAAAAATAATAAACAACTTGAGTCTGATTTAGAAGGCTTTATTCCTGGGGCTATTGCTTCCAGTCTAGAGTTTGCCTTCTCTGGCAGTTGGAAAGCAGGACGGGAAGCTCCGCTGGTTGGCACTATTAATACGGGTATTAGCAAGGCAGAACTTCGCCAAGAGCTGGACTATCTTCACTCTAAGCAGCGCCGTTCTGTAGTACGAGTTCGATAGGATAAAGGTTGACACATAGGAATCTTCTTCCGGTAATCATTGTGTACCAGGGTCCGCCGAGGTGGGATGGTACAGAATGGATAAACGGAGATAAGTTCTTTATCTCTGGGGATAAATTCAACCATCGTAATTTAGGGGTTGAACTGGCAAATGGCATTGACGGATTAGAATTTCCCACAAGGGAGTTCCGTTATGATACTGACGCCAACACCCCAGGCTCTCGCTTTGTTTCTTCGGTAGCCACTCGTCGCAGCCTAAAGTGCAGCGTTAATATTTTTGGCGACTCCGTAGAAGAGATGCGCCGAGCGAAGGATCGCTGGTTCTTGAACCATCCTGAAGGTGCGCCTGGTCGGCTGTGGTTTTTTACCAACACCGGTGAGCATCGTTATCTTTCCGCTTATGCAGCAGAAAATGCAGGTTCGGCAACTTATGATAAAGACCCAGGACTTCGAGGAGTTACTACCCTAGAATGGGGGTGGACTTCGGACAGTCCTTACTTCTATGGTTTCCGAGAAAAGAAGGTTTTGAAACCAAAAGGGGGTGGGGAATACGAAGTGTACTTCTACAATCCCTCAACTGCTCCCCAGGTCTTCCCAGAGCTATTCCTCCCCGGACCCGGACAGTGGGAGCTTTCATTAGGTTATGAGCAACCTACTTTTCGTACCCCTAAATTAGTTGATGGAGATATAGCGAAACTTGATTATGACCAGAAAGCATTGTCATTCACCCGCAAACGGCAGGACGGACGGATTGAGAATCTCTGGCCGTCTATGGTTGGTAATCGTCCTTTATACTGTCTTGAGCCGCAAACGGTTAACAAAGTAACAATTAAGAATCTCCAAGACATTAACGATCGTCCAAAAGAGAAATGGCCAGTTCTTAGCTTTACCCCGGAGTATATTTCATGGACATAAACTACAATCGTTATCTTAACCTTCAACCAGGCCAAGCCCGGGGTGGACTCCCCATTAACTACAACTCCGAACCTTGGCGGGAAACAGAACAATTTGAAGGGCTTCCTGAATTTTACCGACCAGCTAAAGAGCGAGAGGATGAGTACAAACTCACCATTGAAATTCGTGACGGGCAAGGCCGGTGGCTCGGCAATGTTGAAGATTACGTTGAAGCGGATGTTACCTGGACGTCAGAGGCTGATGCTACAGATGCAAGTAGTTTCACTCTAGCTGGAACAAGCTCTTGGTCAAAGTATTTTCTACGCACTAATATTCAGGTCTGCCTGGTTCATTTCATTGTTTCCCGAGCTGGTTATATTATCAAGACTTGGACAGGCCGGGTTTCTCGGGTTGGTTGGTCAGGTTCCGGTCCGCAATCAGAACTAAAGGTAGAATGTGACCACGATAAGATCTGGCTTAAGTATATGCTTGCGTGGCCAAGCCCGTTTATGGCGCTCAATTCGCAAGTACCCAAGCGGGATATGGCGTCAGGTCCGGCAATTTGGCTTATGAAACAATACTGCATTAAAGCAGCTATTCGTTTACAGGTCCCATCTAACCGGTTAATCTTTGGACTTGAGCAAGCCTTGGCAGCTCATGAGTATCAAGAAAACGAGACAAACTGGCGCAACCTGCAAGACTTCATGTATCCAGTAGTGGTAGTGCCAACAAAAAAGACTCAAGACACCGCACCAATAACTGCGCTTGTGGCGCAAATGGATACCTTGGCGGAGCTTAGTGCTGAATGCTGCAAAGACTACAACATTCTACCTAATGTTTACTTCTTTGTTCCCGGTCGGGATGTTTCCCCACCAGGACTATTCCTTAGCCGCCCCTGCGTCGTGATTGACTTTATTGATAAAGATCGGTCCCGGACTGATCCGACTTATCATAATTTCTGGTCTAATCTCACCGAGACAGCGAGAATCTATCTGCGAGGCTTATTTGGTCGATATGATATGCCACCAAGCTTGGATGCAACAGAAAATACTGACTATCTCAAATCATTCTTTGGCACCGATGGACAGCGGTACAACGTCGCTTGGCCAATCTTCCGCAACAGCGAACAGCACTGGTCACAGTTTGAAATCAGCGCCTACGCGCCAACAAGCACCAGCTCTATTACAGGCGGGAAATCAAACGAGTTCCTAAATCAAGGGATTAAGCTGATTGTTCGTACGTTGATTCAGCAAGCACTCCAGCTTATCGGTGTCGCGTTTGACCTGTTTCTTAGCTGGTTGACCGGTAAGTTAGATGATATTTTCTTCGCCTACCAGCGAGCAGAGGATAAGGAACACCGGAAATTCCTTGGGGACTTTGCCTTATTTGAGGATTACGGCGGGAAAGGTTCAACCGCGTATAGTTCGGCTGCGGCTCAAGCCCTGCGTATGCAGCGTTATTCGGCAATGGGGTATAAGACAGCGAACTTTACCGGCGACTCTGCTAGCTTCTTACCCTTCCGAATCTTTGAAGACTTTGACGTACTTGATCCCGTAGCGTGGGAATCCCCAGATGGAAAGATCTTTCCAGAGCGCATTAAACAGATTACGTTAAGTTCTAATCGGTCTAACGGTGTGCGTTTTGAATTAAAACTCGGCGAGACAGACCGTCCTGAAGAACCTTGGGCCATTCAGTCTCGTGCTAACGCAAGGTTTACCCGAGCAATTGAATCCGCTTTTAACTCAGATTAAGGAGAATTATTTTGGCAACTGTTCGTGATCTAGTCGCACGGCTAGAGTTTACTACTGAAGCTGATGCTCTGGACTTTTTACAAACAGGACGCATGGCACTTTTGATGGAAGATAATCAGTTAAATATCCCGCTTCCTACTGGACCTAAGGGTGAGCAAGGCCCTCCTGGTCCCGCTGGGAAGCCACTTCGTCCCGATATCGTGATTGATGAGCCAACAGACCTTCAAGCGATGGAAAAGCTGCGTGCACAGGCGCGTCAACTCAAAGCTTTGAATCAAGAAGTCAACGGCTATTTTGCGATTAATAAGCCGACCAAGACTGGGTTCTTTTATACTCGTGGTGGCTGGGTTACCATTGAGAGCTTATTTGGTGGTGGCTCTGAGGTGGTTCCCGGGAAGTTTACTTTACCGGTATATTTTGAATCTGTTGCTGAGCCACAACCGCCTGCTAGTGGATGCGTAATGTACTTCCATGATAACAAGCTCAAGATTCGGAAATCGAATGGGGCTGTTGTAGTTCTTGGTTAACCACAAAGATATAAGAAGCGAATCCACTATCGGAGCTCTTCAGCGCTGTTCTTATATATTAGCGTTGATGATGTTGGGGTTCGGCTTGATGTTTCTTACCGCGCATCCCCACATAGGATTAACAACGATCCCTCGACCCATTCCAATTATTATGCCTTCGATTTTAGGGATTGATGCGTGGGATTTTATTTTCCCTGGTTGTGCTTTCTATTTAACTTGGCGAGCAAGAGTGCTTCATAAAGTAAACCTTGCTCACTTAGTTTGCGCTGGTGTTTGGGGAGTGTTTGGGTTATTATGGTGTGCTGGCGGAATGTTTCTTTCGTATAACTTCTTTTTTGGGGTTGGTCTGTTAGCAATGTTCATCGCAGCTTTACACATAACAATATCTCAGGTTTGGTTTTTTGAAGGAGTGCAGTGATCCCAATTGATTTTGGACATCTGGATACTTCAACAGCAGCAGGCCAGATCGTTAGTGTTGTGTTGGCACTAACAGTTTTACTTTCAGTGCTTCGGCAGAGAATTAAATTTCAGATCAATAAGCCAGGCACTAAATCGTATAAGACTATAGAGAAAGAATTGAAGCAACTAAAACAGGCAAGTGAAGAGCTTCAAGAAACAAATCGTTATTTTGTTCGGTGGCAACGGGTTGCATCAGAGCTTATCCGTGTGTTGCGTAACTCATTAGCGGCTTCAGCTATTGAGGAGAACCCGCGGGTGCAGAGACTGGTGCAAATGCTTGATGATCTAGATGAAGAGATTACGAAAGGAATTTTAGACGATGGCGAAGATTATAAACCATCCACACTGGAATAATGACACCTGGGATTCTCCTGCTGAGCATGCACAACAGTCTCCTACGCAACTAAATACTGATGATCTCATCATCACTTCCCCTGGGGGTATTGCCCCAGATACTCGAACTGATGCAGAAAAGCGAGCTGAGTCAGGTGCTTTTACTGTGAAGTCTGTTCCTGATTCAAGCACGCTTATTGGTGGGATTGTATCGAATGTTACTAAGGCAAATGAAAATATTGATAAGACTTCTAAGGTAGTTGATGCGACCAGGGCTGATGTTACAACTAACCAACAAAAAATCCGCAAAGTCGAATCAGAAACTATTCCGAACCTTGAAGCGAAGATGTATGCGAATAATGACCGTTTTGTTCATGAATTATCCTCGCTTGACGCTGATATTCGGAACCGTTTTGACTTACTTCCTGACGGTTATATTTCTATTTTTAGTGATACAACCATTTTTGCAAACAGCGGGTTTCTTGGTTTAGTTCAAGACTTTTTTGGAACAGGAACCCCTATCTCGCAACAGCTTGAGCGACTGATTCCTTTTAATCAGCAGTTCGGTCCCTCAAAAGGTGCAAGGCTGGATGTAACAAATCGCAGGCTGGTTTTTGAGGAAGCGGGAACTTGGTTGGTGTCGGCACGTGCTACCGCAGATACCCCATCAACAGGATTCGGTGTTCCAAATAATAACCGTATGACCTGGGCCGAGCTTGCCGTATATAACCGTAATGATGAAAAGCGAGAGCATCGGGATTGTCATATGCATGCGCCTGTCTCGGCTACTTTGCAATTAGTAGAGGCAGTAGTGATTCCCGAACCAGGGTATTCTGTTCGCCTTTGGGTCAGGTCGAATGAATACCGCTCTTGGCTTGGGGGCTTAAATTTGAATGCTCTTACTGCGGTGCTTCTCACTCCAAAAGTAGCTCCACAAAACAGTTCGACAACTCGTGATGAAAATGATAAAATGATGAAAGATAATTCAGATTATGAGAAACGTCTGAGGAGGCGTCACTAAAATTGCAGCCTGAAGTTTTAGCCCGGGTGATGAATTGGGCTATGTCGGTTGATGAATACCGAAAGCTTACGCCTGCTTTTAACAAGGCTCTTGCTCAAGCTGGTTGCACTAATGTTGCTAGAGCAGCAATGTTTTGTGCCCAGCTAGGGCATGAATCCGTCGGTCTATCCGCGATGGAAGAATATGCTTCGGGTGAAGAATATGAGTGGCGAGGCGACCTAGGCAACGTCTATCCAGGCGATGGGGTGCGCTACAAAGGGCGTGGCCCGATCCAAATTACTGGACGTGCAAATTACGAAAACCTAAGCCAGTGGGCTTTTGCGCAAGGCTACGTGCCATATGACACCTACTTCGTTGATAATCCTACCTTGCTTTCTGGCGAAGAGTTTGGTTTTCTTGGCGCAGTTTGGTATTGGACGGTAGCCAGGCCAAAGCTGAACCAATATGCTGACGGAGCCGCTGATCCAAAACTTAACGGTGTTGATCGTTACGATAACTTTGTCGCAGCCACAAGAGCGATTAATGGCGGCACCAACGGTATCGCTGATCGTCAAATGCGTTTTGATAATGCTCTAATTTTTGGTAACGAATTGTTACCGGAGGAGGAATATTTGCCAAAAGATGTAGAGAAAGTTCTTGATTATAATCATGGCTATCTCCCTCAGGATACTGGATATTATTGTGGCCCCGCATCAACTCAAACAGTGGTGTGGACGGCAACGAAAATCCTTTATCCCGAAAGCGAATTAGCTACCTGGCTGAACACCACGTTTAACGGCACCGATTACATTGGTCAATTTATACCGGTTCTCAATAGCCTTATTCAGGGTGGTAATTACACCTTTAGCGATATGCCGAATGATCCGCCTACATGGAATCAGAAGCAAAAGCTTTGGGAAGATATTACTGGTTCCATCGACGCAGGCTACGCAGCGATAGCTAACATTGTTGCTCCGCCAAGTAACTACCCTATCGGTACTCGTGGTAGCACTACTCCTAGCTATGGTGGTGGAGAAATCTATCACTACATTGCTGTGGTTGGTTACGCAATTGATAATGGCGTGAAACACTATGCCATTGCAGATTCTGGTTTTTGGCCATACGAATATTGGATTAGCCATGAACAGCTAGCAACGCTTATTCCGCCGAAGGGGTATGCATATTCTGCCAACAAGGTTTCATCCAGTGACGATATTTTAGGAGATGTCGCTTTGAGCGAAAGTTACACTTCCAGGGTAAATCCAAACGTGAGCTTCCCTGCAAGTAGCTATATGTTATTCAACGATGAGCGAAGCTTCCATATTGAAGCTATGCTACGTCGTCTACTAAAAGTCCTTGACGAAGATCCAGATACGGTGATTCGTCAGCGTAAGATAGAGTTAGGAATCCCTATTGTCTAAGAATTATAATGCCGAGGTTTACAATACCATCGGTGATGCTATCGGCGAGTTCGTCGAAAACCAGCCGTTCTACCGGCGTTACGCCAACACCATTAACGCCTTGGCCGGCGGTGTTATTTCTGGCTTGGTAGCTCTGGCTGCAACCGTCCCTGCAACTGACACCTTCGATTTCCGTGCTTTGGCCACCACCGCTGTAGCGGCTATTGGCGCTTCGCTTGCAGCACGGCTTACGAAGAATGGTCTTTCTCACTCCACAGCAAGTGAGCTGACGAATCGGGTCAGCCCCGCTGTGGCAGAGGTTGTTCATGAAGCAGTGGTTGCCTCTGAGCCCCCGAAGGCTCAGCCGCCCAAGGCTGAGACTCATCCTGACGTCGATGCTAAGTCCGACGCCAAGGTAACCGTTGAAGCCTTGCGAGAGACGATTAAGAAGAATAAGGCGAAGAAGGAAGACTAAAACCTTCCTTAAACCCCGGTTGAGTCCGGGGTTTTCCTATGTCTTTACATCACTTAATTTCGTCACCGTGACATTATTGTTGGTACAACCGGACCAGAAATGTCCTGTCCTTGAATACCTAATCCTTGATAGAAATAACGATTGATCCCAGCCCGCTTTGTGCGAAGAATCTTAAACCCTAAAGCGCGGAAACGCTTACGGAAGTTACGAAGATTGCCGTAGTCCTTAGGATCGACATTGTATTTCTTACACCACTTCTCGTAATGATCCCATAAAGCGGACTCTTCAATCTCGATCCCGTCTTGCTGGACAAGCTCTTCGTCCTTGAACTCGTTAAGGATATCGACACCAGCATTAAACTCTTTGGTAGTTGCCTTGATTTCTTCAGGCATATCTTCTCGATCAAGACCTTCTGTGAGGTACATCTTCAGGCCCTCAACCATCCATGCCAATAAAGCTTCTTGGTGGATAGGGTTCTTGATGATATCTTCTTCAAAAGGAACCTGGCGGGAGGGCAATTGCTGTTCAAACGGAATGGCGATAATACGTTTTGCCAAAGCGTCATCAGCACCACGAATAGTAGGAATGGTATTGAGCGAAGCAATAGGGGTATAAGCAGGCCGTGCCTCAATCATTTCATTAGAATGAAGGTTGCGGTGACGCTGAGTATCGTTACCAGTAAGCCGCTTGAGCGCGGAGGAGGAGATGTTATTCTCTTCGCCTAGCTCTGAGAAGCCCAGCATACGGAAATTCAAAGCGGTAATGTGTTCAGGCGAGGGACCACCGCGATCAGAACCAAGAATCTTTTGTGCATTAGACATACCTGCGTATTCGCCAAGAGCGGCTGCACAAGCCTCAACCAGCGTGGTCTTACCGGTGTTGGTGGGTCCGGCTAGTACGACAAAAAGCTTCTCCGGGTTGCCACCAAGCAGCTGGTAGCCAAGAATTTTCTGTAATAGGTTCCGAGTCTTCATATCTGGAACGACTCGTGCAATCCAGTTAGTCACTACATCAGACTGAGCGTGAGGCTTATACTCTACCGCGGTTGTCAATGTGAGCTTATCCTGCATGGTGGCGAGACGGATAGCTTCTTCAGGATTGTCTTTGAGCTTATCGAAATCAAGAACTTTGCCCCCGGGAAGGCCTAGCAGATTCCACTTAGCGTTGAACTCCTGGATTTTTGTTTGAGCCTTGGAAATAGCATGAACCTGCTTGAGGATTCGGCTAGCTCTGGTAGTAGATTCAATGGAGTCAGCCGTCTTCAGGATTGCTTGCGCTTGCTTGCGCAAGTCTTCGGATTCCCGAGTCTCCCCCCGCTTCTTTTTGGTCTTTGGTTCGTGTTCTTCCTTGTAGATAGACTCTTGAAGAAGCTTGTGTCCCTCATACCGAAGTCGCTCAGAGGTTGCGACATAGAGGTAGAAGTACATTTCTTCCAATGCCTTCCACTCACAGCGACGGGTCTTAGGGTTCCAAACAACAAACTCTTGCCCCCCTTTATCCCGGGTGGCTAACACGTCCCCTTGCCAGAAGTTAATGAATGTTTCAGCAACAAAACGATCCGTGTTCTGGAAGTTCCGAGCATCAATGCCCTTTTCCAGAATGATATCTCGGCCTTCCAGAATAGCTTCGCTGGTGGCCCCAAGGCGATAAGGATTTTCTTTTACTGTATCTACCAGGAACTTTTCGCCTTCTGCTTTCTGCGAAGAGAGTTTATCTACCTCATTGACGACGGCACGCTTAAACTCTTCTTCTGCGGTTTCACGTTCCCGTCGTCCCTCTGTGCGGTTAAAGCAAACTTCTTCGATGAAAGCGTCACGAATTTCCATCAGCGCGAGCTTGAGGCCTGCCTTGCCATCCATCGCTAGGTGAAGAGCTTTGTAAACGGCTTTGAGCATTGCATCATGTGCGCCACCAGTTAAGGCTTCTTCAAACTCTGGCCCGGTAAGGGCAAGCATTTCAGGGCTGGACTTCTGGTCCCCACCAAAGCCAAAGGTGTTATTACGCAGCCAATTAATTGCTACTCGATATTCAGAACCACGAGGCGCACCTTTGGTAACCGCTTTATCCTTACTAATTGCAGGTTGAGCAGCGCCTTTTAACGCCACATTACGCCAAGCTTCAGGGAGCCAAGGAAGACTTTCCAACCGAGGAATAGGAGCAGGATTTCCCATGTAATACCATTGGTATTGGTCACCGTTGACTACAGACGGATACACCATAGAATAGCGGTGATTATCCTGAATAATGTCAACATCTGCACCTAGTTGACCATGGAACTCTAGGCCTTTCGGGACCTTGAAGAAAAATTGTCCGGTCCCAATCTTAGGATCTCGCCTGGTGCTAAACGGGGCGTACCAAGGGAACTCTTCGCCTAAAGATTTTTCTAGGTCTTTAATGGTCTGGAGTCCAGTTTTGTCACCGTAATTGTCAATGTCAATGGCGATGATATCAAAGTCTGGGTGCTCGCTTCGCATACGAAGCGCGAGGTTGCAGTTAGCAGGTTTTCCTTGCCAAACCTTTTCTACATCCTGATGGGTAGGATGATTCCCTTTCCCGGTAACGCCACCAGGCGGAGGAAACTTTTTCCCAACAGGAATAGGGAAGACCACTGGCCAACCAGCAGTAAAGTATTGGTCACGAACTTCCAAAGTATTAATCATTGATATCTCCCTTTCTTGAGTTCAAGTTTAACACAAGTGGGGTCTCAAGATTGGAAATTATCATGTGAAGCTCTTCACCTTTGTCTTTCCGAAGGCTGATCTCGTCTGCTACAGCCTTATCTACTAAGTATGTACTGTGCACCCACGGATAAACCCGCTGGGTTAGGCTTTTAGGTATATGAGGCATTTTAGCATACCGATAATAAAAAAGCCCTTTGTCACCAGGAATACCTGATGAGCTGGACAAACCTAAATAGATCAGTAACGCATTTAGTGGATAGGTGTCTTTTAAATCATAACAAGCATTGATGATAAGTTCTTTTTGCCAACTAAAATCAAGATGTTGGAATTTAGGATGCTGTTTGATGACCTCTAAAAACCGCAGAGAATCTTTAAGATCCATTCGATATCTAGAGGAATACCACCAATGAGAGCGGATTTTTGGCTTTGCCTGGGCTGCTCTTTTAGCTAAGCATTTCTTTTCCGTACGGGTAAGTGGTACCCCTAAGAGACTGTAAATATCGCCATGTTTTAGGTAGAAAGTTGCTCCTGGTTGTTCTTCACCATCAATGAGCGGATACGATATGCGATATGGCGCAAGGCGTCGAAACTGTGACGCTGAGAATGACTCAGTTCTGGAAATCCCCATGCTTTCATCCTCTCTGGGGTGCAAGTCGTTTTGATAGAGCTTGGCGACTGATACATAAGGTCCGTCCAAGGATAATACTCACTATCTTGATCTCCATATTTTTCTGCGTACTGAATCTTCGATGCGATCCTGACTGGGGATAAAAGTTCCCTCCCCATTCCTCCTTGGCGGAGAATAAAATCCTCAATGATAAACTGTACAGTTCCGTAATGAAAATCGTCGGCAATAGGCCAAGTTTCAAAGAAGTCAAAAAAACGATGCACAAATTCGTCTTCTGCGGTAAATAGGTCTTCTGTGGTTTGGAACTCTCGGAAATCATATTGCGATGTCGCTAGCCAATGAATGTCGGAAAAATCTTTTGGATTATAGCTTACGCAAGCAACAGCAATCCCTGTTACTCCACCCGGATCAACTGCTGCGATAAAATCATCTTCCTGGGGCTTAAATCGCAATTTGTTATCATCTATGATTTGCCAGAGTTTTTCTTTGGCGAAATCAAATTCAAGATGCTTAATTGAGCTGGACAAGAGTTAAATCCTTTCCTTGAATAGCTAATCCGTATTCAAAGCTTGTTGTTCCTGTTACATGAACCAAGAACTCTTTACTATCATCATAGTACTTCAGTTCTTTAGCTAAGGTGCGATACTGATAACGAGAGATATTCACCGCTACCTCCTTACCCTTGCTAGTAATGCATGTGAGTTTCGCTTTGAGGTTGAGGTGCGGTGAATCCATGCCGTCTGTGTCTACAAAGATTCGCTTCAGGCCCTCGACTCGTAAAATGGTTGTGACCAGCTGGTTTCCCAGCTGAGCATTGAGGTTTTTAGAGTCAAGAGTAAGCATTGGCAGATCTAGCTCCCAATTATTAATCTTCTCTGTAACAATTTGATAAAGATTTTCGTCAAACCCAACGCCGAAAGGATCGTTGTTATCATCTAGCCAGGCATGGATTGCTTCGACAGACTTCTTTCCAAACCCTTTTACCTCATACATATATCGCTCCCAAGAAGCAACATCGGGGCTAGAATTGAGTGCATCTCGCATTGCATTTGCAATCTTAGGCCCAACCTTTGGAAGCTGTAAGAACCCAGCCCTAACTGACCGCTCTGATGCAGTCCAGGTGTAACCACTATAGGCTGGGTGAGGTGGCAGGATGTCGATGTTGTGAGCCTTGGCATCAAGCAAGATAGGTCGGACGGGATCAATCTTGCCCTTCACTTTGCCTTTCTGGCTAGCAATCGTGAGCGCACCAGCGTAGAAACTTGCTGAATAATTACGCTTTAGATACATTGTCCAGTAAGCGATGACGGCATAGCTAACTGCGTGTGCGACATTAAAGAGATAGCCTGAGGACGCAGCCATGTAGTCCCAAATCTCCAAAGCGAGAGTTTCACTCGCTTCCCATTGCTCTTTGGCACCAGAGACGAACTTAGCCTTAAACTCGTCAAAGGCCCCGCCTGACTGCTTTGAGCCAATGATTTTACGGAGCCGTCCAATCTCGTGATCGGATAGCCCGCCAAATTCCTTACCGATCTGCATCACCTGCTCTTGATATACTAGGCACCCGTTGGTAGAGCTAAGGATCTTATCAACCACTGGATGATAACTACGAGGCTCGGCACCACGTGCTACACGGATGTATTCAGCTGTCATGCCTGAAGACAGTGCACCAGGCCGACTGAGAGCGTTGATGTCTGCTAACTGATTGATATCTGGATAGACGTCTGGACGATCCCAAAATAGCTGATTAACAATGGCGCGGGTAGAGCGACCTTCAAATTGGAAGATTCCGTTAAGATCATCACTAGCGAAGGATTTCAACACTGTGACGTTATCAAGAGGGAGATTGTATAGGTCATCAATGGTGAAATCAGGTGCCCCCTCGATTGCTTTTGAGATAAGTGTGAGCGTAGAAAGCCCTAGGCAGTCAAGCTTGAGAAGATTAAGGTAAGCCGCATCGCGCTTGTCAAAAGCGATAACTTCTGTATCGACACCACTAGACTTAGTTGAGTGATATAAAGCACAAGTCTCTTTGATTGGTTTGTTACTTAACACCATTCCTGCTGCATGGATTGAAAGCGTTTTCATATCGCCTTCAATCTCAAAAGCCTTCTCTAGTCCGGGATGAGCTGTAATAATGGCTTGTGCTTCTTCAAAGTTTTCCGCTGCAATTTTCGCTGTTTCAAACTCTCGTGGGTCACCGAACGGCAACTGCTCAATATAGCTATTGTACTTATCGGCTACATCAATTCGGACACCGCTAACTCTTGCCACGTCTTTAATAGCCATTTTCCCCCGATAACGAGAGAAATTACCAATATTCCCAACATTTTCATTCCCATACCGGGACCGTGCATATTCAAAAACCTTATCTCGTTTTGCATCTTCATAATCGGTATCAATATCAGGTGCGTCTTCGCGTCCGGGATCAAGGAAGCGCTCAAAAAGCATTTGCGGGAACATCATTGGATTAATCTCTGTGATTCCAAGGAGGTAACAAACCAGTGACCCAGCAGCTGATCCACGCGCTGGACCAACCACAATGCCTTCCTTTTTGGCCCAGCTAATCACATCTTGATTAATAAGGAAGTAATCACAGAAGCCTTTTTCCTTGATAACCGCAAACTCTTTCTTGATGCGATTGATATAGGCTTGTTTGTTTTCTTTGTAATGAGTAGTGAAAGTCTCTGATTGGCTTACTCGTCGGAGCAGACCGTTTTGTAATTCCTTGATGAGCCGGACCTCCGCTTGTTCATCTGTCCAGCCCGTCTGAAACCTGATAGGATCATTCTTCGGCAAGGTAACGCTGCATCGCTTTGCAATACTTGGGGTAATCGCTATCGCTTCTCTGGCCACAGCAGGTGGCACAGCAGCAGCCACCAGGCGGTTATACAGCTCTTTCTCCGACCGTGGATAGGCTTGTGGGTCTCGCTCATAATTTCGGCGCTCTGTGAGCTTGCTAGGGGTTTGATTCCACGCAATGGCATTGAGGTACACCTGCGTTTCCCAATCACTAGGGAGTGGATAGTGCACATCACTTGTGGCCACAAGCGGAATACCTAGTTCTTTTCCGATCCGCACATTCATTGAATTGAGCACCCGGGTACGCATATAAAACGAAAAAGGTTGAAGTTCAATATAGTATCGGTCACCATAGCATTTTTGAAATCGCTTGGCTAGCTCAACCCCAAGCGGGTACCGGCTAAGGTACATCTGTTTATCCGCTTCAGTGGGGTTTACTAGGTTATCCAAGCGGGGAACATCTGTAACACTCTTCCCGCCTGCTAGGGTGCAAGAGAGCCATGAATCAGCGCAGCCAGAAAACACAATGAGGTCAGAAGTGAGTTTCCTATCTAGCAGCCATTCAGGATGCATAGTTGGTTTGAAATAAAAACCTTCATGATAAGAGCGAGTCACTAACTCATTGAGTTGTCGATAGCCCTGTTGGGTCATAGCGAGGATTGTTTGGTGAAACTTATGTTTTTCATTTGGCGGAGCTACATAAGCTTCTACGCCAAAGATTGGTTTGATTCCGTGCTTCTTACAGGCTTTCTCCAGCTGTACATGGCTGGAAACATTGCCATGTTCGGTCACAGCTAGTGCCGACATGCCTAGCTCTTTTACTCGCTTGACGTGCTCTTCAGGTGTGCCGTGTCCATCACCGAAGCTGAAAGAGGTGTGTCCATGAAGTGATACGAAATCCATTTTGACTCCAAAAATGAAGACTCACTAGCTTTTCAGAAAGGAAGGAAAAAGATTAGCTAGTGAGTACAACAATATTATAACATTATTATGTTCATCTTACAAACTACCAAGCCTGGTCATCGCCGTCTGAGAGCGCATATTCCAGTTTTTCCTGGTCAAAGCCGGTAAGATTATATGTGTTCCCACTACCAAGGTGGCGGATTGCAATATAAGGGGCTTGCTGAATCCGTTGTGAAGCTATTAAATTAGGGTAATTTGATAAGAAGCCTCGATCAGAAACCTTTAGTTCCCCTTGATAATTGTTGATAAAGCGCTTGGCATTATCACATTGCTTACAGCGAGGCAGAGAATAAATATCAACTTCCACCAATTTACATCAACTCCATGTCACCAAGGTTTTCAAAGCCGTCTACCTCAGTCGGGTTACCATCTTGAAGCGCCTTAGTTGCAGCCACATCAATGTACTTTACTCGTGCCCACTGCTTTTCTGGATCTCGGGTGTCGTCCTGAAGGCCAGAAACAACCACTACCTTGATGAAATCACCGATTTTATTCCCCGCGAACTCGGAAAGCTGACCATCAGTTTCACTGTTTTCACTAGCTACATAATCGCTATTTGCTAAAGCGATATAGCATTCGTCAGCCTTGTCTTTTCCAAAGCTAATGGCCTTCATAAAGTCATCAAGATTATTAAGCTGAAGAGAGAAACCACTTGCAGATGGGTCATAAGGGATCACTACATAGTGAGTAAAAACAAAACCCTTATATGCGCCTTGAGATTCATAATCTTCAATCGCAAGCCGGGCTTTAAACATCAGGTTGCCTGAGCGAGATTCAGTGAGATTCAGCTGAACAAGCCGCGTATCATATTTGCCAGGCTGAGGGGTGGGGCCACTGTAACCACCGGTATTTTCCCGAGCCTTCTTGATATCCTCTAGAGAGGGACGGGTGTTAGGAATGTTGAATTTCAGCATTTTTCTATTCTACTCCATACTTAGCTTGCATGTCATTTGTGAGTCGTTCAAGTGTGAGATTTGCCACAGGTTTAGGATAAAGTTCTAGTTTATCTTGAGTTCGGATGAACTCATGAGGTGTACTATCAAACTTTCGTATGACTTTTCCCTTATCATTTTTGATGGTGGTTAAATGGAACGCAAGATCCATACGTCCCATAAGATAATCTGGCATCTTCCCTTTGCGACCATCAATGTCAGGACAGATGATCCGAGAGTCTTCTTTCAAAGATGTATCTGTGGCCAGGAAAATAACATTGGCACCACTATAACAAAGGTCATCAATGAATTTTTCTGTATGCAAAAATACTGTGTGATACTCTTGTAACTCACGCTTAATCTCCTTGGAATCAAGCTTCTTCTGCTTTTCCTTTCGTTGTTTTTCAACCCAAGGCCAAAGTAGCTTCGACTGAAGCCGAGAAAGCGAATCCACAACAACCCAATCAAAAGTATAAGGGTTCTTTTGCACCCATTCCACAGCTTCTAAAAGTTTAGGATATGATTCTATTCGCCTGATCTTTGTTTTATTTCCTGGACGACTAATCGCGTTAAGACCGTTCTCAATGGATAAAATCAAAACATTTTCACCATCATTAGCCCCGCTACCAGCGAAAAAAGTCTTGCCAACAGCGGGGGGACCATATACCAAGATGTTAACCTTTTCGCTTACAGACTCCGCTGTCTCTAGGCTATCAAGGAAGGGATCGCTCATAAACAACTACCTCGTATTGCATCATTACTGTTCTTACCTCTTCTGACTCCGGCCCTTTAACATCTACCTGATATCCCCGCTCATGTAGCCAGGCGACAATATCTTTCGCCACTAACTCTTGAGACTTCATGTAATAGTTATCGGTGCCAACCTTTCCGACCCAACAGAATAGATTTTCCTCTGCCAAAATATTCTTTGTGGAATCGTAGAAGAGTACAACACAATAGGGGAAATAGGTATCATCAACAAATCTTCGAGATGAATTATCCCAGTCAATATAAATGCATTTCCGTTCCATCACCACCGCCTTTTATAAAGATTTGGTAACTTTTTCATATCCATTCTTCCTTGCTCATCAAGCTTACAAAGCTCTCGAAGCTCACACCGACAACAAGCACTACTTGGCGACTTTGTGGGAGCCAAAATACCTTCCTCAACATATCGCATCAGTGTTAAATCACTTTGTAAACGGTAAATAAAGTCCTTAATTTCCTGCTTCGTCCGCGACGTTGTTTTACGTACAAAACGAGGGGACGGCTGCACCTTCTTTGGGTCACCGTAAACAATTACCTCATGCTCTTCAGCTAAACTCTTTAGTTCTGCAAGTGACGAACCCTTGATCTTTTCTTCTGTTAACCAGGGGACACCAAGTAATTCTTTTTCATAATGCTTCCTTTCTGGTTTCTTGTGCGCTACACCCTTATCGTCAACGCCTGAAAGATCTTGTGCTTCTTTTCGTAAATAATTATATACGATCACTTGGACAAACTCATCTGGACGTAAAATCCCCTGGTCACGAAACATTTTTGTCACAACTGCGAGATACAAGGTTGCCTGCTCATCAAGCGGAAGATATTGGGTGTTTTCGCTTCCTAGTTTTGAAGCTGTTTTGTGCTCCATCACTGTGAAGCGACCAGCGTTATCCATGTCTTGATACACCAGGTCTACAGCACCGATAAGGTCTCGTTGTAGTTGCTGATTATTCGGTCCTACATAGGGAATACCCCACTTAAACCGCTGCTCATTGGCGATGACATGGATGTACCGATCTTCACCCCAATGATGCAGGTAGCCTTCAAGCATATTCACTCCGAGGTCAAGCTGTTGATTCATTTTTTCTTGATCTCGGAAAAGCTCTGTATACTCAGGGTTTTCCGCCTGGGAGGTGAAAAAACTCACCCAGCCATCAACAGGGTGCATTCCTCGGTCCGACCCTGGGATATACCATTTCTCTAGCGCTTCATGGATTCCAGAGCCAAAGAAAAGCGGAAGCTGGTTCTTGTAAATAGACTCAATCCCGTTTACATACCGCTGGAAATAAGACCAGGGGCATTCCTTAAACCGCCGCTTGGAAGAGTGAGACACAGTTTTAGGCAAGTAGTTGCTTGACATCATAGCTCCCATCTAGAATTTGTTTTTGCAGTTCTTCCCGCTTTTGGACTTTCTTTGCTATAGTTTCCTCAATCGTTCCTTTTGAGCGAACGTAATGCACAATCACATTATGGATTCGGCTCACCCGGTGGATACGATCTTCCACCTGCTCCTGATCGTCTGGGATAAAGGTCTCATCCAAAATTACCAGTTCATCGGCACGATCAAGCGTAAGTGCGACACCGCCTGACTTAGTGTTCAGTAGCATGATTCGCTTTCCTGCTGACTCTTTTTGGAAGTCTTCTACTGCTTCCGCACGCTTAGCTGATGAAACCTCTCCGGTAATCTTCCAACATGAAACGTCGTACTTGTCTAGTAAAGTCTGCTCAAAAAGATCAAGCACTTGGCTAAACTGACTAGCGACAACCACCTTGCTGTCTTCCTGTGACTTTGCTTCTGGCTGGTCAATGATTCCCCGTTCTGTAAGAAAGTCAACAAACCAATCAAACTTGTTTGATGGGAGAGCGGGGGTAAATGCTAACTCCCCCTGAATGTGATGAACATCACCAGAAACACTGGCAAACTGTTTAAGCCGCGTGAGCTCAGCAAGAACCCCTTGAGCAATCAGTGTCCCAGAAGCGAGCCTTGTCAAAGCCAACTCTTTCATCTGCTTATAAAAGCTCTTTTGTTTCGGTGTTAGATCAATCCAGTGACCAACAACGCCATGGCGAACGGAGCCGGCATATCGCTTTGGTGGTAGCTCTGGGAACACATCAAGCTTCTTTCGGCGAATCATGACAGGCTCTAACTGCTTGGAAAAATCTTCCTTCAGCAGGGGATTCAGCCCTAAAATCTCGGTCTGTTGCACAACCCTCGACTTTGTGTAAATCTCTTTTGGCCTGGTAATAAACCACCTATTAACCCAAGTCCAATAAGGATCAACCTTCGAATTAGATAAGAAGTCAAGGGTTCCCCAGAGGTTCTCTAGCTTCCCACGAAAAGGTGTGCCAGACATGGCAAAGCGGTATAAAGACTTCTTTCCAAGCATCATAATGCCACGACGTACTAAGGTCTGCTTGTAAAGCTTGGTCTTATCAGTTGGCAAAACTAAATGCGACTCGTCAATAATGAGTGCCTGAAGGGAGATCTGAAACAGATCTTTGAAGTGTTCCTCATACTTAGGCTTCGTTCCTGTCTTAGGATCACCCCGGAAATATCGGACCCTCGCTGTTTCAAAATTGGCGACAATCCACCGACGTCCTTGTGGGGGAGAGGTGATAACCTTACTTAAGAGCTTCTCCTTTGTGGCTTTCCCGCCTTTAATGATGATAACTTCATCATTTGTCCATTTCGCTAGCTCTTCTGGCCACGAAACATGAGCCGCAACCATTGGCGCCAAAACCAGGATGTCACCTTGCGTTACCAAGCTCTTTATAGTTTCAATCATCTGGAGTGTCTTTCCTGTCCCCGGCTGGTCAGCGAGTAACCCGCCTTGATGCTGGGTTAAAAAAGACACCCCGTCCTTCTGGAACGGGGCTAACATATTATTTCTCCCTCCGCCACTTAGTGAAGCCTAACCCTTGCAAGACACTTACGAAAATCTCTTCGGTGCCATAGGCAAAATCAAAATAGTAGAAGGGAGTTCCATCTTCTTTCTTCTCTTGCCAAAGAAACCCTCGTGCCTTCATATCCTTTACCGCTGCGGTATTGGCTAGGTTGTGAAGGATCACTTTCTGTCCTTCCCAAGGGATAATCTCTAGCTCTTTCCCTTTCAAGACATTAGGATTATCAGCTCCAGTCGTCATCGCTCAATTCCTCCGTTTTAGCGAGAATATATGAAGAACCGGATCCAGAGAAGAAGTCATGGGTCTCATTGGTTTCCAGCGTCATCTGAGCCAAAATGGCGGGTGATACATCTACCTCTTCGGGCTTAAACTCGACAGGAAGCCCTAAGTTAGTGAGGGCTTTATTTGCGTTATAAGCGGAGTACTTTAGTGCATCTTCTTCCCACGTGGTGTCAGCGTATAGGTCATGCACATAATCAACCTGAAGCTCATAGAGCTTACGGACAAACAAAAGCGCACGTCCAGCAAGCAGCTCTTGCCGATCTTGCGGCAAGGTGTCAAAAAGGGCTTTGGCACGCAGACCAATGTAGAAGCCATGAATACCTTCATCGCGCATGATAAGCCGGATGATATCTGCGGTATTTGTGCACTTCCCCTCTGCACAAAGACGTAAAGCCGGATAGAAACCTGAGTAGAACAAGAAGCTTTCTAGGAATACGCTTGCGGTTCGGCAGAAAAATTCCCGACTCTCCAAACCCCCTGTGTGAGACTTGTAGTATTCAACAATGCTTCGTGCTTGAGCCTGAAGGTTCGCATTGGTATGTGCGAATTCAAAAGCCGCTTCAATCTCTTCAGTGCTGTTCAGCGTCGTAAAGATCGAACTGTAGGAACGCGCATGAATCGCTTCCATGCCCCCAATGAACGCCATACAGGCCTCCTCATGGTGGCTGTGCGCGTAAGTCCCAACTGCGTGTGCACCCACCTCGCTTTGAATGGTATCTAGCACGGTGAGCCCCGCGAAGGCACGCTCTAGCGCTAGCTGCTCTTCCCGCGGAACGGTACTCCATGAGGGCAAGTCATTACTGAGCGGGATTTTTTCTGGCAACCAGAAGTTGCCAGTCATTCGATTCCAAACATCAAGGTCAAGTTGATCCTTGAGGTTGTTCCAGTCTACGGCTGTAAAAGCCATTTCTTCTTCCTTTCTAGCTTACCTTTACGCTAGGTAAAGCAGGTTGTTCCATGACAAGAATGTCTTGGAATTTGACGTTTTTCACACCAATCTTCTTCAGTAATTCAAGAATATAGATTGCTGATTCCAAGATTGGTACTCGCTGTTCAGGTTCTTTCACCGAGTTGTAGTCAAATCCGACAATTCGAGTAAACACTTCCCAATTCGCATAGCGGAGATTCCGGCGAAGATAAGGGAACACCCAAGAGCGAAACGCACAGTATTTACCCCCTGGTTGATACATAGGGACTATTTTGGGTTCATTGGATTCATTGACTTGAATCCGAGGATTGGCATGGTACGTGTAGGAGACTACTTCTTCAAAATCCATTTGAGTAGCATTCATTAATGCTACTACTCGATTGGTTGATGGAGTTTTCTTCCCTTTGTAATACAACAGGTCTTTTGCAGTGGCAATGGAGAAGCCAGGTGCTGTAATAAGCTTAGCTTTTTGGGGTATTGTGAGTTTCTTTTGTGACGTGCTAAAAAAATGTTCAAGTCGATCAAAGAAATCAGTTTGATACTCGCAATGTACCCGCTGTTTTGAGCGATACATTCCTCTTCCTTTCTGTGTATGTGTATGCCCCCATTATACAAATCTTTGAGGGCTAGACAACTTGCTGTGTTATAAAACACAGCTTACGCATTCGTCAACCTCAGTGCCAGGAAGCGCTTGTTGGCGAACTCGCATGTAGTACAGAGTTTTCAGTCCTTGTTTGTGAGCGTAGATGTAGTTCTTCACCACGTCTCGGGTAGTCGCTGTGTTGGGGTAGAACAAAACAGCGGAAATCCCCTGGTCAACCCAGGGAGTTGCTGCTGCATACATGTCGATCACTCGCTGTTGGTCAAGGTTGTAAGCGGTTGTAATTGATTGGTAGTTGTCTTTATTTACACCAAAGGTTGGCACATATGTGCGACCCGTCTTGCCTTCCTTTCGCGTCTCGATAATGTCTGTCGCTGGTTGAATACCAGGGGTGGCGTTTGTGAGATAAGAAATTGAACCAGTCGGCGGAATTGCTTGTAAGTACATGTTGGTTACTGGATTATCAGACAAGTCACCTTTAACCCGATAGAACAACTCTTCAAATCGACTATCCACATCTTCCTTAAACCACTCAGGCGTACCTTGCCCCACCTGAGGAAGCTTTGATGCTTCTCGCTTATAGGCCCTTATTTTTTCGAGATACTGCCACTGATTCGCTCGGGAAGCTACTTTCCCTGTCAGCTTAGCTGTCTCCATGGTTGCGGACTCCGCACAGTAAGTAATGAGCGCCATGTATCGGCGGAAAAAGTCTATTGCTTCTGAAGAACCGTACTCAATGCCTTGGGTAATAAGATAGCCATGCAAATTCATCTGCCCCAAACCAATAGAGCGAGTAAGAGCGGCCCCATTGCGAATGCTTCGTACCGGGAAATCATTATTATTAGAGACAGATTCCGAAACATTGGTGAGGAACTTGACCGCAGCCATTACTGTCTGTTGGAAGTCCTTGAAACTCTTGCATTCCATCATTTTTGCCACATTAAAAGATCCAAGGTTACAAGCAATATCCATCCCTGTGTAACTGGGGTCTCCATTATCAAAGTAATGGGACGCCGAGTTTACCTGTAGGATTTCAGAACAAAGGTTCGACATATTAATTCGTCCCTGCTCTGGATACCAATTGTACTTATTGGCGGTGTCTTCAAACAGGATATACGGATAGCCGGACTCAAACTGGATTTCTGCTAGGGTTTGGAAAAGCCGCCGAGCACTAATCTTCGTCTTCTTGATATCGGGATTTTCTACCCACTCATAATAATGCTCTGTCACTGATAAATCACTCAGCGGCTGACCGGTAACGTTATAGATATCATACGGACTGAACAGGTACATATCTTCGTTCCGCTGTGCCAGCTCAAAAGTGATATCAGGAATAACCACACCGAGCGACAGGGTTTTAATCCGAATCTTTTCATCGGCATTTTCCCGCTTAGTGTCCAGAAACTTCAGGATATCTGGGTGATGTGCGTTAAGATATACCGCTCCTGCACCTTGGCGAGCCCCAAGTTGGTTGGCGTAGGAAAAAGCGTCTTCCAGCAACTTCATGACCGGAATAACGCCGGAAGACTGGTTCTCGATCTCTTGAATAGGTGCCCCTGCTTCACGAAGATTAGTGAGCGACAGGGCTACTCCGCCACCGCGCTTTGAAAGCTGAAGCGAGTTGGTGATAGCGGCGCCGATCGACTCCATGTTGTCCTCTACTCGCAAGAGGTAGCAGGACACCGCTTCTCCACCAGCGACCCGTCCTGCGTTGAGAAAGGTTGGTGTCGCTGGCTGGAATCGCTTCTGAGCCATGTAGTGAGCCACGTCTTTAGCATGACCTTCACTACTGGAGTAAGCAACAGCAGTAAGCACAATCCGGTCACAAACATTTTCCAGGAACCATTGACCGTCCCGGCTCTTCAAAGCGTATTGCTGATAGAACTTATATGCAGACATGAAGGTCTCGAAGAAACCAAACTGTCCAATCTCTTCTTCAATCTCGGTGACCAGATTAAAGAAAAACTCGGAGCCGTACTTACATACCACCTCGCTATCAATGTACATATTCTCATTGAGGTAGTTGTACTTTTCCTTCAAGGTCATCTCGTGAACCAAGAAGTAGTCCCGAGGTTTTACTTCAGTCTCAATATAATTTGCTAATGCTTCTTTATCTTTCTCGAATTGTGGCTTACCATCTGAACCAACCAGGTTAAGCTGGGAATTGAGTTGAAGATATTCTTTCATGTCTATTCCTTTTCTGTCACCAAGAGCGGTGCCATAGAGAGTAAAAGAACCACAGAAGCAAGGACGTATTGCCCCATTGCAAACCACGATTCAAACGTCAGATAGCCTACGGCAACAAGCACGAAGGCAAAAATAACACCAGGCCAGAACGGTTTCTTCTCACTGGTCTTGGTGTTCTCATCAACAAATTTTAGCACGTCAGCTAGTGCTTTTTCCATTTCTGGATTGGTTTCAGTCATAGTGATTATGGTAACACAAAACCCCCGGCTATACCGGGGGCTTGTTAAGCCTCAGTTGTTGAACCTCAGCTTATACTATCACATACACAGAAACTGCCATTTGCACTGCGAGGGGTTGAACCCGTGCCCTGAGAGAGAATCGAACTCTATACGTCACAAAGGGGTGAAAAGGGAGATAGTAGAAGACGTGTAAACCTACCAGGGCTCTTCTGAAAGAAGATGATTTAATTGTAAGTGTGAAGAGGGATGGTGTCAAGCGGCCATAAGGGATTGTGACGCAATCCACTTCTCAACCGGAAATTCAGGAAGATGTCTCGGGGTTTCCGCTTCCGGTTTCGGCGTGCGACGCATCAAATTCACGAACAAGTCGTAGAAGCTCTTGAACTGTTTCTTGATATTCTTGAACACTTTTCTGGTGATCCTTCTTGGCGAGATAGTAATTGATAACAAACAGACCTGCAAGGGAAGCAAAAATTACCGTTGATAACGTATCACTCATTCTTGTTCTCCAATGCAGTCTTGAGTTTTTCCAGTTCGGCAATCCGTCCGTTGATGTAGGAGGTGTCACGAAGAATCTTTGCTGAAAGGAAAGACAGGGTACATGTGGCACATAGTAGCGCAATGTTGATGATGGTGAGAATCATTTTTCACATCCCTAGTAGTAGGTCGGCTTGTTTCTTTTCGTTTTGCCGAAGTTTCGCTTCAATGTGGTTCAGACCTTTCTTGAGGCTAAGCTCGTCTTTCCGGTCGGTAAGGCATGTGCCGAACATTCCCACAAACAGCACTCCGCACGCGATGAGTCCTGCGGCTTTGAGGTCAGAGGTTTGGTTCCATGCTGAGCTGAAACATACACCTGCGATGAAGGCGTAGAAGATTGCTGCATACAAGGTCTTGCGCTTGAGATCTTTGAGTTCAAGGGTTTTATTTTCGATTGCGGTTTGAAGCTTGATCGCTTCCTCTTCTAGTTGGAAGAGTTCTTGTTCTGCGTTTTTCACTGGTTTGACTCCAAAAATAGTTGTGCTTTCTTGGTTTGTACCCAATCAAGTTCAACTTTATCCTTTTCCAATGTTCCAGCATCTAGTATACCGTCTTTATGGAGACCAAAGAGCATATTAAGGCCAATAAACAATGTGATAATCCCCACAAAGATGGTTGTGACGCACAATACCCAAACATATGGAAATAAAATTCCTACCGTGGTGAAAGAAACTACTAACACGGAAGAGAAGCCAACCAGTCTTCTTAAGCCCTTACTAATCTTCTCGGACTCGGACTGCTTAGATACAATAGATTTCTTGAGCTCTAATTCTCGCTTTTCTAGCTCGTTTGTCTCTTTCATGAGTTCCTGCTTCATTTTTAATTCTTGTGTTTCAGGAAGATTATTAACTATCTTCTCTAAATCCAACATTATATCTTTAGTCTCATAAATAATGGAGGAGAAATGATCCGATGCTTCCTTAGAAGAATTTGCGGCCAGCCGAATATCTCGGCGACAATCCTCTAGTCTTATCAATCTGTTATGATCTATAGGCCAATAAGTAGCTTGGTCAACAAAATCCCTAAAAGAGATTTTCAAGTCTTTGAGATAATCTGCTTTATCGGACACGATTTCAAGATTGGTGGTAAGCATGCGAAGTTGAGTCAAAAGCTGAGTCTCAAGTTCTTTTTTCTGTTCAGTCATGTTATCTCGTCACCCAATCCTCAATCTGGTTCTCTACTTTCTTCAGCAACCCCTTGTTCCGGTTCATTGCCTCAATGTTGTCCAAAAGCTCTCCATGAATGTCTCCTGAGTCAAAATAAATCCATGTTACCCAGAGCGTACAAAACACAACCCCAAAAAACATGATCCCTATATTTCCAGTAATTACGGTGAGCAGTCCTGTTCCAATTAGCGCCGGCACACCTAAACTAAAGCGGAAAACATAATAGGAGATAATGGCTCGCCGTTCTGCACGAAGATCAATAATCCGCTCTTGGATATCACTCTTCCTCGTCAGCATGGCGTTTAGCTCTGGAGATAACATTAGTACATCTCCAAACTAAGCTCTGCTTGGCGGGCAACATTGTCTTGTAATTCTGCCTTATTTGCCTCTAACTCTTTGTGCTCTTGCTGTACAGCAGGGGAAAATATTAATGCTGTTACCCAGGATCCGTATAGTAAAAACAAGCTAGCAACAATCAGACACATAATCACGGATCCCAAGTACCAACCAATAACGCCAAGCCAAATAAAAAACATTATGCTAAACGTTACTTGGGAATTTCGCTTTCTTGCGTCTAGTTTCAGCAAAGCTTCTTGGGACGCAATCTCTTTCTGAAGATTAAGTGCCTTTGCCCTTAAAGATTTCAGCTCTGACTGATGCAACTCGGGGATATCCAGACGAATTTTTAAATAAGCCTCATTCATCTCTTTAGTTGCTTGATGAAGCTTATCAATCTCTTCAGAGAAATAAACACCTACAGTATGGAGATTATCTTTCTCTTTATCAGAATAAAACATCCCTGCGAAAGGTTTAGCAATTCCGGTAGCTCGGTAATACGACATATATTCGTCAAGCTCTTCTGCGGCTTGAACCAAATCTTTGCTGATTCGCTTCTGCTCTTCGGCAAGTTTTACGAACTTGTCGTACTGTTCATTATTCATTTGGACTCCCTGGTTTCACGAAGTTGAGCCAGTGGGTTTTACTAGCCTTCCCGCTTCTGTGTCCGAACATTGGTGGATACGGGGAAAGCTCAACAATCTGCTTCACTGGAATTTGAGTCTCGTTCCACTTAAAGATCAAAGCGCAGCTGGGTTTGAGTACCCTAAATGCCTCTGAGAAGCCTTGTGCTAGTACGTCTCGCCAATCAGGCAGTAAGGCCCCATATTTCGCATACATCCAGCTTGTTTCACCTAACCGCTCTAAGTGCGGAGGGTCAAAAAGCACCAGGTGGAAAGTGTTGTCAGCAAAAGGGAGGTGGCAAAAATCCGCTTGTACATCAGGCTTGACCTCGATCTCTCGATCATCACAAAGCGTGAGTTGTTCCACCCGTTTGTCCAGAAACACGGTGTCTTCCGGGTGCTTGTTGAACCAGGTGCTTTTTGACCCACAGGTCATATCAAGAATCATTAGGGATCCTCCTTTTGTCCATCAGCCTTGAGTGATACCAACTGTTCATCAATAACTTGATTAAAAACAAAACGGGCTTCTTCAATCAAACGAATTGTTTCACGTTTTGTGAGTAGTGGTTTTTCATCCCGCTTAATATTGGCTTCATTATCGTGCAATATTGTCTGTAGCACAGAGATACCAAGTTCAAGGCAACCAAAAATATGAGACTGTGACGAATTATTTAATTTTGTGCAAAGCAAGGCGGAGGCAAACAAGCGTCTCATAGCATCTTTCTGGGATTCAACCTCTGTTTCAGGCATTTTCCGCCCCGCATGTCATATCCAAAATCATTTAATTCTCCCCCTTCTCATAACCCATTTCATTTAGTTTTATCCTTGCCCTTCTAGCGAACTCATCTGTGTGTTCAAAGGCGGGGAGACACTTAAAATTCTCAATCACTTCCAAATATTCATTAACCCTGTCCATAATGTCCTTTCGACCAAAAAGCATAGGATCCTCTAGCTTTAAAAATAAACGAGAAGCGGCAATCATAGACTCTGTTACCTCAATGTAATCAGACAATCGCCACTGATACACGCAAGCTTGAGGTGTAGGCTCTTCCTTCTTGTTATGTTGACAATCACCTGTCAGGCGAAGCTTTGGCTTTACAGAATCAATATATTCTTGCATCCCGCGGATATCAATGTCCCCTAGCTCGTCGAAAACACATTTTTCTAAAGCAAGGGATAGGTCGGAATAGTCACCACCACTGGTGAGCGAGAAGCGATATGAAAACAAGTTTTCAAGACTGGCAACCAAGCTCATCATATGCCGAGCGCTGTCAGCATGCTGCTTCCAGTATTCAGCTGATTCACCTAACCATTCTTCTTGGTCACTCATGATTCCTCTCCCTTCTCTTTCTCTGCTTGAGAGCACATGTCAGCAACAAAATCATCGACGGCTTTGCTGAAGTCTTCTTTGATTCGGGTCATGAAATTGGTAAACCAATCCACAGGGATTTCTCCATCAGGATAGCGACCGTCTTCCACCAAGCCCAATCCCAATTTTCCAACCTCGTAATTTACTTGAAATTGAGTCGTGCCAAAAAACGATTTCACCGAATTAAGACTAACTGTTGGCGTTTTCATTATTTTCTCCTCTTCTTCTATTCCTAGAGTACGAATAAAATCTTTGACAGCTAGAGAAAATTCATCACTGACTCGCTCAAGAATATCTACCGCCCAATCCAAAGGGAGCTCAGAATAGGAATCAACATGATTTTCTTCTAAAAGCTCTTCTTGAATTTCTTGAAGCATTTCTTCAGTCTCACGAAACTGCTTATTTATGAATTTTCTGATGCGATGCATTGTAAGCAGCTCAGGGAGTTCTTCGTCCTTTTCAAGGAACCCATGATTATACATTACCTTCAGCTTCCTTTCGGTTTTTGATATGTGTACTCAGGGCAGTGTCAATTGAATGTCGTGCTTCTTCTAGCATGCGAACAAACTTCTCATCAGAAAGGTAAGGCCTTTTCATGTGCTGTTCGGCGTTGTCCCTTCTCATTACCAGAAGGTTTAAAATTGAAAGCCCTTCGGATAAGGGAGAAAGAATTTGATCGTCTTCATAATAAGTATCCTCAGCCCGTAAAATAGCAAGATTAAAAAGGCGCTCCATCTCTTCTTCAAGAAGTTCATCATAATCTGACATAGGGTTTCAACTCCAATTCTTTATGCCACCAGGCAAGTCTTGACTCAATGTTCTGGGAATAATTACGAACCAATTCCTCACAGTGAGCGCAAATCCGAGGCTTAGCATTGTGAGAGTGATAACAATGTCCAAGAAAGCTATTCATTCTTGAAATATCTCTAGCTAGCTTTATCGCTTTCTTCTGGTGCTTACAAACCCTTAACTGAGCGAAATAATCTTCTATCATCTCGATTTCTTTTAGAGTACTCAGTAAGCACCAGCCACTGTCGTAATGAGACATTTTACTCTTCGGGCTTACTTGCGGGGGCAGGCAAGCTATCCATTGCTTTCCGCATCCGCTCTACCACTTCGCCTTCTTTGTAGCCGGGTGGAAAACCGATCTTCTGGGTGCCGTCAGCAAAGCTCGCGTAATCCTTCTTTGAGGCCAATGTCTCGCCCTCCGCTTGTGGGAAGGAAGGGAAATATTCTTCTAAAGTAAGTAGCGGTTCTTCAATATATGATAGCGAGATTGGACGGTGAACCTTTCCGTATTGCAGCTGCTTCTTGTACTTCTTATAGCGGTTGCGGAATCGTGCTTTTAAAGCCCTAAAATAGGCGTAGCTGATTGTCTTCTGGTTCATTTTCTTCTTCCTTTTTGTCCCAACTGGCTAACCAGTTGTTGCCAGTATTGAGTGTGAGTCGCCTTCGTAGGCCTGCTCGAAAGCGGTCATCTGTTTCTTCTGAAACCGTATCTAGGAGATAGTTTTGCATAGCGTCTGAATCAAAGCGTACAGCTGACCTGATGTAACCACCCCCATCCAGCGGGGCTCCGTCTTCTGAAGACCATGCGTCATTGATTCGGGTCACATAATCCAGACCATCACAAGACAGGCAAGTCCGCATCACGCAGTAGCAGCAAGCATCTTCGTCAATCCATTTTGTAACCCGCTGTGGGGAGCCTTTCGGCATTACCACAGCACAGACACCGCAAAGCGCTTCTTTACGGGATTTATGGATAATTTTATCTGATAATAAAACCATTATTCATCCTAATTATTACTTACATTAGATGTGATTCTTCTTTGTAACTCTGCGCAATACCAGTCCTCGGATTTTTTATCAGCCCCATCTAGTAGATAATTCTCTATTGCTTTTGAGCTGAAACGAGTTGTAAAAAGAACTTCCTTATCAAGGAGATCTACTGGTGCCCCGGGGTCTGGGGTCCAAGCTTTGTTAATTCGATCGACGTAACAAAGATAGTCACAAACCCGACAGATCCGCATAATGTAGTAGGTTTCAGTTTCTTCATCAATCCATGTTTGAACACAATGAGTGGTATCCCTTGGAATAGGGGTATTGCACACACTGCAAAGACGCTCTTTGGCAGATTGTACAAAATTATCTGCTATCAAATCCATTAATTATCCCACCCGAGTTTTCTATTGAGTCTAGCAAGGCATTCGGACAACAGTCTTTGATGATCTTTGTCTTTACTTGCAAGATTTTCACTTAGGTAACTATGTAGCTCTGATACATCAGGGAGAAAATCATCTTCGGTAATTTCATGATCTGTAATGTAATTCTCAAGAGCGAGATTACACGGGGCACAGTACCTATCGACTACATATTTCCCGCGGTCAATGTCCACAACGCGACAATATCCGTCCCCAGGCTCAATATTACAGTCACACATGCAGCAAACATATTGCTTACGTGCTCTATGATAGCCTACCTGGGGGAACTTCCAGTCAGTCATCACTCACTTCCTTTCTGTATCCCCCAGTATATGTATGTGTATGCCCCCTCGCAAGTTACTGTGACTCATCAAACACTTTTTCAATAAAGTCTTGTGCCCCAGTAATTAACTCATTTCGCTTTTTTGCGCTCCCTTCATATAACTTCTCAATATAGTAAGTAATCTTTGAAGTACAATGTTTATTTGCAAGAATTTTCACCCCATAATCCGGGGTAGAAAAGGCAACCCCCTTGCCTTTTGTCCGATACAAAAGTCCCCCTTCTTTCCTTTTTGTTTCTAAATGGTATCGACAGATTTCAAAAACGTCATTCTGAAAACGAATGTCCGCATTCGCTATGATAAGTGATTCACTAAAACCTTTAACCCGGGACGCATGGATGTCAGAGTCTACAATTAAACAGTTTTCAATATCGCTTGAGCTAATCTCATTATCACCTTTTAATGTTACAAAGGTTAATGTGCCGAAGCGAATAGCATTCTTCCCATTTATAATAGTTGAGCAGCCAACATGAGAGTCTACAATCACTGAGTCTGGTTCAAGAAAGAACATCGTAGAGCCGATATCTGAATTGGCGATGAAATAAGCGATGCTTGATTCGGAGCTTCGTCTTGCCTTAATAGTGGCCTGATGCATCGAAACATTAGAGAGCATTCCTTCTCCAGAAAGCGCTCCTCCATGAATGTTCACTCCGGTACCAAAAGTAATACGTCCTTCATGATAGAAGTTTCCGCATGGGTGTTCGGCATAGTAAATCACCTGCGAGATGTCTTCTTTAGAGACACCGTACTTATGGTAGCGAGAGAATAAATCATTGCAGATTCTCTCTGTCTCTTTACTGCTGAGTTTGCGAGATGTAATGGGAAAACGCTTGCGCTGGTCAATAAGCTTTTCCCCTTCATACTGGAAATCCGCAAAAGAATATCCGTCACGTGGTGTTAACATCATGCTTCCTTTCTGTTATAGTTGTGGTAGCTGATCTTCCATGTGGAGAAACAGTATCTGGCTTCCTGCATTTTTATGTGGGAAGCTTGCTTTATATTATACGCTTAGTTAGGGCTTTGATGGAATACGGTATCGTAACATTAGCATTGAAATCACAAGAGGGATGATTTACCGAGCTGATTTCTATCCATGGACGTCTCCAGAAAAACGGAGGCTTCCGGTATTCTTTGTGAATAACAACCCAAAAAGCCATGCCTTTATCTAACAACTTTAGGTAATTAAAGAAAAACTGTAGGCGACTACTTCCACCAATACCTACTCCACAATAAAAGAAATATGTGTTTGGTCTAGGTTATGTAAGGCAGGGTAAATATGTATTTCTTTGTTTTCCCGCTCTTTGTTGTTTAAGTCCGGCTCGGCACTTGTGAATACGTCAAAGTTGTGAAACGCAAAGTCAGGTCAGGCTTTCGTAAGAAGAACATAGCCTACTCCTCATAACCAGGACGCATTGAAGCTTTACTATTAAAAATCTTATGCTGACCAGGCTTCAATAACCCGTACCCTAAAGAGATAAGCGGCCACGCAATGCCAGTCGATACTGAAATATACGCCTCAAAAGATGAAGGAATACCATTATCCCTCCAATAAAAGGTTGTATACAAATCATTTCGATATAAGTTAGGTGGTTTCAGAAAAATAGAACGGCTCCTGGTGTAATTCAGAACGTAGCCTAACCGCTCTAAAGCCCTGAGCGCATAGACTAGATGATTTGTTTCCTTATTGACGAGAAGACTATCTATGTCATCAGATATCACAGCCTTCATAAGGTCAACAGTATTAGGACTGGCATAAACACTAATAAGTTTACCTTCCCCCTCTGCTTCATCAACAAGCTTACTTATTTTAGTAAACTCGTCGAACCACAAAGGGGTAAACTTTTCAATCTTTTCAGTAATTTTTTCAAAATCAATTTGTGGCATAACGACCCTTCGCGTGTAGTTTAATCACATTAACAGAACCCCGAACTAACCACTGCCCTTTGTATACCACCATAGCCCTTTGGCTCTTGCTGAAGGGGAAGATTTCTTGGTAGTAATTTAATTCTTTGTGGGGAGTATTCCAATCATTCCTAAACACCCAAGGATCTTGAACGAAAGAGTATACAACAGGCACGCCATGTTGCACATACCAGCGCCGCACTTCTTGTAGCGCATAGGTGAAACGATCATCAAGGTCCGGGTCAAAATCTTTTCCCAGCTTTAGGGTTCTCCCTTGCTCAACCTGCGCCAATACTTTATTGCGAAGCTGAAACCCACTAGCGTATACAAAGATCTTTTCGATCTTGCAGAACTGCCTAGGCGTGGTTTTAAAAATGGTTATGCCTTTTCCATGCATAGTATCCCTCCAATCCACTAGGATCATCGCCCCAAGGATTACTCCAGAAGTTGAGCTTTATTTGAGCTTCCCTGTTTAAAACAAATTCGGAGAACTGATATCCCCTTTCAATATATTTCTTCCTTAAACTATCTGGCATCATAAATCTGAAACACCACCTGTCTTTTTCGGGTAACGTAAGATGAAGAATGGGATATATATATTTTGACGCTCTCCCTATTGCCCCTGCTGATTCACCAGGTTTAAGCCCTAGTCCGCTGAGTTTTAGTTCAGCAAAATCTTGATGTTCGGGTGTAAACTTTTCGTATGACCAAGTGTTTATCAAAGATAATCCGTCTTTGAATTTAATGTAAAAAACATTCTCACCTATAGCGTGCTTGATCTTTTCTGTTTGTGAGTCAGAAACATGTCCTTTCTCGATCATGAAAACAAGTTCATCATAGTTAAAGCTGAGCTGACTCATTTCATCTCACCTGTACTAGGATCAAAGCTGGTCCCTAAATCTACCCGTCGAATAAGCTTTAAGGCACCCGCTTCATGGATATTCCGCAGCTCTGTATGCAGCTCTGATGGGATAAAGTCTAGTTCTTCCTTCGTGCGCCGACCGGTGATATAGGCGAGGGAGCCGATCTCTTGATTCTTCGGCACCACAATAGATAGGTTTGTGCACTTCATTTTGTGCTCTTCTGGCACGCCGAACATTTCCGCTACGGTATCAAGGTAGCCAGAGGTGACCTCAAAGATGAGGTGTGCGTACTCGTTGGACAGGTCTTCGCCTTTGATGTGGCGGTAAGCGTCCTTGAAAACAACAGCTACGTCTTTCAAGGCTTGACCTAGATTCGAGAAGGATTCTTTCAGATACTTTTTTGATTCATCACTCATTATTTTCTTCCTCTATGTCTTGTAATACTCGCTCCAAAGCGATAAGTAGGCGAGGGCTAATGCTCCAGCGGTTATCATTGGTCTTCCTGAATGCTACTCTCATCCAATAGTTCTCGTCATGAAAAACATTTGGATGCTCCCAATTTACCGGATAGCGAGGAAGTGTTCGATTGAATTGCTCAACAAATCGCTTTTTATCTTCGGCATTGATGACTTGTACTGCCTCAAAGACTTTTTCTTTTACCTGAGTCTTGGAATACTTAGCGTCAATAGGGAAGCTTTTAAACAAGTCTTCCCACTCTTCTTCGGTCGGGCTAAATTCTAGGCTCTCATCTACAATGTCTTCTTCTGGAATAATAAAGTAGGCTTGAAGCCCCCAAGAACTCCTGTCGTACCGGATCACCCCGATTTCAATTGTTTCATTCTTACCAGCGGGAATGTTACAGATGGAACCGAAAGATTGAATGCGCTGCATATTCTTTGCCTTGAGGAACTCTTCTCGATACTTGGTGTCGGTGTTAAGTTCTTCTTCAATGACTTCTATCTCATCAACTAGGATGAGTGCGAAGTCATGGCTTAAAATACCTGTGATCCAATCATCGTCTAGAACGGATCGTAATTTTTCAGTTGTACCACAGTATAAGATTGGTGGAAGCATAATGTTCTTTCTATTAGTATGGGCGGACATATGGGCGCACTTATGGGCGGACATTTCGCACCTGGTCTAACGGCAACCTGCGATGAAACACACAGCCTACCATGACCGGGAACAGATTGTTTGCTTCGATGAAGTCCCCGAGCTCTTTCCACTCTTCCAGATTGTCACGCTTTAGGTCATGGATAACACCAAGGTGATAGCAGAAGTTGTATCGTACCCGGTTGTCTTTGTCATATCCCCAGCTGAGACTCCAGGAGTTTTCGCTTACTTTGATTGGGACAACACTAATGGTGCCAGAGAGGATCGGCTTAGTAATGCCGTGCCTGGTCAAGAACTCATCGCCGATAGCTATCTTCTCGAAAAAGTGTGAACCATCGAGATGTTCGGATACGAGAACGAAGTTCACTTCGTTAATCATTGAGGCGATGAGCTCACTAATATTACTGATGTACTGCTTTACCTCTGCGAACTCGCCTTCTCCAACTGGGATGAGCGGCATCTGTTGGCCTACCGCATCGAAGTAGGGGAGTTTTCGCTTTATTCCTTCCTGCATACCTCTAGCGTACCGGACCCGCCTTCCGCTGTCTAGCGGGCTGGTGTGACCTGCACGACGGCAGAGGTCGGGGACCACCCCACACCCACACCGACCACGACAGGGCCGGGACTGGCCGGACCACCGAGGCCGAGTAGCACGACTGATGGGGCTGCAAAGGTGCTATCTTGCAGCACACTTGCTACCTGAAAACCAGTCTCAGTAGCAAACTTGCAGCCATAACCTTCAAGGTTACGTTGAATGTAGCAGATATGCAGTCTCAAGTCGAACTTTAAAGTTTTGCCCCCAAACATTAAGGCTTCACTTGAAGGTTGAGGTTGACCCTCAAGTAAGTTGACCCTAACTTAGGGTAACCTTAGTTAGGTTTGCCTTTGCTGCAATCGTGAAGCAGAAGAAGTATTTTAGTTTGCCTAACAACTTCATAAGAAGAAATGAGATACCCCAAACTTTCCTTGCCTCAAAACCTTTTCTGCCTACTAATCTTTTCTATGACCCAATATCTTCGTGCCTACTAACAACTAAAATCATAGTAAATAGCAGCCCAAAACAAAGGCAAGGCTGCCCTAAGTAGTTTTGTTTATCGTCAGTGTGATGAAACACCCCTAGGCTAGCGGGTGCCTAGGGCTAGGAAAATCGCCCTAGTGGGGCATAGGCCTAAAAGCGCTGCTCAACGCCCCTAGCTAGCCGCTGGGGGCTATATATATAGGAATGCAGCTAGCGGGGGGGTGCTAGCTGCTAGGCGATAGTGGCTAGGCATGCCTAGATGCTGATCTAGCCGGCTAAAAATAGCGAAAAATGCACAAAAATAGCCCTTGACCTGGTGTTTTACGTCTATTTACGTCACATAAACACATAAAAACGTTCAAAAACATAGTCTGACCTGCGTGTTTGCAAGGTTTTTTGTGTTATATATGTGTGTCAAGGGTTTTCAAAAATGTGCTTTGACCTGCTGTTTTGCGTCGATTTTCGTCACTATAGATGCACAAAAATCGTAAAAACGACAAAAACGACTCGAAAATCTGCGGTTGCGTGCAACCTAGTAGCGGACTTGCAGTAGCAAAAACCTACTCTGACCAGGGGAAATGATGTGTGACGTAGAACACGTACATTCGGACTTGCATTCTCCCGCTAGCGTGAGCTAGCATAGAGTCATCAGCAAGAGAGAGAAAACAAAAAAGATTCTCACCAGCTGATAACAACAAAAAAATCTTCATAGATCACCTCACGGCTAGAGTGCGAAAGCCGACACTATCAAGTGTGCTACCGCAAGAGACTTAGAAGATACGCTATTTGAAAACTTCATAGTGGAACTGCTACGGGTGACAGACCTCACATAAACGCATGATCTATATCACATACACAGAAAGGAAATTTTCATCATGCAAACCAACCAACCTGAACCCAAAAAACTAGTTTGGCCTAAAGAACTAGATACGTTCCTTGAAGCTGCAAGTGTACTATACGATTTTGAGTATCGCCATAGCGATAGTGACTTAGCACTCATGCTACTAGATGACTTAGGCTATCCTAAGAAAGATCTGGAACGTTTGGAAGACAAAAACATCACCGAAAGCTTGGCTTTCCAGCTGCATGCACTGCATGCATGGAATAATTGCCGTGACAAAATTATCTCAATGGTGATTGTTCAGCAGACCAAACTAATTCACCGTATGGTGAAAGGGGAATAATCCCCACACCCCCAATCGGGGGTGGTAGAGCGACCAACCGCGGGGGCTGGTCGCTACCATCACTCACGATCTATAGGGAGGCACCTATGCTACCTGAATTTTCTATCACTAAAACCGATTTTGAGGCACTTGTGACCAAAATCACCAACACGTCAAAATGGGAGTGGGGTCAATACTTTTGTAGTGAAACACTTCATATGCTATGGGGGCTGGGTATCAGCGAATCTGAAGCTAAGGATATCCTTACTGAATCTTGTTTCAAAGATGAAACTATCACGGAAGAAGATTTGCAGCAAGCCATGCATGAAGGTGTAGATTATCTGCTACAAATCCGTACTATCAGCGAAGCTGCTACAATTAGTTTTGTCGGGGAACACTGGGAAGTATTTTCGCAACTTGAACTAATTGATTGGCCTGATGATGTAGAATCTATCACAGAAATTGCTCAAGCCTATATCGACTCTGCTACCTATCAATTAGGTTGTCTTATGGCTGCTGATTTGATTGATAATCAATAATCGGCACCACCCCTACTGTGGGGGTGGGTTGGGTGAGTACCCCCAAACGGGGGTGCACGCCACAGTCCATCATCACACGATTGGAGATTCCTATTATGGATACCACCCGGCTACACGCCTATCTCGATGCTATCGAGGCAGATAGCACCTACTATAGCGTGAAAATTGGCTATCGACCAGCAAAAACCTATGGCACCCCCCACGATAGCTATCAAGTTACCCTTGAATTTTCGGATAGTATTTTCCTAAAAATCAATGTTGTTGATGCTCACCCCCTAGCATGGATTAATTATCTAGACTTATGGAACGAACGCGAACACACAGTAGAAAACTTTTCATGGGGTCACCCTATGCTACATGAAATTGTTGATCGTTTTGATTTATTGCCGCTGGTCAAGCACATCATCGAGGACGCACACCCACGCGATTTTTGGCCTACATCAGCAGCTATAGCCCCCCTTGATAGGCATATCAGCATCTAGATAGCCTATAAATCCCCCACGGGTGAGGGGAGGTGAGGTGTCCATCAATCCATAGATGGACACCATCATCACTCATCACTCGATCCTATCGAAAGGACTTTGCCATGGAAACCATGGAAACTTATAACCCTGTCCAATCGGCTTGGGACTGCCTCGATGAGGCAGAAAATTGCTTGCAAACTATGCAAAAATTGCTGCAAGAAAAACGCTATGAGGACGCCCTGACCCCCATTTTTCACGGGATTCAGTGGGTGGGACAGGCCGAATTTGGCTTAAGAAATTCTGAAAAGACACCTGAGGGTCTCGCTAGCACAATTGATACATATAATAAAACCCTTAACCGGAAATTGCGCAACATTAAGAAAATCGTAGATGACCCCACACTGATTCGCTACGCATGCAAACGCTTGCGCAACGCTTTGCGGGGTGCCCCTGCTGACTCGCATTGGACATTTGAGCTGGTAGCACCCTTTTGGGAACCTAAAAAAGGGGAGACCGCAACACTCCACGGGACTTTTGTCTTCGGAAATTCTAAGTTTGCACCTGAAGAATTGCGCTGTGAGTTGCATTACACCAGCCAAGGTGTGCGGATTGATAGCGTAAGCGTTATTAATGGAACCCTCGATTGGTATTTACGGTGGATTCTGACTGTACCTGAAATGATCGAAAAAGTCGAAAAAATGGTACTCAAGCAGCTGAAACACGACTTGCGCACCCGGACAGTTTTCCCTAACAAACTGAACGAATTTTAGGCAAAACCTATCACTCCGCTAGGGAGTGGTAGGGGGAGGGGCCTATCCTATCAACCTTACGCACACTGATAGGCCCCTACTCTCTATCACTCACACCTATTGAAAGGATATCCCTATGGGAACCTATCGACACCCCGACACCTTTTCACGCGATTTTTGGCGACCGATAACGCCCCACTCACTCGAAAATCAGCTGAAAACCTACGCTGACCTGGTGCTACCTGATTTTTTCACCTGCTATATGACGCCACATGACGCGATTTTGGATATTCGCGTAGCCTATTATTCGCTGCTACAGGCGTTCATTAATGATCCTATCTATCGCACCCCGCGGGATTGGCGACGCCTATGGGACCAGCATATGGCACCCACCCTACGACGCATCACCCCTGATGAACAAAATTTCCTCGAACAAAAATTCGAGTCCTGTATCCACTCTGCCTACATTATCGACGCACTAGCGGGGGTTGAAAACACTTCGTTTTTCGCCCAAAAACAAGGCAGTTTTCAAGATGGTTTTGAGGGGGAATTTACCCACCCCGAATTTGGTCGCGTTCGTTGGTGGGTTGAGTATGAGCACGACATAAACCAGTTTTTAGCTGGTGCTATGGCACAAAAACGCATTGATTGGTATCGCCCCGGATTTGGATTCGATATCCACCATACCGCCCATTGGGTGCCTTTAGACCAATTGTTTTGGTGGGAAAACTGGGTGGATTTTTACCAATATTTCCGCGCCCAAAACTATTGGCTTGATGATATGAGCAGCCCCCTGCTGATCGACGGTATCGAAAATATGTTTGAGTATCACTAGCCTGCTTTAGCCTATCTATTATATAGGCCTACCCTATACCCCCTGCTATAGGGGGTATCATATACAGACCCTATCTATAGGGGTATCTATATAGGTACCTACTATAGGTAGGGTCTTTGCTATGCCTAGGGGTATGCCATATGGCATACTGATAGCGCACCACACATATAGCCTATTAGTACCATTGCTATCATAGGGGTATCCACTGGCACCACACCACATATCACTATCTACTTACCAGGTGATATGCGATATAGATAGCCTAGCAGCTCGATACAGTGGCTTAGTATCTCGCTGGTATGATTGGCTATATGGCTTCGAGTTCGCGTGTCTATAAGCCTGCTAGGCTATGCGCTTTTGAGTAGCCTAGATCAGCAGCTCACGGCATAGCGCTAGCACATGCCTGCTAGGCATGCCATGCTGCATGCCTAGGGGGTGGCATGGCACCCGGCTAGCCCCCTAGCCGGGTATATTGAGGCATGGCCTATATAAACGATTGCAACTTATTATATTCGGCTTTATATACACTTGCCTATGTGATAGATAGGCAATCCTTTTGATGCGGTATGCCTATCGGCACCTATAGACAATCCTATAGTTCAATTGCCATACTCATTGCATGCACCCATACGTGAGCGTAGCCTAGCCTAAGAAACGGCTTTGATAGGAAAAACCAGGCACACCCATTGCTACAATCAAACTTTTGGTTGATGCTATAGACGTCAAAAAGATTGACCTATAGCATGCAAAATCCATGCAAGACTTAAGAGAAGCTGATAAAACAAGCAAAAAACCGGGTTTTTCCGGTAAAAACAGGTGGTCTGATGACCTCATGCAACCAAAGAAACCCACTTAGATACCCCCACCCATGCCCGATTTGCGGTATATATATTGCGACTCACCAGGGGAAACGAAGCAACTACCCCCGTAAATTACCCCCGTTCCACCCCACCCGGGGGTACCCCCTCCCCCCTTTCTGGAGGCGAGCCGGGCGCGTGCTGCACATTACGCTCTGCGCGGGATTGGGGTAAAATGTCCATGTCCCCCTAATTTGACCAAAGAAAGGCCCGTATCGCCATGCCAGGACCCCCCAGGAAGCCCGGTGGCCCCTCAAAAAAGGGTGCCAAGGCAGCTACCACCATGCTATCACAAAGGCCGCGAGAGGAGCTGCTAGCCACCTTACCAGAACTCCCGCCTGCTAGCGAAGTTGTGGGTTTCCCCGCTGATCTCATCGGTGCTGACGAGACCAAATGGTCTCCAGTAGTCCTCCGCTGGTGGGAAGAAATCTGGACCTCTCCGATGGTGAGCGAATGGACAGCCGCTGATTATCACACCCTCGTTATCCTCGCTGGAGACCTCCAGGAATCCCTGAACCCAATGTATAAAGCCGCCGACCGAGCCCGCTTCCAAAAGCTTTGGATGGATGGAATCAAGCAGTTTGGTCTCACGCCTGAGGCACGGGTGAAGCTCCGCTGGACTATCGCTCAAGGCAACACCGCTTTGCAGCGCAGTGAGCAGCTCCGTGCAGCCGCCACAAACGACCGTTCCTTCGCTAAGGAATGGGAGAAGCAACAGCAGGATCTGTACAACCAATATTCCTGAACCCAGCCGCTCAAAATTGAGCACGCGCCTTGACCAGCCGCTTTCGGTTTAGTCAAGGCGTCTTTTTCTGCCTAACTCAACTTTTTGAGTTGAGTTCCCTATTTTCCGGGATTTTCCAGCTTCAAAAATAGCCTCTGAACTGCTAACTCAGTTTCAACTCAAATTCTGACGTGGGAAAACAAAAAACTGAGTTGAATTTGAGTTACTGTTTTCCCAGGTCATATACCCTTTTTACTACTCTAACTCAATAACTCAATTTAAATTGTAAAATAATGCGTATAGAGAAAAATACACTAGTGCACAACCAATAAGCGTTAAAGCGTTATTAGTTATAAAATATCGACAAAAAAGTTGAGTTTTTGAGTTAGCCCCTAAAAACCTATCCTGACCTGCGGAAAGGCCAACTCAATTTTTTGAGTTAGAATTTGAGTTGAGCATTTATGCAGGTCAGAGCCTTGCTGTTTTTGCGAAAACTGAGTTAGAATTTGAGTTGAGACCCTGTTTCAGCGCCGTAGTCGGTGGGTTGCGGTCTCTTCTTTGCCTCACCGGCGGCTCAACGGAAGTCCGAAACCCGGAAAATCCTCAACTCAATTTCCAACTCAGTTTTTGAGTTGAGTTTTGAGTTAGTGTTTCCGCAGGTCAGAGGGGGTAAACTCAGATTAACTCAAATAACTCAACTTTTTTGTACAAATTTTTCGATTTTTTCTGCTTTAAATTCCAACTCAATTTTTCGCCTGACTCAACTCAACTCAGTTTTTGAGTTAAAGTTGAGTTACGGGTTTATGCAGGTCAGAATGGGTTTTTATTGACTCAACTCAAAAACTCAACTCAACTCAACTTTTTTGGGTAAATTTTTGAGTTTCTTTGTGTTTAAACGTCTCCAACTCAACTTTTCCCGACTCAAAACCCCAACTCAACTTTTGAGTTGAATTTGAGTTGAGGATAACCGCAGATCAAAGTATGTTTTGAACACCGTTAACTCAAAAACTCAACTAACTCAAGTTTTTCTGCATAATTTTTCGTTTTTGTTTTGCTTTAACGTGTGACAAAGATATCTTGACTCAAAACCTTGAAGCCCTCCCCTGTCATATATAATTGAGTCACGACACAGAAAGGAAAATACGTGAAGCTAGAAATCCAACTAGACGAAGACTCCCTAGCGCTACTCGCAGCAATCAGGCAAGAAACTTTTGAGTTCCCCAACCCAGAGTCCGTAAAGCGAGTTAAAAAAGAACTAGCGGAGAAACTTCTTGAGTCAGGAAAGATTCAAATCATCCTCCCCCTAGAGAAAATCTTTGACGCAGACCAGCTCCGTGAAGCACTCGTTCCGGCCCTCTACGGACCAGAGTTACTTTTCACCCAAGAAGACAAGCGACAATACCAAGAAGCGGGAAACACCCTTATTGAGTTGTTCAAAACCAATCATTTCCCCTTTGCCTGTAGCCGAATCACTATTGACTCCCTCCGAGCGGTACGGGACCTGGAAGAGCGAATCACCACCTTGTCAGAAGAGGATCAGGAGTTGGCAAAAGAAATGATTCAAAAACTCAAACTAGGCCTAGTAACTGAAAAGGAAAACCTTGATGCCGAATAACCAACCTGAACTCTGGATGAACCATCTTCTTGTTGCCTACAGTCTTTCCGGTAACACCCAAAAGGTCTTTGATAAACTACAGGAAACTTTATGGCTAAGGAACCCTAAAAGTGCTCCTAAGTTTGAAGGAATTTGCCTCACCAACACCCTCAAAGAAGGCGTAAGGGGACACCTTAAGATAGTGGGTCGAATCAAGCTTGAAACTATACAGCAGTACGCATCCCTTGACATGGATTCGGGACAGTTCCGTGGGAAACGCAGGTATTCCTCTGTGGTGTGGTTGGTTCCCAGCTACGGACGGTTCGTTGACGACCCAGCGACCGGAAGGCGAGTAAAAGACGACATGATTCCTCAACCGCTCAAAGAATTTTTACAAGCCGAGAAATGCATTCTGCGGGACACTCCCCAATTTATTATTGGTGTTGGGAATCTTACGTTTGGCCGGGATTTTTGCGCAGCCGTGAAAGATACTCAAAAGATTTTAGAGGCACAAGGCTACACAGATATTACTCACGTGGCTGACGTGGATATTTGCGCTTCAGAAGCCGAAATTGAGGACATGACAACAACTATTTGTGAACACACAGATAAATTCCTTACTATGCTAGAATCAAACCAAGCGAAATAGAAAGGACATATCATGGACGCAGCCTCGGAAATTCAACAAATCCTTCAGGAGCGAGGGGACTCTTACAGCGACAAAACTTTCCCCGCGATTGCGAGGCAGTGGTCCGCGTACCTTTCAACTCGGGAAGACACCGATATTACGCTGCTTCCCGAGGACGTGGCGCGCATGATGGCGCTTTTCAAAATCGCCCGGGTGATTGCCAACACTGACTTTAGTCAATGCGTTGACCTAGACCCGGATTTCCTCGGCAATGTCTATGAGGAATACCCAGAGAGCCTTATTGATGATAGTCTCGATGCTGCTTCTTACCTTTGCCTAGCGCACGATTGTCAGAAGGACAATATTGAGGCTGTCAACAAAAAAGTGATTTCAATGTCTGACTACCTAGAAGAACTTGAACAAGATGAGCCGTAAACCAATTAGGAAGCCAACTCAAAGAAAAGTCCTTACCCTAGAAGAAATACTTGAGATCCAAGAGTATAACGAACGACGGGAACAGGAAGAGGGTCAAATTCGCCTGGAAGCATTTAAAGAGGCGTTGTTATTAGGACAAAAACCGGACGGTAATGAACCATAAGCAAATAGTCCCTATATCAAGGGCAAAATCTCTTGATATAGAAGACATACTTAAACTCAGGGATTCCCCAGAATGGCAACGGCAAAGAGAAATTCTAGCTCGCATAGAAGCATTTAAAGAAGCAACCAAGAAAGGAAGGATATAACAATGCGTAATCGACGCAGGACAAGGACACAATTTAATAACTCTTCAAAGAGTCGGAGAAAATCTTCTTTCATGTCCAATCATCCTTGCAGCGATGAATATTGGGAAGACTTCTTCGAGGACGTCTTTGAAGAAAGCGATAACGACGAGGGAGAATGTGACTAACATGCATAACCAACCAAGCGACGAAGAGCTCATTCGGCTCTATCTTTCCCTAGAGGAACAAACCGAAGCCACGGAGCGCATCAACAAACTCTTTGAAGCGAAAGACACCCTTCAAGAGCTTATCAACTGGGAAATTCAAAAGCTTCCAGAAAGAATCACGAAGTCCTACCAGGATGAAGAAGAGACCTTAAGTGAGCAGGATATCAGTCAACTTTGGGAACAGTTCGAGTCTCAAAAAGCAGTCCTACGTAGCTTCTATATGGAGAGGATTCTCCCTGTCTTCCCTGGTCTAGCGGAAAACGTCACTCCGACAATCCTTGTTGAAGAAGTCATCCAGTACCTGGTGGAATACCCCTCGGAATGGGTGTATTCCTTTGTTGATGCGATGGTCTCTGAAAGTGATTTTGATGATCTTATGCAAGAGCTTCAAGACCGATATCACAAGTATGAAGATCTGCGAGATGGACTTATTGAGCTAGAAATGCAGAAAGTTGAAGGCGACCTATCATGACCAAGCATATTTCAGATGAAACCTACATTACTGAGGATTCCGCTTGCGCAGAAGCAGTAAATCGAGTGCAGGAAGAGCATTGGCCAGGCGCCGATTTAGACAAAGAAGTATTTGGTGGAGTCCTCATTATTCTTCGTGATAAAACAGGCCCAGACGTAGAAGAAGCCAAAGATAGGCGCTTTGATCTTGCGATTGAATCTTACAACATGGGTGATACCAAATCCATGATTGCCTTACTTCAGCGAACAATTCTTGTGCTGCAAGAAGGATCGTGATATAATAGGTCTTGCGCTAGCGACAGCGCAAGGTCTCTCTTAGTAGGGATTGAGTGATTGATTGGGTGATCCCCCGGGGTTTTTGACTCCCCCGGGGGATTTTCTATGCGGTCATTTTTGAGCATTGGGAATAACCAGGGGTTTTGTTCTTTAAAGGGTTTCCTGCTATCATATTAGTTAACCGATCAAGAGTCCCGGCCTCTGGCTTTTTCTGGACTTCCGGTGACTCTTGGTTCTCTCCCATAGAATTGGTCGGTACATTATTTGACAGGTAGGAACACCTAGATCTTTTATGGTCTAGGTGTTTTTGCTATAATGATAACTAGACACATTGTCCACCCAATCAGACAACCCAAAGGAGTCAAAAAAATGTCTGATCTCATCAAGTACCTGCTTCCCATTGTGCAGATGGAAGATTCTGTGCAAGCCGTGATGGGTCGGGACCTTCACAAGTTCCTACAAATAGGAACTGATTATCGCCATTGGTTCCCTCGGATGATTGCTTACGGCTTTGAGGAAGGCTTGGACTACGCGGTCAAAAATGACCGCCTGATCCCAGCTGCGGGAATGCCCCCGCAGACCCGACTCAACCACATTGTGAGTCTGGATATGGCAAAGGAAATTGCTATGATTCAGCGCTCGGAACTAGGACAGCAAGCACGCCGATACTTCATTGAAGCTGAGAAGCAACTGCAACGTAAGCGCCAAGCAGAACAGCAGCAACGTCCTAATCCAAGCGATATGTCCCGGCTTGAAATCCTAGAGCTAGCTATTACAGCTGAAAAAGAACGGCTAGCCCTAGAAGCAGAAAACAAAGTGTTGCAACCCAAAGCGGAAGCGTTCGACGCACTCTGTAACTCCGAAGGCCTCTACACCATGGCAGAGGCCGCAAAGATCTTGGGGACCGGACGAAATAGCCTCTTTGCCCAACTCCGACACAACGGCATCTTCATTTCCCGAGGGCAAGACTACAACACCCCATACCAGCGGTACATGAAATACTTTGAGGTCAAACAAGGCTACCGCATTGACCCACGTACTGAAAAACGGGTTGCCACTCGAACTACTTTTGTGAAGGAATCTGTTTCCTCCGTGAAGCATTAGGACTTCATCACCTGAACCAGGTAG
>ERZ773035.117-NODE-117-length-66451-cov-5.941307_pt1 | contig 66451 bp, 65 predicted proteins | sample MGYA00511487_ERZ773035 | MGnify/ENA primary metagenome ERZ773035 (study PRJEB29015, sample SAMEA2737985) | human oral metagenome | biome: human oral; feature: human-associated habitat; material: dental | place: China | collected 2024 ... | reverse complement strand
TCCAGATTAGCCCACTGTAAACGTTTGTCTTCTTTTTTATCTTCAGCATCTATTTCTATTTGTTGCTGTTTAAGTCTGATATCAGCAGCCGCTTTTTCTTGTTGTACATAAGTATTACCAAGAGCACTTATTTTTTGTATTTGAGCTTCATCTGCGTTATTATCAGCGGCTCTACCCGCAGCGTCAATAATCTTAACCTTTATTGCATTTTCGCGGTCTTTTTGATTACTATACTCTTTTCTTTCCCATTCTTTTTGAGCTGCTTGTTCTTGCAATTCCGCTTGTTGTTGTTGTAATTGCATTTGATTTTGTTGTTCTTGCTGTTGTATTTGCTCCCTACGAAGACGTTCTTTGCGAGCAAACTCTATCAATTCCACAACTGTATCAGAAGTAAACAACTTAGCAACAGCAAACTCATCTGTACCCATCGTGTTTGTATTCAAGAAATACTGACGTATGGTTTCAAGTTCCTTACGTTGTTTTGACGAAGTTGTTGCTAAAATATTAAACTTACGTAGTTGAAAATAAGGGTCTGAAAATTCTAAAAATGCTTTTTCAGTATCAGATTTAGTATAATAAACCGTTATATCCTTATCGTTTTGTTGAGCGTATTGCGCAATATTCAGATGAATTTCTAACATACGCTTTTTATACTGAGAAAACTTGTCAAATAAAACTTCTGTTTGTGCATAAGAAGCGTCTTGTGATTGTTTTACTCCTTCAGCTGTTTCATATTTTACAGATTGACCTAAACGTTGAGGGTTAATTCCAAGTTGTTCATAAGCCATTTGTTTAAAATATTCAGCCATTTGAAAACGAGCCATTATCTGATTAGTGTATGTTAATTCTTGAACACTAAACTGATTAAACATTCCACCTCCTGCTAAATTTTGTTTAGAAGTATCAACAGCCATCAGTCCTGTTGACTTAACAAGATTGTGCATATGCAATAATGTCTTATTAGTACTATCCCATTCTTTAAATTCAGATGGTAAATATTGCACATCAAATACAAAGAACGAACCTATTTCTTTGGCCAGTAACTCACGAATCTGGTTCAACGCTATATTATAAGCTACTTGAAATGGAAATATTTTTTCTGCATATGAATAATCCACAATACCAGCAACAGGCAACTTAACATCGTAAATATTACTATCTCCTTTTATTTGATATTCTGTAGCTCCAACTTGTAAATATAGGGATTTTTCTAATTTTGTATTACGTTGATTTATTTTTATTCCTTGATAAACAACAGGAATGTAATCCCAAACAACAGTATTAGTTTCAGGATTATTTTCAGCTTCTGTTATGGTTCTATTTCTTATTTGTTTTATATTCTTTTCTTTTAAGAAATCTGGAAGAATTTCTTCTGAAATTATTTCTTGTGTAACCCTTCCTTCTTCTGTTTCATATGTCAATAAACCTATCAATTCATAAGAAATCCAGTAGGCTTCTGTTACTTGAATTAAATCTTCTCGTAAATTTAAATCACTACGAATTATATTAGCAAGACCTAAAGAATAAGAATTAAAATCATTTATAGAGGGTAGAAAAACTCTTTCTTCATGTTCTACACCATCTTTATCCTTGAAAATAGCACGACCCATAGGTTCACCAGAGTTTTCCTGCAACTCTAAAAACATATTATATTCGTGATACTGTTCAAAAGGAAGAATTTCTACTCCACTATAAAATTGAAATAAATTTTTATTACTACCAACATCTTGACCCTTATTTCCATATTCAGAATTTTGCAATTGCTCAGAGTAAGAGTCAGATTTCATTAATGTTTCCTTTTCTTTTTGAGTTAAAAGATGTCCATATTTATTAATTATCTGACTTGGTGTATAAAAATGCACCCTACCAACATATTCGCCGTCTTGAACATATTTTGTATCCAAATCTTGTGAAAAAAAAGTATTCAAAGGAGACCAAGTCTCAGGTTGATAAAAATCATAACCTAATCGAAAATGTCGAAAACAACGTCCTGTTGCTAAGAAATCAATAAACTCGTTTCTATCTTTTTCATCTTGTGAAAAACGTATGATATCTTGGTCTAAAGTATGTTCTGCCCACTCAACAGCCGCAACCTTCCAAGTCTTATTCATATATTGTTCTATCTCTTCAGGCGTTTTCTCTACACGTATTTTTTCTATTTCTTGAGCATACTGTTCTGCTTGTTCAGGTGTTTCAAAATCAAACTCAGAAGGATTCGGATTAATCCCTTCTCTTAACAAACGAACATTTAATTCTTTTTGAAATAATTCATTAACATACTTTTGTAACAAATCAGTTTTTTCTCTTACATATTCGTTCTCTGAAATCTCATCATCTGTTACAACTGAAAATTTATCTGTATTTTGTACAAGTTCACCTGCAAGAAGATTTATAAGGCGACCTGTTAAATCGTAGTGTTTTATGTTCAAAGGTAAATCCATATCTTTGAACGCTTTTTCAATTTCTCTAAATTGTGGAAAAGTCTCACTCAATTCAGAAAATGCCATTTTACCTTCTATCATACGATAGAAGTCTTTAAATTTTAAATTCTCTTTTAATTGTTTGACACCTATACGCTCTAAAGCGTCCATTGTCGCTTTTTTCCACTTTTCATTCTTCTTTTTTGCAGGTATTGCCTGAGTCGGCAACACAGAATTGGTGCCATAAGGAGAACCTCCTTCAAACCAGTAAGAAGTGTTATTAGGTGAATAAGTAACGTTCATTATCAAATAATTAATGAACAAAAATAAAAAAAGAACCCACAAATTCCAAATTTGTAAGTTCTAAAATTACTTTCTTGTTTTCTTTTTATCTTTTTAATTAAAAAAAACAAATCATTTTCAACAACACCTCTTCCATTAAATATTCATATCTTATTATGTTATGTTTTTAACTTTATTCTTAAATCCTCTAACACGTTTTTCAAAAAGTGGTAAAACTCGTCGTTTTACAGTTTCTATACACTTTGGATTTTTATCTATACAAATAAAAAATCTATCAAGTCTTTCACAAACTTCTGCTACAGCACCTGAACCGCATGTATTGTCTAAAACCAACCCTCCCTGTGTGGAATAACTTCTAACAAGATATTCTAAAAGTCCCAAACTCTTATCTCCTTTTATAAAAGCTTGGTCTGAAAATTTTAAAATAGAAGTCGGATGTTCTTCAATTTTCAAACTATTGTGTAAGTTCTGAAAACCTTTGTTAAACATTGTTTTAGAAGGATGTTTTTGAAAAACAGCTATCTGTTCATGAGAATAAAAAGGTTTATTCTTACACTCAATAAAAATAGGACACAGTCCTTTATCCCACACTAAATCATATCTGAACCACTCTGGATTTGAGTTCACAAGACTTGCAAAACATCTACCTCTTCCAAACAACAATATAGAACCTCTATATGAAATAATTCTCTTATAATGTTTCCAAATTTCTCCAATTTGTGATTTATTCATAATAATTCTATAAGGTAAATCACAAATAATCAAATCTACGGACTCATCTTCTATCTCATTCATCTTTTCAAAAGTGTCACCTAAAATTATCTTTGAACCGTGATGAATTTTCTGAACAGGATCTGAAAATTTTATCATAATATTTATTTTTTTACATTTTAATTGTCTTTTTAACACGTGCGTTTGTAGTCCTAATACAATTCTCGTCATTATCTATACAAATAAAATCTCGATTTAACTTGTAACAAGCCTCTGCTACACCACCAGAACCACAAGTATTATCCAAAACCAAATCGCCTTCATTTGAATAAGTTTTTATCAACCACTCTATCAGTTCTAAACTTTTCTCAGTCCTATGTAACGCTACTGAGGGATGAGATTTAGAAAATTTTAAAATAGACTTTGGATATTTTTTAGTAGTGTTTGTCTGTTCCAACTGTTTAAACTTCCCATAATTATTATTTACAACTTCTTTATTTTTATAAGCTGTACCCTTTGAATGTAAAGGCTTTCCTTCAGTAAATTGTGGATTATAAGTTGTTTTAGAAGGGCATTTTTGAAACACAGCAATCTGTTCATGTGAACGTAAAGGTTGTCTTTTAGCATTCAAAAAACCACTAGTTAAAACCTTGTCCCACACAAGGTCATAACGAAACCACTCAATATTTGAATTAACAAGACTGACATAAAACTTTCCTTGTCCAAATAACAAAATTGTACCACTATCACTTATAATTCGTTTATAACTTTTCCAAATTTCATCAAGAGGTAATTGCTTATCTTTTTTATTATTGGTTAATCCATAAGGTAAATCACACAAAATTAAATCTACAGACTTATCCTTAATTTTATTCATTTCTTCAAAAGTATCTCCTAAAATAACTTTTTGACGTTCACTCAAAACAACATTCATAAACTTATTACTTTAATAAGGTATTTCATCATCTTCGCTTTCTGTCCCAAATAAACTTGGTAACTTTTCTTTTTTCTTTTTAGGTTTAGATTCAAATTTTGTTTTTACACCATCTTGTGTCATTGTTAATCTTCTACCATCAGGTAACAAAAACGGCTCGACGGCTATGTCCAAATATCCCTCCTCCAATTCACGAACTTTAAGATAGTGCCAAAAAACATTACCCGCTGTTAAAAAATGAGTCCATTTATTATCCACTTTTTCCATGTGTTCGTGAAGATAAGCATAACGATTATCAAGAGTGTTTCCTTCTGAATCAGTGGCGAGACCTGGAATATTCATATACAAATTGTGTCCCAATTTAAAAGGGTTATGTAATACAATAACAATGTCAGAAATATGAAAAATTGTATCAGAATTGTACAAGTCTGAACGTTTTGGTGCTAAATTTTGAATATCAGTACGACTTTCTATATCTCGATTCAGCTGTGATAAAATAATAAAAGATACATTCACAAACTCTTTTTTAAGCATATTTATGTTCTCTATTAAATTATCCATTGCTGCTTTTTTACCACCTAAAACGTCACGAACTAACGCGATGTGGTCAATTGTAACTACAACATGTTTCTTATTTTTATGTTCATTCAAAAATTCTCTTACTGCAGTGTACCAAGTGTTCGGATCACAAGGGTCTTCCAAATAATAAATTTGATTTGACCTTTCACTATCACAAACATTTTTAAACTTATCTTTTTCATCACCTTGTGGAGAATTAAACAAAATATCTGTTACTGATTTATGTAATTTACGTTTTAATTTACGAAGGAGTAATTTGAAAACAGTCATCTCCCAATTACAACGTAAAAGAACATATTCATCACAATCAGGATTCAAACTCTTATCAAACATATCTTCTTCTATCTGTTGTAAAACATACGATTTACCAGAACCTGAGATAGCTCCAATAGTTATTATATTTCCTTTAAATATCCCACCAAGTGCATTTGTATTGAAATGTTCAAACCTTGTCTTAATAGGAGCGTCTTCTTTGGTCTGATACCTCAAAATCTGTCTTACCGCAACATTCACCAAATCAACAGCTTTTGTTATCAGTCCCATGTTTCACCTCCAATCTTTTAATTATGTAATCAGCCATATCTTCACCTTCTTCTATATCGGGTTGATTTTCTAAAAAATTACTTATTTCTATATTAAAATCTTCCATAAAAGGTTTCAACTTATTTTCCCACTGAATAAAAGCATTACCTTTATCAGGATAAAATATTAATTTTTTATCTAAAAACGGCAACATCCGACTTTCATTAATATTTTGTAAACCACCCGTTGCAAGCCAAAATGTATTTGGGTTTTTAATTGAACATATTACAGCTGTCTTTTCACTTTCCACAACATGAAATGTATCAACATCGTGATTTGCTAATAAATGTTCTCCAAAAAAAACTTGTTGTAAATTAAAATCATTGTTTTCACCATATTCTTTACTTTTAGTTGGTGTGTGAACCCAAGTTATATGATTATATGGTTTCTTAACTCTCTTACAAGTATTTCTGTCATACAACATTATTTTCCCTGTTCTACAATCAAAATCCTCATCTAACTGCCAAAAAACAACGGCTCTGTCATTCCATTTTTCAACAGTACCTAACCTATACCTACGAACAATTAAATCAACACTATCTTTAGGAAAATGATTATATAAAAAGTAAGTGAAAGAGTTTAGAGGTTCTTCCAAACTCTTATTCACATACTTAGAATTAATAATATTTACAGAATCCTTTTCTTGATACTCTGATTTAACTTCATTATTTGAAACATATAACGATGCATCTTTTGGCAAATCTGACATCTTAGGCGCAAGATGATAACCACAAGAAATTTCTCTATTACAACGACCAAATTTATCACCTATCTTTTCTCCTGTAACTTTATCTACATACAATACAAAACTATGTTTTCTGCCACAAGAAGGACAAGTATGTCGTGATTTTAAACCTGTGTATTTTTCTAAACCAAATCGTTCAACAAATGTATGTAAAACTTTATCATTGTTCTCCTTCTTCTCCATCTGTATCTGTTGTAAAGCCATTTTTTTCTAAAATATCTTTATAATTAAAACTATAACCATCTTCAAGCACCACTTCATCACCAACAATCTTATAATCTTCTTTCTGACTATTGTAACTTATAGACTTCATTGTTATAACTTTACTTTTGTCCAACTCATCATTAAAAATATCTATACCATTTTTAAACTTATTCATCAAATGAAGACAAGAAGTTTCTTTTACAAAAGGCAAAAGCATATCTAATTTTTCATTACCTGTCTGTTTTTTTATTTTATATTTAGTACTCATCTCATCTTTTGGAGAATAATTGAAAAGAGTTTCAACTTCAATACCATAGGTTTCTTTCAACATATGAGCTCCCCAATTAAGTTGGTAATAATAAGAATCATAAAAACCTTTAGTACCAGACTTAAAGTCTATAATTGCTAATTTTTCTTGTGGAACTATGAAAACTTTCTCTTTCATTTTAGGGTCACCTTTCTTAATTCCATTTTTACCATCTCGAAGATAAACTTCACCTGTTGGAACAAAAGCCTTTATTTTAACAGGTTCTTTTATTGTACACAACAAATCCACAGGTGTAGCCGCTAAATAATTTTTATCCATCACTACTAACTCTGTGGCAATAGGTTTAATGTCGAAATCAGATACAAACCTACAAAAACCTATTAACGCATTCCACAAATGAACTCTATATTTTTCTATAATAAAAACAAGTCTTGATTTTCTTAGAACTTTATCCTCAACAGCCTTGTTATATAAGTCTTTTTCAAAACTTTCTTTATTAAATTCAAAATCATTTAACAACAATGAAAAAGTATAGTGCATTAAAGTACCATAATCCGCACGTTCTTGTGAATACTCGTCAGGGTTAATCCCCTTCATTCTCATTTCTACTTTCCACTTATTAAGACCGTCTTCCTTTTCTGTTGAAGTTTCTCCCCAACTAATCATTGTTGTAAGAGAATACCCCCAATCCAAAATTTCAGTTCCTACTTTTGGAACATCTCCCTCCCAAAACAAAGGAAGTTTCACATACAAACGGTCACCCTTATAAAGATAACGCTTGAATGTGAAACTTGGTCTTTTCAAATCAGTTCCCTCAGAAGAAGGATAGATTTTATTTGTTAATGTTTCTTCATCAAAGTTTTCAGAGTCAAATGTCTCATTTAATTGCTTCAAGACATTTAAATAAATTTCTTCTTTCTTCTTTTGTAATTCTGCTGTCATAAAACTTTTAATTATTAATTCGGTTGCAAAATTACAAATTAAATTTTATTCTACAAACTTTTTTGAAGAAAAATTTATTATGCTTGTTTTAAATCACCACACAAATGAGATATTGTAGGAGTAACTTCTACACCAACAACATAACCCTGCCCTTGTATTTGAGGCTTTCTACCCTCAGGAATAAGAGTGTGTCCAGTAAAACTTACTACACCTGTTCCAACTTGTGTAAACGAAACAAAGTATGAATTATTAGCCTCCAAACCTTGAGTAAGTCCCGCACCTGCTGAAATTGTAATAGTTACAGGGTTTGAACCGTTGTTAATAAAAATATTTGTATTATTATCTTCTTTGGTTAATACATAATCAGTTGTAACCTCCTTATACAAGTTTCTGTTTTTAATAAACTCTTTACTTGTACTATCATTTTGAACTAAGTTTGCTTGTGTAGGTTTAAAAGCAGACAGATTTACACTTATATCTGGAAGATTTTGTGAACGTTTGACAGTCAAAACATAAGTATTATTATCAAACTCCATTCCTGTCAAATGTTTATCCGCTGTAAATATATATTTACTCAAATCAACAGACAAATCTGTTTTTCCATTATTCTGTGTTAGTTTCAATGTATTACCGTCTAATGCAAAACCTGTTACATAAGTATCAGTTCCTGCACCTCCACCACCTCCTAAAACAGGAGTTAAATCCAGAGTTATGTCTGTTTTTCCATTTTGTTTTAAAACAATAGACTTGCTGTTTAATTGAAGGTCTGTCACATAAGTATCAGTTCCTCCACCACCTCCCTTCAAAGACGCCAAATCAACAGTCAAAGGAGTAAGTTGCCCATTACGAACTAATGTTAACACTGTTCCTTCAAGTTTCAACTCTGTACCATAAAAATTAGCTAAAAATACAGAAGCGTCTATTCTCAAAGGAGATTTTACCTTATTGTAAGTAAAAACAAGATCATTACCAACAATCTCAACATTTTGAACATGAATGTCCTGAGAAGCAACTGCATAATCACTTAAATCTATTGTGGAAATTTTATGTTCACCCTTCTCAGTTGTCAAATACAACTCAATAGTATCTCCAACACGTTTTATTGAAGGAACAGCACTTTCAAAAGATATAAAAGTAGGCTCTTGTTTTATAACAAGTGTTTTCTCATCTTTTGATTTTAACGAACGAAACTCATACCAACCATCAGTTGTTCTTTCTTTATAAATCTCAGCACCCCCTCCAACATTTCTAAATGGTAAAACATCATTCATTAACTTATACAAAAGGTCATCTATCCATTCAAAAATATGTTCAGCTCTTGAACCTTTTGGTAAATTAATTACTCTAAAACCTCTGCCATCATAAATTACACATTTACTGTCCACAAAAAACTTGCAACCACAAGGTTCTGGTCGACAAGGTGAAGGTGGACAACAATTATTCATATTAAAACTCATCTCAACAATTTTTATTTAGCAAAGATAATCAATGAAATTTCAAAATCAAAATAGATAAGAAAATCATAATAGCAATTGGATTAACAATCAAAACCCAAGTTCCATTAAAAGTTCTTAATTCAGGAACATTACGATGTTTGTTAAAAACCAACCAACTGTACAATTGGCAATCATCAAAATAACGAATGTCACTTGAATTTAAAGGTTTAAACTTAAAATAGAAAAAACCAAAAAACACTCCAATTAAAGTAATCAGAGCAGCAATCCACCACAAGGAACTGTGACAAGCACTCAATGTCATTGTTCCTAAAAGAGAAGGAAAAATTACATTTGCTGAACGTGTAAAATTAATTTTTGTTCCTCCAACATTTACAATGTAATCAAGTGCAAAAAGTTTAACAATCCATTTTCTCATCTATTAATCAATTTTTAATTAGTTTAAATGTTGTGAATTTATAATTGTTGAATATAATATGTTGAGCAATACCATTTTTACCTATTAAAACATTACAATGCATCCAAGAACTAGCACCTTTCTGATTATAATCTAACAATAATTCAGTGTTAGTACCAACATAAAGTGTATCATCAGCACGATAAGGAGTGTGAGTGTGTGCAAGTACAATAGGTATTCCAAGATTACGAAATGTAACAGGAGAACCCTTTGTACCATTAGAACCATTATCTCCGTGTTGAGAACACTCGTATTTTCCTATTTTGAAACTATCAGTATGTTTTAAAGTAATTACATCATCTCCAAAATGATGTTTTAACCAATAAGAAACAACACCTTCTTGAATCTCACCATCTAAAATACGTTTAGTAAATTCTAAATAAAATTTAGCATTATGTATATCTTTCCGCCAATCTTCTTCCAATATCCTATCAAACCTACTGTTATGATTAGCTTGAGGTATTACAGGTTTATATTTTAACTTACTACTCACCCACTCTGTCAACTTATCAAGTTCAGAATGAATAAGATGTTCACCCTTGTCATAACGCTTAAATTGTTCTATTGGAGATTTTATCTTGTGATTATTACAACTCTCACCATCTACTACATCATGTAAAACAATGTTATTCACATTAAAATAATCACAAATCAAATCATTTTGTTTATCAATTTCAGAGTTTAACTGACCTAAGTGAGTGTCTCCACACACTAAACCCAACGCCTTATCTATTTTAGTAACTTGTTGATTTCTAACTTCATAGCACAAATCAATAAAAGAGCCGTCCTCTTCTGCTTCAACCTGACGTACAAAAAACACCTCTTCGTCTTGTATTTCTACTATAACAAAACCGTATTTATGAGAACCTTCGCCTATGACACCTGTTGCACTATCTGTATAATTAGGAAGTGTAATAGCTCCTGTGGTAAGAATCATTCTGTCAGGATAATTAGCAAGAGTGGGTTCTACTTTTAAATGAAGTTTAGGATGTCCAACAATTACTGTTTTACCATCTGCCAAATCTTGAACTCCTGTGAGAGGATATTTACGTGTTGGTGTTATCTTTATGTTAGAAAGTATTTTTAAATGTTTATGAATATTATGTTCTCTTGCGTCCCAGTAAGGTCGAGTTTGTTCACTCCAATTATCATTTTTGGAGTCTACAAATACAGAAGTAGGATTTTTATAACGCCCCAAAATAACACTTAACTCTGCATTTAAAAACTTCTTATAAGCCAATATGTTATTGTAGAAATCTTGATGTATGGGAGTTTCATTTTGTTCCCAAGTTATAATGTAATACTTTTTTTTGGAAAGCTCTCTTTTAGAAGCCTCTTTAAAAGATTCTGAGTCTTCTATTCTAATTTTATTATTTGTTACATTAAACCTTTCTAAAAGTTTAGAACAATTTCTTCTAAAAGAATCTTCATATGAAATACCTAATTCCACAGCTAATTTTTTAGCCGCCTCTGTAATATTTGAAGATGTTTTATAAAGAAAATTAAGTCTTTTTATTTGTTGTTTGTTGAGTTTCACATCTATAAAAATTACTTTTACAAGGTGCAAATATACAACAAAAAAATAAAAAATCCAAGAAAATTAACAAAAAAGTAACTTTCTTGGGTAAAATTTATTAAAATTTCTTTCTATTTTCTATTCTGTCTGAAATTAAAAATATAAAAATTAAAACAAATAAAACAATTACAAAAACGATTCTAAACTGTGTCATTTTCAATGAAATTTAATTTAACAATCTGTCTTTTAATATTTAATCTTTCTTCATTTCTTTTCATTTCTAATAAATTTTAACTTCCATTAATTTGTTTTTAATCGCACATGTCAAAGCCACAGCAAGTGCTGCCCATTTATGAGTGCTTATACCATACAATGCACCTGGTTGTTTAGATGTTCCGACAGCAGGATTAGAACCACCTCCCGTTTTAGGAAACATATCTATTATAGCTTGACGTATGTTTGCATCTTTTGCTTTATTACTTCCACAAATAGACGGATTTATATCAACTTTCTTATAAAACAATTCAACCCTTACATTTTTTTTGCTATCTAAAACCTTTTGCCAATAACGCCCAATGTATTCAATAGTCCTAATTGTATCTGTGCCTATTGGCATACCATAACTTGCAATTCGTTCAATTGCTATTATATCATAATCTTGAGTCTCAATCACGGAATTTAGAAACTCTTCATTTTCTGTAACACCACTGTCTTCAATTGAGTGTGTGATTGTGTTATAAAGAACCCACCCCGTCTGACTTGTTCCAGGGTCTACTCCTAATATTTTCATTTTCTTCGTATTAACAATTTTTTGCAAAGGTACAAAATGTTTTTCAATCTACCAAATTTTAAAATAAAAATAATTTTTTTTCAAATTTATTTGGAAAATTAAAAAAAATGTTGTATCTTTGCCGCCGTAAATCGTAACCGAAACACGATGAGTCGTCGGGTTTTATAAAAAAGGTTAGGTGTAACAGTCTGATTATAAGGCTGAAACCTAAACGTTTTATATGTCAACACTGATGAGTTTGATACGATGTGTTTTGATTCAAAAAATAACGATTTTACTTAATTACATACTGGCTTAGGGGTAAGCGTTTAGACCCCTTAAATAAAAATCCCTTATTAAGTGGAAACGAAGGTGTTTCTAAAGATGTTTTTAATTAAAACAGTTCTTTACTTTTCGACAAAATAATGACAAGACTGAAAGGGTTATTAACATCATCAATCTATAAGTTTTTTATAAACTTATAGTACGGGAAACAAGAACAAAAACGGAGGAGGGACTGCAATATTTTTCACATCAAGGTGATGGTAGATTTAGAGTTAAAAACTATAAAAAAAATATTGTGGAGTGATATGATAGTGAACGCGCACTCTCTGTTGTAATTATGTAAAAATATTGTTAGTCAGGCAACTGCGCCCACGACAAGGAACAGGGAGTTCCACCGTGCAAGTGAGGGTGAGTGAATAAGGAGGTAAGAGTCCGAGAAACCATCAGTCTGATGTCAAAACATAGCTAAAATTTCTATTTGTCTGACCAGTTTTTACCTAAATCTTGGTGGGGGCTTTCGCAGGGCAATAGATAACATAGTGGGTGAGTGCTTATTTTCAAATTGACATACTGAAGATAAGTAAACGCAGTAGCAGATAAAATCTGCAGGGAGTGGGTTAAAATCCTCTTCAAAAACTTCATCGAATTATATAAGGATTCCATCCTATCCATTTTGTACTTTTTGCATAAAAAGCATGAAATTGTAATCAATTTTTTTACAATTTTTCAATTGCTCTTTATGACTTGTATATGAAATGGGGGGAGGGGGGGCTTTCTCTTCTTTGAAACAATTTTTACTTTTATACGTTTTTAACTTTTCTACATTAGAAATCAAAAATCGTGGTAAAGTTGTTACAGATTCGCGACGCTCATCAGTGCCAACGGCGATTCAAAAGTGACGCAGCGTTGTTAATCGTTACCTTACACAACAGTTAGAAACCATATGTGTAAGGTTTACACGTCACAACGGTCACACCTGAGGGTCACGGTCGTCACAACCCCACCGCACATTTTACACAACTACTTTTGACTAAAAATTTTAAAATTAATTATTTTTTATTATTGTTTTTCAGAAGTTAAAAATGTTATGTTTAAACAAATTTTCATTAGATATGAAAAAAGTTGTGAAAAAATTTGGTTTTTTTATAAAAATGTTGTATATTTGCAGTTGAAAAATGATTTTACATTAAAAATGTGAAAATGGAGAGTAATTTAGGAAAACATAAATACCATAAAATTCTGAACGATATAGATATAAAAAAAACAGTAAAGATTATTGATTCTGGTTCTAAAGAAACTAACATTGAAGTAATGAGCTGTTTAAAAGATTACGATGTTAGATTTTTAGAGAACGTAAAGATTCAGTATTTTAATTTGTCTTACAATGACAAGCTGGATATTTGTCGTAAGATAATGTCGATTTATGCATTAATGGTTAACTTACATCGTAAGACGACATTTTTAAAACAACGTACGGCTGATGTTTTAGCTTTTTATATGGCAATGGGGTATTCTCAAAACACAAAAGAATATATCTTGGAAGCGTTAGAAACAAATTCTAAAAACTTAAATCAGATAAATTCTGAACTTACTAAGAAGAATTTTTTGTTAAGAGACCCTCATAATTCACAGAAAAGAACTCTTAGTGTAGAGTTACAAAAATTACGAGATTTCTTTTTAAACGATGAAAGTGAATCAGTATCTTTTAATATTCGTTTTAGAAAACGAAAAGAAGTAGCTCCAAATGAACCAAAAATAGTTGGTAATGAACAACAATAAATCAGATATAGCTTATACAGATGATATTATAAAACGGGTTGCAGAAGAACTTAATATTTCTGAAAAAGAGGTTCGTAAAATATATTATTACATTGTTGAATATGTTTTGAAAATTGCTAAAAAATCCAAACATATATCTATAAAACTTCCGAAGTTGGGTCATTTGTATCTCAACGGATTGTTGTTAGCAAGAGAAATAAGAAGATTAAAATTTAACGAACGAACTAAGGGAATTAGCAAGTTAGATAAAGAAAAACTTGAAGTTTATTTGAAGAAGTTTGAAGTGCTTCAAAAGTATAAGAAATTTGTGCATAAAAATTATAAAAAAAGAGAACATTCTTATCATTTTCGATATCCTACAACAAGAAGTGTTTTTTATACAGATGAAAAAAGTTTTGAAGAAATAGAAGATTTTCAGAAAGATTTAGCTAAAAACAATTAAAATTGGAAAAGGTAGGTAAAATACAAACAATATTTAGAGCTTTTACTCAAAAATCAAACATAGACCCTGAAATACTTAAAAAACGTAGGGAAATATGTGATAGTTGTCCATTAAACAGTTTGAATAAAGAGAAAGCAAAGTTGTTTGAAGAAATACGAAAAACAGTAATAAAAAAACCATTTTGTACCGCTTGTGGTTGTCAGATAGAACAAAAAACAGCATCTATCACAGAAGTTTGTGGGGCTGTATATTTAGGTTTGAAACCTAAGTGGAATCGGATAAAAGTAGAAACTATGAAAAAAACAGACATCAACATCATCAATTTATCAACTGATAAAATGAATATCGACCTTTCAATAGAAGGCGATCATTTTGTAGCAGAGTGTGGAGAGATAGATAAATTTAGAAAACACACTTATGAAATTATTGTAGAAGGTAAGGAAGAAGAATACGAATTGTATAATCCTGAACCAGGTTGTCATTTTTGTACAACAGTAGAACGTAAAAAGCCATCAATGTTAATAGGAGGTGGTAAGGAAGAACAGGAAGTTAAGAACCAAGATATTCTCACAATTACTTTCGATCTTCAGTCAGAAGAGCAAGGTGTAGGAACAACCAAGAATGTGTATCTTGCCTATAAAAGTTCTGAGGGTACTAAACGAACAAGAATAGAATTTAGATTCTTACCTAAATAATCGTTGTGAAACGATAACACAAATTCAACAATTTTTAGCATGAATTACAAAAATTTAAACATTTTAAAGTTTAAAGAGTTAAATGAAGTGTCTCCAAAGGATTATAGTTTTGGAGCACTTCTTTATTCTTTTTTGCGTAAACCTGTACTTTGGGAAAAACCAGAGGAAGGGTGTTTGTCTTGGATTTTAGACATTAGTGATGAAGATTTTTATTCGGCGTTAGAACGTGCAATAGAAGAAATTAAAACAGAAAACGAAGAAAATTAAAAAGATGACAATAAAAGAAACATTGAAAGAGCGAGTTTTGTATTTGTTACATTACACAGATGCTCTGTTGAAAAAAATGACTTCTGAGTCTGAACGTATCAATAACAACGTAAATGTTATGATTGAAATGGTACATAAAAACAAAGATATTGACAGTATGTTAGAAGACTACAAATGTGATAGAATTTATTACAATTTGTATGAAGGAGAAATAACAAAGTCATATTCTCGTCTTGTAGAACTTTATAAATTAGCAAAAGAACAAAAGGTTGTGTTTTCAGAAGGAGATACTAAGCGTTTGGAGTTGTTGGTGCAACAAGAAGAAGATGGGCAGTTTTTTTCTTTTAAAGATAACGAAATTGTTCCTAAAAATGAAGAGGTTGTTAAGTTGATGAAAAAACACATTTCTGAACAAGACGGAGAGGCTTTCAAAGAACAGTTTATAAAAGACATTAAAGAGAACTTCAACAAGGTTAAAGAACAAGCAACACAAGTTGGACATACTTACAAAACTGAGGATTTAGAATATAAATCTTTAGAAGAAGAACCAGTACCAGTCGTAGAAGAAATTGATTTTGAAGAAATAGAACAGGAAACAGATAACAAGTAAAATGGCTAAAAAGAGCACAAAAGAGGTAAAACCCAAAAAAACAAAAAAAGAAGTTGAACAAAAATCAACAGAAGAGTTGATGGTTAATAACTCTGTGCATCGTTTTATATCCACTTACAAAAAAAACTTTGAAGAAATGTACACTCATTGTAAAGAAAACAATTGGGTGTTTCATGATGATATAGAAAGTTTGTATAAAGCTGAAGTTACTGTTGTTAATATTCTTTTAGATAGGATAAAGTATTTCGTTAAAAAGTTTGATGCTTATTTAAAATATAAATATGTTCAAGAGTTCATAGATTTGATGTCAGCTCCTGTTAAATTATATATGCAACGTTATATAATTTACATTGAAAAAAATCTACTTCTTAACATCAAAGATGTAAATAGACGAATATCTGAAATGGAGTTTCAAAACAAGATGACTGTTGATTTCAACAGAATTTCAGATAGATACTATGAGTTAGATATTAATAAAGAAGACACTGATTTTGATTTACCAATAAGAGCAGAAAAAAAGATACCTTTTCTAATGAAGGATATGATAGAAGAATTGTATCCTAAAATTAAAACAGTTAGGGAAAACTTTGAGAAAAATGAAAAGCGTAATCTTTCTCACACTGTTTACGATGTATCATCAAGTACTGAACTTTTTAAAAATATAAAAAATCCTCCTCCTTATGACCCAGATAAACATTATTATGAGCAAAGTAAGGAAGTTATTGAATTTTATTCTAATGAGTTAGAAAAGATACGACACGGTGTTACTATTGCAGGTGTGTTTATTCACCCATTGTTATATTGGCATATGAATTTTTTCAAAACAGATATACCAATGGCAATGTTTGAGGGTACTCCGTTATATAATCCAAATAAACAACGGTTAATTACAAACCCTTTTATTCGAGACAACGAGTTGTATTTCATTGACACATATGCGAGAGCAGAAAAAGAGAACAAAGGTGTTTTTTTATTTGGAACTAGACGTTTTGGTAAAGCTCTTTGGGTAAAAGAAAAAGTATATGACATTGGTGGAAGTACTAAAAACATAGACGAAGTAAAAGTTGGAGATAAAATTATAGGAAAAGATGGAAAACCGACTACTGTTTTAGGCGTTTATCCACAAGGTGTTAAAAAACTTTTTCGTGTTACGTTGGTTGACGGAAGAAATGTATTGTGTTGTGATGAACATTTGTGGGAGGTTTTACAAGTTAGTAAATACAATTTAAAAACAGTTTTTTCAGGAGTTGTTTCATTGAAAGAAATCATAAAGGGATTTAACACCAATGATTATTTCTTACCTAAATCTCCAAAGGAATTTTATCAAGGAGAACAGAATACAAAAATTAAAAGTATTGTTTATGAAAGAGATGATGAAGCTGTTTGTATAGAAGTAGATAGTAAATCTCATTGTTTTTTAACAACAAATGCGATTGTCACACACAATACTGTTATTGAGAGTTCTTTACTTACTTGGCGAACAACTCTTGTTGAAAACTCTGAAAGTTTGGTTATTGGAGGTTCTGCGGATGACCTTGAAAAGCTCACTAAAACAATAAACATAGCTTTTACAAATATACATCCCGCATTCTTTTTGGAAAGAAATGGAACTTCTTGGGAAAAAGGGGTTGAATTTGGGTTAAAGAAAAAAGATAACTTGTCGTTAGCCTATTCTAATATTTATATACGAAATGTTGCAAGTGGTACTAACTCAGGGACAGTAAAAACCGCAGGTGCTACACCAACAGCTTGGATATGCGATGAAGGTGGTAAGTTTAATTGCGCAGGTATGTATTTACAAGCAGTACCTTCTTTTCAGAACCCAAAAGGTTGGGGTGTGATTCCTCTCATATCAGGAACAGGTGGTAATGAAGTTCTTTCAAGTGATGCTCAAATGATGCTTTCTGACCCTGCGGCTTACAAGTTACTTGTAATGGATTGGGATTTGTTAGAGAGTTATGTTCCAGAAGAACGTTTTATAACTTGGAAAAGAAGAGCGTTTAGTATGTTTGCCCCTGCACAAATGTCTTATAAGGAAGGTCTTGTTAAAGACATAACGAATATGGCAGACTTGAAAAAAGTAGACGATGAGAACCTTAAAAAGATTGAAGTTCATATAACGAATTGGGAACTAGCTAATAAAAGAATAGAAGAGGATAGAGCGTTGGTTAAAAATGACAGAACCGCATTAGCTCAGGAAAAAATGGGATATCCTATAGACCCTGTTGAGTGTTTTGTCAATCGTGTAGAAAATCCATTTTGTGCAAGAGAAGGAGATGAGCATTTAAAAGATATAAGAGAACGAGGAAATCTTGGTAAAAAAGTAGATGTTTTTAAATCAGATGATGGAGGGTTACAAACTTATTTTTCAGATAAAGATTTAGCACCATTTCCTTTTAAAGGGGGAAATATTGATGCTCCTGTTGTGATTTTTGAAGACCCTCCAAAAGAACCAAAATTTGATTTTACTTATGTTGCAGGTTTGGACGCTTATAAACACGATAAATCTAATACTGATTCTGTTGGTGTTTTATATATTTACAAACGAGCGGTTAATATAAAAGACCCTTTTGCGAATAGAATTGTTGCAGTTTATGCTTCAAGACCTGATAGAATAGAGACTTTTAACAAAACGTGTGAAATGTTGTTAGAAGGTTATGGAGCTCAGTGTTTAATGGAGAATGCTGATATCTCATTTCAAATATATTTACGTCAGAAAGGAAAAGATACAAGGTTGTTAGCAAATGGAGAAGAGTTAGTACAACATCAAATTAACCCAAAAGCAACACAAAACAACAAAGTTGGTATGAACACATCAACAGTGAACCAACGTTATATTTTCAACCTCGTTCAAAATTATACAAACAGTTGGATAACTGTGGGACACACTGTTGAAGGAGAAGCAATTGAAAAAAGAGGAATAGTTCGTATTCCTGATGAAGGATTGTTACAAGAATTAATATCTTATTATCCTGGAATGAATGCTGACCGTTTAGTGGCATTTGGACACGCTCTTGCGCTTGCTGATTATTGGGATAGTTTAAACCTCTTACCTAAAAAGAAAATAGAACAAGACGACAATTATTTTAGACGACAGTCACAAGAATTAAAACAGTTTGAAAGTCCTTATTCTTCTAACATTATAAGTCCTTATTCTAATCAAATGAGTGTTTATGGTGATTTAGAATGGTTCAAAAAAAGTAGGTAATATTGTTTTCATATATTTGTTTTTCAACCACTTATTCAAAATATTAAGATAGGTGGTTGATTTTTTTTGTAATTTTTTTACAAAAAGTTTGGAGGTTTCAAAAGTTGTTGTACCTTTGCACCGCTTTTAGACATTGAAATTCGTTTATTCATAAAAACATACATACTAAGAAACCCTACAAGGAGATATACACAATGTCTAAAAGCAACCTTGTAGGGTTTTCTTTGTTTCAATTTAAAGTTATGCAAGAAGAGTTGAAAATTTTTGAAAATCCTGAATTTGGTCAGGTCAGAGTCATTGTTCAGAAGAACAATGAACCTCTGTTTTGTTTAGCGGACATTTGCCGAATTTTAAGTATTGGAAACCCTTCCCATTTAAAGGAGAGACTTGAAGAAGGAGGCATACAACTTGTTGATTTACAAGCCCTATCTAATAACGAGGGCGTGAAAATCAAGCAGTTAGGAAACACTAAATCTAATTTTGTAAATGAGCCAAATCTTTATAGGGTTATTTTTCAATCTCGTAAAGAAGAAGCTGTGAAATTCCAAAATTGGGTTTTCAATGAAGTACTCCCCTCCATTCGCAAGACAGGTTCTTATTCTTTAAAACCGATGACACATATTCAAATGTTAGCAGCACAAGCTCAGGCGATGGCTGAATTAGAACAGCGTTTATATGAGACAGAAAATAAGGTTGAACAACTTGTAACTGTTCAGGAAGAAAACTTGAAACAGTTAAACAAGCTACCTTTAATGCAAGAGGAAGTTCCATCATTTACACCTCGTCAAGAATTAAATCAAATGGTTAGGACTTATGCTTTATCTGCCAATTTGAAATACAATGAGGTTTGGAATAAAGTTTATTCTGAACTTTACTATCGTTATCACATCTCTTTAAATGCTTATAAAAAGGAGAAAGGTGAAAACAATTTGGATATTGCTGAAAAGATAGGTGCAATAGATAAATTGAAAGTTGTAGTTTCAAATCTTCTTAGGGAATTGGGCACAGTTAAACCTTTTGTTAGAAAATAATTACAATTTTATTTGGAGATTTAAAAATAATGTTGTATCTTTGCAGCGTCGTAAATAAAACGACTTTTTCTCATTAAAACAAATTACTATTATGGCAAAGAGACAAACAGAAAGTTCTGAAAATAAAGGGTTAGAATCTTTAAAAAGATTGATATCTAATATTGAGAAGAAGTATGGTAAGGGTATTATTGGAGTTGCCTCTGAAATGGATTTGAGTGTTCCTAAACTTCCTTCTAATATAATGTCTTTGGATTTTGCTCTTGGAGGAGGTTTTCCAAAAGGAAGATATGTTGAAATATATGGTGAGTCATCAACAGGTAAAACGAGTCTTGCTTTACACGTAATTGCAGAGTCTCAAAAAAACGGAGGATTGTGTGGTTTCATAGATGCAGAACACACTTTTGAACCCCATCACGCAGCTAAGCTAGGTGTGAATTTAGATGATTTGTACTATGTTAAATCGAGAACAGGTGAAGAGGCGTTTGATGTTTTACATCAGATGGTTGAAACAAATTCATTTTCGGTAATTGTTGTAGACTCTATTTCAGCAATGTCTCCTAGTAAAATGTTAGAGAGTGAAATGGGTGATAACATAGTTGGGTTACAAGCACGTCTTGTACAACAAGGTGTTATTAAACTAAATAATAAATTGTTGGATACAGAAACTGTTGTAATTTTTATAAATCAAATGCGTTCTGCAATTCAAACAACTCAGTGGAGTGGGGAAACATCTACACCAACAGGGGGTAAGGCTTTAGTTTACTATGCTTCTCAACGTTTAGAGGTTAAAAAAAGCAAAACACTAAAAGATTCAGAAGGATTACCCAATGGTTATTTAGTAAAAATAACAGTTAAAAAGAATAAGGTTGGTGTGCCGTTAAGAGTTGCCGAAATTAATTATTATTACGATAAATGTTTTAGTTTAGATGAAGAAATATTTGATTTGGCATTGAAGTTTGATATTATAGAAAAATCAGGTTCTTGGTTTAGATATAATGGAACACAGTTAGGTCAAGGTAGAGAAAAAACTTTATTAGCATTACAAGATAACCCAGAACTAATGGAAGAAATAGTTAATACTGTTAAAGCCACATATTCTAAATATTTATCTAAATCACCTGTTTTTGGGGAAAATACAGAAGAAGTTGATGCGGAATAGTAGAAAATTAAAATCATAACAAAAAATGGAAGAGTTCATAAAAGTTTTAGAACAAATTTTATATATGGAGAATTTTAAAACTCCTATTACAGTGGATTTAAAAATCAAATTTTTGGGATTGTTTAATACTTATGCGAAAGATGTTCCTGAAAAATACATTAAAGATGTTCAAAGATTAAAAACACAATTTAGTTAAATGGATGTAAAAGAGGAAAGAACGATATTTTACATATCTAAAGTTTTTGGTCAAGAAATATTTTTAACCGAAGATAAGTGGTTTTTTAATCTATCTTTGTTGTTAGAAGATAAGGTTGAAACATTTTTGAAAAAAATTGAATCTGACTTTTATAGTAAAGAAGGCGATTCTTATTTTGCACTGCTTGAAATTTTACCTTATGCGTTGTCAGAATTTGGTTATGAAAATCTTTCCAAGTCTGAAGTTATAAAAGAACTACTTGATAATATCACATATGAGGTTTATGAAACACTTAGTTATTGTGGTCATTCAAAGGTTAGTGTTAGGAAAATCAAAAACACACACATTCAATCTTATTTAGTTCGTTCTTTTAATAACTATTATAAGATAGGTAAAACAAACAATATAAGAAAACGTTTAAAACAATTGGAAACTTCAAACCCAGAAATAGAACTTGTAGGTGTGAGTGACGAGTTCTCAGAAGAGTTTTTACATAAAAAGTTTAAAAAATACAGAGTTAAAGGTGAATGGTTTATTTTTGACGACTCAATCATAAATGAAGTTAAACAATATTTTTACATTTAAATTAAATACAAATAAAAAACAATAAACAAAATGAGTAAAATTATTTCTTATGCCGACAGGGTTTTAGTAGATTTAAAACCAACAGAAGAAGACACATTCCTTTCGCCTAAACATTTAGAGGGTGTTGTTGTATCAAGCGGAACACACAGTAATTCAGAGATTGATATTCAAGATGGAGATACTGTGTTAATTGATAAAAACGCTGTTCCTTATGAAACAGAGTATGAAGGTAAAACACTTTATTTTTTCCGTAAAATAAATGTGTTAGCTATTGTAAAACATTAATTAAATACATAATATTATGTCAAAAAACATGAATGATAAGGCTAAAAAAGTCAAAAAGGTAGAGTTAGACCCTTCTTTATATACATATCGTCAAGAAGATATGGTTGAAATAAGCGGTCGCACGTTGATACAATTGATTTCACTATTGGATATGGTTGCTAATAGAGAAATTGAGCCTGTTGTAGAATATTCTTCAATTAAAGAAGGTGAAGATTTTGCAACTTGGATAAAAAGAATAGATTCAACAGAGAAACTATTTGTTCCAAAACGAGCTCATTTGGCTCGAACACTAGGTATGTATCTTGCAAGGGTACACAATGATAATGTACAAAACGGTAAGGCTGTTCATTTCAGTGAATTGAAAAATGAAATGACAACTTCTACCGAAAAAGAAAATATTACAGAAGATACACCTGTAGTTAAAAAATAGCAATTTATTGTTAATTATTTTTATATTTAGTTCACTTTCAAGGTTTTAAAACTTGTTAGTGAACTTTTTTAATTTTTTATGTGAAAATTCTTTGTTAATTTTTTGGAAGTTATAAAATTTAGTCATACCTTTGCACCGTTAAATTTAAATAAGAAATAAAATGAATGTAAAAGACGTATTTAAGAAAAAGATGCTGTTCAACACGGTTTCTGAATTAGTGTTAGAATTGGTGATTATTGTGAACGTTGCAATTTTGGCAGCTGTATATGATTGGTTTGGTTTTGAATATTCACATTGGGTTTTTCAAAATACAACAATGGATGAACTAAGAATGGTTCGTAATATATCTAATTCATTTGCTGTTGGCTTTATTGTTTGTAGAATTTTAGCAAGTTTACATTATAGATGGAATAAGACAAATGACAATAGATATGGAAAATAATATTCAACTTTTTGAAAATCCTGAATTTGGTCAGGTGAGGGTTCTTTTACAAGAAAATGGAGAGCCTTTATTTTGTTTAACAGATGTGTGTAATGCATTAGAACTTAATTCTGGTGATGTTAGAAAACGTTTAACAGATGAGGTGGTTAGTATCCACCCCATCTCAGATAGTCTTGGTAGACACCAGAAAACAAATTTTATTAATGAAGATGGACTTTATGATGTTGTACTCGATAGTCGAAAAGAGAATGCTAAACGTCTTCGTAAATGGGTCACCTCAGAAGTCCTTCCTTCGATTCGCAAGACAGGTTCTTATTCTTTAAGACCGATGACACACATTCAAATGTTAGCAGCACAAGCCCAAGCGATGGTGGAACTTGAACAGCGTCAGTTAGAACAAGCACAACAAATCTCTTTACAAGAAGCAAGATTAAAAGTTGTGGAAAAGAAAAATGAAGAACTTGAAAAGGAAAGACAACTTTTTGAAGGTGAAAATTTTAATTTTCCACTATCTCAAGAAAGTTTACCCGAAGTTTCATTGCGTGATAAAATAAGAGGTCTTGTAAACAAATACGCTTCCATAAATCAAATAGACCACAATATGGTTTGGAATAAAGTTTATCAAGAACTTTATTACAGATATGGCATTTCTGTTAGAAGTTATAAAAGAGACAAACGACAAACTTATTTAGATGTATTAACACAACATAATAAGTTACAACAAGTTTATAATGTTGTATCATTTATGGTAAGTGAAGCAAAGAAATGAATTATGTAAATTTTAAACACTTATATAAAAAGGGTCTTACTGATATGGATTTTATGTTACTTACAAAAATCTTTCAAAAAGACTTTCATTTAATAAGTGAAGAAGATAGACATGTTATAAGCAGGTTAGTTGAAGAAGGATTTTTAACATACTTGAAAGGTAAAGATGGTGAACTGACTGCTCTACGTTTTACTTCAAAAACTTCTGATTTTTTTAGAGAGTTAGAAATTTATGAATTTGATGAGAATGTAGTAGAATTGGAAAACAGACTTATTAAATTATATGAACTTAACAACAAACAGATAGGAATTAAAGTTAAAGTAAGAGAAAATTTAATGTGGTTTATTAATAAGACTGGATTTGGAGTAGAAGTTGTTTATAAGGTTATAGAAGAGTATGTTAACAATTGTATTCAAAATCAAAGAAATACAATGTATCTTGAAAATCTTATTTGGAAACAACCAAGTGTGTATTCTGTACATCGTTTTCTCAAAGATAGTATGCTGTTTGACATTATATCAAAACGTTATGGACTTGGAGACGCAGAGCGTTTTAGTAACAAAAAAGGAGCTGTTTATGAGTGGTTGTTTGACCTTTCAAAACTAACTCCACCAAAAAGATTGGATAAAGAATTTAGAATTACAGGAAGTTATGAAGGTGATGTTCAATTTTTGACAAAAATAAAGAAGCAGTTATTATTAATGATAAGTAAAAACGAATAAAAATGAATAACAAAAAAGAAGTTAATTTGGAAGTTGGTAAATTTTTTTCAGAAGAATTGAAATTAGGTTTACAAACAATTTATATACGTTATCATAGAGTGTTGTTAAAAGATGATAACTATAAACAACGAAAAGTGTTTTTATCAGAACAGTTTTGTTTAAATGTAAATGGAGAAATCAGTCTGAACACAAAAGGTGAAGTTGAGATTGAGCGTTTTTCACGTAAAATTTTCAACGAAATCACAGAGAGTGAATATTTAGAAAAAAGAGATGAGATGTTGTTTAATTTAAATGTTAAGTTGAAAAAAGATGGAAACAAATAATTATCCTAACTGGTTAGTACCTTTTAAAGTTGCGGAAGAATTGAGAGATATTGATTTTAGAGAACCAACATTTACTTACTACGAATTTGATTATGGTAGTGAAGAGGGTGGTAGATATTTAACGTCAATGGATATAAATTTTAATAGTTTAAAGATATATAATAGATACAAGGCTTATGTTTCTATTCCTACTTGGGAACAAGTGTTTGAATGGTTTAGAAATAAGAAATTTTATAGTATTATAGATTATTGCGGAGATAAACATTATAGTTTTAGAATATTGAAAATGGGAACTCTGTCTTTTGAAACAAATAATAAAGTATATTCAACATACGAACAAGCACGTCAAATATTAGTAGAAAAATTAATAGAAATATATAAACAAGATAAAAATGGAAACAGTATTTAAAGTAGGAATGACGGTTTATGACCAAGTGTTTTACCCCAATCAAAAAGGGACAGTTAAAAGAATTGACGATAACGAACCTGATATAAATTTTCCTATAGAAGTAGAATTTAAAGGAGTAATTGAAAGTTACACCTTAAAAGGAAGCCGTTCCTGTGTAGAAGGACTAACCCTATCCACAGCTCCCTATACTCTGCAAGGCTTTGAACAAAAAGCACCTGTACCAACTTATGGGGAAGCACTTGTTAAGGCAAAAACAAACTTTAATGGTTATCCGTCGTATGAGTTGGCTATGGCTGCGGAGGAACTACAAAAGTTACTTTTTCTTAGAGACTATTATAATGAAGGGTGGAAAGCTGATTGGAATGATGACAGAATAACGAAGTGGACAATAGAAGTTTCTAACAATAACTTAAATGTAACAAATGAAATTTCATTTAGTAGACCGTTGTATTTTAAAACAGAGTTGTTAGCTGAGAAATTTTTAGAAGAACAAAGAGAATTGTTAGAAACAGCAAAGCCTTTGTTATAAATTAATTATTACTAATGAATGAAATAAAACTTTATCCTTGTGAAAAATGTGGTAGAAAGGTTCGAATAAGAAGTAAAGGATTGTGTCCTTATTGTAGAGCTAAAGAAAAAGGTTATAGGAAACCAAATTTTTATTCTACAAAACAAAAACAAAAACGTAAAGGATATTTTGAGTTTTTTTCTAAGCACATTAAAAAGATATTACTTGAAAAATTATGTTGCGAAGAGTGTGGTTCGAAACTCAAAGGAGACGTGTCAGAAGTTGCTCACATATTAAGTAAAAGAAATTTTCCTGAAAATGCAACAAGTGATTGGAATGTTTTGTACCTTTGTGGGAGGTTTAGTGAGAACCAATGTCATGAGAAATTTGATAGAAATCAAGCAAGCAGAGAAAATATGAAAGTTTTTAAAAAGGCTTGTAAAGTTGTTAAAGAACACGAACAAGAAGTGAAACATATTAATGATGAATTTTTATCATTAATTGAAGATAGAAAATGTTAAATTTATTTTATTATTATAATGTTAGAAAAGGATTGGAAGGGTGACAAAATGTCACTTTTTAGAATATTAGGTTCTTCTAGTCATTCTGTTGAAGAACGAGCCAATGATGATTTTTATGCTACTGACCCTAAAGCGGGTTATGATTTGTTTTCTAAGTTAGAAAAACTCGATAGTGTTATAATTGATAATTCTGTCGGAGAAGGACATCTTTTAAAACATTTTGTAGATAAAGGTTTTAAATTGATTGGTTACGATATTGTAAATAGAAATAAGATTATTGAATTAGATAAATTTGTACTTTGTGATTTTTTAAACCTTGAAGCTATTGAAGAAAAAGATTTTTCTATAGTTATGAACCCTCCTTACGCTAAGGCTTTAGAATTTGTACAGAAAAGTTTAGATTTACAACGAGAGGGTGGTAAAGTGTGTGCGTTTTTGAAGATTCAGTTCTTGGAAGGTAAGAAGAGAAGATTATTTTTTGAAGAGAACCCGCCTGTGAGGGTGTGGGTTTCTTCAAGTAGAATACAGTGTGTGAAAAATGCTGATTTTAATAAGATAAAAGAAGAAAAACAATCCTCAGCTGTGTGTTACGCTTGGTTTATTTGGGAAAAAGGTTATAAAGGAGAAACAACTTTAAAATGGTTTAATTAAAATGCTGAATGATGATTTTGAAAACAAATAGTATTTTGGAAGATAGTTATATTGAAAATAAGAAGGTTTTGTATTCGAAAGGTAAAAACGATGAGTGTATGACACCTGCATATGCAGTTGAACCTATGCTAAAATATATTCCAAAAGATGTTGTTGTATGGTGTCCTTTTGATAAGGAAAACAGTGAATTTGTAAAACAGATAAGTAAAAAGAATAAAGTAGTTTTTTCACATATTGATGAAGATAAAGACTTCTTTACTTATGAACCTGAAAAGTGGGATATTATTGTAAGTAATCCTCCTTTTACGAACAAAAGGAAAGTGTTTGAAAGGGCTCTTTCTTTTAACAAACCATTTGCGTTGGTAATGACAAATCTTTGGTTTAATGATGCCGCTCCTAAACAGTTGTTTAAAGATAAAGATTTACAGTTATTAATGTTTGATAAAAGAATAATTTTTAATAAAGAAGATGGAACTTCGATGGGTAAAATCATAAATTTTTCAAGTTCCTATTTTTGTTGGAATTTTTTACCGAAACAAATTATAATGGAAAATTTAAAATGTTGAAAAAATTAATTTGGTTTTAAATTATGGCTTATGATATAATGAATGAAAAACATGCTAAAGCTCTAATGGAAAAATTTTCCAATATGACACAGGAGGAAAAGTTAGAACTTTGGCAGAAGATTGTTGAAGAAAGACAAGATATTAAATATGATATTGCTTATAAAAGACTAATTGGAGACCATGAACAGGTTTTAAAACATAAAAATTTAAAAAAACAAGTAAATTATAGATAGAATGAGTAAAAAACAAGCTAAAATTGACAGAAAAAGAGAGCTTATAAAAGAAGCTCTAAAATTGAAAAAGTTACACACTCAAATTGTACAATGGGGCTATGATAAAGGTATTATTCAGGCTGCCAATCCTATGGCACAGTGGGAAAAAACACAAGAAGAGGTTGATGAACTTAGAGAAGCCTTACAAAAGAATGATTCAGAAGGAATATCTGACGCAATTGGAGATAGTATTGTAACTCTTTTCTTACAAGCAGAAATTCAAAAAATAAATATAGTTGATTGTTTGCAAGGTGTTTATGATATAATTTCTAAACGTTCTGGAGTTATGAAAAACGGCAAGTTTGTAAAAGACAAATAGTTAATTTTTAATAAGTTAAAAAGATTTAAATATGAATAGAGATAAAGGTTCTGTTTTATTTGGAAATGAAGCATTAGAGAAGTTAAAGGAAGGAGTGAGTCTTGTTGCAAACGCTGTTAAAGTTACTTTAGGTGGAAGGGGTAGGAACGCTTTGATTTCGTTACCTACTCTTGTTAAAGTAACAAAGGATGGTGTTACTGTTGCAAGTTATGTAGATGTCGAAGATTCGTATGCTCGTCAAGGAGTTCGTTTGTTAAAACAGGTTGCTCTTGGAACTAATAAAGAAGTTGGAGATGGTACAACTACTTCTGTTGTTCTCGCTCAAGCAATTGTCGAACGAGGTCTTGAAAAGATAAAAAATGGAGCTAATCCTGTTTTGTTACAAAGAGGTATTTCTAAGGCTGTTGATTTGGTTTGTGAACATCTAAAACAAACATCTAAAAATATTTCAGATAATGAAGAAGCAATTAAGCAAGTTGCAACAGTTTCTGCAAACAATGATGTACAATTAGGTGAAATGATTGTTGAAGCATTTAAAAAAGTAAAATATAAAGGTCTTGTTACATTTAAAGAAAGCAATACACCTGAAACTTTCTTGGAAGTTATTGAAGGTATAAAGTATGAGACGGGTTTCACTTCACCTTATTTCTTAACAAGTGGAAAACGAAGAAGAGAGTTTTCTAAACCTTATATACTTCTCACAAACAAATTTATAAACTCAATGGAAGAGTTTGGAAAAGGAGAGAATAATTTGTTAAAACGTGCTGTTTTAGAAGGTAAAGATTTAGTGATTGTTTGTAAAGATATGGATAAACTTCTTGAACAAACATTGATTTTGAATCACATGTATAATCAACACAAAATATATGTGGTGAAAGCTCCTTTTTATGGTACAGAACAAGCTGAGGCTCTTGAAGATTTAGCAGCAGTATTAGGAACTAAAATGTATTCTGCAGAACGAGACGAAAAAATGGATAAAGTTCGTTTTGAAGAACTTGGAAGTTGTTATAAATTAGAAGTGGGTTTAGATGATTTTATTGTTACAGCGAATCCTAAGAATGCTCAATTTGTAAAAGAACGTATTAAAACCCTTGAAAGTCTTATTAAAGAAGAAAGAAAGTTTTATACTAAAAAAGATATTGAAAAACGTGTATCAATTCTTAATTCTGGAATTGCTACTATTTATGTAGGTGCTAAAACAGAAGTAGAGGCTAAAGAAAAAATAGATAGGGTTGAAGATGCTGTGAATGCAGTGAAGTCCGCGTTACAAGGAGGTGTCCTTCCTGGTGGAGGCATTGCTTTATTACAAACTTCTGTAGAGCCCTGTGTTGAATGTAAAGAAGGGAGAGATTTTTATGAAGGGTTTGACATTGTAAATGAAGCGTTGGAAATACCTTTTAAGACAATTCTTGAAAATGCAGGAGTGAATAGCACTTATATTAAAAAAGAAATTAATTTAAAGAATAAAATTAATAATGGTTATAATGTGATTACAGAAGAAGTTGGTGATATGTATGAAATGGGGATTATTGACCCTGCTAAAGTTACAATTAGCGCATTACAAAACGCGGCTTCTGTCGCAAGTACATTACTTACTACCGGTTGTTTAATTTTAGAAAGGGTTTATACAGACTTAGACGGAATGTAAACTTTATATTATTTGTTTTGATACCTCACCTGATTTTACTGCCTTTGTTTTGACTGTTTTTGTTACGTTTATTTTTCATAACAGTTAATTAGGTGAGGTTTTTTAGTAGTAATTAATTTTTTTAAACATAATAAAAATGGCAAGACAATTTAAAAACAATTCTAAAACCAATTATTTGGGAATTAGAAAATCAGACGGTCTTTTGTACACTCGTTTAACAGAAGAGGAGTACAATGAAGAGGCTAAAAAAGGTAATACTTTTTTGAAAATAGCTCAAAAAGATATTAATTCTCCAAAGTATTATCACAACACTTTTCCATCAGGTACAGAAACAGGTCTTGTTTCTTATTTAGGAATTAATGACGTAATGATTAATAATAAGAAAATGAGATTTTTGGTCATTACAATTCGTGGTGAAGAAGAAAACGACAGTATTTCTGTACTACTTAGACAAGCTGGGAGTACATCTTTAAGTAGTATTTCAAAAAAGATAATTTGTTATTTACCTGCAATTGATTATACTAAACCTCTTTTTATTAATTCAAATGCTTCTAAAAATGAAAAAGGTAAACCAAGAATTAATGTATTTTTTGCTCAAGAAGTTGATGGTAAAAAGACTTATTTGAAAGCTGCTTTAAAGGTTAAAAGTGACACAAATCCTGATGGTACTTTACCACCACCTGTTCAAAAAGAGGTAGATGGTGAAGTGATTTGGGATTGGTCAGAACAAGATAGTATCTTAAACGAGACATTAACAAACGAAATTGCTCGTTTTGAGAAGGTTAAGAGAGAGAGAGGAGAAGAACAAGATTCTGTTGAAGAACAAAATAATGTTTCTCAGCCTGTGCAAAATGTTTCAAAAGATGTGAACAAAACAAAAAATGTTTCTGTACAAGAAGATGAAGACGATCTTCCTTTTTAAAAATAAAAATTATGGCAAAAGGGCTTCTTTTAAGGAGCTCTTTTTGTTTTTATAATAATTTTTTGTATCTTTGCATTTATAAATAAACTGAAAATGGAAACTTTATGTACTGTTGATTTAAGAGAAACACAAGTACCATTGTTTAGAAAATCTGTGTATTTTAGAGATAAGAATGAAAATAAGTTTGTAGAAGAATACATTGAAACAGATTCTTGTGCGGGAGATGGTGATTGTATAAGAATTATCAAAGATAGTCCTTTTGAGTGGAAGAATACATTATTAAATTCTACAAAGTTTGAAGAGTCTATGAACTTTGAAAAATATTATAGGGCGGATATCAAAGAGGTTAGTGTCTGTTCTAATGGTTTATGGCTTAAAATAGATATGCCTTTAGAACAAGGAGATATAATAGTGTCCGAAGAAGACCCTACATTGGAGTACTTTATCTCATACACTAATGGGTGGGTAAACAAAGATAGAACTTATACAATCAAAATAGATAAAATGGATAAAACAACTGCGGATAATTTAGATTATTTGTTATTGATTTTTGCAGAACATAAGACCATTAACGTAATTGGAGAATTAAAATGAAATATAAACAATTTTTATATAAAAAAGGGAGGTCTTTTAATATTTTAACTCCATTTAAAGATGGAAATTATACTCTTGTTTTAGGAACTCCTTTTGATATTAATACATGGAAGACTGTTATAGATTCCAGTTGTGGTTTTAATATTGTTAAATTAGAACATTTTGAAACAGTTTGTGATTTTAAAACTGCGTTTGAAGTAGAAACTTGTAAGTTTCAGTATGAAAACATAGTCAATCGAAATTTACCTTGTGTTTTTTATTTTATAGCAGATTATCCTAATACTTCTTTTAAAAACGTTGAAGTGTTTGTTAAAGGTGATAAGGACGTTTTGAAAGAAACCTCTTTTATAAAATTAAGTAATAGGACGTTTAATTATTATTGTTTATTTAAAGACAATTATAATATTGCATATTTTAAGGAAAATCATTCTAATTTCAAATTTGATTTTATTGTAAAAATTGAAGATAATCAAGGTGTTAAAGAAAGAAGTTTTAAAATTATTTTAAAGAGTTAAAAACATGGCAAATTGTAGTATAATAAGAAATCCTAATACAAATTATATAGAAAAGGTATTATCGCCTAATGGAAAAGAATCTCTTTTATATAAAAGAGCTCTTGAACATTTAAGAGATATAAAAGACGACGTTATAATAAATCGTTCAACAAACGAGAATGAATTTTTATTTCAAGAAAACGGTGTAACAGTCACATTGAAAAGAAGAGACAGTAGTGATGTTTATTTAGAACAGATTAATAGTGAAAGTGATTTTTCAACAGAAAACGTCTTTAAACGTGTTCTTGATTTTTTTGATAAGCGAGGTGTTACACTTTTTGTAGATAAAAATAACACTTTTTCTGAAAAACTAATTGTTAATTCTGGTTTTGTTGAAAATCGTGAACAACCTTTTTCTTTGGTTAGAGAAAAAGAGGAATTTAAAGCAATACCATCAGAACAGTTGAAAGAACAAGCGTTAACACTTTGGTCTATTGCTTATACAGATGCTTTTTCTGAAACAATAGGTAAATGGAACTTCACAGAAGAGGAATTAGCAAAAGAAAAGTCATTTATAAACCAAAGAAAACGTGAAATAAAACAAGTAAGAGCATATAATGCAGCTAAAAGTCAGATTATTGCAGAGCGTTATCAAAATCTTCAAAAACAAGGAGCACAGTATCAAGTTTTAAATGATAACTTAAACAATGAAGAATTGTTTGATTCTGAAATTATAAAGGAACAACAAAAGTTGCAAAATGAAGTTTTAAATAGGATACAAGAAGTGTTTTCTAAAAAGTTTCACAATTTCAATATTGTTCGAGATATAAATAGTTTTTCTAAACTTCTTGAAGATGATAATTTGTTAAAGACTTATAGTGGTAAAGTTATAGGAGCTGTTTTAGATGATGGAACAGTTTTTATAGATAAAAATAATTTTTCAATAGAAACTCCTATTCATGAGGCTTCTCATTTATGGCAAAAATTAAATCCACAGTTGTGGGAAAAGGGTGTTAAAATTTTAAAAGAGGCTTTACCTAAAAATAAAGAACTTCAAGATATAGTAAATTTTGTCAAGAGTAATCAAACGCATTTATCTGAAGAACAAGTTTATTCAGAAGCGTTGAATGATTTTATAGGTAAATGGGGAGAGAAAAAAATAAATGAGAATAATGGTGATTTAAAGAAACTTTTGAATTGGTTAAAAGACTTTTTCAATGATATTTTTAAACTTTTTAACCCTGAAGTAAATAAGCAAAAAGAACTTGAAGATTTTTCTAAGATGGTTGTTACTGAGATTGTTGGTGAAAAACCCATACAAAGTTCTAAAAGCATGTTTAATTTTTTGAATAAAGTTATTCCGCAATTTCAAATTGTAGGTAAAAAGGGTGTTCAAAATTTTAATGATACTGAAAAAATTGAGAGGTTGAAAATCGCGATTCAAATGAAAGATGAGGGTTTTTCTGAACAACAAATATGGTTAGAAACAGGTTGGCAACATTTTAAGGATGGATGGAAAACTGAAATTGAAGATGGTCAACTTAAAAATATAACTCTTGATTTTTCAAAAAATAAAGAGGGTTTTAGTAAAAATGTTGCTGAAACAACACTTTCAGAAATATATGAAAATGATGATTTGTATAATCTATACCCTTCTTTAAAAGACTTAAAAGTTGTTTTTTATCAAGAAGATGGGGTTTCAGAAAATGATAATTCTGATGCTTTTGTAGAAGATGGAATATTATATTTAAATTTTAATAGTTATGAAGGGGCAGACAAAAATGACAGAGACGCGTACATTGAAGCCGAAAACCTTGTTGTACATGAAATACAACACCTTATTCAACAAATTGAAGGATTTGAGAGAGGAGGTTCAGCGGAACTCTTCACAGGACAAGTTGATGAACTCTTTAATGAAATTAGAGATTTGCTTGTGGGAGGAACTGAAACAGATAGAAGAAACGCAGAAAGGTTGTTAAAATTTAGTGGTCTTAAACAAGCAATTTTAGATCTAACAGACCTTAAAGAAGACACAGATGTTTTAAGATTTGCAGAGAGCCCATTATTTGAAGAATACAGGACTCGCTTTGTAAAAAGGGCTGCGATGTATAACTATTTTAGAATGGCGGGTGAAGTTGAAGCAAGAAACGCTGTTCGACGTAGTAATATAAAATATGAGGATATTAAAGATTTTCCTTTAACATTTAGTCAAGACGTGTTTGAGGGCGATAAAATTTATATTGATACTAAAGATAATGTAAAGATACCTGAACGTTTTCAATTATCTGTTGAAGAAATATTTGGTTATAATACTGAAGATTTGAAACCTGTTCCTGTTTTATCTGTATCTAAATATTTAGAAGATAAATATGAGACAGATAACAATGGAGAACCTCACCTTAAAGATGTGTTAGTGATGGATACAATAATGAGGAATTGGAAAGCCGCTGTCACGCCTGCTGAAATTTATAAATTATCTAATGATTTTGGAGATGTTGTGGATAGTATTGAAGAATTGTATCAAGAAATAAATAAAACTTTTTTTCCTAATGGTTATTTTCAAATAAAAGAAGATCTCCTTTTTGAGAGTAAATTATATTCACAAGGAGAAGCTATTTTATTATTGACACATCCTGAAATTCAACAAAATGTACAAAGGTTGTTTGAAGCGGTTCGTAAAGAGTATATGTCTAACAACATCTATATGGAAAACACATTAGATAATTCTAAGTTTAGTGAAGAGCTTGTACAATATAAGGATGAGGTAGATGATTTAGGAAAAGTTCAAAAAGAAGACCCTGTTGAAGTAGAAAACTATTTAAAACAAAATTTAGCAGGAGTTAAAGATAGACAGCTTTTCAATATGATTGTAAGTAATTTACAAGAATATCCTTCTTTCAAAAAACGTTTTACTAACGATTTAGCATTTTCTGAGGCTGTGTTTGATAAATATTCAAAAATGAACAAAGTTATTCGTTTTCAGGATATTAAAGGACAAATTACACCGAGAATTAAGGGTAATAGATTCGCTACAATGTTTGAAACATTACAGTTTTCAGACAAAGGGTTAGAGGTAGGACAAGATTCTAAGTTCTTGAGACGTTTGGACAACTTTATATGGGAGACACAAGGTGAAGAAATTAAAAGTTTATTACGAGAGATTGAAGAAAAGCTAATAGATTATAACATTGATATTATTGGTTTATCAGAACAATATGATAAAAAATCTAAAACCGAAATGTTAGATTTTATAGACAACATTTATAATTTTACAGAAAAGTTAAGAAGTAATGATTATGTAACTGAAGACATTCAAACTCTTTCTTATGATATAGATAGTTTTTTTGGAAAAGACTTGGTTAATACAGATTCATTTTATTTAAAAGTATCAGAAAATAATCGTGAAAAAACGCTTGTAGAGTTAAGTTCTGAGAAGAGTGATTTGGAATTATTTGAAGAACAGAATTTAATAAAAACTTCTGATGGTTTTTATCAAAAAGTAAATGTTAAACCAACTCTTGAAGAAGCATATGATGACGCTGTTCAGATTATTATAGACAATCCCAAAATAATTAATAATTATTTTTTAAAAGGACTACCTTTTTTTAAAAATGGAATGTTCAATAGAACAGAAGTACAGAAATCTGAAAATAGAGAACTGATTAAAGACGCGTTTAAAAGTTTTATTCGTCAAGAGGCTTCTAAGTTAAATGACCCTGTTGTTAAAAAACTCACAGAAACGGCTCAAAAATGGACGATTTACAAGTTAATGAACAAGAACCCCTTGAACACAGAAAAGTTGCCTAATTTCGCAAAAGAACAGCTAAAATATCAAATATTCAATGGTAACTATCATTATCTTACAAATAATTTTCATTCAGATTTTCAAAATTATATTTTAAAGAATAAATTCGAAAACACATCTTTGTATAATAATATTCTTAAATATTTTGAAGTGACTGAGAATGGAATACGTCTTACGACAGACTCATCTCAAATAAAAGATAGAATTAAAAACACCTATATTACAGATTCTATTTTTGAGAATTTAAAACAATATTCTATTTTATCTAAACATCCTTCAATGCAAGACTTGTTTGAATATGAGAATGACGGGATTCGTAACAACTTAGCAGTTGAATTTGAGCGGTTTTATAATTCTAATAATTTTTCTCAAATGAAAAGTTTTAAGGGTGATTATAGAGTAGATGGTGATATTCTTGTTGCAAATAATGTTTCTGATAATTTTATAAGAGTTGCAGAAGGTTTGTTTGAAAAAGTAGGACAAATAGAAGGTAATTCTGTTTATGGAAGACAAACTGTAATTGAAAATCCTAATGTTAATAATTATGAATATAAATTACAACATCCTAATATAGATTTTGAAATTGCTCGTAGTATGGTGTTAAAAACAAATGCTGTTGAAAGTAAATCTATCAAATCTTATGATAGACAAGAAGAAACTATTTTGAAACAAGAATATAATGAATGTGGTTAATTAGTTTTAACTTTTACAATAAGAAAGCCCCTTTGATAGGGGCTTTTCTGTTTCTAATCTTCTAACCATTTATGACTATAACCAAGTGCAAGTTTATTTTGGTCTCTATAATTTACTGTGGTATTGTGTAAATCTTTTAAATTAAAGTAATGACGAGGATACCACATTTTCATTATTTTACGTCCAATTCTTGGTAATCCTTTATATCTACCGCTTTCAATTTCTTTGAATGAGAAATCGTCTTCTTTTAAAACATCTTTCAAATAACCCATAGAAACAAAAGGTTCTTGTATGGTCTCTTGAACTTGCTTCCAACCTGTCAAAGGGTGCGATTGTGAAAACTCACTTGTGGTTCTAAAAACAATATAAGAGGCTGCTTGTATCGCCCATACATCTTTATTGTCATCATCGTCTGCTACACTGGCCATAAGAGCCGTAGCTACCATTAGTGAAACAGCAACACTCCATTCTTTTAACACTTGATAAAATTCTTGCTTCTCTTCTTTCGAGAGCTTACCCCACATTTCTTTTACTTGTTTTGTAAACTCTCCAAATGATTTATCTGGCATATTTTTATACGCTTCTTCTGCAAAATCCCAAATTCTTCTATAAGTACCTACTTCTTCTCTTCCTGTGGTGAAGTTTAAGTGTCTCTTCTTAAAACGTTTATCAATATTTAAAGACAAGAATGTTTTGTGCATAAGAACTGCTGAAAATGCCCAATTTCGTTTAATGTTAATAGCATCTGCTTTTGAAAGTACACCGTCTGTTTCAGAATTAGCTTTACGTGTCATTCCTGCCACATATAACATTGCTTTATCAAACGCTTCTTTATACGGTTTAATGTCATCACGTAGTTCATATGTTCCATTTTTGTTAGTAACAATTACATTGTATAAACTATCTTTTCTTAAATTTTCCCATTCAGCTCTTATTTCCTCTTTGCTTTTATTTTTATGTTCGTCTAAACTAAAAAACACCTTGCTTTGTATAAAGTTTCCTTTATAAAGACGAACATCGTCAAGTGTTGCTAACATAATACTATATTTTATAGGTATGTTAGCCATTTCATTTAATGCTTGTGGAGATTTGTCTATTAAACGGAAAAACCTATTATAACTTGCGTTTCTAAGACGTTCATTTAAATCTTCATATCCTACAATTTCGGCGAGTTGTCCTAAACGTGAAAACGACATTCTTTTGCCTGTATCTGCTGTAAATTCAGGAAGTAATTTCCAGAACTCTTTTTGAGACCAAGTGTAACTGTCTTTATCAAAGTAATCACTTTTCCATAAGTGTAGATTTATTGTTGCAGTTGTGTAAGAAGTTGCTGCCACAAATGGATTGAATGCTAAGTTTACTCCACTTACAAATCCATTAAATGTTCGAACCATCTTACCTAAGTTGATTTTTTTTCCAAATAAATCAAATTCAGCTTTAAATGTCTCTGTAATTCCATAAAAGAAATTATCCATTGCTTGTTGCCAAGCATAATGTCCTGATTTTTTAGCATCTAAACCTTGTTCTTCTGCCTTGTGTTGAATCGCAATACCTATGGCATTTGCTTCTTCCAAGTGTTCGTTTTTAACTTCATAAGATATTGCATGAGACAAAAGAGCACAGTAAGAATAAATCAATTCTTCTGAGATATCCGTCTTTTCTTCCAATCTTCGTACACCAAATTTAGGAATAGTTCTCACACCTGTAAGTTCTTGTAAGTCTGTTCCATCTTCTGCTTTAGCACCAAATTCTTGACTATCTACACGAGTCATTACAAGGTCGTTAATTGCGTTTTTCACACCTTCAATGGGGTTTTTAGCAATTGTAGTCCATTTATTTATACGACCTTTTGAAAATTGAGGTAGTTCAAACAACGTGTTGTGTCTCATTCCGTACATATCTAATGAGTCTCGTTTGGCTTTAATAAATTTCTGCCACAAAGCAAACTCTTTACGAGACGCTTTATTAGCATCAAATCCTAACATATCTTTTTCAAACTCTTCGATGTCACTTTCAGCAATACCCATTTTTTTGAAAAAGTCTTTGTTGTGAAATTTACTACTGTGTTTGAATTGTCTTAAACCATTAAATTCACCACTGTAGTTTGGATTAGACATTGTGTTTCCACTTATATCTTCCATCCAAGAAGGTTCTGTATTAAGTTTCATAAAATCAAGAACCGTACCTGTTTGTGTCTGACTGTTTGGATTTCGTAACTGCTCTATGATAGATGCCACTGAAACAGTTCCGTTTCTCATATTTTGCATAAGTTCTGCAAAACCTTTAGGTGCTAAACGTTTAAAGTATGTTGACACCTTTGTGTAACCGTAAGCAATTTGTGTTTTTTTCAACTCTGAATTAGTCATTTTTCCTAATATTTGAGTTTTAAAATAACTTGCTATTTCTTCACGAGACATGTCTTCAAACAAATTAGGGTCAATGCCTTTTATTTTTATTAAAAAGTCTATCATACTTGGAGTGATATTACCATTCAATAAATCTTTTCCAAATTTAACAAAAGCATATTTGTTTTTAGCTGTCATGTGTTTACTTAGAAATTCTAATTCATCTAATCCGCTTTCTTTTAATGCTGCTTTATAGGCGTCATTAACTGTAGATTCAAAATTATTATTTATATTAGAACCTTCTTTTCTTGTTTCGCGGGCTTCTCTGAACTCTTTAACGTTTGCTACAATAAGGTCTGTAAGATTTGCAATTTCTTCTTCTAATCTACGAATGTTTTCTTGTTGAGATTCATTCATTCTATTACCATCAATTTCAGATGGATTGTAACGACTTGTAAACTGTCTTAACAATTGTGCTTTTTCATTCATTTTGTCAAGAAGCTGTTTAATTTCAGAATCCATATTATGGGTGTCTGAACCTAAGAGATTTGTTAAAGTCTCTTTTAAACTTCCTTCTCCAAAACTGTCCCAAAAAGCATCATTAAAACTAAAACCTCCATTAGCCATTAATGTTTGAAATGCTTTCTCAGAACCTTCTGTTTGTTCTATTTCGTTTATAAGGTCTACAAAAGCCTGAACTACAACTCTATTGTTTGTAGTAATATCTTCAATCTTAACTTCTGTGCCCCACTTTTCATTAAATTCTTTTATAGCTTGCTCTTTGTCTTTTGCAAATGTAAGAGCGTTGTATTGGTCTAACTTTTGTAGGTTAAGGGATATTTCAAGTTCGTCACCTTCTTTTCTACTTCCATCAACAGAGTTAAACTCACTTTTTGCCTTTTGACGTTCTTGATTAAGTCCTTCTAAACGAGTCATATCACTTGCAGAAATATCTTGCATATTTACTTTACCTGTTTTTTTATCACGGTATTTGTTAAGTATTTCCCAACGTTGGTAGCGTATTGAAGATACTAATGTTTTAGTATTATTATCTAAATCGAGTATTTCGTTAACTTTTCTTTGTTGTAAATAATACTCTTTTTTCATAGACATCTCTTCATTTTCAAGTCTAAAATCTTCAATTTCATTTGCAATCTTAGTTCCAACAGGACGATCTAAATCTATAGCATCTGCGATTTTAGTTTTCCAATTGTCTGCGTTTTGTTCAAACTCTTCTAAGGTAAATTCTTCTCCTAATTTGTCTCCAAGATATTTCTTATATGTGTTAAAGGTGTGTTCTAATAATGCCTTTTCATATTCTGCATATTTACCGTTAGAAATAATAAATCCATCTACATTACCTTCATTATCACGAGACATCATTAGTTTAGCTATTTCTTGTGAGTTGAAATTATTAGCTTCATAAAAACGAACAAGAGGTTTTACATTTTCTACAACTTTTGTGTTAGTTCGAGTTGTCATATCGTGTATTACCTTACCCATCAATTGTAAAAAAGCATTGTTAGAGTTTGTCATTATACCGAATAGGTTTCTCCACCATCCTACTTTTTCCAACTCATCTTCTAACATTTTTACAGCTTTCTTTTTAAAATGTTCTGGGTAATTTGGATTTTCTTCAATGGTTTGTATAAGACGTTTAAGATTATTACGATAAATGTAAACTCTCATTCCTTTTAAATCTCCTATCTTATTTCGTAGTTCATCTATTTTATTACTGTAAGAATCAGCGTTATCTCCTAATACTTTTTCTTTAACAATTGCGGTTTTTAAGTTAGACAAAAGAGGTTCAACGTTTTGTAAATAACTTGTTAATAACAAAACGTCATTACCACTTATTTTCTCTTTTCCATTTCTAATAGACTCTGTTTTCTGTAAAAGATAATTCAATTCTTTTTCAAAACGATTTAAGGACATTGTTATTACAGTCTTTTCATCTGAATTTTGCATTAGGTTTAATTGAAAATTAAGATCGTTTTTAGTAGCACCTTCTGATATGAAATGAAGTCCTTGAAATAAGTTTATGAAAAGGTCACTGAATGTTTTAGTATTAAAATATGTCTTCTGACCACTCTTTCCAATATTTTGAGCATCTAACATTTCTTCAATACCTCCATAAACTACTTTATCGGCAATTTCGTCTAATGTTTGATTGAACTCAGATTTGACATCTCCGTTTAAAAAGGTTTTAATACGACTTATGAATTTATCAAAAAGTTCTAAAAGTTGGTCAAATATGCTTTGATTTTCTTCTGAGTTTTCTGTTTCTTCATTTGTTCGTGATAAAATTTTATTTTGTAGAACTTTACCTAAAATTTCTCTACGAACCATTTTGTCAAGTTCTTGTTCGTTTTTAACTTGTTCTTTATATTTTTCACGATACATGTCGCTTTCAGAAAGCCATTCGTCAGTGGTGTGTACTTCTGAAGCAAGTTTATCAATTGTGTTTTGGTCACTAAATGCTTCAATCATAAAGTGAGCAACCTCTTCTGAAAGATTTTCAACAGTTTCTCTTCCTTCTGCAAAAGCAACTACCTTATTAGCTATGTCAGCAAGAGCTTCTATGGAAGGGTCTGTTCCATATTTCATTTTATATTTTTCAGCATACTCTTTCATTGATATTGTAGAAACGCCAAGTTTAGACAAAATCTTATAAAGTTGATTTTTTAATTGTTTTTCAGTCTTAGATGGCTTTTTATTTTCTTCTTCAATATTGTAAAAACCATTTCTCTCCATCTCGGCTGCGACAATGTTTTCATCAATAGAATCTATTTTTTTATATTTTTTATTTAATTTTCCATTTTTATAGGCTTCTAACAACTCGTCATTATCAACACGAACTTTATTACCTTCTTGGTCTCTCATAACCTTTGTGTTAGGTCGTGCGTCATCAATTGTTAGAAAACGGTTTCCAATAACTTCAACATTTTCTGGTGAATATCCTATTTTTTCTTCTACAATTTGTTTAGCTGTGTTGACATTATAAAGTTGTGTTGAAGGGTCATCTCCTGTGGCTTCTAAACGAAACTGACCTTCATCATAAACAGTTTGGTCTGAAATAAATTCTTTTTTAATAAGGTCATTTATGATACCTTGTACTGATGTATAATCAGTATTTGCGTCTATTTCAATAATTGTAAAAAAAGAATCCTGATTATTTAGTTTATATTGATTTTCATTTGCTACAAAATCAGCATTAGAATTTTCAAAAACGCTTTCGTCTGTTGTATTTTCTATTTCGTTTGTTGTAATAAAACCTAACTGTATTTTTCCACCATTTGTGTTTTTAATAGCGTCTGTGTAATTATCGAAAACCTCACCTTGAACTGTTTTAAAAAACAATTTAGGTTCTCCTGTATCTTCAATTACAGTTTCGCGTCCTGCAATAGTTTCGTATTTTTTATTTTCAAGATTTATAAATTCACTATCTAATTCTTCTTTCACGTTATCAAAAACAACAATGTCTTGTGAAGTCAAAGGCTTATGAGCATTTGCAAGTTCAAGGTTAGTGGTGAATATGTAGTCTCCTTCAAATTCATCAGGTATGTTGAATTTGTTTTTACTTTTTATAATTTCACTTTTTACAACTTTGTATAGTACTACAGGTTTTTCCATTTTATTGGCAATTTGACCTGCTGCTATAATTTGTTTATTTGTTAAACCTTCTTTATTTATTTTTGTAACACCTTCTGTATTGTTCCACATTCCAAAAGAGTTTATGAATTTATCAGAATAAATATTCATAAAACCTTCAATTGCTTGTTTGTTATTTAAAAGTGGATTTCGCACAATCTTGTCAAAAGTATGCGAGTTAGAAACCGCACCTTCCAATAAAGGGTTGTTAATTTTAGCAGATACTGCCACTTTATCCTTTTTATTTTCTTTATATACTAATGTACAACTCATATTCGTTAGTGTTGAATTTCAAAGTACAAAGATACAAAATATTACAATATAAAACAAGTATATAAGATTTTTTTTCAAAAATGTTTGGTTAATAAAATAATTGTTTGTACTTTTGCGCCATTATAACAACATTATAGGATATAACAATGAGGTTGAAAGAAAGAATACCTGTTTTATGGGAACTGTTTGAAGACAATAAGGAGAAAGTTATTTCTTATTTGGTGGGTTTGGAAAATCTTACAGAAACATTAGTAAGACTTGAAGAAAAACCTTATTTGAAAGAACTGTGGGAAGAAAATCAAGATTGGAGGTTTGTACAGCTTTTGACAAACTGTTGTGTGTTAAATCCTTCTGTTGGTTTTTATTATACAGAAGACGAACGTCTTTTTATTAATATGGGGCTTATAGACGCCCGTGACATCTATTTTTGGAAAAACAATTATGATAAAAAAGACAAGTTGTTAAAAAATCCTTGTTTTTTAACAATAAGTGAAATCACAACAGAGCACCTTTTGAACATTATAAAACACCATGAAGAAAATGGTTTTTATATAAGTAATTTTTATCTTATTTTAATATCTTTGGAAATAGAAATACGAAGAGTGAAAGAAGAGTTAAAAAAAGGAGAATTAACTGAAAGTGAAGCTGTGAGTTTAATAGAAGGATTAATTTTAGAACAAAATAAATAATAAATTATTATGCAAGAAGAAAAAAAAGAAATAGTTTATGACTATGTAATAGAGAGTTGGCTTCCTGTTTTTACAGGATTCAAAAATACTTCTTTTTCAATACCTAAGGACAGTATTATTTACCAACATAACAGGTGGCTTGATGTACCTATTGAAAAAAATAGATTTGTCTTTGATGAAGATGATTATAAAGACAAGTTATCCAATGAGGTTGTAGAATTTGTTGAAAATGAACTTGAATATATTTTTGGCTTTGTTGATGAAAATACTTTAGAGTTTGAAATGGAGTACAAAAGATTGTATTCACCAGAAGACTATGATTTGTTAAATGATACTATTTTTGTAGAGTATAAATTTCAACAAGAAATTTATGATTGGATAAGAGAGTACATAACTGATAGATTTGAGACATTCAAATCGTTTGCAAAACATTATTATACAGTTAAAAGAGACGAAAAAGTATTTTCTTCATATCCTGATGATTTAGATGAATGGATTGAAGATTATGATAAAATGATAATAGATACTAAACATGGATTAGGTTTGGTTCTTAGTTTCATTTTGTATAATGAAAGTTATTTAGAGAAAGATTTATATAGACAAGTTATTCCTGTTATAGAAGATGTAACATATCAAATTACTGAAGAAAAATAAATAAAATGAACAATCATCAAGGGGAAAAGTATTATAAAAAACTTTCTCAACTTACAGACAATGATGTGAAAATGATTTGGTTTTATTTCAACAGTGAGAAAAACAACTCTGTTTCAGCAATATCAAAAGCCTTAAAGATAAAGTATAATGTTGTAAATAAAGTGCTTAATCAAAAATTAAAGGAGATTGAAACAAACAATGAAATAAAAAGGCAAATTGAGAGGAAAAGGTCTGAGGAACGTGAAAATTTGATTTCTGCAGGATATCATAAATTATTGAGTATGGGTTGTGTTGAACCAATGGAAACTTTTGAACAACATTTTTAATTATTAAAATAATGATTATAAAAGATAATAAAATTTATTTTTACACTAATGTAGAAAAGATAAAGAAGTTACCAAACAAAACGTTTCTTTTATTATTTGATAAAGGTCGAGAAGAATTTTATCTTAGTGAAATAAATTCTCCACCTCTTCCTGATAAAATTTATGGTAAAGAACAATTGTTTTGTAATAGAGTTTTGAACACGTTTAATAAATCGGATAAGAACTTGGGTGTTTTACTAACAGGTTTAAAAGGTACAGGTAAATCTCTTTTAGCTAAAATGATTGCACAACAATCTAATATGCCTGTGGTATGTATAACTTCTCCTTTTTCAGGTGATTTGTTCGCAGATTGTTTGGATAAGATGGGTGACAATATAATCTTGTTTTTTGATGAGTTTGAAAAGGTTTACAAGGAAGAGGAAGACCAAAAACATTTTTTATCTATCCTTGACGGAACATTTAGTGGAAAGAAGTTATTTCTTTTTACAACAAATCATTTTGAAATAAATGAATTTTTAAAATCTCGTCCTAGTAGAATCAGATATGTACGTCAGTTTGAAGGTTTGGATAAAGAAACAATACAAGAAATAATTGATGACTTGTTGATTAATAAGGAATATGAGGAAGAGTTGAAACTGGTCCTAGATATTTTAAGTACGGTTTCAGTAGATGTATTATTACATTTAATAGATGAAATTAACATGTATGATGAATCACCTCGTATTGCAATTAAGAATTTAAATATTCAGATTGAACATTCTTACTTTGATGTTAGGTTATATTTAAAAGGAACTTTGTATCACACAAAAGTAAATTATAATCCTCTTGCAAGTAAAACAGTTTATTTGTCATACAAATACATTGATGAACAAGGTCGTGAAAGATGGGGTTTTTATTCTCAGGAGTTAGAACAACTTGCGTTTCAGGTTATTGATGGTGGAGAATTTCAATTTAGAGACAGAGAAAACAATCTTATAATATTTTCACCCTCAAAACCTTACGATTTTGAAATTTAGAAAGTTGAAAAAAGTTGTTTAAAATTTTGGTAGTTATTATTTTTGTTGTACCTTTGCAACAGAAAAACGCCAAGCATTTTTATAAACAACATAAAAGAAAATATTAATAAAGACGCTTGTAAAGAGAAACTTGCTTGGCGGTTTGTTTCATTCTCTTACAGTCGTCTTGTTTATAATTTATAACAATGAGCGAAAACACTAAAAGTTTGAAAAAGACTGAAGGTTTAGTAAGTGCTTTTTCAGAAGAAAAGAAGAAAAATATTACTTCTTTAGAACTAGTAGAACAAATCAATTTATTTAGAAAACAAGAACTTAAAATTCTATGTTGAAACATTCTGATTTCTTAAAAGTAGTCAGAGATGAGTTTGAAGATGAGTTACAAGAAGGAAAAATTCCCTCCTTGTTCAAAATCAGAGAGTTACCTAATGGAGGTAGTAAACAAGACCTTTATTATTTACTAACATTTAATCAAGCAAAACAAGTTTTAATGCGTGAAAGTAAGTTTGTGAGAAAACACATCATTCTCTACATAGAACGTTTAGAAAACATTCTTAAAGAAACTCAGATTATAAAACTTCCACAGAATTATGTTGAAGCTCTTGAAGCGTTACTTGTTGCTGAAAAAGAGAAAATAAAACTCCAAGAAGAGAACAAAGCAATGTTACCCAAAGCTGCTTTTTACGATGCTGTAGCAGGTTCTGAAAGTTTAGTTGATATGAATCAAGTTGCGAAAACTTTAAATGTGAAAGGTCTTGGCAGAAACAATTTGTTCAAGTTCTTACGTGAGCAAAACGTTTTAATGGAAAATAATCAACCTTATCAACAATATATGGACGCGGGTTATTTCAAACTAATTGAAGTAAAATGGACAGACCCAAAAAGTGAAATGATAAATGTTTCTACAAAAACTATGATTTTCCAACGAGGTGTGAATTTCATTGACAAGCTTGTAAAACAAAAATTTAACAAAACTAATAACAAATAATAAAATGAACGCTGTACAAATTGTTACAATTAAAGAGAAGTTCCCTTTGTATAAGAAGGAAGAATTTGCAAATAAAGTAGAATTAGTTATCTTGAACGAGAATGGATTTGAGCTTGTTGCTCAAAAAGACCTTTACAAAGAAGGAGACCAAGCTGTTTATATACAGCCTGACTACTGTTTATCTGAAATAAGTCTCTTTACATCTTTCTTAGCTCCCGAAGGTGACGAAAGTAAATCGTTATTAGGTAAAGTTGGAGGAAAACCAAGACGTATTCGCGCCAAATCTTTCAACCTTTCAAAAGTACCTAACGGAGGTAAGGTTTATTCTAATGGTATTCTGTTACCTTTCGAGGAAGTAGTGCATTACATTTTGGAAAATGTAGAAAATTACAAATCTTACTCAAGCGTAACCGAAGCTATTTGTGAAACGAATGTTTTAGGTATTTACAAATATGAAGAGCCAGAAACCAACGAAGTAGGTGGTGGAAATTTCAAAGGTGGTACTTCTACTTTCCCTGAAGGTTGGTATAAGACTGATGAGGAGAATATTAACAACAAATGGGGAGAACTTACATTTCCAATAACTCTTATTGGTACTCAAAAGATAGACGGAAGTTCTATTTCCATTTCAAGTAAGTACATTTGTTCTCGAAAACAATCTGTAAATCCTAAGGTTCGTAGAATAACAGGAAGAAGAAAACGTACATTCTTAGAATGGTTGTTTAGAAGAAATCCTGACTTGAACATCTACACTGAAATAGACAATGAAAACTCATTTATTCAAGTAGGTAAGAAATATCAAGATTTACTTATTGAAAATGACATTCACGACATTGTATTGAGAGGTGAAGCTAACGGAAAAGTGTTTAAAGGTAGTGGTAACTCTTTGAATGCTACTGCGAAAGAAGAGCCTAACATTAAGTTCTTTGGAGTCGATAAGATTGAAAACGGAATAACGAAACGTCTTGATTACAACGGATTTAAGGAAATAGTGTCCTTATTCCAATTGCCTACTTGTCCTGAGTTATTTAACGAAGAGTTTAAAAGTAAAGAAGAACTTGCAAAACGTTGTGAAGAGATTTTTGACAAAAACAAAAATATGGAAGGTGTTGTAATTCGTAACTTAGAAGGTACGTTTTCAGCAAAATTTATGAACAATTATTACGATAGTAAAAAGTAGATTATGGAAAATAAAATAAGTGCTGAGATTATAAATCACTCAAAAGGTGAAAATGGAGGGGAGTTAATTACATACAAATTAACTTACCCACGTATCGTCTTGTCCGAGATGAACACGCACAAAATGATTATGAAGAATACCAGTTCGTGTTTAGACGAGAACACTTTCGTCGACGTGTTTTACAAAGACAAGCGAAAATACGGAATTGTACCGATAAAGATGCTTTTCGAATTGCAGGAAAAAGGTTTGGAATTACCCGAAATCATCAGTTTTAATATGCGAGACAGGGAGTACAGAACAGGAGAAAAGTACGAAGAGAGTTTTATAAAACAGAAGATTTCTAAAGTTTTTAAATCAGGAGTTAAGAAAGTATATCGTATTCGTTTTGAAAAAGGTTTGTATTTAGAATGTACAGATGAACATAAACTTCTAACGGATTCTAATAAAGAGGGAAGATTAAAATGGATTACACTGAAAGATTTTAACATAGAATCTAAAGATGAGAGAATCTTTGGTGATTTATCTTTACTAAGTCAAAATTTGTATAGTATTTCTATGACAAGTTTTGAAATAATGAATCCGAAAATTGCTAAAAGAGGAGAAGAAAGAATAACCTTTTTCGAACCTTATATTTCTGAACTTAGAGATGGTAGAATAAGAAATCCTTTTTTGTATCGAAAAATTTCAGGTATCAGTTATGTAGGAGAAAGAGAGACCTACGATATTGAAGTAGATGGTAAGCATCACAACTTTTTAGCTAATGGGATTGTAGTGCATAACTCTCGCGCTATACCTTTTGAAAAAATGGTTGAAGTTGTTGAGAAAGAGCCTTTCGTACCTATTGCTTGGCAACTTTCACATAAAGGAATGCAAGGTACTGAATATATTACAGACCCAAAAGTAATTGAGTTTAAAAAAATGAGGTGGTTAAATGCCAGAAATGGAGCTGTTGATTATGCGAAATCATTAGTTAATGATGATATTACTATTAAAAAACTACTAAACACTTCTGATAGTAATGAATTATCTAAAAACTATGGTAATAGGTTGTTAGAACCTTTTATGTGGGTTACACAAGTTGTAACAGGAGGTAGAGAAGCGTTTGAAAACCTTTTTTGGTTAAGATGTCCTATTTATGAAATAGATTATTCAACAGATAATGGTATGCATTTTCAAACATATTATGGTAAAAGTAAAAAGGAGATATTAAAATATTTTAAAGATAATAAAATCTTCTTTGAAAAAGAAAATAAAGATGATTTATGGTGGTTACAACATAATAAAGGTCAAGCCGAAATCCACTTTATGGATTTAGCTGAGAAAATGTACGATGCTTTAAATGAATCTAAACCTAATGAATTGAAAGCGGGTGAATGGCATATACCTTTTAGCAACGAACCTTGTTTTACACCCGAAATGTCTTTAAAAGACAAGATTGTTCTTTCCTGTGCAATGATAGCAAGAACAAGTTACACTAAAATAGGTGATAATCAAAATATCTCTTTCAAAACAGCTTATAAAATATTCAACAAGTGTAAGAAGGAAAAACATTATAGTATCTTTGAACATGCGGGTCGTTGTATGACGAAAGAAGAGTGGGAAGCTAATCTTAGAGGTGCGGCTATTTATGAATTTTCTAAAGATGGTTTGAATTACAATATAGTTTCAGACTGCGAAACCAAAGGTTGGAATAAGGCTTTCAAAGGTTTTTTGCAGTTACGTACTTTTATAGAAGAAGATTATAAAATTAAATAAGTAAAATTATGAATGATAATATCAAATTGTTTGAAAATCCTGAATTTGGTCAGGTCAGAGTCATTGTTCAGAAGAACAATGAACCTCTGTTTTGTTTAGCGGACATTTGTAGAGTTTTGGATATAAGTAACTCTAGAAATGTAGTTAGTAGAATAGATGAGAAGGGTGTCCGTAGTATAGACACCCTTACAAATGGAGGTGTTCAATCTTTGAATTTCATAAGCGAACAAAACCTTTATCGTGTTATATTTCAATCACGTAAGGAGGGTGCTATACGTTTTCAAGATTGGGTTTTTAACGAAGTACTCCCTTCCATTCGCAAGACAGGCTCTTATTCTGTAAAGCCCATGACGACACTTGAAATGTTGGCTGTTCAGGTACAAGCTATGGTGGAACTTGAAAGGAAACAAAGAGAGTATGATAACGCCCTTCAAGGTCTATCTCAAGATGTTGATGAACTTAAAAGAGTGAGGGTTGAAGCAGAACAACAACTAAAAGCACTTCCTTTATCTGAGGAAAAAACACCTGAAAAATCGTTGCGAGCGGTTGTGAATGAGTTAGCTCGACAGTACCAAAGATTAACTGGTTGTGAGTACAGTGAAGTTTGGAATAAAGCCTATAAAGATTTATACTACAAATATGGAATTAGTGTGAATGGTATAAAAGAAGCTAAGAAAGGTGAAAGTAAATTATCCAAACTTGAAAGAAAAGGTCACTTAGAAGAGGTTAAAATTATACTTTCAGAAATGATACGTGATGGAGGCGTTAATTAATTATGGCTGAAAAGAAACCGAAAGATTTTTATGTTCTTGATATTGAGGTATATAAAAACTTATTTTTTGTAGGATGTAGAGATTATAGAACTAAACAAGAATATACCTTTGAAATGTCTCCGAGAAAAGACCAACGAAAGGAACTTTATGAGTGGCTCACTAATTACAATGGTTTTTTGGTAACTTTCAATGGACTTCATTATGACGAAGTGGTTTTAAAATACTTTATGAAACAATATTATAAAGAGTTTGCTTCCACCTCAGTCTCTAACTTAACTTTTTGGATAAAACAAATGTCTGATAAGATAGTAAAGGAGGATTACGAAAGTTATAAGGAATACAAGTGGTTTAAAACAGATTGGACATCTGTAGATTTGTTTTGTTATTGGTCAAGAGGTTTGCGTATAAGCAAACATATTAGTTTGAAATCCCTTGCAGTACAGATGAATTATGATGAAATTCAAGAGTTACCATTCTCTCCTGATCACGTGTTTCAAAACGAAGAAGAAATAGAACATCTTATACGATACAATATGCGAAACGATTTAGGTGTTTTATCCTTATTGTACCAAAAAATGCGCGGAGATGTAGAATTGCGACAATATCTTCTCAAAGAGTACAAGATAGCTTGTTGGAGTATGGACGCTCCGAAGATTGCTTCGGAGTATCTGTTGGAAGACTATTGTAGGAAAACCTACGATGAAAATTGTGGAAAACCATATTGGCAGTATAAGAAAGAAGTTTATAACAGAAGATATACACCTACATCTTTTAGAGTTGGAGATTATATTCCGAAAGTTAATTTCAAAACTCCTTTTTTCAAGAAGATATATGACGATTTTTGTAATAAAATTGTAAATCCTTTAGAAAAAAAGGACGATAAAAAGAAAAAAGAAAAGGATAACGGTATTCCTTTTATCCATAAATCTACAAGTTTTCGAATCGTTCCTTCAGTAGGAGGTATTCACTCTGTAAATGATAATCAAATATGGGAAAGTGATGAAAATTATGTGATTGTGGATGCAGACATTGCCTTAACACAATGGGGCAATTAAAATTTCCGAAATTGACGGGGACTTCCTTAGAGCCTCATCTACCAACCTCAACAGAGATGAAAGAGGGGACAAACTAATCATTTGTGTATGGTAACAAAGATGAGGATTGGACAATCCGCAGCCAAGCCTCCTTCGGGAGGAAGGTTCACAGACTATAATGGAAATTTAATCTTAGATTTTTTTTCAAATTCGTTTTTTTTGTAACTTTGCAAAAAAATTAAAAAAAATGAAATTGAATGTTAAACATAGACACTTGATAGCTATTTACTGTATAAACAATAAAGTAAATAAAAGAAAGTACATAGGTCAAACAGTAAATGTTTACAATAGGATTGTGACAATGCGTTCAAGACTGAAACTAAAAAATTCAAAAGGTGCGAATAGGTTTTTGATAGAAGATTATCATAAGTATGGTGATGATAATTTTGAATATTACATTCTTGAAACTTTTGAAACTGTTGATAAGAAACTGATGTTAGAAAGAGAAGTTTTTTGGATGGATTATTTTAAAACTTGTGACCCTATTTTTGGATACAATTTGAGAAGAGACGAAACGGATGGTATGAAGGTACACATTTTAACATCTGAGAAGTTTTCAAAATCTTTACGTGAAAGATATTCTAAAAAAGAAGAAAGAGAGAAAACTTCTAAATCTTCTAAAAAGTTTTGGTCTGAAAACCCTTGTAAGAAAATTCAAATGCGAGAAAAATTAAGGATTGTTAATTCTAAATTTAAATTTTTACAACGAAACAAGATTGACAACTCTTTGATTAGAGAATGGGAAACCATTTCAGATATAATTAAAGAAAATCCTCAGTATAAACCGCATAATATTTACGCTGTTTGTAGTGGAGAAAAACCTTCTATTTACGGATTCAAGTGGGAAAAGATTAAAAAGGGATAGTCGGGCTTTTATTGAAAGATAAAAGATGGGTAAGCGTTGTACCCTACATTGTTTATTGAGTATGGTTTTTTACGCGGAGACCTCAAAATTGTTTTAGATAAATATTTTAAAATTAGAGAAGACCGATTAGAAGCTAAACACACAGGTATTATGAAGAAAGACATGTTTTTTAAACTGGTTTTGAATGCTTTTTCAGGTCTCGCTGATTGTCCTACATCTTGGCTTTACTCACCTGAAGAGATTTTAGCTTTGCGTGTGACAGGCCAGCTTATACAACTTCGTTTCATTGAAGAGCTTGCAGAACTTGAAGGTTGTTCTGTGTTCTTTACTAATACAGATGGTACAACTTGTAAGATACGAAGAGACTTGTTGCCTGAGTATTATAGAATAGCAAAATCTATTGAGAAAGAGTTTAAAGTAACTTGGGAATTTACAATAAACAAAAAGATGATATTTTCAAACACAAACTCCTACATCTCACTTATAGAAGAAAAATTTATGTTGGATGATGACTGTAATTTAATATCACATAAAACAGGTTTGAGTAAGGTGAAGAGAAAAGGTGCTGTATTCCGTTATGGAGATGACATTCCGCTTGGAGACAGCAGTAATATGCAAGTAATACCGAAGGCTTTAGAAGCATACTTCTTGAAAGGAATAGACATTGCAGAATTTATACGAAATCCTGAAAAGTACGGATTGTCTATATTTGATTATTGTTTGTCTAAGAAAGTGTCCAAATCTTGGTTTGTAAAGTGGGGTAATGAAGATGTACAGAATATCAATCGTTACTTCTTTGCTGAAGTTGGTAAGTATTTAATTAAGTACGAGAAAGGTGTTATGAAGCCAAATCATCTCCATAAAGATTGCGGGGTGGAATTACTTAACACTTACAATCCCAATAAACACATAAGTGAATATCCTATCAATTTCAATTATTATTGTGCTGCTGCAAGAAAGTTGATAAACGAAATGGAAGTAAGTAAGCGACAACTATCTTTGTTCGACCAAGATTTTGTCGAAAATTAGTAAAGTTTTTGCGACAAAAAGGTCGGAAAAATGTTAAATAGTTTCGACCTTTTTCTTGCATATAACTTAGAAAGTTTGTAATTTTGCAAAGTGAAGAGTTTTCGAAATGCGAAAAATCGACGGACTTGAAAATCAGTGTAATAAATTGTGGTAATTTACATAGGGAGAATTTCCCCTATGTAAAATGAATTAAAGGTGGTGGTTTACATACCCAAAAAAATGGGTATGTTAAAATAATCGATAAAAAACAAATAAACAAAATAAGAGATGATTACATTCACAGAAGAAAATGTAAAATGGCTTAAAGCGTTAATCACGCAAGCTGAAGGGAAAGCAGAAGCTAAAGGTGAAGCTCAGAAATTAAGAAAACTAACAGAGCTTCGAGAAAAAGTTGGTAATTTAATTGTAGGAGATGTTCAAACTTCAATTACCGAAGAAAAAGTAGCACAAGTACATCAGGTTCTTAAAGAATTAGAGTATCTTGTTTCAAGATATGCTAAAATTACAGATATTGGTGACCTTGTTCAATACGATTCTATTAAAAAAGAAATGACAGCTCGTCTTGAATTTCTAATGACTTGTAAGGATGAGTTTTCTACACAATCTACTTATTTAGAAGACTATCTAAAAAAGCAGCTTCGTACCACTGTTTTAAAAGATATTACAGAAACACGTAAAGATGAGAACGGTAAAGCCACATCTGTTGCTCAGGCTGATAAACTTGTGGAGATTGATTCTCGTTATTTAGCAGTTAAAAAAGAGATACAGAAAATAGTAGAACTGTCTGATTCTATAAAAACAGCTTATGATTTTTATATGAAAATGTGGCAAGGTGTTTTTCAGTCTGTTTCAACAGCAAGTAAAGAACGTTTTGCAAGTAGTAATACAGACAATGCCTAATAAAACTGAAATGACAATAAGAGAAAAACACATCTTAAAGTCTCTTACTTTTTGTTCTGTTTTATTATTTATATTGGCTTTAATTGTTACAGTGTTATATAATTTCAATATTTACATACATAATAACAAAGAGGAAATGCTTGTTTTAGCGATTATTCTTTTTTCATTTTTTATATTACTTAGTTTTCTTTGCATAATGTACGTTTTTATTCTTATTGACGAAGAGTGATTTTTAACTTACTTTCTTGGTTTTTTACAGTAAAATGTTGTATCTTTGTATTATAAATAATACATAAGATGACAAATAAGGAATTAGTTAGTAGAGTTGTGAACAACTTACGAACTCTCAATAAAGACCAACATATTTCACGACGTTTTATTTTAAGAACTGCAAAAGATAAAGCTAAGTTTTATATTGCACAAAAACTTCACGATAGGTCTTTGTATCGAGAAGAAAATCTTTATAAAACAATAAAGTGTTTTCAGCTAAAACGCGACGACGTTGTAAAGTGTAACATTGTTGAGTTTAGACATTGTAATAATCTAATGAAGTCAGTAAAAAAGTTACCTGAAACTGTTTTCACAAGGTTTGGAGCTTCAATTGTGAGTATCACATCTGTTGGTGGTGAGGTAGAATTTACTCCTACAACCACTCAAAAATATGCTTTACAAAGGAACCGTCAGTTTGCTTCTCTTATTAAACCTGCCAATTATTACATTCACGATGGATATTTATATCTTCCTGACAGTGAGGTTGAACTTGTTAATATAGTACTTCTACCTGTTTCACTTGATGAAGTTGATGAAGCAAGTGGTTGTAAGGATAAAGATTGCGATGGTTGTAAAGAAGGTTGGGATTATGAGTTTAATTGTCCTGATAAATTATTAGAAATAGTTGTACAAGAAACACTAAAAGAAGTAGCTTCTTTTTATAAAGCTGTACAAGTTGATGAAAATCCAAATATGGATGAACATCAAAAAACACAAACTCAACAATAACAAATAAAAAACAAATTCAACAAAAAATGAAGAGGTTCACAGTTGGTAAAATAAAAGCAAGCAAGTACTTTACAAGAAAAACTTATGAGAAATATACTGATGAAGAAAAACAATTTAAGAAAGAGATAAATGATGAACTTTATGATATTTACAAAAACTCTAATGTTAAGGAGGGAAGAGCGCTTCAAGTTCGTAAATTAGAACACAGTGCAAACCTTTGTTCAGCTCCTTTTTATGAGTTTTTGGAAGTTAAATACAGAACTCGAAAAAACAGACCATTTCGCAAAGAAAAGAGAGTAATTGTGAATAAAATCTTTGAAGTTATAGTTGATGAACTTATAAATAGAGATGGAGGTGTTGTTTTGGACAAGTTAGGTTATCTTGCAGTGTGGGTTACTCCTAAAAAAGTAAGATTAACAAACTTTAAGACGTTCAAATATACTAAGTTTACAACTGAAACGGATGGTTATTTTTATAATATTAGTCTTTTTACAGATGTTTTTAAAACAGGTTTAAACACATTAGCTTGGACAATGGATAGAGCAATTAGTATACCAATAAAAAGAGCAGTGTTTCATAATGTAGCCGCTGGTAAAAAATATAAATTATATTATAGAACAGTTAGGTCTATGTATAATAAAAATTACAGTAATAGGTTGATGTCAGAAGGGTTTAACTAATACAATGTTTTCATTCATTTTTATAAATTTGTTATTTTAAAAAGGCTTCTTTTTTTTAAGAAGTCTTTTTTTTGTGTATTTAAAATTTTTTTTGTAATTTTGTCCCTGAAATAGAAAGAATGTAAGAAGATGAAATATACATTAAGAGATAATCAAAAGCAAGCTCTCGACGCCTGTTTGAAATTCTTGTCGGAAAAGAACCCTGACCCTGGGGTGGTGGTTGCACCTACGGGTTACGGTAAATCTATTCTGATAGGTGCTGTTGCAGACCAGTGTAATGGCTCTGTAATTGTATTGCAGCCTTCCATAGAATTGTTGAAACAAAATCTTGAAAAATATGAGTCTTATGGTAATTCTGCTTCTGTATATTCAGCTTCTGCTGGCCAGAAAGAAATAGGACATGTTACTTTTGCTACAATTGGTTCTGTAAAAAATCTTGGAAGTGAATTTCGTAAACGTGGTGTGAAGGTGTTATTAGTTGATGAATGTCATGCTTCTTATCCTCCTGAAAAAGGTTCTATGTTTCGAGATTTTGTTGATGACTTAAAACCCACTCATATAATAGGCTTCACTGCCACTCCATTCAGATTGAAAACTTATGGAGAAGGTTTTAATAACTGGACCCAGTTAAATATGTTAACAAGTAGTAAACCTAGGGTTTTTGATAAGATTATTCATGTTACTCAAATACAAGAGTTAGTTAAAAATAACTTTTGGGCTAAACTTAATTATGAGTTGTGGGATTTTAATTCTAATTCATTAAAACTTAATTCCACAGGTGCTGAATACACAGAACAATCCGTTCAGAAGGCTATTTTAGAACAAGGTGTTAACGAGAATGTTTATAAGCGTTGTGAGAAACTATTGGAACAGGGTAGGAATGCAATGGTCTTTATGGATAGTGTTGAAAACGCTAAAATTCTTGCAGAAAGGTTAGGGTCTCAGGCAGCTTGTGTGTATGCCACAATGAGTAAAAAAGAGCGTGCTCAAATAGTAGAAGACTTCAAAAACAATAAAATAAAGATTGTTACAAACATGTTTGCTTTAACACTTGGTTTTGACAAGCCTGATTTGCAAACGGTTATTATGGCAAGACCTACTAACTCTCTTGCTCTTCTTTATCAAATATTTGGAAGGGGTGTGCGCAATCCTTTATATCCAAATCTTAAAGAATGTCTTATCATAGATTTTTGTAACAATGTAAAGAGGTTTGGTCGAATTGAGGAACTTAGGGTTCTCAATAAAGAACATTATGGGTGGGGTGTTTTCAACAACACTCACTTACTCACAGGTGTTCCGATGGGTGCTGAAATGACAATGGAAGAACTTGAAAAAGTTATACAACTTAAAAAAGAAGATATCAAAGATTATAAACTCACTTTTGGTATTCATAAAGGAAAACGATTGTCAGAAACTCCTGAACAATACAGGGTTTGGCTTGTTAAAAACATAGATGGGTGGTCTAATTTTAATTCTGAAACGAAAACTCTTATCAAAACACAATGTATGATGTTACAAGGTAAAGATGTAGCTGTTTCATACGACCCTCGTTCTATAATTCTTTTTGATTTAAACAATATTGCGTTCACATTATACAAAGCAAAGAGATTAAATATTGAAGGATTAGAAGATTATATGAAAGGATGGTCATCTAAACTTGGAACGTCTAATGTTAAAGTGGTTTGTGATAGTAAAAGAGCTACATATTGGAGAAAAAGATTATACAATGGTTACAAAGAAAATCGTAAAACTTCGGGTGATGAAACCTTCGCAAGACAAATGTTTGCTTTAAAAGATGAACTTAAAAATAAAGACTATTTTTTGTGTTTCGATAAAATGGAGGCGGATGATATTATTGCTCAATACGCTAAAGATAAACGATTTGACCGAGTAACTTGTATTTCAGCAGACAGTGATTTTAATCAGTTGTTCTTTTTTTCACGTTTTAGACAAATATCACCTCTGAAAAGAGAAGCTGAGGTTGTTTCTAAAAGGGCTGCACTCTCTACTCTCATTTCAAAAGTTGTAAAAGGTGATGATAAAGACAATATTAAAAAGTCTCATTCTCAAAAACGAATTTCCTCAGAGGTGATGAGTAACATTTACAAGAAGTGTTATGAAAAATTAGTAGAAGTAGTTAAGTCCAATCCTAACGTTTCTTCTGAAGAGTTACCTCTCAGAGAAATAATATGGAATGAACTAAAAGGTAAAATTTCTATGAATAGACAATATTATGATTTGAATTTTACACTCATTAATCTTATACAAAATGAGAGAAAAAATAAAAAAGAATTACAATTTCAACTTCCGTAATACACTTGAAATCAAGTTATTATGATTTATTGAAAAGTTTTTTATAAAAAAGTTGCAAAAAAATTTGGAGAATTTAAAATAATGTTGTATCTTTGCAGTGTAAAAGTAAATGAGATAGTTGAAAAAATCATAATTAGATAAGTTTTATACAAATTTCAAAGGAAAACATTAATGCTATATTTGCACATTCGTGCTAAACCTAACATTATGAAAGTTATGTATATCATATCTAAGATATTAATCTTAGCTGGACTTGCTCAAAGTAGAATTATTTCTCTTGAGGTTTGTCTCTATGGACAAATCTCACTCCGTCGGGAGATAGGGTGAGATAACATATAGGAGTGAGGGAGATGGTTACCCTACCTGATTTGGATTCAGGAAGTCACAAGTTCGAGTCTTGTCTCCTATACAAATAACTTAGCAATTCTCATTTGTAATTTTAATTCAAAGGTTGGTTAGTAGCTTAATGGTTAGAGCAACTTCTAAAAACGAAGTAGGTTGAGGTTCGATTCCTCACTAACTGTCAAAAAAAAATAAGACTGAAAATGTCTTACTTGTTCTATATTTAGTTTTCACTATCACAAAATACACAATCTGAAAAACGATTGGTTTGTAGTTTTGTGAAACTCCGCGACAGTTAAGGAGATGTGTGGTAACATTGTAATATAGGACAAAACATACAGAGGTGTATAGGTTGGCATTGCTTTTACTTAACAGTGTAAAAGAGGAATCGGTTCGAATCCGAGCTGTATGTCTATTAAAAGTTGTTTTAAATATTTATATTGTTTTTTTAGGCTGTTAGTTTAACGTGTAAAAACATTTCAGATGTAGGTTCAAGTCCTACACAGCCTTCAAATCCCTCTTACCTAGAAGCAATCCCTTTTATTAGGAACAGCTGCGGATTGTAATTTTTTCTTGTAGGTTTTAAAGATGATATTGATTTGTACTTTGTAAATATATTTTGTTTTTCATTTTACAGGTAAGAGGGATAATTTTGAATCTTTTCATATTTTAGAAATAATTATATTTTTATCACTGTTTGCGAAGGGAGAGGGCTTATTCCTTCTCCTCTTCCTGACAGTAGACAAGTCAACAAGGTTGGGTTACAGTGTCACTGTAATCAGGTGTCACAAATCGAAATCGCCGCAGGTGCTGTTTCGAACAGTTGATTGAGGAAGATAATGAGCATTAATATTTTTTAATTATACATTTCCTAAAATAAGAACTCACTCTATGTGTTTATTTCCATTTATTTACTATAATATTTTGTTATGCATTTTATACATCTTTCATAAATAGAGTGAGTTTCTTATTTTTATTATGATTTTTTACAATTTTTAAAGTTAGAAATTTGTTATTACATTTTATTTCTTTATTCGATAGGAGAAAGGCATATCCCGTAAGATATGTCCTTTTTCTTTTTATACACCCTACCCCTTATTTACATTTTGTTCTACACCCCTCCCTACACCAACAAGACTTACACTGTACAACACTGCTGTTTTCACCTTGCGTTATGAAAATAAAAATCGCCGTCGGTGCAATTGCCCACCCTATCTTTCATAAAACAATTACATTATAATAACACATATCTTTTCCCATACATATCCTTATACAAAACAATAATATAACTAACACACTAATCAAAGCATCACTTATATGTTTTTAACCTATTCTTTTATATCGTATATAGATTCAAGTCAAATGTAGTACCTCTCACTCAAAACCTATTACATATTTTACACTATTGAAAATAGAAACAAGTACGATTCAAGCTAAACACCTGAGTATATAAACAATTCAAATCAAACATCACTCACTAATTTGGATTGGATATCACATGTTTAAGTATCATGTGTTAAGTAAGTATTATACACTAAACTAAACTAAGTATTACACATATCAATTTGAACTAAGTATTACGTATTTACAAAACTAAACTAAGTATCACGTGTGACGACCCACCCTATTCCTCACCCCCACCCCTCTTAACACTTTCCACCCGCACCCCCTACTTAAATAAAACAATATCGAATTGATATTTGTTGGAGGGGTTTATATGCAGGAGGTTTCTATATTTATTTTTTCTTGCTGAGACTTGTGAGCTAAGAGGTGTACAGTAATGTAACAAGCTACTGACTTGTAAACTTGTGAAGGTTTGAGGAGTGAATGTTTTTCCAACTGCTTTTGTTTTATTGAGATGCATTATATTTTTCTGATAATCGCAAATTGAAAAAGTTGTAATTTTTTTTGTAAAAATTTGGTAGTTACAAAAATTTTCTGTATCTTTGTCCTGTATAAATGAGGTGTTACAACCTTGCAAGTCGTTTATATGTAGTAGAGAATTTCCTTGCTTGCGGGAGTTAAATTGTTTCTAATATGAAAATGAATATGAAAATGAATATGAAAATGAATCTATTAACAAAGACTGTTATTACAGTGATTGCGTGTGCTTTCGGGGCACTCTTATTCGCAGGTGTATACAATGAGCTTGCAGGTATCTTCGCAGTGGTTGCAATATTCCTAATACTAATAATATTGTATGTAGCTTTTTTCCATCGCAAAAAGTAATTACGTACTCTTAATTTATGTGTTTTAGTTTGGCAGTGTCTTTTTTGGCACTGCTTTTTTTATTTTACTCTAATCTCACCCCTAACAGAAAAATATTCTACCAAATCCCTTTTTTAAGTAAAAATAAAATTATATACACGGTGTTTTTTTTGCCTTTGTAGAAAAATATACCAACAAATCTTTATTTTGTAAAATAAATTTATTATTGCAATCGTTCTGTGGTTTTAATATTGTTGTTGTAAGTGGTTGATGGTGAGGACGTTAGGGAGTGGGGTCTCATCTGGCAAGTATAACAAGGTGTGATGTGATGGGTTGTATTTCTCTTATAGGTTTGAAGTTTGCCCCGTCGGTATAATGATAATTGGGGGCTATTGTTTTTGTATGATATTGTATATAGAAGTATTGTATATTGGTGTAAGGTTCTGTATATACTGTGTATTGTGTCTGTTATATGTATTGTTGTTTATATTGTTGCTTTATTGTTGTGTTAGTATACTTTATTGATGGTTTTATTAATTGTGTTAATGTGTACAGGTGTATGATAGTGGTGTATAGTTGTTTGTTCTTAATGATGAGGGTGGGCAATTGCACCGACGGCGATTTTTATTTTTTATCGTATCTTAATATTTGTTAAAACGATATACCTAACTTATTGTAAATGTGTGTATTAACGTTTTTAAAGTGTTAAAGTTTGTGTTAAAATTGTGATTTTGCTTGCGTATATAAAAATGTCGTCGTATCTTTGTCGTGTAAAAGAATGATATATAACACTTTTACACCGCTTTTGAAATTAAGGTAAAAAATATTAATTACCTAACTTGTTAGTAAATAACCAGTTAAATAAAAATACTGAAAATTTTGTAAAAATAATTGTGAAAAAATTTGCAAGGAATGAAAAAACGTCGTACCTTTGCAATGTAAAAAAGAAATTTAATAAACATTAATTTAAAACATTGATTAAAATGAGAACGAAAGACAAAAACAACGGACTTGCAAAAATTAAGTTTTTTGCTTACTTAGGAAGTGTGTTAGTAGTGGCAGGAATATGCGCATACTTAACTTCAGGTAAAGAGTTTTACCCCTCTATGTTAATAGCAGGTGGGGTGTACCAATACATAAAAGCGTTGTGTGTAGCACGCTTTGAAGTGAATTGGAACAACAAGATTTTAAAAACAATTTTAAATAACTAATAAAAAAAGGAATATTACCATGAAAACTAATAATTCATTACAACAAGCACAAGTTTTTACAAACAAATTCGGAGATTCTGATAAAAAAGAGTTTAAACCGTTTGAGGTAACTTATAAAGATGGAAACAGTATTGCAACTGAATTTCTTAACAGAGAATTTAATATTTTGCCTTACGACTTGCTCCCAGAGAATTATTATGAAGAGATGGAGGTACACATGCCATCTTATGAATTTTTTGAATCAAGATTAGAAAGTAATATAAATGAAGATGAAAAAGATGAAGAGATAGAACGATTACAAGATGAGTGGATGAGAGAGCACACAGAGGTCATGACATCGCTGTATAGAATTTCCAGAACTGGTGAGGATTACTATTTAAATTCTGAATATTGCAATATAGATGTATTAGCACACTTTGGAATCGGAGTAGTAGAATATAAAGGGTACTACTTTTTAAACATCTCAGGCTGTGGGTATTCGTTTATTGACAGGCATTTTACACCTTTGTTCACTTTCTTAGGGTGGATGCAGGAAAAATAATAAAAGTAGTTAGAGCCCCAAACTATAAGGGGCGGGGCTCTTTATTAAAAAACAATTTAAAATATTTATAAAGATGGAAACAAATAAATACACAAAAGAGTTTATACACAGAATGCTAAAGGAATACCCTGTAAAGAGGTTTCAAAATGCATTGTATTATAAAATTGCAGAATATGAAAAGGAAGGTTTTTTTGCAAACAGTGACGAAATTGCAGAAGTTATAAAACTTATACAAGAAATGTATGACGACGAAGTGCCGAATTTTTATGTACTTTCTAAAAGTAAAAAAATAGCTAACTTGTTTAACGATGTAGGCGTGTGGTTAAAGATTGTACCAACTGATGAACTAAAACAGTATAAAGGTTTAAAACAACTAACACACGGACAAGTTAAATGTGTTCCTAAAGCTAATATATTAGAAGATTTATTAGATATTAAAAAGCATTTAATTTTAAAATTTTGTTATAAAAACAACTTTAAAGTGTTTGGAAATGAAAACCTATATGCAGAAACAAAACAAATACTTAGAGAAAAGGGTATATATTGTTAATTTAATAAATTTAAGTTATGCAAGAAATTAATTTAAAAAATAAGAGTTTTTACAAAAATATACAGGAGTATCAAAAAAGTAAAAACGACGCTAAAAATGTTAAAAATAGGCTAAAAACAAACGACCGTCCACCGTCTGACGCAACTGAATCGGAACGGTTGGAATATCTAATACCAAAACAGTGGCACAAAGTCACTGAGAAAGGAACTTTTACAAATTATTATTTTGTTAAAATAAAAAAGTTTTTAGAAGCTCATTTGCGTTGTGAAAACTGCGATATTAATAGAATAATAAAAGAGTTTGGAAAATACTTAAAAGAGAAAGGAGGTGATAAATGAAAGTGGCAAAAAACGGACTTTCTGCAGAGCTTTTGGATTTACTTTTAAATTTTTATAACACTATATTTTTGTACGATAAAAATAATGAACGGATAACATTGAGAGAATACGAAGACGCTCATTATATCGAAGTTATAAGTAATAATGGTTTTTATTATCCAAAACTCAAATTAAAGGAGGGTGTAGTATTAGACTTTGACAAGTTTCGTAAAAAGTTAAAAGACAGAGTTAAAGCACGATTATTTATAAAACAAGTTAGTGAAAATATAAGAAAACGTTTTGCAAATATTTTTCGTTACACCTCTTACGGAATTACTACAAATAAAGAAGTAAGTAGTGAAATGTTAGAAGAGGTAAAACAGGAGTTAAACGGATATATTTATGAACTTATTTTTGATAGAGATAAAAAACTTAAAGAAATTTTAATGCTACCTAACAGACACAATAAGAACGAGTTAGAAAAAAGATTGAAAAAATTGTAAAAATAATTGTGAAAAAATTTGCAAGGAATGAAAAAACGTCGTACCTTTGCAATGTAAAATAAAAGTAAAAATGTTTAACCGCCTGTAAAGGCACAAAAATTAAAATTATTATGTTAGTAACAAATTTAGCACGTTTCGGCGGAAGAGAGTTAGCAATAGCCGAAAAATTATTGAGCGCAATCTCTTACGGATTTCCTGAAGATTTTGACTGCGACTATGATACCGCAGAGGTAAAGATAGCATTTAACCCTTACAGTGGACTTGTGTTTTTGACCAATAATAGTTATCAAATATGTATAGAGATAGATGGTGAATTGTTTTCTTATTACTGTACACCTTACGATGGACTAGAAGGTACATTTTACGGCTTATTAGAGCGATACAGTGAGATGTGAGAAGAGGACAAGATGTGGCTCAGAGAGTTGGCGGAGATGTATTACTTTGAAAGTCTTGGAGAACTTGAAAAAATAGAAAATAAATAACATTAAAAAATCGAATAAGATGAAAAAAGAAATAAAAGAAATATCTATTTATATGGGTGACACTGTTTTACGTGAAAATATTGCACCATACGAGAGTGTTCGAGCAAGTAAAATAGAAATTGACAAAATTGTTAAAACAGAAGATGTGTATGTAGTAGATTATACTGCACAAAAACCTAACGGGGACGTAAAGCGAACAGGTTTTACAATTGAGCCGCTGGAACTTATCGAAATGATTAATGTAAAAATAAATAACTTTATTGAAAAATACGAAAGTATTGACGGTGAGTGAAAAAAATTTAAAATATTAATTTAAAAACGAACAAGAAAATGAAAAAATTAACAATTAAAGAGTTTGGAGATATAGATAACATTTTTGAAGTACTCCACAAAAACGACGAATTTTTTGAGACACTTATAGAGGAAAAAATGGCTAAAACAGAAGAAGATTACAAAACCGACCTTTTTAATTTAGGTATTTACGGAGTGAGTGATTTTCAACATGATACAGATTATAATTGTTATGTGCGTTTTAGCGCTGAATATTTAGATATTGTAGATTTTCTAAATAATTGTAAAACTATCCTTAACAAATGGGTAAATAACATTCCAGAAGAGATTGTAAATTTCAAAGCTGATAGGAGAGTTATCAAATTAATCGAAGAGGGAGTTTTGGAAAACACAATGGAAGCAGAGAAAAGTAGATACGGAGTTTATTTGGAAAATCCTTATCGCTACCTAAATGTTAAATACAAAAACGTCCTTAAAGAACTATTTAAAATTTATGAATACACAACATGTTGTGTAGATTTGTTAAATGATAGTTTCATAGAAGAGATGCGTAAAGCTGAAGTTTATTTAGGCGACGACTATCAAAGACTAAAATATGTCGATGAAAACAAACTACTTTTTGATGAAGAGGGGTGTTTAATATAAGATTAATAAAAATAAACAATAACAGAATTATTAACATTTAAAAATATTAAGAAAATGAGAACAATTGTAGTACAAGCAAAATTAGCACAACTGTTTGGAGATTTTGAGGTAATTGCAACCTTAGATGAACAAACACCAATGCAATGAGCAATTGACCTTTTAGTGCCTGTTGTCTTGGAAACATTGGAAGGGTGGGACATTGCACCCTTAGAAAATGTAAGAGAGTTTGTAGAAGTTTTATTAATAAGTGATTACAATCAAACAGCAAATGAAGAAGTATACTTTCAGTGTACAACTGTAGAATTATTAGAGTAGATAGACAATGAAAAACACAGATAAAGAAAAAAATTATCGTTTTTCTGTCTCTGAAAAAATAGCAAACTACCTTAACGAAGTAGATAAAATAAAAGAAAAAGGTGTAAGAGTTGGAATTATAGGTGAAGACCTGTTATTACAACATAATACAACTGACAAGACAGAACAACAGAAGGAAAGACGAGAAATAGCAAAAGAACTTGTTAAATTAGGACTTGGTTATAAAACAAAGTTGGGAAAGTTTGACAGAGTGTGTAAACTGACTCTTTTTAATATTGATTTTAAAACGAGTGAAAACGTATTCAAAGTAAATTTAGAATATTACTCAAACAAGTTAAAGAGGAAGCAGATACAGAGATTAAAGCGATTTAGTTTTCAGTCAGAAGCGCAGTGTAAAGCTAAATCTAAAAGTTAAAAAATAAATATTAAAAATCGAATAAGATGGAAACAAAAAATGTAATTAAAATTAACACTTTATTACCTTTCAGTGAAATAGTAGAGAGTGAAAGTATTGCTAATCGTGAGTTGAATAAATCTGCAATTGTTCTACGTTATAATAAAGAACTTGCAGGGGTTATTAAAGAACCCATTACCTTAAAAGACTTTGTGTTCGATGACTACGATTTTGAACTTGAAGTTATGATTAGAGAATGTGAATGTAATTTGATAGCTTATCATTTACAAAACCTTTTAAAAGACAGAACAATTTGTATAAGAGAGGTAAACAATGATTACAGTACAAACGGTTTTGAAGTGACAATTAAAATGCAAGAAAAAACTCTTTTTGAGTGTTTTAAGTTTATAGAAAACACAGATGAAGAAATTTATAGAACGTTTGTTAAAACTAAACTTTCATCATCATTTTGTGAAGATATTCATGAAAATTTAAAAGTAAATGGAAAAACGATTTTAGATAGAAGTTTTTTTAGAGAGTTTTATAATAAAAACAATAATGAACACAAATTAGAAATTTTTGAAATTCTTTTAGAATATATTTTAAAGTTT
>ERZ773035.116-NODE-116-length-66457-cov-11.784600_pt1 | contig 66457 bp, 62 predicted proteins | sample MGYA00511487_ERZ773035 | MGnify/ENA primary metagenome ERZ773035 (study PRJEB29015, sample SAMEA2737985) | human oral metagenome | biome: human oral; feature: human-associated habitat; material: dental | place: China | collected 2024 ... | reverse complement strand
ACGGATGGCCTCTGTCAGCGTTTCCTCTAGCTTTTGCCGTTCCTCATACGCTGCTGCGCGAGCAAAGCGTGCAGCACTCCGTGTGATTTCGCCACTGTCCGCTCCAGCAAAAATCAATGTATGACAAAGCTCTTGCAGTCCCGTCTCTCTGCTCCCTAAAAGAAACTTTTCCCGCTCTATATCAAAGAGTATACTATGATGATCTGTCAGCGGGAAAAGTTTTACCGGCAGATCATCATATGAGGAAAGTTCCAGACCTTGACCCTCTGATAGAAAGGCCGCCCGATTCGTCTCATAGCTTTTACGCAATAGATCTTCGTTGGGTATATAGCAGAGTTCATAGAGAACATCATATATCGTTCGGTCTGCACGTTCATTGTACGCTGTCATGAACGCGTGAATCCCCTCGATGTACATTGCCTCATCAAATGCCTTTGCCGTAAGTGTAAGCAATGCCTCCCCAAGTAAAATCCGCACTATATGTGCGGTCTTTGCATCATCCGATTCTAGAAGATACTGTCGTGCTCGTTCGCAAAGCGCCTCATAATCCCCATTGGCAGATAACGCACAAAGCTGCTCCTCAATGCTGTTATTCGTCATCTTCTGCCCCTCCCCTGGCATAGGGTCTTCAGAACAACCCTGTAATCACGCCATCCTCCGTGATGTCCATTCCCATCGCTGCGGGGGTTTTTGGCAGCCCCGGCATGGTGAGAACGTTTCCGGTGAGTGCGACGACGAAGCCCGCGCCGCAGGAAGCGCGCAACGCACGCACTGTGATACGGAACCCTGTGGGCCGTCCAAGGAGTGCAGGATTGTCGGAAAAAGAATACTGCGTCTTTGCCATGCAGATGGGCACCGCACCCATGCCGACGTTTTCCATCTCCGCAATCTGCTGCTGTGCTTCGAGGGTAAAATCGACCCCGTCTGCACCATAAATCTCCCTTGCAATCGTTTCAATTTTCTCTTTGATGGGCTTTTTCTCATCGTAGAGCGGGCAGAACTGAGACGGCTTACCGAGCGCCTCCTCGATGGCATTCGCGAGGGCAAGACCGCCTGCCCCTCCCTTCGCCCAGACTTCAGAGCGCACTGCAGGTGCACCAAGCTGCGCACAAAGATGTTCGAGCAGAACGAGTTCTGCCTCTGTATCGGTTGGGAATACGTTGACAGCGACCACGGCGGGTACGCCGAACTTGCCAATGTTCTCGATATGCTTTTCAAGATTCGCTGCGCCTCGTCTGAGTGCCTCCAGATTCTCTGCCGCAAGCGCATCCTTCGCGACGCCCCCATTCATCTTGAGCGCGCGTACAGTTGCGACGATAACGACTGCTGCGGGCGCGAGCCCTGCGAAACGACACTTAATATCAAAGAATTTCTCTGCGCCGAGATCAGCCCCAAAACCTGCTTCTGTGACGACGTAATCCGCATATTTGAGCGCTGCCCGCGTTGCCATGACGCTGCTGCACCCATGGGCAATATTTGCAAAGGGACCGCCGTGGATGAGGGCGGGCGTCCCCTCAATGGTCTGCACGAGATTCGGATAGATTGCATCCTTGAAGATGAGTGCAAGCGCCCCCGTTGCGCCGAGTTCCTCCGCATGTACGGGACGCCCACTGCGCGTATAGCCAATGAGGATGCGTCCGAGGCGGCGCTTCATATCTGCGAGACCGTCTGCAAGGCAGAGGATCGCCATCATCTCAGATGCAACGGTGATGTCAAAACCGGACTCACGCGGCACGCCATGTGCGCGTCCGCCAAGCCCCACGACGATGTGGCGCAGCGCACGGTCATTCACATCGAGCACGCGTTTCCATACGATGCGGTTCACATCGAGATCAAGTACGTTGCCCTGAAAGATATGATTGTCGATGAGCGCCGCGAGGAGATTGTGTGCTGTGGTAATGGCATGAAAATCGCCTGTAAAGTGGAGGTTGATGTCCTCCATTGGAACAACCTGTGCATAACCACCGCCGGCCGCACCGCCCTTCATGCCAAAGCAAGGCCCAAGCGATGGCTCACGCAATGCAACAATGGTCTTTTTCCCCTGTTGATGGAGGGCGTCAGCAAGGCCAACGCTCGTCGTCGTCTTCCCCTCGCCCGCAGGCGTGGGATTGATTGCCGTGACAAGAATCAGTTTCCCGTCCGGGTGATGTTCTACGCCGCGCAGCGCTTGCTGCGTGAGCTTTGCCTTATACTTTCCATATGGCTCAATATGTGCCGCATCAATGCCAATCTGTGCCGCAATCTCTGCGATGGGACGCAGCTTCGCCGCGCGTGCGATTTCAAGATCAGAGTGCATTGCCTGTGCCTCCTTGCTCATGCTGTAACCTGGCCGCCTGTACAACGTTTTCCATCAGCATGGCGACAGTCAAAAGGCCAACGCCGCCCGGCACGGGGGTAATCGCTCCTGCGACCTTTGATACGGCATCAAAGTCCACGTCGCCGACGAGCTGCTTCGGTGCGATGCGGTTGATGCCGACGTCTATCACCGTCGCCCCTGGCTTCACCATATCGGCCGTAACAAAATGGGGCCGTCCAACAGCAGCAACAAGAATGTCTGCTGTACGCGCAATGGCATTCAGATCATTCGTCCGCGAATGGCAGACTGTGACCGTGGCATTGTGTTCGAGCAATAAATGTGCCATGGGTTTTCCAACAATATTGCTGCGCCCGATGATAACGGCATGTGCACCCTCCATTTGAGTCCCTGCATATTCGAGCATACGGATGCAACCCGCAGGCGTACATGGGCGCAGGCCCGGCTGTCCGATGAAAAGCCGCCCGAGATTGACAGGATGGAAGCCATCTACATCTTTGCGTGGGTCGATACGGCTGAGAATTTGGGGTGCATATTCTGCCATATGCGCAGGCAGCGGCAGCTGGACGAGAATGCCGTGCACATCCTCATCGGCATTCAATGCTTCAATGCGGGCAATCAGTTCCTCCGGTGCAGCTGCCTCCGACAGAGCCACATGGTCGGAGAGGATGCCAAGCTCTGCACATGCCCTCTCCTTATTGCGAACATAGACTTCAGATGCCGGATCCATGCCCACGATGATGACGGCAAGGCGCGGATGAACCCCCACTTCCTTTAGCTCAGCGGCTTTTCGGCCAGCCTCCTCTTTGATCTTTGCGGCAAATTCTTTGCCCGACAGAATACGTGCCATATGCTCTCCTCTTCGTTAAACGAGATAACTCAGCCATGTAAAGACAAAAATCGCAAGCGACACAATGCCGTTGCGCATGAAATATGTTTGCGTCACACGTGAAAAGTCAGTAGGGCTGACAATGCGGTGCTGATAGATGAGCGTTCCTGCTGCGATGCCGACGCCGATGAAGTACGGCCATGCGAGATGACAAAGAAACCCAACTGCTAAAAACCCCACAATCGACGTGATGTGCATGGCGCGGGAAATGCGGAATGCGCTGCGTGCACCATAAGAAACAGCGAGGGAGTGGAGTCCCTGACTGCGGTCAAACGCCTCGTCCTGTGCGCCGTACATCGCATCAAATGCCGCAATCCAAAGTGCAACAGAGCAAAAAAGAACCCCCATCGTAAAATCAATGTGCCCACTGACGGCTACCCATCCACCCGCTGGTGCCATGCCAATGGCGACACCAAGAAAGAGATGCACCCATCCCGTCACACGCTTTAGAAAGGGGTAGATGAGAAAAGGTGCAGCTGCAAACGGCAGCAGGCGGATGCAGACAGGGTTCAGCTGCAAAACGGCAAATATAAGCACAAGAAGACACGCGCCAATAAAGGCGAGCGCCTCCACTTTTCCTACGCGTCCCTGTACCATCGCGCGGTAAGCGAGACGCGGCTGCTGTGCATCGTATTTCAAATCGGCAAGGTTGTCGAGCGCAAGCGCCGCCGAACGTGCCGCCGTAATAGCGAGTACAATCCAACCGAGATCCGCAAGACGCGGTGTTCCGTCCGATGCGAGCAACGCACCCATCAGAGCAAATGGGAGGGAGAATACTGTATGATGAAATGCGGTGTTGTTCATATGCGCCCGCAGGCGCTCCATCCACCAGCTCAATCGAGGCCAAACTCCTTCCAACGTGCGCTCACGCGCGCCACAACCTCCTCGGTCATTGTAATCTCATCTGGCCACGCGCGTGTATGTCCCTCTTCCGGCCACGTCTTCGTCGCATCGATACCAAGCTTTGATCCCCATTTCGCCATTGGTGAGGAGTGGTCGAGCACATCAAGGGGGCCCTGTACGATCTCCAGATCATACTTGGCATCGATGTTGTTGAAGACGCGCCACCAGACTTCCTTCATATCCTGCACATTGACGTGTGCATCCACGACAATAATCATCTTTACGTTCATCATCTGCCCCATGCCCCAAAGCGCGTGCATGACCTTGCGTGCATGCATGGGGAACTGTTTCTTGATGGATACGACAATGCAGTCGTGGAACACGCCCTCAAGCGGCATATTGACATCCACGACCTCTGGCAGCATCTGCTTGAGCAGCGGCAAAAAGATGCGCTCTGTCGCCTTGGCGAGAAAGCAGTCCTCCATGGGAGGCTTTCCGACGACTGTGGCAGAGTAGATGGGGTCCTTGCGGTGCGTAATCGCTGTGATGTGAAAAACGGGATAATCATCCGCAAGCGAATAGTAACCTGTGTGATCGCCGAATGGGCCCTCTCGGCGCATCTCGTTTGTATCGACATAGCCTTCGAGGATGATCTCTGCCGTTGCAGGCACCTCAAGATCGACGGTGATACATTTCACGAGTTCGACCGATTTATGACGCAGAAATCCCGCAAAGACCATTTCATCAATATCGCGTGGCAGCGGCGCTGTCGCTGCATAGGTCACAACAGGATCCGTACCGATGGCAACCGCGGCCTCAATGCGCTGTCCGCCGCGTTCCTTCATGTCACGGAAATTCTCCGCGCCATTCTTGTGGATATGCCAGTGCATCCCCGTCGTACGGCTGTCATACTTTTGCAGACGATACATCCCGACATTGCGCTTGCCCGTCGCGGGGTTCTTGGTAAAGACGAGCGGCAGTGTCACAAATGGACCGCCGTCATCCGGCCAACATTTTAGAATAGGGATCTCATCGAGATTCGGATGCTCCGTCTCAATGACCTCCTGACAAGGCGCATTCTTCACGTACTTTGGAAAGTTGATCGCCTTGCGCGCCATAGGGATGAGCGTCATGAGGTTCATCTTGTTCTGGAGAGAGATATGTGGGATCTTGAGGATCTCCGTAAGTTCATCCGCAATGTCATCGAGTTTTTCCACACCGAAGGCGAGTGCCATGCGCTCATAGCTGCCAAAGGCATTCATGAGGACAGGCATCTTAGATCCTTTGACATTCTCAAAGAGAAGAGCGACGTTTTTCTCCCCTTCACGCTTTGAGATGCGGTCTGTAATCTCGGTGATCTCCAGTTCTGGGTCGACCTCTGCCGTAATGCGTTTGAGCAGCCCACGCTCCTCAAGCGCCGCGATGAATTCACGCAGATCCTTATATGCCAAGATTTTCCCTCCTACAAACGATATAACCCGAGTGGTCGCAGCCCTATGCAAATAAAGCGCTGCACAATCAGTCGCGCCTTGCTCCACAAAGATCCGGTTTGGTGCATGACAGCCCCAAAATCAAGATGCTATTTCCTCAGTATAAATCTCACAATCAAATAGCCGACACCATAAAGCACAATCATCGGCAGTGCAATCATCGACTGTGTAAATACATCCGGTGTTGGAGAGATCACAGCGGCAATGACGAACGAAAGAAAGATGACAATGCGGGCATATTTCCTAAGAAAAACAGAAGAAATAAAACCTAATTTTCCAAGAATCGTAATGATAAGTGGCAGTTCAAAGACGAACCCAAACGGTAATACGAACATAATAACGAATTCAAAATAACGGTTGACGGAAAAAAGCGCCTCAAGCTCATCATTGCCGAACCCCTTGAAAAATAGGATCGCGGCAGGAAATACGAGAAAGAACGAGAACGCAAGTCCCAGAAAAAAGAGCACCACTGAAACGGGAACGACAATCCCGAGCACTATGCGCTCTGCACGTGTGAGCGCAGGCAGAAAGAACCGCCACACATGATAGAAGATCACAGGTAAAGCGAGAAGAAAGCCCACGACAACGGCAATCTTGATATAGGTGAAGAATGCTTCCGCAGGCTGCATGTAATAAAGCTTTCCGACCGGGCGGGTCAGATAGTGCATGATGTCCTCGATGAAGTAATACCCAACGACGCTGCCTATGGTGATGGCGATGAGACATTTGATAATGCGCGCGCGCAGTTCCGTCAAATGAGCGATGAGCGACATGCTGCCATCATCTGCCTCTGCAAGGGGCGGCTCTTCCCCACCCGTCGGGTCAGCTTCCGCAAGAGGCTCCTGATCCGCAGGGACGGGTTCCTTTTCCTCCTCCACTGTGGCAGGCAGGCGCTCTTGCGGATCCTGTTCCTTTGATTCCTCTGCCATAAATCAGCTCTTTGCCTCTGGCTTTTCGTTCTTGGACAGCTGCCTTGCCTCCTCCGTGACGTTCATTTCTGCACGTGGCTGCTCCGGCTCGTTATGCGCCGACTTAAATTCTTTGATGCTCTTGCCGAGTGCCTTGCCGATGTCCGGCAGGCGACCGGGACCAAAGATCACAAGCCCAATGATGAGGATAAGCACAAGCTCTGGTACGCCTAATCCAAACATAAGAACCTCCTAAAAATAATCACTCTCTATGATGCTGCAGACGATTTGCTTTCTGTCTTCTGCTCTGCCGCAGATTGCTCCTTGGCAGCTGTCCCTATATGCTCCTTATTTTCTGCCGCCTGATGCACCGCAACAGCTGCCGCAGCCGTTTCTGCTGTCGGGGTGATCTGCGCATCGGGAGGCGCACTCTGCTCTGTGCGGGGTACCGGTGCCTGTGCAGGCGGCGGGTCAGGTGTATTGATCGCCTGTGTCAGCGCATTCGATGCCTTGCGGAACTCCCGAATCCCCTTGCCGAGCGTCCGTCCCATCTCAGGAAGTTTGCCGGGACCGAACACAATCAATCCAACGACCAAAATCAAAATCAGTTCGGGTACGCCGATGCCAAACATCTGCTACACTCCTTCATCGTTTCGCCCTTTCTTCCGCCCCCACTCCGGGGCTGCATCACAGAACACCATAAGGCGTGCTGTATCGGTTCTGCATTTTCAAAACTCTCTATGCCCAATAAAATCCGCTGCCATGAGGCACGTCTCGCGAATCTGCGCATCAAGCGATGCCGGCAGCGCATCCTTGGCACGCGCAAGATATGCATCTGCCTTTTCCTGTGCATAGTCGATGCCGTCTGTCATGCGCACAAGTGTAAGTGCACGTGCGACTTCGATCTCTGCCATTTTGGGGTTGGTAATCAGTGCCGCAAGTTCTGCACGTTCCGGTGCATCGAGCACCGAAAGTGCACGAATGACGGGCAGGGTAACATACCCCTGTGCAAGATCGCGTCCTGCAGGTTTTCCGATATGTTCTGAGGTCTGCCTCAAATCAAGCAGGTCATCCGTGATCTGGAATGCCATGCCGATTGCATGGCCATACAGCGCCATACGCTCTATATCAGCAGCACACATGCCGCCAATGAACGCACCTAGTTCGCAGCAGTTCTCTAAAAAGTCTGCCGTTTTCTTGCGAATGCGCTCATAGTAGGAGTCCTCTCCCTCTGGAATCTGATAGGCACTGTGATCCTGTAAAATTTCCCCCTCGCTGAGCGTACAGACCAACTGCGCGAGTTTTTCGTAAACGATCGAAGGGTACCCATGTTCCGCAACCAGCTTAAATGCACGCGCGAAGATATAATCCCCGCTTAAAATAGCAATTTGATTGCCCCATTTGGTATTTGTTGTCGCTGCACCGCGCCGAGTATCGGCTTCATCAATCACGTCATCATGCACGAGAGAGGCCGTATGAATAAGCTCCAGCGCCGCCGCAATCGGCATGGCTCGCGCTCTATCGAATGCGGCTCCTCCATGTGCAGCAAGCAAAAAGAGCGCGGGTCTAAGACGCTTGCCGCCGGAAGCAATCAGATACGTTCCGATGTGCGTCACCAATGCTGTCTCGGAAACAACAGTCTCCTCGAGTACAGATTCCAGTACCTCCAGATCCGCCTGTATGACATCAAACATGTCGTTTTTCAATGTCTTATCACCTACATCAACATGCGTCCGCAAGGCGGCACATCGTTCTCTCTGCCTTCCAAAATCCCCTCATATTCTAGCATATTGCGTCTGCACCGTCAAAGTTATTTCTTTTGTAAAATGAGCGCACTTCCGACGGCACGCTCTGTCCCGTCCGAGGGAGAATTAAGCACCGCGCCGCCCGCATAGAGTGCTGAGGAGCCGCCTCCATCGAGATTAATGGCGTTCTGCACCCCAAACTGTACGAGGAGCTGTGCAAACTCCGTCAGCGTCAACCCATGACTGTGGGACTGCCGCCCATCCACCACAGCAAAGATGATTCTGCCATTTTTTGTCACGCCAACCGCACTGCGCGGCGCACGTCCGTAGCGAATGTCCCCTGGAAATTCCTCCTCTCCGGCTGTTACATATACAGAGCCGTCTGCGACAAGACGCGGTCCGGCTCCTAAAATCTGCACAGCATGATCCCATGGCTCCCCAAGAATCTCTATGAGTGCTGTCGGATCACCGAGACGGGTTCCTGCCGAAGAAAAGGCATCCATAGAACTTCCATGAACGGAGACAACATAACCATCTGTCGGAATCGGTGAATCATTGGTATTGATTTCTGCCACGCGCCCCTCTCGAATGACATACTCAAGACCATAGGCATTCGTTTTTGTCGATCGACCATAGGCGCGATTATAGACAACAAGTCCATTCTCCCCCCGCTCTGCGTTGACCCCCGAGATGGGAAGTGTCACCTGATCAATCTTCACCGACCCAGTATAGGAGACAGTGCCAAATACAAACGAGCCATCCGGCATTACGCCGAAGGCACTGCGGTCAAAATAGGTGGTGCCGACAATCATCCCGTCGATCTTTGTCACACCAATCAGTTCCCCGCTGAGTGCAAAGTAGGATGCGTTAATCGCTGCGGCAGCATTCAGATCACGTGCGATGCCGCTGACCGTCTGTCTGCCCGGCACAAAGCCACGTGCAAGTGCCGGCCGCACATCATACTGTTTCGGATCAGCTTCAATAAAGTATGCTGTCACAAGACCATCCGTATCCCGATAGACATAGGTGCGCTTCATCAGTCCCGGTGCAATCTCTTCCTCTTTCAGCTGCGGCAGTGCAGCCTTTACCGCTCCCCCCTGCGGAGGTTCTTTTCTTACAGAAGGCGGTGGAGATACGGATGGGCCTTGCCCTGCGGGCATGACATCGAGAAAAATACGGAAAGGGTTTGTGAGATTGCCGACCTCGTATGTCATTCCTTCCGCCATATTGATGGTGACATAGAAATGCCCATTCCTTCGCGTATAGCTCATCGACCGAATGCGTCCAGTCGATGCGAGCCTGCGCCTAAACAAAGATGTATCCAAATCGGCAAAATCAAAGGTCAATGTACGCCCGTTATTGGAGAGACTTACATGATAAACCGGCATTTCCGTCAGGTCAAAAACAACGCGGTCATGATCTGCACCTGAAAACGTGCGTACATCTGTAAGACCTGCAGCAGCGTATACAATCGAGCTCATTGTGAGCAGCACCGCAGCGGTCAGGACAAAAATTCTCTTAACTATGATATTCATAGATATGCTCCAAACTAACGATATCGGAAAGATGTCTATGCAGCGCAGCCCCTTCCGATGCTTATCTCATCCAGATATTTGCACAAGGTGTGCAGACATGCAAAAGGAGCTGTCCGCAAACAGCTCCCCTGGCATTTTCCATGCCCTATTTTTTTAATACAGTTGGCGAAAGCTGTTTGAACATCATGTCCGCCAGCCCAATGCCGCCGCTCTTGGCTGCTGCATTCATCAGTTCCGTGTCCCGCAAATCTTCGAAAATATCAATTGCGTTGGAGTGTCCAAACAGACCATCCTTCGGAACTGTCGCCCGCATTTGCTTGTACATCATACTGAGGAACATCGCCTCGAATCCCTCGCATGCCTCGCGCAGCTTCTTTGACTCCTTATCGGCAGCAGTCATTGGATGCTTTGGCTCGTAGGAAAGCGGCTGTGCTGTTTTCACATTCGATTCAGTCTCCTGGGATGCCTCTGCCTTGCGCTTAAGCTCGCCGAGCATTGCCTGAAAAGACTGTGCTTCAGCATTGGTACGCGCAGCATCATAGGAGGAGTTCGCCGCTCCACTCGATAAAATGGAGGCATCACTCAACGGTTGTATCATCATAGGTTTACCCTCTTAACAAAACGTTCCCATGAACGTCCTCTTAGACAATATCGAGCTCGGCATGCAGCGCACCAGCCGCCTTCATTGCCTGTAAAATGGAGATCGTGTCACGCGGCGTTGCACCTACCGTATTGAGTGCCCCAACGATGTCACTGACATTCGTCGTTGCCGGCAAAACGATCGTGCTCCCCTTGTGCTCTTTAACACTGACATCCGGATCCTCTGTGATAACAGTATTCCCGTAGCTGAAGGGGCCAGGCTGTGACACATCGGTATTCGCTTGGATACGGATGGAGATGCCGCCCTGCGTAATGGCAACAGCATCGACGGAAATCTCACCGCCCATGATGATGGTTCCCGTCCGCTCATTGACAACGACACGAGCCATATTATCGGGACGAATGGGGAGTTCCTCAATGGAGGCTACAAAGCCAACGACATTGCCGCGATAGTAGGAGGGGATGGACACATCCACACGTCCGGGATTGGTCGCCTGTGCAATGTTCCCATACTGCGCATTGATTGCCCCCGCTACGCGCGATGCTGTCGTAAAATCCGAATTTGAAAGGGAGATGGAAAGGTGTCCATCTGAGCCAATATCATCTTCAACACTACGCTCAACAATACCTGCATTGACAGCGATACCTACCGTCGGGAATGCTGCCTGAACGCTCGTACCGCCGCGTCCCGCCGTAAAGCCACCCGTCGAAACAGCTCCTTGCGCAACAACATAGACTTCTCCATTCCCTGCACGCAGGGGTGTTTGAAGCAGTGTGCCGCCGCGCAGGCTATCCGCATCAGCGATGGAGGATACCGTCACGTCGATGGTATCTCCCTCACGTGCAAAGGGCGGGAGCGTCGCAGTGACCATAACAGCAGCCGTATTGTCCGGCTTGATGTTGTTCCGATTGACATTGACACCATAGCTGAGAAGCATGTTTGCAATCGACTGGATCGTCTCTGCAGAACTGGAGCCGTCTCCCGTCCCTGCAAGACCGACGACAAGTCCATAGCCCATAAGCTGGTTGGAGCGCATCCCCTGCACTTTAGAAATATCCTTGATGCGCGTTACCGCAGACTCTGCTGAGGCGAGCGATGGAACGGCACCTACAAAAAGAGCAAGGAGAAGCAGAAAGGCCGCGAATTTTTTCATAGAAAGACGCTCCTTTTAGAACAAGATATTAAAGATCTGCGTGAGAATCCCCTGCCGCTGTTTTGCGTTGAGGGGGCCTTTCCCATCAAACCGAACGGTTGCGTCCGCTACCCGCGAAGACAGAATCGTATTGGCGCTGGTGATGTCCTCGGGACGGCACACGCCACGCAGCGTAATCTTGTGCTCGTTGCGGTTCTGCCAGATGGATTGCGTCCCCTCTAAGATCAGGTTGCCGCTCGGGGTAACCTCGACAACGGTAACGGTAACATTGCCTACAGCCCTATTGGTCGAAGAGGCTGTTCCCTTTGCGTTAAAGCTGTCCGACCCGCTCGCTGAAGCCGCTTTCAGGAAATCGAAAATGCCAATGCCCCCGCCCAGCGAAACTGAACCACTTTTTTGATTCGTGCTGTTCTTAGACGCTGCCGTCGTTGTATTCTCGCTGATGATGATGGTCAAGATGTCGCCGACATTCGCGGCACGATGATCGGCAAAGATGTTTCTGGTCACATATCCGTCTTTATGTTGCCATAGGGATTCCGCCGAAGCGGCCGGCGCAAGGCTCACCGATGCCAAAAGAGCGGCGAGGGTCCCCGCAAGCCATTTTTCTTTTCTCATGGTATTATCTCCTTATGGAAACATCGAGTGAATCCTTTACTCAGCCCGAAACTTCCACTGTTTCTTCGTCGATGACGCGACCGCGCAGCACCTTGCCGGAACGCACGTTGCGCACACGAATTAATCTGCCGATGCGTCCCTGTTCCATGGCAATCCCCTCGGCACGGAGGGAGATCCCCCCGCTGTGCACAACGATATGCACCGGGCTGCCAACGCGCAGGACGAGCGGTGATGTGAGCATATTCGGCATGATGACAGTGCCGCGCCGGATGACACGCGCTGCAACGCGCCCTTCCAATACAGAAAAATCTGTTAGGGTTGCAGCGGGTGCCGTCTCCACCGCACGTTCCTCAAGACGCACATTCGCAGATGAAAGCGTACTCTCAGGAGAGATGTCTGCGATGGAAACGAGCACGCGGTCATAGACCATGATCCGATAGTAACTCGTCACACGGCGATAGAGCACGCCATCCACATAGACCGCAATGCCAATGGGGATCTGTCTGCCATAGATGAGTTCTTGTGGGAACTCTACTTCTGCCGTCACTTCTCCCGCCGGAAGCCGCATCGTATTGGGCGCACGCTGCAATCGCACCTCATGGCGCCGCGTCTCCCCAAGCGCCGCGAGTTTTTCTTCAATCTTCTGCTCGGCAAGCTGCGAAATCTGCGCGGAAGAAAGCACGATAGGGAATCGTTCTTCCTGCCATCCATCGTAATAGGCAGCATCAGCTGTCCCCGTGAGAAGAAAAGAGAAGAAGCCACTCCATAGAAACAAAGTGGCTATAAAGACGCCCTTACGGACGATCAACGCTTCAAGGAGTTTGCAATCTCAAGCATCGAATCCGATGTGGTGATTGCCTTTGAGTTGGACTCATATGCACGCTGCGAAACGATCATGTTCACCATTTCTTCAACGATCTGGACGTTGCTCATTTCAAGCGTGCCCTGGGTCAGTGTGCCTGTGCCGTCCGTGCCCGGATTCCCCTCGATGGCCTCCCCTGAAGCCTCGGAAACAACAAAGAGGTTCTTGCCAATGGAGGTAAGTCCTGCGGGGTTGACAAAACGCGCGAGTGTAATCTGACCAACTTCCTGCTGTGTACCGCCTGCAGGTGTGCAGGAAACACGTCCGTCGCCTGAGATGACAATGGAATCTGCCGGTGCATTTGCATCAATCGTGATGCCGTCTGCGATGGGATAGCCGTCTGTCGTCACCATGCGGCGGTTGGAGTCGAGCTTCCACGTACCATCACGCGTATATGCCGTCGTACCATCCGGCATGGAGACGCGGAAAAATCCCTCTCCCTGGATGCCGATGTCCGTCGGATTGTCCGTTGTCTGCAGTGCCCCCTGCGTAAAGACGCGCTGCGTCGCTGCGACCCGCGTACCAAGACCGATCTGAAGCGCCGTCGGGTACTGCCCATCAGCGCCGTTCTGTGCGCCTGCCTCACGCAGCGTCTGATAAACGAGATCCTGGAACTCTGCACGAACCTTCTTGCCGCCGTACGTGTTGACATTCGCAATGTTATGCGCGACGATGTCCATCTGCGTCTGCTGGCCCTTCATGCCGGATGCCGCAGACCAAAGTGCTCTCATCATAGTTATGATCTCCCTCCGGGAACATATTTCAGTCCCAAACGAAATAGTCCTCTATCCTTTTATCGGAGAAACTGTTTTATTTCTTAAATCCTGCTCAGCCGCTGCTGCGTCCGACATCATTGACGGCCTTATCGAGGATGGCGTCCTGCGACTGCACAGCCCTTGACCCAGCCTCATAGACGCGGTAGTTGTTGATGAGCTCAACCATCTCCGTGACAACGCTCGTATTCGACGCTTCAAGCATGCCCTGCTCGATAACACCTGTTGCCTGTGTCGGTCGTGCGCCTTCCTGCGCACGATAGAGATTGTCTCCCTGCTTAACGACGGCATTGGGTGCGTCGAACTGGACAAACCCCATCTGAGCAATCTGCCGCCCATCTGCATAAATCCGCCCGTCACTGGCGACACTGACCGATACGGCTTCCTGGGGAATCGTGATGGGCCGCCCCTGCGCAGAAAGCACCGCCTGTCCGCGCACATTCTGGAGCTGCCCGTTCGCCGCCCGGTAAAAACTGCCGTCGCGCGTATAGCGTGCGCCCTGAGGGGTATCAATGACGAAGTAGCCCTCGCCTGAAATGGCGAAGTCATACGTGTTCCCCGTTGTCTGCATCGCTCCCTGCAGGTGGTCCGTCGCAATCTCATCCACAGCCGAACCAAGCCCAAGCGTACCGACGAGCGGCGCACCGCCCCCGAGGCGGAATCTCTTAAAGCTTGTCACAGCACTGTCGGTCTGATCGTTGATGCGGCGCAGAAGCATCGGCTCAAACTCGCGAATCGCCATATCGTCGCGCTTGAACCCCGACGCGCTCGCATTGGCAAGATTGTTCGCAATCATGTCCGTGTGCTTGGTCTCTGTAATCATGCCAGAGGCCGCAATATAGAGTCCTCTCCACATAGTCTTCTATCCCTTCCTCAAAATAAACTCGTATGGTTAGATTTCGCCGTAAAAATTATTTTTCCTGCACAAAAAAGATTGTCCGCATTATTTCTTTGGCATAAAGCGCAGACGCAGCCCTTTGCTGTGGAAGCGGTCGAAAAAGTCGAGTGCCTTGCCGCAGCCGAGTGCGACGCACGACATAGGATCGTCTGCCACGACAACCGAAGCGCCTGTGTGATGTGCGATCAGTTCCGCCATCCCGCACAAAAGTGCGCTGCCGCCCGTTAGGACAATGCCGCGGTCCATGATGTCTGCCATCAGCTCCGGCGGCGTCTCCTCAAGCACCCTTTTCACGCAGTCCACAATATGCATCACCGAGGTATCAATGGCAGACGATGCCTGTGCCGTTGAAATCGTCACATGTTTTGGAAGGCCCAAAAGCAGATCCCGTCCGCGGATCTCCATCTGCTCACGCCGCGCCGCAGTATATGCCGCCCCAACACGCATCTTAATTTGCTCTGCGGTATGTTCCCCGATGATCATATTGAATTCGCGTTTGACATACTCCATGATTTCATCGTCAAACGTATCGCCCGCAATGCGAATGCTGTCACTCGTTACAATGCCGCCGAGACTGATGACTGCAACATCGGTTGTGCCGCCGCCGATATTGATGACCATAGCGCCCTGCGCCTCTACAATATCGAGATTGGCCCCCATCGCAGCCGCAAGCGGTTCCTCGATGAGCTGAACTTGGCGCGCCCCTGACTGCTCGGCAGCCTCCTGCACGGCGCGCTGCTCGACCTTTGTCAGCCCGGGGGGGATGCAGATCATGACGCGCGGACGAAAGACCACGCTGCGCCCAACGACTTTTTCAATAAAGAAGCGGAGCATACTCTCCGTGAGCGCATAGTTTGCAATGACTCCCTCACGCAGGGGCCGGATGGCGGCAATGTTGCCCGGTGTGCGGCCAATCATCTGCCGTGCATCCTCACCGATGGCAAGCATTTGATTGTTGTCACGGTTGATTGCAACAACGGACGGTTCTCTGAGAACAATCCCCTTATCTTTGACAAAAACGAGCACATTTGTTGTGCCCAGATCAATTCCTATATCCATTGACATGCCGAACATGTAGGAAATCCTCCTAGTATCCCTAGCTCTGTTTACTGCTGCACTGCTTCGTTTGCAGCAGGCTCATTTCCTTCGTCGGCACGTTCTTCCGGCTGCTCCTCTTCTTCCTGCGGGGGAGGAAGGAATACCTGCCGGATCTCCTCGAGCGTCTGTTCGAGGCGTTCGATGTATATGCGCACCGCCTCGTCCTCCCGCCCGAGTTTTTCACTGTAGCTAAGAATACTCTCAAGGAATGTCAGCACCATCTCCGCAGCATATGCCTTTGTGATCTCACGCGCCGTCAGATAGACTTCCTTGGTGCGCAGTTCGTAGGCAATGCGGTCGATATAGTGCCCCCCTTCAATAATATAGCCAAGCGCACACAGCCGTGCACCCAGTTCCCGTGCAGCAACAGCATCCACAGAAATTGGCGTGCCGCTTGCGGCAATTTTGTCATAAAGTGCCCACGCTTCTTCGCACAGTTTTCCGACTTTATCTAAAATCTGATCACGCGCACGCTTCTTCGTCCAAAGTACATCACGCACTGATGGATTTTTCTTCGTGTCATCCATGCTTATTTCCTCCCATTCCCTACGATACATTTCCTAAGCCTTGTTTCCCATTATATGATGTTCGTGGAATATCGTCAATCTATTTATATACAATCATAAAAGGTTTGCATTTTTCATCTGCTTCAAGGTAAAATAAAAACAGGTTCCACCGTATCCACTTTATAAGGAGGAAACTTAATGGAGCGCATTCTAAAGGAAGGTGTGCAATTGCGTTTGCGGCAAGCAGATGCAGGGGACATCGACTATATCTGTACCCTACAGGCGGCAGATGACAACAAGGACTTCATCGTCCCCTTCTCGCGCGAGGATCATACACGCATCACGCATGATGCCACATCATCCATGAACATTATTGTCGAGGAACGCTCAGGCGACATGCGCGTCGGCTATCTCCATATCGCAGGGCTTCTTCTGCCGTCCAAAGAGCAGGAGTGGACACATGTCATCATTGGGAAAAAGGGGCATGGCTACGGTCATGAGACGATGAAACTCCTCAAAGCATGGGCATTTGATGATATGGGGGCACATCGTGCATGGCTCGACTGCAAGGACTACAACGCCAGAGCACTCCATCTCTATGAATCTGAGGGCATGGTGCGTGAGGCGCTCATCCGCGAGACGATTCTCTGCCGCGGCGCCTATGAAAACCTCGTCATCCTCGGACTGCTTGACCGCGAATATCAAGCGCGAAAACGCGCAGGACTGGAACTGTGAAAGGAATGTGACAGCAATGGCAAAGATCAAACGGGTTTTTCTCATCGTGCTCGATAGTTTTGGATGCGGCGCGGCACCGGATGCTGCAGATTTTGGTGATGCAGCATCGTGCAGCACACTGCGCTCTGTGACCGAGAGCGGCCTTTTCCCCGCGGCAAATCTTACCCGCCTCGGGCTCTATAACATCGACGGGGTGGGAACAGGAACGCCGTATGCCGCTCCCATCGGCGCCCATGCACGTCTGCGTGAGCTTTCATGCGGCAAAGATACGACCATCGGCCACTGGGAGATGGCGGGCATTGTGCGCAGCACACCGCTCCCGACTTATCCCGAAGGTTTTCCGCCTGAGGTCATCGCAGCGCTAAAGAGCGCCTTTGGCCGTGAGATTCTCTGCAACAAACCGTACTCCGGCACAGCTGTCATCAAGGACTATGGACAGGAGCACGAAAAGACGGGAGCGCTCATCGTCTATACTTCTGCCGACAGCGTACTTCAGATCGCAGCACATGAGGAACATGTGCCCATTGCACAGCTTTATGAATACTGCAAAAAAGCACGCAGCATCATGCAGGGCGAACATGCCGTTGGGCGCATCATCGCACGCCCTTTTATCGGCTCCTATCCAAACTACGAGCGCACTGCACGGCGCCACGATTATTCGCTTGACCCAACAGGGGACACGATTCTCGATGCCCTCACGCGGGCGGGGCGCGATGTCATCGGTGTTGGCAAGATCTCGGATATATTTGGCGGGCGCGGTCTCACACAGTCCCTCGGCGTCAACGAGAGCAATACGGATGGTATGGAAAAGACATTGAAGCTCTTGGATGAAGATTTTACAGGGCTTGCCTTTGTCAACCTGGTTGATGGTGATATGATCTATGGGCACCGCCGCGATATTCCAGGCTATGCGCGCGCCATGCAGGAGTTTGACGACTGGCTCACGGCGTTTCTCCCACGCATGCATGAGGATGATGTGCTGATGGTGACCGCAGACCACGGCTGCGACCCGGGCGCAAAGGGTACCGACCACACACGAGAATACGTTCCGTTCCTCGCCTTCGGCAATCATATTTCTCCCGTCAATCTCGGCACCTATCCGACTTTTGCCATGATCGGCGCAACGATTGCAGATATGTTCCATGTCTCTCTTACGACGGCGGGCGAGAGCTTTCTTCCGCGCATTTTGAAATAGGTGTCCGCTATGAATATGTACGACCTCATCACAAAGAAAAAACACGGTGGCACACTCACCAAAAAAGAGCTTTCCTATATGATCGACGGATATGTGTCCGGTGATATTCCCGACTACCAGATGTCTGCCATGCTAATGGCCATCTGGTTCTGCGGCATGACGCAAAAAGAGACGGCCATGTTGACACAGATCATGGCGGCGTCTGGCGATCAGATTGACCTCTCCTCCATCAAGGGGGCAAAGATCGATAAACACTCTACGGGCGGCGTCGGCGACAAGACCACGCTCATTGTCAGCCCCATCGTCGCCGCATGTGGCTGCTATGCCCCAAAGATGTCCGGACGCGGCCTTGGGCACACTGGCGGTACCGTGGATAAACTTGCATCCATTCCGGGCTACCGCACAGATCTTGACGCGGCGGAGTTTCTGCGCGTTCTGCGCGATTGTCATATGAGCCTGATTGCCCAGGCAGGTACACTTGCACGTGCTGACAAACTACTCTACGCACTGCGCGATGTGACGGCAACCGTTGACAGTATCCCACTCATCGCTTCATCAATTATGAGCAAAAAGCTTGCCTCCGGCGCTGATGCCGTGCTCCTCGATGTGAAAGTCGGACGCGGTGCCTTTATGAAAACGGCACAGGATGCACGCACACTCGCAGAGGCGATGGTCGGCATCGGCATAGAGTCAAAGCTCCCAACGGCTGCCCTGCTGACCAACATGGAAGCACCGCTCGGGCGTGCCATCGGCAACAGCCTCGAGGTAAGTGAGGCCGCCCTCGTCCTGCGTGGAAAAGGCCCCGATGATCTGCGCGAAGTATCGCTCTCTCTCGCCGCTGGAATGCTGCATCTTGCAAAATACGGTACGCGGCAGGAATGCCGTGCACGCGCCGAAAAAGCACTCGCGGACGGCACGGCATTCGAGGCACTCCAGCGCACCGTCGCCGCACAAGGAGGAGATACTGCCGTACTGCATGCCGCAGAATACTTCCCACAGGCGCACTTTACGCGTACCGTCGCAGCTGAAACCGGCGGCTGCATCACGCAGCTGGACGCAGAGACCGTCGGCCGCGCCGCTGTGCTCCTCGGTGCGGGACGCGCGACAAAGGACGCTGACATCGACTATGCAGCAGGTATTTATCTACATAAAAAGTATGGCGATGCCGTCTTATCCGGAACCCCCATCGCAACGCTCTACGCAGAAAGCGAGGAGCAGCTTGCAGCAGGCGAGGAACGCTTCCGCATGGCTGTTAAAATCGACGCACAACCACCTGCACCGGAAAAACTCATCTACGGATATGTGGATGCGGAGGGATTCCATGACCGATAGAGAACTCATCGCAGAGGCAAAGCGCTTCCGCACACACGCCTATGCTCCATATTCCGGTTTTTCGGTCGGCGCCGCACTCCTTGGAAAAAGCGGTCGCGTCTATGGCGGCACCAACGTCGAAAACGCCTCCTATCCTGTCGGTATCTGCGCTGAACGTGCAGCGCTTGCACACGCCGTCTCAGAAGGGGAGCGGGTCTTTGAAGCACTTGCCGTGATCGCGGACAGCCCGAACGTCTGCACGCCCTGCGGCATGTGCCGCCAAATGCTCGCAGAGTTCCCTATTGCACGCATCATCCTCGCCAATATTGCAGGGCATACAGAGGTCCTCACCATCGCCGACCTTCTCCCCTGCGCCTTCGGCGCTGACAGTTTATCTGCCGAACGAAAGGAGTGTTCTCGTTGACCGCACTGTCCCAACATATGAATGTGAACGATCTGTTCAATCTTCTCCTCGTCCCCGTCTGCATCGTCCTTGCATCTCTTGCAGCCGGCATCACTGTGGACCGATTGATCCGCCGCTATATAGATCGTCACCTCGCCGTTGAAGAGAGTACATGGAAGTTCGTATTCATCCGCTCCATGCAGGGTGTTCCCATCTTTTTCAGTTTCATCATCGGTCTTTACTGGGCGATTGACGCCGTTGAGATCTCGCCGACGCTGACCAAACTGCTCTCCTATCTGCTCTTCACCAGCAACGTCTTTTCCATCACGCGTGTCATCGCGCGCACCGTCGACGGCGTGATCACCATGTACTTTGACCGCTCCGACAGAAACCTACCCAAGACGACCCTCCTAAATACCATCCTCATCGGTGTCATCTATGCCATGGGCATCCTCGTCATCCTCCAATACTACGGCATCTCCATCGCGCCCATCCTCACGGCGGCAGGTGTGGGCGGCATGGCAGTTGCGCTCGCCCTCCAGGAAACCCTGGCGAATATTTTTGCGGGACTCCACCTCATCCTCTCGCGCCAGCTCCGTCTCGGCGACTATATTAAGCTCAGCAGCGGAGAGGAGGGGCGTGTCACCGACATCACGTGGCGCTTTACCACCATCATCCCCGTCGGAGCGAGCAATACAATCATCGTGCCGAATAAAACCATCGCGGGTGCGAATATCACCAACTATAGCCTGCCCACGCAACAAATCAATATCACCGTCCCCATCGGGGTCTCCTATGACAGCGATCTCGAAAAAGTCGAGCGCATCACCGTCGAAGTGGCAAAAGAGGTGCTCGCCCGTGTGGATGAAAAAGCCACAGCAAATCCCGTCGTGCGCTTCACAGACTTTGGGGACTCCTCCATCGACTTCGTCATCGTTCTGCAATCCAGTATCTTCGATCAACAGGGCCTCATCAAACACGAGTTCATCAAGGCCATCACCGAACGCTACCGCATCGAGGGCATCGACATCCCATACCCCATTCAGACAATGATACAGGAACAGGGCATCCCTGCCCCTGACGTGCAGAAAAACCAAACCGCGGCGACACCCCCTGTCCGCTAAGCTGCGCTTTCTTACCGTGGGATAACTTATCCACAAAATACACAAGTTATCCCCAGTGAAACTGTGGATAACTTGCCTTTTTCATAGAGGTCTCCCTCCCTTCTCCTTGTAGTACATTTCATAAAATCCAACATCTCTGCACATTTCCCCTGTGGATAATTCTGTGTATAAACAACTATATATAGATTTTCTATTGACGTTTCTCCACTATATGTTGTATAATGCACGAAAGCGGCGGCTTTTCCCGCCCAAATCTATCACGCCTGCCATGCGGCGGGTAAAGGAGAAATGCAGCATGATCGTCAACGACATTGATGTTACAGTAAACGGGCTCCCCGACATCACCGCCCGCGAGGTTGAAAACTATATCGCCTACGTCGAAAAACAAACCAACGAGAAACTAGATCGCCTCTCCATCACGGCAGCAGAAGATGGACGCGTGACCCTTGGCTATGAGATGCGTCAGCCGAAATTCGAACGTGTCCGCCGCATCACGGGCTACCTCGTCGGTACAACCGACCGTTGGAACAACGCCAAACGCGCCGAGGAACACGAGCGTGTCAAGCACGGACTCCACTGAGATCCACATCGCCGGCATTGCGCGGGATTCCATCGTTGATGGGGAAGGGCTGCGGCTGACCGTCTTCACGCAGGGCTGTCCACACCGCTGCCCCGGCTGCCACAACCCCGAGACGCATCCGCTCGTAGGCGGCACCATCACAACCGTTGGTGCCATTGTCGCAGAACTCGATGCCAATCCACTTCTCACGGGGCTCACCCTCAGCGGCGGTGAGCCTTTCTTGCAGCCGTGTGCACTCCTTCCTCTAGCGCGCGCAGCGCATGCGCGGAGCCTCGATGTATGGAGTTATACGGGCTACACCCTCGAAGAACTGGAGGCACGGAGAAATCCAGATATAGACGCACTGCTTGCTGAAGTCGATGTCCTCGTTGACGGCGCGTATCGTGCGGAGGAACGCGACCTCACCCTCCACTTTCGCGGCTCACGCAACCAGCGCGTGATCGATCTGAAAGCCACACGCAAAAGAGGATTGCTCACGCTGCTCTATGGGGATGAAAAAGAGACAGTATGATTATAAGTCAACATCCGGCATACAAAGTAAACAGGGCATCGGAGCAAACGCCGATGCCCTGTTTCTATACGAATCCCCATGCCCGTTGTCGTTTATGGGAAAATCACCAGAATCACCCCTCCTACCGCAATCATTGTGACAGCGATGCCATGCAAAAGACGGATCTGTTCATGAAAAATAATATATGCCAAAATGACGGCAAAGACAACGCTCAGCTTATCAATGGGGGCAACCTTTGAAACTTCCCCCTCTTTGAGTGCCATAAAATAGAACAGCCACGAAAGTGCTCCTGCAATCCCGCTCAGCGCGATAAAGAGCAGCGCCTTTCGGTCGGCGAACACGGCCGGAAGCGCTGCGATATGCCCCTGTACAGCAACAATCCCCACCAGAAAAACGGCCATAATAACAGCACGCACTGCGGTCGCAGCACTGCTGTCAAGCCCCGAAAGGCCGATCTTTCCAAAAATGGATACAAATGCCGCACACAGCGCCGACAGCAGCGCATAAAAAAGCCATGCACGCATTGCCGCTCTCTCCTTTCATATTTGGCTGTTTAGTATAACATGGTTTTTGCAGTACCGCAAACGCGCTGCTGTCCATTTTGCAGCGTTGATGACAGCTTTTTCTTTTCAAATACAGCGCGGTCGTGTAGAATGGGGGTAAGTTGACTTTACAGGGTGGGTGCAGATGATACGACATGCAGAGCCAAAAGATGTGACAGAGATCCTGCGCGTCTATGAGTGTGCACGCGCTTTTATGCGCCGGACAGGCAACAAAACGCAGTGGAGCGGAGGCTATCCCTCAGAAGAAATCGTGTATGCGGACATTGAGAAAAAAACAGGCTACGTAATGGAAAGCGAATCGGGCGCAGTCTATGCGGCCTTCGCGCTCATCCCGGGGGACGATCCGACCTATGCCCATATCGAAGGTCAATGGCACAGCACCACCCCCTATGCCACAATTCACCGTGCGGGCAGCGATGGCACAAGGCGCGGTACATTCCGTGCCATCGTCGATTTTGCACGCACAAGATATAATCATCTGCGTGCCGACACCCATGCAGATAATCGCCCCATGCAGGAGTGTCTGTGCAAAAGTGGCTTCTTGTACTGCGGTATTATTTATCTCCAAAACGGTGACCCGCGCCTTGCCTATGAATGGATTGCCGCAGACAGCAAAGCACCTGTTCCCGCGCAATAGAAAGGAGTCCTTCTATGGCAAAAATCTTTTACCCAAGCTGCAAAATCAAGGCAGATTTTCCCGAAGAGAGCGAAAAAGTACGCCTCTATCTTGAGAAACGGCATGGCGTCACCACAGCGGGCTGCTGCCGTCCCCATCACGTTCATCTGACAAATACCGATCATGCCGTGGTCATCTGCAACAACTGTGCTGCCATTGTCGAGGAGAGTTCTAGGACGGGCGCATTTACCTACGTTTGGGAGCTGATTGATCGGGACGAAGACTTCCCCTTTCCCGACTATGGCGGCGCACGCATGACCGTACAGGACTGCTGGGCAGCGGTGGAGCGGCGGGATATGCAGGAGGCAATCCGCTCTCTCCTGCGCAAGATGAATATTAACATCATCGAGCAAGAGGAAAATTTCGATCAGACGCGCTTTCACGGTCTTCCGCTCCTTCAGCCCTGTGTGCCGGGCAACGCAAAGCTTGCACCACGCCGCTATGAAAACGGAAAATCGCCGATGTTCACCCCCATGTCTGAGGAGCAGCAGCGCATCTACCTGGTGAACCATGCAGAGAAACTACCGGAGAAAACGGCCGTCTGCTCCTGCAAATACTGCCGCGATGGCATACAAGCGGGCGGCAAAGAAGGCGTGCACATCTTGCAGCTGCTTTTCCCAAAGAGAACAGGAGGCCTCATATGATTGAATGCGTAAGCGTTGGAGATATGATCGAGACAAATTCTTTTTTTTATATTGATGATGAGACAAAACACGGCTTTCTTATAGATGCGGGCGCAGAGGGCGACAGGCTCGCGGATCATGTCGAAAAAAACGGTTGGACGATTGAGCGGCTGCTGCTGACGCATGTGCATTTCGACCACATTGGCGGCGTGGATGATTTTCGCCGCCGCATCCCATGTCCCGTATACACCAGTGAAAAGAGCGAGCGCTACTGCAAGGACCCCCTATGGAATCTCTCTGTTTGGGGACAGGCTCCCATAACGCTTTCCGATGTAAAGACCTTCGCCGACCGGGAGATCATCACGTTGCAGGCAAATCCCAAAATGTCGCTTGAGGTGCGTTACTCTCCAGGACATACTACGGATTCCTGCATTTTTTACAGTGCACAGGATGGGGTTGCATTTGTCGGCGATACCATTTTCCTCGCAAGCGTCGGGCGGACGGATTTCCCGGGCGGTGATGGCGCCGTGCTCTGGCGCAGCATCGAGGAGCAGGTATTTACCCTCCCCCCCCATACGATCTTACTCTCAGGACACACGCCTCCAACGACCGTGCAGGCGGAGATGAGACATTTCTGATGAACTATACAGACTTTATGGCAGCGCTCAACAATGGGGCGCTGCCGCATGTCTTTCTGCTGGCAGGAGAGGAGCCATACTATACAGCACGTGCAGAGGCGGCCATTCTGCGGCATCTGCTGGGCAATCCCGAAGATGCCGCAGATGCGCTCATCCGCTATGAGGAGATGCCGCCCATCGACATGCTGATGGAGTCACTTGAAACCATTCCCTTCTTCACGGACAAGATCGTCGTTCTCGTGCACGATGCCGCGCTCTTTCGCGCCGGAAAGAAACAAGAGGAGGAAAATTCTGCCCCCGCCCCCAAGGACAGTGCTGCGGATGCACTGTCTTCCCTGCTCTCTGATCTTCCGCCAACGACCTACGTCATTTTTACGCTCGGCGCAAAGCCCGACAAGCGGCGAAAGATTTACCGCACCGTCGAAAAGGTCGGTCGCGTTCTGGAATCCGAGGCTGTGCGCGCGTGGAACGTCGATCATTGGCTCAGTGAGCGCCTACGCGAGATGCGGCGCAGTATGCACCCAAAAGCGCGTGCATTTTTTCTCAATGTCGTCCGTATAATGCCGACGATTTCCCTGACGTTTCTCGACCGCCAGCTTGAAAAACTCGCGCTGTATACAGACCGTCCAGAGTTCTCGGAGGAGGACCTCACGCGTGTCTTTTCAGACCTGCCCGAAGTATCGGTCTTTGCCCTGCTGGATGCTGTGAGCGCACAGGAGAGTGCGCGCGCCCTCATGCTCCTTGCCCGCTGCAGAGCCGACGGCGTACACTTTACCGTGATGCTCACCCTCCTCGTGCGCCACGTCCGCCAGCTCTGGCAAGCAAAACGTCTCCTCGCGTGCGGAACACCGCCAAAAAGCCTTGGCAAGGCACTCGGCGTTCCCCCGTTCATCGGAGAAAAGCTCGGTCATAGTGCGCTTTCCTTTCACGAGCGTACATTTTCGGACGCGATACTCGCCCTCGCCGATGCCGACTACCTGCTCAAAACAGGACAAGCGGGCGATGAGCTGCTCGAAGATATTGTGATTCGGCTCTGCATGAAATAGATTGGTATGGACTGCAAGCTGAATTGAGCCGTGCTCCCTGAAGTCGTACAGAGAAGAAAGGAGATCTCTTTCATATGAGAAAATGGGTTGTTATCTACTCCTCCGTGACGGGAAATACAAAGGAAATCGCCGCGGAAATCGCCGCAGAGGCAGGCGCCGAAAGTTTTCGTGTGCAGGATGCACCTGCGGATCTCTCTGACTATGATGTCGTTGCACTCGGCTATTGGCTGCGGCGCGGCGGTCCCGATGATCTCATGCGCGCGCATCTGCCACGCATTACAGGGTCGCGCGTCGTCCTCTTTCAGACGCATGGCACGGATGTCGGCTCTGAGCACGCCGTAACTTCCTTTGCGCGTGCAGCCTATCTCCTCGGCGCAGATTGTGAGATTCTCGGTACGTTCTCTGTACAGGGAAAGCTTGCCCCGGCGCTCATTGAACGGCGCAAAAAATCTGACCCCAACGATACTCACATGAGCCCTGAGGCACAAGAACGCTGGCAGCGTGCGGCATCACATCCGGATGCAGACGACCGTGCAGCAGCGCGGACGTTCGTCCGCAAAATGGAACATAAGATGGATCTCCTCGAAAAATTCCAAAAGGCGCAGGAGACGCGTAAAAACAAGGCGAAAACGTAAACTTCCTAAAAAGTATAGTTTTATAGGAAATGAGGCGTTCGCGCGGCGCATGCGGCAGCCCGTCATAGAGAGCAAAGCGACTCTGCGTGTATACCTTGACGAATCGCATGCAATCTCCTATAATGTCTTTATCTTTTTTACATATTTTTAAGGAATCATGAGAACTGGGGGAATTTCCATGACATTTGGAGGCAAAGCACTCCGGCTCGCGGCTCTTGCCGCCTGTACGGCTCTTTTCGGCGCCGCACTCACCGGATGCGGAGACAATAAAGCGACATCGGATGAGATTCGCATTGGTGCGAACTTCGAGATGACGGGCAATACGGCGAACTACGGCGCCTCGACACTCGAGGGGCTGAAACTCGCCGTCAAGGAGGCCAATGAGGCCGGCGGTGTAGGCGGCAAAAAGATTGTACTCATCGAGGCGGACAATAAGTCGGATGCGGCAGAATCCGCCAACGCCGCAACAAAACTCATCTCCGACGACCATGTGCGTGCCATCATCGGACCTGCGACGACGGCGAACGTCATCGCGCAGTCACAGATCGCATCAGATAACAAGGTGCCCGTCATTGCACCGGATGCGACAGCGGTCGATGTGACGGTTGAAAACGGGACGGTCAAGCCGTGGATTTTCCGCAGCTGCTTCATCGACCCGCAGCAGGGCGATGTCATGGCAAAATTCGCCCTTGATACGCTCAAGGCCAAGACGGCGGTCATCTATCTCGACAACTCCACAGACTACTCCAAGAGCCTTGCACAAGTCTTTGAAAAGGTCTTTACCGCAGGCGGCGGACAAGTGCTGATGACCGAGGCATATCTGGCAAAGGATCAGGATTTCAAGGCAACGCTGACACGTCTGCGCGCAGCGAATGCGGACGTGGTTTTCGTCCCGGGCTACTATGAGGAAGTCGGCAAGATCATCAAGCAGGCGCGCGAGATTGGCATTACCGCTCCCATCATCGGCACAGACGGCTGGGATGATCCGAAGGTCGGCGAGCTTTCCGGTGCGGCTGCCCTCAACAACACCTTCTTCAGCACACACTACTCCGAGAAGGATGATTCGGTACGTCCGTTCCTTGAGGCGTTCAAAAAGGAATACGGTCGTATGCCGAACGTCTTCGCCGCACTCGGTTATGACGCAGGAAAACTCCTCGTCGATGCGCTCAAGCGTGCAGGCTCCGATGATCCGGAAGCCATCCGCAAGGCCATCGAGGACACAAAGGATCTCATTGTCGGTACGGGAACCATCACAATGGATGCCCATCACAACCCGATCAAGCAGGCGGTCGTCCTTGAAAACAAGGACGGCGACCGCATCGTCGTGGCAAAGATTATGCCGAGCATGGACTAATCCATCGGACGCAGTCAAGCCAAAGAGCCGCAGCACTTGCGGCTCTTTTTCAATCACCTTATGGGAGGCATTTCTATGGAGTTTATCCAACAGATTTTGCAGCAGCTCATCAACGGTATTTCGCTCGGCAGCATCTATGCGCTGATTGCTCTCGGCTATACGATGATCTACGGCATCATCAAGCTCATCAATTTTGCGCACGGTGATATTTACATGGTCGGCGCATACCTTGGTTTTTATGCCATCACGCTCGGCATCCCCATCGTCCCTGCAATTTTGATCTCCATGGCGGTCACGTCCTGTCTCGGCGTGGTGGTGGAGCGCCTTGCCTATCGACCGCTGCGTCATGCGCCGCGCATTTCCGTGCTCATCACGGCGATTGGCATGTCGTTTTTCCTGGAATATACCATGATGGCGCTCGTTTCCCCAACACCGCGCACATTCCCCGCAACCATCAGCGATGTGTCGTTCGATGCGGGTGGTCTTATCATCAGCGGACAGCAGCTCCTCATCATGGGTGTGACGTTCCTACTCATGATCATTCTCACCTATATCGTGCGCAGAACGAAAATCGGCAAGGCGATGCGCGCTGCCTCCTATGATACCGAAGCCGCACAGCTCATGGGCATCAACGCGGATCGCATCATATCGATCACGTTTGCCATTGGCTCCGCACTCGCAGCCGTTGCAGGCGTCCTCATCGGTATTTACTACAACGCCATCGACCCTCTGATGGGCCTGATGCCCGGTATCAAGGCATTCGTCGCAGCGGTCTTCGGCGGCATCGGCAGCCTGCCGGGCGCAGTCTTTGGCGGAATCGTGCTTGGCATCGTCGAGGCTTTCATCTCCGGGCTTGGCCTTTCGATGTTCCGCGATGCGGCCGCATTTGCCATTCTCATTCTCGTTCTGCTGCTGCGTCCGGCGGGAATCTTTGGCAAAAATGTAAAAGAAAAAGTATAAGGAGGGCAGCGCATGAATGTCTCACAGAAAAACGATCTGAAAATCCTCATTTTTGCCCTCATCCTCTATGCTGTCATTATGGGAATGACCAGTGCCGGTCTGCTCAGTGCGTTTTGGCAGCTGAACCTCATCTTTGCCGGCATCAACATCATCCTTGCGGCAGGGTTGAATCTCATCAACGGATATACGGGACAGTTCTCCCTCGGTCATGCAGGCTTTATGGCTGTCGGTGCCTATGTTGGCGTGGTGTTGACAACGAACTTTCACGTGAATTTCCCATTGGCACTCATCGCCGGCGGCACAGCTGCGGGACTGCTCGGTGCACTCATCGGGCTGCCGACCCTGCGCCTGCGCGGGGACTATCTGGCGATTGCAACACTTGGTCTTGGCGAAATCGTCCGCATCGTCATCATCAATGTCCCATACGTCGGCGGGGCCGCCGGCTTTAAGGGAATCCCCCATCTGACGAATTTTACATGGGTGTTTTTCATCATGCTCGGGACGCTCTTTATCATCAAGAATTTTGTGAACTCGCGTCATGGCCGCGCCTGTCTTGCCATCCGCGAGAACGAAATCGCGGCGGAAGCAATGGGCATCTACACGACCAAGTACAAAGTGCTCGCCTTTACCATGGGTGCGGCGTTTGCGGGTGTTGCCGGCGTGCTCTTTGGACACAATATGTATATCCTGAACCCATCCTCATTCACCTTCATGCAGTCCTTCAACATCCTCATCATGGTCGTCATGGGCGGCCTCGGCTCCATGACAGGTTCGGTCGCGGGAGCGCTCGTTGTGACATTCCTCTCCGCCGCGCTCGCAAGCTTTCCAAATGCACGCATGATTATTTATGCAATCGCGCTGATCCTGCTCATGTTCTACCGTCCGCAGGGACTTTTCGGTTACGTTGAAGTCACATCCATGCGTCCCCTGCATCGTTTCTTCCGGAAAGGGGGTGCTTCCTAATGGCAAACGAGCTGCTTATTGCGCGGGATGTCTCCATGGTATTCGGTGGACTGCGCGCCATCGTGGATTTTAACGTGCACATCGGCCGCGGGGAGCTTCTCGGTCTGATTGGACCGAACGGCGCGGGCAAAACGACGGCATTCAACCTCTTTACCGGTGTCTACCAGCCGACCACGGGCGAAATCCTGTTCAAGGAAAAGAGCATTGTCGGGCTAAGTCCATATCAAATCACTGCACGCGGCATTGCACGCACGTTTCAAAACATCCGGCTCTTTGGCGAACTGTCCGTGCGCGACAATGTCAAAATTGCCTTTCACACACACATGAACTATGGCCTCACCGAAGCCATCCTGCGCATCGGCCGCTACTGGTCGGAGGAAAAGCATCTGGAGGAGGAAGCGCATCGTCTGCTGAGTATCTTTCATCTGGAGCATCTGGCGGAGGAACAGGCAAAAAACCTCCCCTATGGCGCACAGCGCCGTCTGGAGATCGCGCGTGCCCTTGCTGCACAGCCGCAGCTCCTCCTCCTCGATGAGCCTGCGGCGGGCATGAACCCGCAGGAAACACAGGAACTGATGGAGATGATTCGTTGGGTGCGAAAAGAGTTTGGGCTGACCATCCTCCTTATCGAGCATGATATGTCCCTCGTCATGGGCATCTGTGAGCGCATCTATGTACTCGAATACGGTGCCATTATTGCAAATGGAACCCCCGAGGATATTCGGCAAAATCCAGAGGTCATTCGAGCCTATCTGGGGGCGGAGGAATAATGATGACAGACGAAAAAAACACGAACACCGCACCGTCCACCACCTCAGATGCAGATGACTGCACATACAAGGAGCAGCAAGGTGTACCCATGCTCAGCGTCACGGATCTCCACGTCTACTACGGTGCCATCCACGCGCTCAAAGGACTGTCACTCACTGTGCAGCAAGGCGAAATCGTCACCCTCATCGGCGCAAATGGTGCAGGCAAATCGACAACCCTGCGTGCCATCTCCGGGCTCATCGCGCCGCGCAGCGGTGATATTGCATTCGAGGGCAGCTCCATCGCAGGACACGGTGCACACGAGATCGTCCGCCGCGGCATCTCACAGGTGCCCGAGGGGCGCCGCATCTTTGCCGATATGACTGTGATGGAGAACCTCGAACTCGGCGCATTCATTCGTACAGATACGGACGGCATTGCTTCTGATATAGAGATGGTCTTTGACCGCTTCCCACGCCTAAAGGAACGCCGTGCACAGGATGCGGGGACGCTCTCGGGCGGGGAGCAGCAAATGCTCGCCATGGGCCGTGCGCTCATGAGCCGCCCGCGTCTGCTGCTGCTCGATGAGCCTTCCATGGGGCTTGCACCGCTCCTCATCAAAGAGATTTTCTCGATCATTGTGGACATCAACCGAATGGGCACAACCATCCTCCTCGTGGAACAGAACGCCAATATGGCACTCTCCATCGCGCACCGCGCCTACGTCCTTGAAACGGGGCGCATCACGCTTTCGGGCAGCGCAGGGGAACTGGCGGCGAGTGAGGATGTCCGCAAGGCATATCTCGGGGGATAAGTCCGCTTTTGCGGTTCTTTCACAAATGTTGTGGTACACCCACCTAAGCGAACCTTAGGTGGGTGTACTTCATACACACTTTCCACAACATTTGAAAAAGCCCCCCTTTTTGCTGAAAAGAAGGAAAATGCACGGTAAAGCGCGAATAGTACAAAAACGACAAGTCTAGGAACTAGGAACTTCACCGGCAAGGGGGAGAGTTTATGTTTGTTGCCAACTGCATGACCAAGAATCCTGTCACCATCGCACCCGATGCAGGGCTGGACGAGGCCGCAAAGCTCATGAAAAGCGGTCATTTCCGCCGTCTGCCGGTCATATCACACGGGAATCTCGTCGGTCTTTTCACGAACCGTGACCTCCTGAGTGTATCTCCGTCTGCGGCAACGACCTTGGATCGCTTTGAAGAGCGCACCCTGCTCTCAAAGGTGAAGGTCGCCGATGTCATGCAGAAGGAGGTCATCACCGTCACAGACGAGATGACGGTCGAGGAGGCGGCACTCATCATGTCGCGTGAGAAAATCGGTGGTATGCCCGTTCTTTCGAAAGTGGGTGCACTCGTCGGCATCATTACCTCCACCGATATATTGAATGCCTTTATCACCATCATGGGACTTGACAGTGGACGAACCCGCCTCACACTCGATGTAACCGACCGCAAAGGCGTCCTCCGTGACATTTCCACAATTTTTTCCGAACATGACATCAGCATTGACAGCATGGTAACAATGCCGCGGCCCGACGGCACCTATCAGCTCGTCATACGCATCGATGCAAGTGATATTGACGATGTCAAAGAACAGCTCTCTGCAAAGGGATTTCACATCACCAGCACCACGCAGATCGGATGATCCTGCCGTCTTCTCCATACAAAAGCTCCGCCTCTTTTCGCGGCGGAGCTTTTTCTGTCCCATTATTCCCCTATCATTGTCCCATCGGTTCCAATGAGAATCACAAGAGCAGAGGGAAACTCTGCAAGGAGCGCCCGCCCGGCATCCGGCCCCAAGACAAACACGGCCGTCGAGAGCATATCTGAGAGCATCCCCATATGTCCCTGCCACGCGGGCGGCATCTCCTCTCCCTCTGCGCATGGCAGGATGACTGCAACGGCTGCAAGTCCTGTCTCAGCAGGATAGCCCGTACGCGGATCGATCAAATGATGGTACCGCTTCCCCTCGTATAGAAAATAGTGCTCATCATCCCCTGATACCGAAAGCACCTCATCCGTCAGCGGCAGGACCATCAATATATCACTGCGCTCTGCCCCGCGTGGATTGCGAATGCCGATTTGCCAAGGCTCCCCCTCCTCATTCGTTCCCATAGCGAGGATGGAACTCGTACCGAGATCGGCAAGTGCACCGAGCGTATCTGCACGCTGCCAGAGGGGATAGATGGCATCGAGTGCCGCCCCCTTGACGAGTGCGCCACGGTCAATGCACATGCCTGCCTTCATCAGACGCGCCTCATAGACAATCTCTGCACCGTCCCCTGTCTTGCGCATCTCAAGATGCTCATACCCAACGCGTGCGCGTGCCTCCTGCACCATTTCATCCGTCGGCGGTGTTTTCTCTCTGCGCGCCGTATCCCAAAGTGCGGTGAGCGCACCTGCCGTCACATCGAATGCGCCGCCTGTACGGCGTGCAATCTCCTGTGCATAGCCAAGCGTTTCATAAAGTGCCGGTGAAATCCTCGTCCACGCGCCTGTGCCTGCCGCCGCCTCCAAAACACGCAGCTCCTCTCCCTCAGCGTCCTGCTGCACCTGCATCAGCTGTTTCTGCCCCGCGCACAACGCCTCCTCTGCCGCCGCATGGTCTGCCGCGCGGATCTTTAGATGTGAAACTGTCCCTAGGACGAGCTGCGTCTCCTCCACCATCGTCGGCGCTTCGTGTCCACAGGCAGCGAGTAAAATACCTGCCACACTGAGGACAAAAAAGAGGCGCATCCTGTGCGCTGCCCTCGGCAGTGCGGCAAACCATCGCAACATAGAAACTCCTTTCCTAGAAATGACAACATGAGAGGTGATTTCATGCGGTATTCCAAGACCCGCACACATTTTTTTGAAATGATCCGCTTCGCTTTGGTCGGCGGTGTGTCGTTCTGTGTCGACTATGGGCTGCTCTACGCACTCACGGCTTATGGTGGACTGCACTATCTCATATCATCCGCACTCTCCTTCACCGTCTCCGTCCTCCTCAACTACTATCTCTGCCTCTCCTTCGTCTTTCAAGGTGCCGGAACGAGGACATACCACGCACATCTGCTCTTTTTCGGTTCCAGTATCATGGGCCTCGCCCTCAACCAGATACTCCTATGGAGCCTTGTAGAGCTGGCTGCGCTTCATTATATGCTGGCCAAACTAATTGCTGCCGCCCTCGTCATGCTCTTTAACTATGTCATGAAACGGCGCGCCATACGCGGATAGTATCCTCTCCCTGCCCTCTCTAGGAGAAACGCAGTCACACGGCAGCATCTTTGCTCTCATCTATGCAGCAAATATATTGTAGCAGTTTCCCTCTTCCTTATGCAAGAATAATTATTTTCTATTTATTTTCTTCATTGTATCAGATTCTTTTCTCAAAATATACATGTATATCAATAAAAAGAAGTTCCACTCATTATATCTACTGAATATATAAAAAAACCTTCATATAATGAATATTACACAATTGCAAAAATCATCTTGCTATTTTCTCTGCTTTCGGGTAAACTAGTAGAAACAACGGACGTCTCATCGAAAGCAGATATGAGAGCGTTGACATGTTTATCTGCGTAAAGGAGTGAAATATCATGTTTTTGGAGGAGCGCCAGGAGCTCATCGTTCGCATGGTAGAGCATGACGGCAAAGTGAAAGTGAAAGATCTCAGCGCACAGTTCAAAGTAACAGAAGACTGTATCCGCAAAGATCTCGGCTCCCTGGAGCGCCAGGGCCGCTTAAAACGCACCTACGGCGGCGCCGTAAAGTTGACACAAAGTGTCCACATGATTGAGGTCAGTCGCCACCGCCATATGGATGTGGACGCAAAGCGCCGCATCGCCCAAGCCGCCGCGTCCTTGATCCAAGACAAGGACATGGTCTTTCTTGACATCTCCACAAGCAATCTTGCGATTGCAGAGCTTCTCATGAAGAGCGACCGCGACCTGACCATCGTAACAAATATGATCGACGTGCTTGGCGTTCTCGCACGCAATCCACGCATCGACCTCATCTTCGCCGGCGGGCAGATCAACCGCGGCCGCGATGGATTCCTAGGAAGTATGACGCAGGAGTTCATCGCAAAACTAAAACCCGACATTGCCTTTGTCGGCGCGGTTGGCGTCGATGTCGCAGCAAACAGTATCTCAACCTATGACATCGAGGACGGCATGAGCAAGGCAACCATCATCGGCCGCAGCAAACGTACCTATGTTGTAGCAGAGGCGCGCAAACTCTCAACAAATGGAAATTATGACTATGCAAAGTTAAGCTCACTCGCCGGACTGATTACGGACTCAGAGCCGCCATCAGCCGTTCGTGCAGCAGCGGCAGAACTCGGTGTGGAAATCATTCTGCCCTAAGCATTGCATGTTCATAAACAGCTCTTTGTGAAACACAACAGAGAGCCGGTAATGTGCTCGCGTGGAAGACCCACCAGAGCTAAAATAGGACTGCTCCATGAGACGGTATCTCATGAAGCAGTCCTATTTTAATAGCCATCACTGCACAAATAGAAAAAGCCATTTTCTCAAACATCCATAGGAAGGAGAATACCATGCAGAATTTGCTCTCTCACTGCATGCTCTGCCCCAGGCGCTGCGGTGTAAACCGCATGGCGGGTATGCGGGGGGTATGCGGTGCAGACCACATAATCTGCGTCGCGCGGGCAATGCTCCACACATGGGAGGAACCCTGTCTCACGGGGACACATGGCGCGGGGGCAGTCTTTTTCTCTCACTGTGCACTGCGCTGCATCTACTGCCAAAACCATGAAATCAGCCACGGCGGACATGGAACAACATATACAGAGGAAGAGCTTGCTGCTCTCTTTTTAAGACTCCAAGCACAACGTGCGGCAACACTCGATCTCGTAACACCAACACACTATGTGCCGCAGATCCTATCCGCCCTTACCGCAGCACATGCAAAGGGGCTTACCCTCCCTGTCGTCTACAATACGAGCGGTTATGAAACCTCCGAAACCATCCGCCTTCTCGCTGGTGCCGTCGATATTTATCTGCCCGATCTAAAATATGCTGCACAAGAGAGTGGTCGTCTCTACTCCGGCGCACCGGATTATGCAGATGCGGCACGCGCGGCCATCATATCCATGGTGGAGCAGGTCGGCCCAGTACGCTTTGCGCCAGATGGGCGGCTTCTGCGCGGCGTCCTCATCCGGCATCTCATCCTGCCAGGGCACCGCCACGAGAGCATCGCCATCCTCCGCTGGATCTGGAATACCTTTGGGAATGCCGTACAGCTCAGCCTCATGCGCCAGTATACGCCGCTGTACCATGCAGCACAGCACCCTCCGCTCCACCGCCGTCTGACGACCTTTGAATACGAGTCTGTTGTGGCGGCGGCCCGTGCATACGGTATGACACGCGTCTATGTACAGGAATCCTCCGCGGCAGAGGAATGCTATGTTCCGGATTTTAAGGGTGCGGCAGATGATACGATGCCGGATGCTTCACCTTCAGCTCCGAACAACCTGCGCTGAATCCACTTGCGCAAAAGGTCAATGGGGATCATTGTTGCAGCAAGCAAAAAGACAAGCCCCCATGCCGTTGCTGAGAGCGGCGTGCAGCTAAACATACCACCAACCCATGCGCCGATTTCATGGGGAAGATACGCTGCGTTGATGATGCCCGCCATGATGAGGACAATCCCCAACCAGACTTTCAAAAAGCCCTTATTTTTCCCAAGGTCGCTGCATATCGCAAATCCCGTATCGCGTACATTGAACGCATTCATAAGAGAGGCAAGTACAAAGAGAAGAAAATATGCCGTATAATGCTCGGTGTGCCCCTGAAAAAACGCCGTAAAAAAAGGATGCTTCAAAAAGACGAAGCTAAGAACAACCAGCCATGCGGCCATACAGGAAATCTGCACACACATCTCCGTGCTGATGAGGTGCGCCGTGCGGCTGCGCGGCTTCTCCCGCATATAGCGTGCACGGGCAGGCTCATTGCCGAGCATGATGGCGCCAAGACTGTCCATAACGAGATTGATAAAGAGCAGATGCGTCACGCGCAGAGGTTCCATCAGCCCCAAAAAAGGCGCTGCGGCACTGACAACAACAGCAGCGATATTGATGACGAGCTGAAACCGACAGAACTTTAGGATATTGTGATAAATCGTACGCCCATAGAGGATGGCATCCTTAATGGAGCGAAAATTGTCATCCAGAATCACAATGTCCCCCGCATCGCGTGCCGCCTCTGTGCCGCTTCCCATCGCAAAGCCGACATCCGCACGGCGCAGCGCCGGAGAATCGTTCACACCGTCGCCTGTCATGCCAACGACAAGATTCATCTTCTGCGAAAGGCGCACAATGCGCGATTTATCCGTCGGCAGAGCACGCGCAATGACCACGAGCTGCGGCAGAATGCAGCGCAACTCATCATCCGTCATCTGAGCAAGGTCACCACTCGTGAGTACCAGATCCCTATCCTCGTGCAGCAGCCCTGCATCACGTGCAATGGCAACAGCAGTCTCACGGCGATCTCCTGTCACCATGACGACCTGAACCCCCGCTGCCCGCACCTCGGTGATTGCCTCACGCGCCTCCGGACGCACATCATCACGAATGGCGGCAAAACCGATGAGAACTGTATCTCCATTGATTTCATTTTTGACAAATGCCTGACGGGAAAATCCAAACGCCAGTACGCGCATGGCACGCGCGGCATAGGTGTTTATTTTTTGATTGAGTGCATCTGCGTCAAAGGGGGCGATTGCCCCATCTGAGGTGAGTGCATATTGTGCATGCGAGAGGAGCTGCTCTGGTGCCCCCTTGTAAACGACTGTTCCTCGTGCGGGAAGCTCTGCCTGGCTGAACTTATTTGCAGAATTAAATGTCTGCCGCCGCCCCGTCTTGCAGCGCTCCTCCTCGTGCATCATACGGTATGTATCTGCCCCGAGAAACCGTATCACTGCCTGATCCGTTGGGTTCCCTCCCACAACCGTGCCGCGCTCATCATACATTGCGGCAGAATTCATCGCGATGGCAGGCGCGATCATCTCATAAATACGCCCCTGCTTTGCGAGCGCATCCGGTGCAATTACCGTACCATCTGCCGTAAAAAATTCAACGACCTCGAGCTGTCCGCCTGTAATGGTTCCGGTCTTGTCACTAAAGAGAATATTCAACGCACCTGCCGTCTCAATCCCTACGGCACGGCGCACGAGCACCCCACGCGCAAGCATACGACTCGTATTCTGCATGAGCACGAGGGAGATCATCAGCGGCAGCCCCTCCGGAACCGCACAGACGATGATGAGGATGGCAAGCGAGATCGCCTGAACGGCATCCACGAGAATCTGCTCCCAGCCCATCATAATGTATGCCTCAAGCCCGCCTGCACGCAGGGCGAAGAACATCATATAGAGAGAGATGATGACGATGCCTGAAATATACCCAAACGCAGAGATCTGATCGGCAAGGTGCGCGAGTTTGACCTGCAGTGGTGAATCCGGCTCACGCTCTTTCAGCTCCGCCGCCATCTGCCCCATCATCGTGGCCGCACCAACGCGGCGCACCTCCATCACGCCCTCCCCATCAAAAATGACCGCACCGCGAAACAGCGTCGTGCGGTCGATGACGGCATCCCCTGTCACATGCACAGGAAAAACATAGGACAGTTCAGCAGGAAATTTGGGACATTCCTCCATTTCCCCATTCAGCGCCACATTGTTGACACGCAGCTCACCCGAGAGGAGTATTCCATCCGCCGGGATTTTATTGCCCCCCTGCAAAAGCGCCAAATCGCCTACAACAACATCCTCCACGGGAATCACCATGAGCCCACCGTCGCGGTAGACCTTTGCCGTCTCTGTCTCGCTGCGTGCACGCAGCGCATGGTACTCTGTATCACTTGCAGCATTTGTTTGCGCGGTGACCGTTGCAACGATCACCACCGTGACAAGGGTACCTACGGGTTCATAGATCTCTGCGTGCCCAGCAAAGTACATGGCGATCATCAGTGCGACCATCATGAGTAGAATACGGATCATCGGGTCGCGGAACGTCTCCATAAAAGCTTGCCCAAACGTCACCCGTGCGGGTTCCGGAAGCGCATTCGTCCCATGTATGCGCCGCGATGCTATGACCTCATCTGCCGTGAGCCCTGTCCATTGCACGACATTCCCCTTTTCTAAACCATTGCCGCGTCATTTATGCCGACGCTGATCCCCTATCATCCGCGCAATGCACGCAAAAAGAAATAAATCAGATAGAGCATGAGTGCGAGCGCAAGCCCATCTCCCACCGTCCCATATAAAGGTGCAATACAAATAATCAAGCTGAGAATCACAATGCGTGCGGGTTCTTCCCACACCTCTGTCGTTCGCGCTCTCTGCTGCTCCTCTGCGGCAGAGGAGATCACATTCCGCCAACGTGTGAAAAAGAGGAAAATCCCCGAGAAAATCATAGCGGCAGTCACGAAGATGAGCAGTGCCCAAAAGAGCTTTTCTGCCAGCAGCACATGATTATGGATATGGATATTGAGGAAAAATGGTGCCATCGTAAGCCATGGAGGAACCGGAACAAAGAGTGGCTCCCCATGTCCCGACGGCGGTAAAAAAGCAAGCTCTCCGAGCATAAAATCCGTCATGCGGGTCGGTGGGTCTGCCAGATGAAAGGAATACCCAGATGCCTCCGATAAATGCATAGAAATCACGATTTTCTGCGGAAATGCCTCCTGCACCCTTGCCAGTGCTGCACTTGGCTCGGCCATCTCTGTTGTCTGCATTTCCTGCCCCGCAAAATGCGATGCAGCCGTCGCATACGCCTCTTTTTCATAATGACGGATGCCAACCGAATAGAGTACGATAAAAATGCCGCTGAGACACATCACGACGGTCCATGCCCCTGCAAAGGCCGAAAAGAGTTTATGCCAATCCGACCAGAAAATGCGGCTGCTCTTTCGCCGCCGCGCACCAAAGGGAAGCCGCCCCATGAGCGGTGCGTAAAGATAATATCCGCTCACAACGGAGATGACCGACAGCACGCACATCGTCGCCAGGAAATCTCGCCCGCCCTCATCCATACCGAGACGGACATGAAGTGCATGCATCGCATGCAAAAACTGCTCCACAGCATCAAACCGATACACTCTGTCACTTCGATTGAACAACACACCGCTGCGCACATCATACATGATCTGCTCGCCGCCCATGCGCATATGGGCGCGCGGCGTCTTCTCCGCTGCCATATCTTTGACGAGAACGTACAGCATCCCCTCAGAGAAATCTGGCGTAACAGCGACCGCCTGCTTGCCCGGAAATGCTTTTTCTATCGCCGCAAGCCCCTCCGGCATCGCCTGCCATATCTCCTCCTGCGGCAATGGTCCTGCGCTCTGCGGCAGATTGACCGTATTCCACGCGCGTATCTCACTGCGAAATAGCAGCGGCAGTCCGGTCAGCACCAAAAGCAGCAAGAATAGTGCACAGATCAGACTCACCCATTGATGAATCACATAGATTTTTCGCATCCATATTCCTCCATACATCATCTTATCGGTCTATCATAGCATACAATAAACAGGGATGCAAAAAACGCTATACAGATCTATGAATAAACAGATGAGTGCGCCACAGCACCTATCCTAAAACGAAAAGAGCCGCATGAGAGAACGCTGTTTTCTCTGCATTCTCCCATACAGCCCATTGCCATCTTGTGGCGGCTCCACTTAGCCCTTCTCTACTTCGATCAGTGCATACTTTCCATCGTTGCGCCGATAAACAATATTCACTTCCTCTGTATCCGCATTGCGGAAAACGAAAAAGTGGTGGTTCACCAAATTCATCTGCATGATCGCTTCTTGAATATCCATCGGCTGCAAAGCGAAGCGTTTCGTCTTGACAACCGGATAGAAATCCTCATCCTCCGGAAGCGGCTGTACAAAAGTTTCCACTGCCTCTGCCTTAAATCCACCATGACGGAAACGGCGCTCCAATTTTGTTTTCTGTTTGCGAATCTGACGTTCGAGCTTCTCGATGACAAGGTCAATCGAGCTGTACATATCCTCTGAATGCTCTTCCCCACGCAGCAAAACCCCGCCGACAATGGGAGCAGTCACTTCCACCTTATGATGTTTCCCCTCAACCGAGAGCAAGACAGCAATATCGCCTACGTTATCGAAATACTTCATAATCTTGCCCACACGCTTTTCCACATAGTCACGGAGCGCAGGCGTAACCTCGACATTCTTCCCTCGAATCGTGAATGCAGCCATGAAACACAGCCCCTTTCTGCTGTCGGGAGCGCTTTATTTTTAAGAATCGCTCCCTCTTTTAAGTATCTATTTCGACATGGGGGAAAAAACCCCTTCCAAAATTCTGAATTTTTTCGGTTCTTTGTCAAATCCTGCATAGTTCATGCAGAAAAAACAGTTCTTTGTGCAATGTTATGGAGCGCATCACAGTATTGGTGAAAGAACCGAGAAAACAGTGTGAAATGATCCGCGTATCATGATGACCATACTAATATATGCCTGCAAACGGTATATTTACGCAAATGAAAAAGCCCGCTGTGTAAGCCGGGCTTTTCGATATGATTTCATTATTCTTTCTTTATGACATTGTCTGCCTGTGGGCCTCTGGCCCCTTCAATGATGTCAAATTCAACCTCCTGTCCTTCACTGAGTGTCTTATAGCCCTCCCCCTGAATGGAGGAAAAATGCACGAACACATCCTCACCATCCTCACGCGAGATAAAGCCATATCCCTTATCTGCACTGAACCACTTTACTTTTCCTGTCATCACTGTTGCTCCTTTCACGGACAAGCATGAATATATGCTTTATCACATTATAAAAGACCCACCTAACACTGTCAATGGTCTTTAGGAGAACAGAAAAAGAACGAGTATTCATATAGTTCGACATTTTTTTACCGTTGGTATATTGGTTTACAAAAACCAATATACTTCACGCTGTACAAGAGTGCAAATCAGAGCTTCGGAAAGTACCGTTCCACGCGTTTTAGCCGCTCTCGTTCAAGTTCCTCCCGCCGCGCAAATAGATCCTGATATGCCGCAATGTATTCATCCACATGCTGATCCAGCAGGCGATGCTCTTTCACATAGCGATAGGCATTCTCCGCAAGGCGTACCCGAAGCTCAGGACGCTCAATCAGATTGGCAAGTTTCTCTGAAAAGTCCCGTGTGCTCTGATAAATCAGTCCCGTCTTCCCGTCACGCACCTTCTTTCCATAGACAACAGGCGATGCCAATACCGCCACACCATGCCCCGCTGCCTCAATGAACTTCAGATCCGATTTAGCGCGGTTGAATATGTTGTCATTCAGCGGTAAAAGGGCAATGTCTGAAGCATGCAGTGCGGCCGTATAGACCTCATAGGGCGCAATGACATCCCCATCCTTTGTGCCCCCTGCAAACCACTTCTGCGATGTCTGCAGCGCCTCATAGAATGCATGATCCGATGCAACGCGGAAATACAGACGATCTCCATAGGTTTGGATGGCCTCGTTGATCGCCGGCATGAGCGGTGCCCAATCCTCCTGGCGGTTGAATGCGCCAAAAAAGATATTTACACGCTCATTGGCAAGGTCATAATTTCTCTGTTCAGGCAATATTTCAAGCTGATTTTCAAAGAGCAGAACATACGGATTAAATTCCCGGAAAAAATCAGCAAGTGTCTGTGTTGAAGTCTGCACCGCAGAAACGGCACGATAGGCAAAATGATTGGATGCGGCAAGTTCTGGCCAACGAGAAGGGTGATCGTCCACCTCATGCAGTATGATATTTCCTTGCATGCCACTTTGTGCAAACAGTCTGGTATTCTGCTGTTTTGCGGGAAACCGTACACGTTGGAATAAAATCAGGGTTTCCCACATGTGAGTGACATCATAAATCTCAAGCTGTGCATCCCCTTCTCTGATGCATCCGCTTAACGTAACTGCACCGCGCTGCATACAACGAAAAAGAGCATTCATCACACGCATATTTGCAATCGGTTCTTCTGACCGACACATCACAACGATCGGAAGTGCTGCAACCCCTGTTTGATATTCCCGCCGCACATCCGGTGAAGCCTGTGGTAAAAGGGGTTCAATAAATTCTTTACACTCCTCCTCAAGATGAGAAATGCCCATCTGATAATCCTCTTCCTTCTCCAAAAAGAGGTGTCTGCGCCAATACTCCCCCATTAAACGCCGCCACTCGATGCGGCTGCGAACAACAACATCAATATTCTGCCCCTCCTGGTCTGCATGACGGCGATACAGACTGAGCGGGCGGGAAAATATCATACAATCCCCACGCTCCAGCAGCTGCAACCACATGGCACAGTCCGAAAGAACCGTATATCCTCTTGATTCGGCTCTCCAGTAATGATGCGTGAGATCGCGCCGACGAAAGAGCACAGCAGATGGTTCACCAAGAAAATTCATCTGATCCATGAGGGTCACTTTACCTACCTTGTTTCCATCCAATATACGATGGTTTCCGTATAGGAAGGGGAGATGATCCCGCATCCCCAAAAAGTTTCCCCGCCCATCAATGGTACCCCGCCGGGATGTGACAAGGGTGACGTTCGGATGCTGAAAAAAAGCATCTACCATGACCGTCAGCTTATCCGGCAGCAGGATGTCATCATCCATACACCATTGGAGAAATTCTCCCCGTGCGAGATGTTCAAATGGCATAAAATTCTCTGCCTTGGTTTTTGCCGCGCGGTTCCTGACATAGCGCACGCGTATATCATCCCGGTAGTTCTGCATCAGCGTCTCAGTGCGATCATCCGTCCCATTATCGCAAATGATGATCTCGATGTTCGGGTAGATCTGTGCCCGTGCACTTTCAAGCGTCTCCTTAAAAAATGCGGGGCGATTATATGTTGGAATCATAATACTGACAAGCGGTGCAGATAGGAGTGCGCTGCGGCAAGTAGCTCTAATGAGTGAACGTCCCTGCTTCCAGTCAATCGCCATAAGAGCATCTGTCCAAAGTTTTTCGGGAACGCCAATATCCAGTCCCCAGCGCTCCAGCAGGATCAGACGCGCAGTGGTTTTTTCTGTGATAAACAGATCATATATATCTGCCCCTTCATGCGGCAGATATGCCGGTGCGCGAAGTAAATGATAGCCTGCGCATCGAAGGCGGAACGAAAGATCAATATCCTCCCCGCCCGTCTCTAAAAAATCCTCAGAAAAGCCCCCCGTCTGCATAAAAATACTACGCCGTACCAGCAGCGCAAAATTTTCAAGAAAAAGCCCCTCTGACGCGCCCGTTAAATGCTTGCGCAACCAGACAGATAACGTCTTTCCCTCTACCTCTTCCATATAAGCAGCATTGATATATTGCCAACTATAAATTGTACGATTGGTAAAAGGGCCGACGGCACCAACGTGTTCATCAATCACAAGTGCATCGAGCATTGTAAGCAAGGCATCCTTTTGCAGAAGAATCCCTTCACGTAAAAAGAGAATCGCCTCACGCGATGTACTTTTTGCCCCCCAGTTATAAAGCTGCGCAAGGGACTCTGTATCTCTCAGCAGTACCCGCACATCCGGAAAGTCCGAAAGAATCTCTTGCGTGACAGAGGCATGCGATGTGGATGATACAACAACGATGTCTGCCTCTATGTCGCACGTACGGCAAGCGGTCACTATCGCCTGCACTGATGCCTTTAAATACCGCCCTTCCTCTGTCACCGCAAGGATAATGTCAAGATTCTGCTGCAACAAACACGAACGCCTCCCCTATTCCATCATAGATTATAACAATCCTCAAGTGCTTGACGTAAATAAGGCTCTACCGTATGAGAGAGCGGCACATAACGTTTACTCAGCTCCTTGATCTTCTGCAGACCCCTATGATAATTTTCCTCTGAAAGAATATTGCTGTCTCTATATTCTTCCATCAGCTTTTTCCATTCAACAATAGCATGGATCGGGCCATTGCGCTGTGCGCTCTCTTGTGCTCCATGCCGACGACATAAGCCCAGTGCCTGTGTGAATATGACACAATCGCCCTGCGTAAGAAAATGCAGCCACATCGCAATGTCTACGAGGAATTGGTGCCCCTTCGCTACAATTGTTTCTGCGATTTTTATATCACCCGTACGCTTATAGAGCACAATGGATGGCTCTCCAATAAAGTTAGAACACTCCATCAATGCAGTTCTTCCAATATCTGTACCGGAGAGCACTTCATAGGAACCATGCAGAGACATGGGTACATTCCACATGCCCATAAAATGCCCTTCTGCATCAATTACGCCTCTTTGCGATGTCACAAGCGTTACATTGGGATGCCGTAAAAAAGCATCGACCATTAGGGTCAGCTTATCCGGCAGGAGCATATCATCATCCATCAGCCACTGAATATAATCTCCCTGCGCAAGAGGTTCAAACAGAAGATGATGTTCTTCTTTTGGCGAGTTCGTTCGATCACGTACATAGCGTATGCGCCGATCTGCAAGATAGCCCTGTACCAGCTGCTCTGTACGATCATCTGTCCCAAAATCACCGATGATGATCTCAATATTAGGATAGGTCTGGGCCAATGCGCTCTCAAGCGCTTCCCTAAAGTATGCCGGACGATTATAGGTCATAAGGAAGATACTGACAAGCGGGGCACGCAGCAGCACGCTGCGGCAGGTCGCATGGATCAGGGAGGAATCCTGCTGCCAATCGATCGCCATCAGTGCCTTCTGCCAAAGAGATTCCGGCAAACCTATATCAAGTCCCCATGCCTGCAATAAAAGGGGGCGAGACTTTGTGCGTACCATATCACAGACACGATAAAGTTCCGTGTCTATATGCGGCAAATAAACAGGCACGCGCAGGAGTTGATAGCCCCTGCACTTGAGGCGAAATGAAAGATCTATATCTTCCCCGCCAACCCATGGAAAATCAGTACAAAATCTGCCTGCTCCATCAAATACATCACGGCGCACAAGGAGTGCAAAATTCTCCAGGAAAAGACTATCCGTTGGTTCTGTCCAAGACCGCTTCAGCGCAGCAGACGGCTCCACTCCATCTGCTGCGAGACGCTCGGCATTGAGATACTGCCATTCGTAAACCGTACGATTGGTAAAAGGGCCAACAGCACCAATGTGCTCATCGGCTGCAAGTGCCTTGTACAGTGCCTGCAGTACTTCTTTTTGAAGGAGAACCCCTTCCCGCAAAAAGAGAATGGCATCGCCTGTCGCCCCATCTGCCCCGCAGTTATAAAGCTGCGCAAGGGACTCTGTATCTCTCACGAAAACATGCAAATGAGTCCAAGCAGAAAGCTGCTCCCTAGCAGCCGTCTCTTTGGACGCAGGAGCAACAACAAAAAACTCTGCCTCCATATCCAAATCGGCAGAAACGGCGATTGCTGCCCCTACCGATGCATGCAGATACGCCGCCCCCTCTGTCACCGCAAGAACAATACTGAGACGCTTCATGACTTAATGGTCTTCAGCAAGAGGAAGTCCGTTCTTCTCATTTGCGCGGCGACACGCAGTGCCTTATCCTGCTCTCCCATCTCATGCAATAGGAGCGCCATATTCCGCAACGTCTCGCTGCTGCCGGGATCAAGGCGCAGCGCCTCTGTGAGCAGATATTTTGCCCCTTCATAGTCGTTTTCGGCATAGGCAAAGCCCGCAAATGCATTCAGCGCACGAAGCTTGTCACGCGGGCGAATATCCTGTGACAGGACCTGTGCAGCCTTTTCCTGTGCATGAAAAGAATCTGCCGTAGGCGTATGCGCTTTCATCTCTTGTGTTTTAGCAGACGGTGAGTGCACCGGTTCTTCCTTTGGCTTTGGCATTTCTCCCATGCCGAGGAATGCCGCAAGATAGGGATAATCGCGCTTCGTTCGCGCCGCATCAAGGCGTGCATCAAGCCCTGCACGGCGATCAATTTCCTTGCGCTGCGCATCTGTAAGATTCGCATTCTGCACTGAAATCAGATGGTCATAAATCTTCAGTGCATCTTCTATGCGCTTCTCACGCTGACAGATCCGCGCAAGCAAGATGCGCACATCAATATGATCTGGCGTACGCGTAAGCGTTGCCGTAACCCAGTCAGCAGCGCGCTCATAGTCGCCAAGCTCAAAATACGCCCGTGCAATATCGCCAAAAACACTCTCCGGCGGCTCTTTCCCCTCAGCAAGTATATCAGCACAGGTATTAATCGCCTCAGCATACGCCTCCTTTTCCATCAGTCCCCGGATCTTGTCTGCATTGACACTTTTCTGCTGCTGTTCCATTTCCATCGTTCCTTCCTCTTTTGTCTGCCAAACATCTTCTCTTTGCTGTCGTTTCCGACGCAGTTTCGTTTTTCGATGTTTCTTATTCTTCTTCATCTGAATACCGCTCCCATATCGTCTGGTACGCCTCCTCCATGGAACGTATATATCCGGTGCCATCCATCAAAGGCGATGATTTCATCATCCCCTGCAGTGCGGCATGCAGTGCCGACAGCAGTTCCGGATCCATCGCAAGAAGAACAGCACGCTCCACATACTCCTCTGGCGTATGTGCAACAAGTTCTCCAATCCCAACATTATCCAGCAGGCTGGCACCAAACCTAGAACCATGCCGCGTGCCGCAGAACGTCACCACGGGAAGTCCCATAAAAAGTGCTTCACAAGTCGTCCCCCCCCCTTGATATGGATAGGTATCTAGGATAACATCTACATCCATATAATCTTTTAGATAGTCCTTAGCGCCTGGACGCAGCTCAAGCCGTGCAGGATCAATCCCTGCACGTTCGGCTCTTTTGTGCATCCGCGCAAGTGCTTCCTGTTTTGGGTGTACATTTTTCAGGATCAGACGCGCTCCCGGCACACGCTGTAAAATCTGCCCCCAGAGGGAAAGCATCTCATCCGTGATCTTTGCGAAGTTGTTGAAACTCCCGAATACAACAGGGGTATGTGCTGTGCGTTTTAGATGCTCATAGGAACGAAAACGCTCCGACGGTGTAAAGCAGAGATGCGTGTGCGGCAGACGCAGGATTCGTTCCACAAACAGTGTATCTATATCCGGCGGATCACAGATGGGATCACCCAGAAAATAATCCATTGCAGAAAGACCCGTCGTATCAAAATAACCAATGCCGCAGATCTGAACCGGTGCGGGTTTAAATGCCGCAATTTGCAGCGTTCGTCCCCCAGCCGAGTGTCCTGCAAGATCAAACAGTATATCCACATCATCCGCATAAATCTGCTTTGCTGCATCCAGTGCTGATGCTCCGGCAAGATCGCGATAGGCATCTGTGAGACCTGCCGCCCACGCCGTCACCTCACTCCGCTCTCCTCCAATATCATAGATGGTAACCTTAAATCGAGAACGATCATAACCTGCAAAAAGCTGTATCGAAAAATTCAATACAATGTGGTCTGTAAAGTTTGGCGTAAGATATCCGATATGCAGTTTATCCCGCTTCTTCTTCTGGTGGGTGAACTGAGGAACCTCTCCGAGCAGCACAGCATACGCCTCATGTGCCTCCTTCACTTGTGCATTACTCACATGCGCTGCATAATGAAGATAGAGGAGATAATCACTGAACATCGCCAGACGTTCGGACTTATTTTCACTGGGGAGTTCCCATGAGGCACGAAAATGCGGCAGGGCCTCCTCTAAATCTGACAACCAATAGAGAATTTGTCCCATAATCAAATGATAGTTGTAGTCATTCCCCTCTGGAAAAAGATTCTTTTTCCTCATCTTTTCCATATGTCGGAGCGCACTTTCCAGTCGGTCAGCAGCAATGTCTTCCCGCACTGCGGCAATCCCCTGCTCAAAGAGCTTCCGTTTGCGTTTTATATCGTGCCCAGATCTCACGATAACAATCCTCCATCTCGTGGATATAGTGCTCTTGATCCATCAATGGCGACCCCTTCATGCGATCCCGCAGTTCCCGGTGCAGCATGTCGAGCAGATCTATATTTTCGGCAAGTGCCACAGCTGTCTCTACATAATCCTCAAGTCTATCAGAAGCAAGATCCCCAAAGCCGATGTTGCAAAGAATACTGTATGTAAAACGTGTATTGTGTCGCTTTGTATGGTAAGAGATGACAGGAACCCCCATATAGAGTGCATCACAGGTCGTCCCACCGCCGGTCCAAGGGAATGTATCGAGGGCAATATCTACGTCCAGATAGCGGAGCATATAATCCGTCGTAGCCGCTTCAAACTGCACACGGCTCATATCAAATCCCAAACGCCGCAGGCGTTCGTATGCGATAAGAGCAATTCCTTTTTCCTGGTATGCACTATGTTTCAGCAGCAGCCGTGACTGCGGCAGTCGTTCCATAATTTTTATCCAGGCAGTGAGCATGTCATCTTGCAATTTATCATACTGACTGAATGATGCGAATTGAATAAATCCACGTATGCGGGCCGGCGTTCCCTGAGATACAGGAAGGTTCGTATATCCATTATAGCAGAATTGACTCGTTAGGCGCAGCAATTTTTCGGCAAAACAGGACGCGCTCATGCTTCCCTCCGGATCGCAATAGCGATCTGTAACGAAGTAGTCTACTGCCGAAAGCCCCGTTGTCGCCATATAGCCAAGCCCAGATAGCTGCACTGGCGCAGGTTTCCATGCAAGTGCAGGAAGTCCGGTGTGTCTCGTGTGTCCGGCAAGATCAAATAGTATATCGACCTCATCTTCATAGATGGCACGGGCAATACCTGCAGGATCATTTAAGAGTGAAGACAAATCACACCACTTCGTCACCAGGGTCTGAAAAAATACCGTATACTGATCCACCTCACCAAGGCTATACACATACACTTCAAAATCATCACGACTATATCCCGCAAGAAACGGCCATATAAAGTACTGCATCACATGCTGACGGAAATCTCCTGAAATATAGCCGATGCGGATCTTATCTTTATGTCGTTGCTGCATATGGGTAAAGGGCACAATGTCGGTGAAAAAGTTTTGATAGCCCATGCTGTGCCGCAGAACATCTTCCGGACGCATATCAATGATATTGAGATAAAACAGTGCATTGCTGTAGTAATTACGTTTCTCCTCCAGCGTGTCCGCCGCCTCAACATAGTCCAAGGAATAGCGGAACGAATCCACAGCATGCGTAACCCATCTGCTGTAATTTGCACGCATCTGAAGCAGAACCCGGTATATCTCCGGTGCTGCAGGCAGGCCCGCATCAATCTCAGCAATCGCCTCCTGCACAAGACACAAGAGCTCCGATCTGGGCCAAACGGCTCCCGCCCCGGAGAAGAAGAGAAAGAGGCGTGCTGCTTCCCGCTCTCTTGGGATGCCTGCGGCAAAATATGCCCACTGTGCAGCCCTGTGCTTCATCCCTAAAAAAAAGTACCCCCACGCAAGAGTGAGCCGCTGCGCAAGCCCCAGCGCTTCATGTCCATCCAGCGTATGTGCCAGGGAAACTACCCTGTGCCAGTCCCGCTGTTCCTCGGCATGGACAAGCGCCTCATTCATTTCCTGCGCATTCCACTGCACGCCATCAGCAAGTACACGGGAGTATGCACGCTCCATAGCGAACATGTACGTTCCCGATGCAAAAAGAGCGCTGTCCCTCAGACGCCAATAGAGGAGATGATGCAGCTGGGCAAGGCGCTCCTCATCCCGCAGAAGCTGTTCTGCATGAAGCAGCAGCTCCGCGATGCTGGCAGAATAGCCTTCTGTCATCTCCAACATCTGGAGTGCAGGCGCAACAAAGGCGCTGCGCGTAAACTCCTTTGCCGTAAGCAGCGGAATGCTGTACTCTGCCGCACGGCAGACATCCAGAAGATCGGCGCCGACGCCGATGACAAGATCCACTGCATCATATGGTGTCTCATCCACAAACTGTATCTGCGCTGCATCGCTTCCCTCTGCCATAAGACGTGCAAGATCTGATTCCGACAAAAGTGATGCAAGACCCACGGGAACCATCAGCCGTGTACGTGGCATCCGGGCAAGCAGCGCCTCTAGTAAAGAGAGGAACTGCTTGCCCTCCTCCATGCAGCCGACAAAGCCAATCGTCGGCGCAGCGCCATCGAGCAGCGGTGTGCGGTACGCATAAGTGGTGAACAGATCGACGGGCTGATAACACCATGGCAGCCAGTCCCCCACTTCTGAAACAGAGGGCAAGGAAAGAGCCAGATCCGCGGGACAATGTTCTGCAAGAGATACCTGCCGATCCGCAGGACGTCGCCGTAAAATTTCCTGTGTAAAATGATCCGGCACGAGCGGTGATAGGTCTACGAGGAGATCGAGCGCATCCTGTCGGATGACCTCTGCCGCCTCCTCCGATGAACAGTCATCCAGTCGGCGAAAAGCCTGTATTTCCGCCTTGGAAAACAGGGTCGGATCTCCGCTGCTGCCGATATGATATGCATAGACCTCAAAGCGCGAGGGGTCATAACTTATGAAAAATACCGATAAAAAGTCGCGCCAGCGCCCCCCTCCAAAATCAGAAGAAAGGTATCCAAGACGAATTTTCCGCGGCGCATGATCTCTATGCGTCCCCCTCTTATCTCTTCGCTTTGCTTTCTTTTTCTTCATCGTCCACCTCTTCTTCCGATAGATAACGAGCCATCGCGGTGCGATATACACTCTCCAGCGCACGCATATATGCCGCCTGATCCATGATCGGAGACTGCGCCATCATTGTGCGCAGCGCTCGATGCAGTACGTCCAGCGTATCGAGATCCTCTGCAAGCGCTGCGGCGCGCTCCACATAGAGCGCAGGGGTTGTTACCGCAAGCTCTGAGAGGCCCATATGTGCGAGCAATGCATAGGAAAACCGCGTGCTCCGCCGCGTACCGTACATGGTAACTACGGGAACGCCCATATAGAGTGCGTCACAAGTTGTGCCGCCGCCCGTCCACGGATAAGTATCAAGCGCAATATCCACATCCAAATAGCGCTGCATATAATCCGTCGTCGCAGGCTCCAGTATGACGCGCTGCATATCAAGGCCGGCCTCTTCCAAACGCATGTACACGGCCTTTGTCATCGCAGTCGAAAATAAAATCTGCGCCTTGATGAGCAGCCGCGCCGTCGGCACGCGTACAAGAATCTCCCGCCAGAGCGCAATCATCTCATCCGTGAATTTCCGATACTGATTGAAAACCCCAAAGAGGATCCATCCCCGCCTGCGCGCAGGTGTTCCTTCGGACGCAGGCAGATGTGCATGTGGGACGTAGCAAAACTGACTGGGCAGGCGCACAAGCTCCTCCGTAAAATACACCTCACTGCCTCCCTCTGGGGGATCACATGCAGCATCTGTCAAAAAATAATCTACTGCACGAAGCCCGGAGGTCGCCATATAGCCAAGTCCTAGCATCTGCACGGGAGCAGGTCTGCGCGCAAGGACAGCAAGAGCCCCCCCGGATGCATGTCCCGCCAGATCCACAAGAATATCAATCTCGTCGGCATAGATCTGCGCAGCGATTTCCTCCACAGAACATCTGCCCATATCCCGCCACACATCTGTATGCGGACGCAGCGCCTCCGTCACATCATCCGGTTCCTCCGTCAAACTATAAGCGTACACGGCAAAGGATGTACGGTCGTAGCCGAGCAGCAGCGGCTGGACAAAATTCTGCATCACATTGCGGCGAAAATCCGGAGAGAGATAGCCCACACGGATCCGCTGGTGCGCATACGATACCGTATGCGCATACTGGGGCACATCTTTGAAGAATTGGTCAAAAACGCAGTGCGCACGGAAAAATTCTGCTACATCGACATCCTGCGCATTCTGTGCAAGGAGAAAGGAACTATAAAGTGCCGTATTCAGCGGCTCCTCCTCATACGCAGCATAATAAAATGCTGCTGCCTGCGGATCTCCAATACGGTAGGCGACGGACGCCCGCAGCTGCAAAAATTCCTTGCGCACCTCCGTGCGTGCTGTATCGAGATATTCCTGTGCGAGCCGCATGGCATGCGGCAGATCCCCTAGACGCTCGATGGCATAGGCGTGCAGATAACAGAGAATATCATCCTTCGCTCCGCCGGCAATGGCTGCACCTGCCGCCTGTCGCGCCAGCTCATACTGCTCTCTGTTCAATGCTTGGAACACAAACGCCTTTACCACATGAATATCAAAAGGTGCAGTTCCCTTACTCAATGTATCGTTCCCTACGACATGTGACTTTAGCGGCGGCGCGATTGGATGGTTCTTCAACATCAAATCTCCTCTTTGGCACTGCGTACATAATCCAGCCAGATGCGTTCATAAGCCGCGCCGACCCCCCGCCCATATCCCACAGGATCCATCACGGGGGAATGCTGCAGCATAATGCGCAGCCCCGCATGCAGGGCATCCAGCATCTCTGCATCTCCTGCCAGTGCAGCAGCACATGTGATATACTCCTCGATCGAATGGGCAATCAGCCCATGTGCGCCGATCTGCGTCAAAAGAGAGGCACCAAAACGGCTGCCCACACTCTCTCCCGCAAGCGTTATCACAGGTACCCCCATGCAGAGTGCATCACAGGTCGTCCCCCCACCTGGATAGGGAAACGTGTCAAGGGCAATATCCATGCGGGAATAGACGCCGAGATAATCCCGTGTCGTACCCTCTATCTCTACGCGCTCCTCAGGTATCCCCGCCGCGCGGATGCGACGCAGCGCCTCCCTGCGGCTGTCCTCATAGGAAAACACCGCGGTCTTTAAGAACAGCTTTGCACGCGGAACCTGACGCAGAATCTCAGCCCATACAGAAAGCACCAGATCATTTACCTTTGCAAAATGATTGAGACTTCCAAAAACAATATCCCTGCCAGAAGCAGGTGCATGCGCTAAGGGCGGCGGCGTATGCAGCGGCTGATAGCAAAAATGTGAATGCGGGAGAACCAATAATTTCTCCGTAAAGCCTGCGCCTGCGTTTCCCTCTGCCAGAACAGGATCAGCGATGAAGTAATCCACCGCCGGCAGCCCTGTCGATGCGAAATACCCAATCCCAGAGATCTGCACCGGCGCAGGTCGGTACGCCATGATGGGCAGCGTCCCGCCCGCCGTATGCCCTGCAAGATCCACGAGAATATCAATGCCGTCCTGGTAGATCGCCTCTGCTGCCTCCTTGGCAGAACATCCTCTCAGATTGCGAAAGGAAGATACTTTACGCCGTACTTTCTGCGTAAAGTCATCCTCACGGTTCATCGCGTACACATGTACAGAAAATCGTTCCGGTGGAAGCGCTGTAAAGAGCGCGTAGGAAAAGGAGAGTACAACATGTTCGCGCACATCCGGCGAGAGATAGCCGATGCGCAGCGGTCTTGTGTGCCCCATATCGTGCGGCTGATGGGAAAACATCTGCACGTCCGCAAAGAGGGCGCCATATGCTTCGGCTGCCGCGCGCTCCTCCGCCAGTGTTGTAGGAAGATAGTGGCGATTAAAGAGTACGTTGCTCGCATTGAGTGCACGCAGCATAAGATCCGGCGCTGCATCGCGTGCATGCTCATAAAACATCACCGCTTCTGCGGCAAAGCCGAGAAAGCGTGCACACTGTCCCGCGAGATTGTATACCTTTTCTGCAACGGCAGAGGACATCGACTGCCCCAGAAGGGACTGAAGCAGGGAGAGCGCACGAAGCCGCTCTCCCTGCATCAAGTGGATCCGCGCCCGTAAAAAGATCGTATAGGGATCATGCGGCAGATACCGCGCACGCTCCTGCCATGCAGCAAGCGCTTCCTCTCCCCGTCCTGCCTCGATATGAACAGCCGTCAAAAGGCCAGCCGCTTCCGCCGGCGATGCGGTGTGAAGCTGCTGAATGTCCGAACGAGCAGCTGCCTCATCCCCTCGCGTCAGTGCCTCATAGATCTGATCTCTAAGTGCATCAACATCCGTATTCCCCTGCTGCATCCCCTAGGCCTTCCCTTCTTCCAGACGCGCGGCACGGCGCTCCATGCGCCTGTCCCCTGACCTGTTCCCTCGGCAAGACTGCGGCAAGAGGAGCACGAATGCCCCCTGTATCTCCTGCGAAACTGCACCACCATACGCCATGGCGAGTGCCGCACTGCGCTCCATATCCTCAACAAGTGAAGCCGCCGCCGCACGCACATCACCGGCAAGCAGCGCACGGCGGCGGGGTGGAAGCTTCTTTTCGCTGTACCTTTCATAGTAGAGACAGGTGCGTGGAAAAGCGCTGCCAATCAGTACCCCGGTCAAAAACGGTGCATCGGAATCACGCTGATAAAGCCCATTCAAAAATGCTATGAGCACTGCATCATCCGCTCCCATCTGATAAAGTACACGGAAAAACGCTGAGAGCACCGTATTTTGATACTTATTTCCCTGCAGAGATTTTAGGAAAAAATCCACTGCCGCCTCCATTTCCCCGCGCAGTGCTGCGATCTCACCGAGACACGCATAGGCATTGGGCAGAAGTGTCGCCGAAAAATCTCCTGCCCGATAATACTCTTCATCTAGACGAATTCCCTCAGCATAAGCCTCATATGCTGATTTTAGATGCTGTTGATCCCATGCGTACAATCCATAGATCATCGGAAAATCTGCTTTTTGGGGAAAGGCTTTCTGTGCGGATCGATAAACCTCCTCGATCTCATCTGCCCCCCGCCCCATCAAGATCAGGGTGTTGAGCAGGATCAAATAGGGACGTTCCTCTGAACCGGTGGGACGATGTGGGTTAGAGATCGCCGCGCGAGCGTATTGTTCCGTCTTTGGGTAGTCCTCCAAGGAGAAATAACAATCCATGAGATGATATGCATCGAGCGTTTGAATATCTCCCGCCGCACGCCGCGCACATATTAACGCTAGATTCCGTGCAGCCTTTTTCTTTATGATACGCGGTGAATAACCGGTATGATAAATGGTTAGATTGGGCGCGAATATCATTTCACTATCTGGATCCTGCTTGAGATTCTCCACATGTTCATGAATATTCCCAATAAAGCGCAGCCACGGCGCATTCCGAAAAATGCGCAAAACTTCTGCACTGGTCCCGAGCAACGCGCCTGTATCCATATCAATATTGATGAGATGGACAAAAAAACCATTGATTTTTTCCTGCTTGTCATACGCAGCAATGAGGGAGCGCACGCGGGGAATACTCTCCTCTGTAAAGTATTCATCTGCATCCGTAAATACAATCCAATCGCCCGTCGCCTGATCCAAAGCAAAATTCTTTGCAGCACTAAAGTCATCTATCCACTGAAATGAATAAACCTTCGCCCCGGCCTGCGCCGCAATCGCCGCTGTTCCATCGCTCGATCCTGTATCAACAACGATCATTTCATCTGCAAATTCCTGCGCGGATGCCAGCCAACGCGGAAGGTTCTCAGCCTCATTCTTTACAATCACACAGGCGGAAATTTTCACCAAGATACGATCCTCTCTGCGCTGCTGGCAGCACGCCAACATCTTTTATATCTCAGAGCATATTACATGTCTGATAAATTTCTCATCCGCCTTTGCAGGCGCGCCATACATATCGTCTTTTCCTGCGTACGCCAGGCATGCGGCAGAAGCAGGGCAAGTGATTCCCGTATTTCCGGCATAAATGAATCCCCATATATGACGGCTGCGGCTGCCGTCCGTTCCATTTCTTGCACCAGATGATCTGCTGCCAAATTGATATTACCTGCCAGAAGAAGCCGCTGAAAATAGGACAGTTTTTTTGAACTGCGGTTTTCATAGTAAAGGCAGGCATGCGGATAGGGAGAACGAAAAAGCGTCCCCATCAAAAATTCTGCATCTTTATCCTGATCGTATATCTGATTTAACACTTCAATGAAATCTGCTGTGCCTGCTCCCACCCGCTCAAACAGGCGGCACAAAGCAGCAAAAGTCGGTACGTGATGCGGATTTAGGCGCAACGAGCGAATAAAATACTCCATTGCCTCAGACGGCTGCCCAGACAGCAAAGAAAGATAGCCTAGACATGTATAAGCAATCGGCATGAGCAAGATCGAAAAATCACCTTCGCAATAATGTTCCTCATGCAGACAAATCCCCTCTAAGTATGCTTCGCGTGCCGTATTTAGATATCCTAAATCCCATGTATAAGCGCCATAGACAAGAGGAAATTGTGCCTTTGTAGGATATGCTTTTTTAGCCGCCATGTAGACTTCCTGAATCTCCTGCTCCGGCGCCTTCATCACGATAAGAGACTGCAATAAGACGCCATAGGGACGCTCTTCCACACCAAACGGCTGTTGCTTTTGTTCTAATATTTCGCGCGCATATTGTGCAGCCTTAGGATAATCGGTCAAAGAATAGTAACAATCCATTAAATGATAAATATCTGTTGGATGCTCCTCGCCCTTTTCCCGCCGTGCAAGTATAAGCGTCAGATTACGTTTTGCTTTACTCTGCATAATGCGCGGTGAATATCCTGTATGATAGAGGGTAAGACCAGGCGCGAGCATCATCTCCCGACGCGGATCTCCACTTAGATTCTCCACATGTTCATGAATGTTCCCCACAAAGCGTATCCATGGTACACGGCGAAAAATACGCTGTACTTTTGCCTGCGTCCCCAGAAGCACGCCCGTATCCATATCAATGTTGACGAGCTGAACAATAAAACCGGCAAGATCTTGTTGACCATCATACTCTTCGATGAGAGGCCGCAGGCGCGGCAGACTCTCCTCTGTAAAGTATTCGTCTGCATCGGTAAAGACCACCCAATCACCTGTTGCTTGATCGAGTGCAAAATTCTTTGCAGCACTGAAGTCATCCATCCACTGAAATGAATAGACCTTCGCTCCGGCCTTTGCTGCAATCGCCGCTGTCTCATCGCTTGATCCCGTATCGACGACAATCATCTCATCGGCAAACCCTTGGGCGGATTTCAGCCAACGTGGGAGATTTTCGGCCTCATTTTTTGCAATCACACAGGCAGAAATTTTCATGAAAGCACATCCCTCAGTTCCCTTGCCTTACGATGGTCAGCTGCCATCCGAAGTGCCTGCGCAAGGCTCTCCTGTGCGGCTCCCTTATTTCCCAAATAGGCATAAAAACGTCCTATCTCATACCAGTAGTCCGCATCGCATGCGTCCTCACAAAGCACGCCATAGCGTTCCCGTGCATCGAGTGCCTTTTGCCACTGTGCCGCCGCCGCACACCGGTCAGACAGCACAATCAGCTGCTTTGCGTCATAGGCACAGGCGCATTCCATCATTCGCTCCATTTGCCCCATATCTGCGTATTGTACAAAGGCATCAATGACGAGATTGTAGCCATCCATATGATCCGGCAACGAAACAATATCCGGCTCATCATAATGACGCCAAAACTCCTGCATTGCGCCCGGCAGGAGTGCGCGCAGGCGATGATAGAGCATCTGGCTCTCCGCTCTCGCATCGCGTTCCAAACGAAGCAATATCTCCGGGATCTCACGCACAAAACCTGCCAGTTCCCCAACAAGCCGCTCCCCAAATTCTGTGGGCGCAAGCGTCTTCATATCCATGTAAATGGATGGAATGGGAAGCTCCTTTCCCGTTTCACGTGCGAATGTCTTCGCTGCTTCATCCGCAAGCGCGAGCCAACCATAGCTGTCTGCAAAACGGTACAGATATTGAAGTGCCGCCGCATCGGTTCCAATGCGCTGACGCAGTGCGGAAAGCAGCACCGAAGGCGGCTCTGCCCGATGCAGCTCAACATAGACATCCAGCGCATCCTCCTGTGCACCGCCGCGCTGCAAGGCATAGAAGACTTCCTGCTCTGCCGCCGCAAAATCCCCCATTTCCATCAAGAGACGCGCACGTGCCGCAGCGACTGCACCCGCATACTGCGCAAACGAAGATGCTTCCCCACTCTCATCCTCTGGAAGTGCCTCCAGCTCTTTTGCACGCGTGAGTTCGTGCATCGCCTCCGCACGCTCTCCTCCCGCAGCACACAAAAGCCCCAACCGCCCGTGAAAGTCTGGAAGCAGCGGAAACGCCTCACATGCCCTGCGTGCAGCAGAGATTTGCTCTGCTGCTGTACACTCCTCCTGCGCCATACAGCTCAGCAAGAGATGATAGAGATGACTTTGTGCGCCTCGTGCCTGTACCTTTTCCTCCAGAGCAGCATGGGCATAAGCAAATGCCGAAGCATATTTTCCGAGGCCAAAGAATATATCCGCAAGATAGCGGGCATCTCCTGGGCGCATCCCACAGTGCGCGATCTCCTCCTGAAGAAGCGCAAGATTTCTCAAATGTTTCTCACGAATACGCCCTGATGAATAGCCCACATGCCGGATGGATAGAGCCGCCCTCTCATGATAGAGAATGGGCTCGCCATCTCTTTTTTTCAGTACCTCATGCACACGTCCCTCATAGTAAAGTCCCCGTCCCATACGCAGCAGGCGCACATGCGGTGCACGAGCGATCTCTTGCCCGCCGTCATCCTCATCCACATGCACAATGGGCAGCAGAATCGCATCCACCTGTGGGAGAATGACATCTGCCATAGCAAGGTAAGAGCGTACTTCTGCAGGGTCAAAAAAACTCTCGTCCGCATCCAGGAGAACCGCCCATGTACCCGTTGCCCTCACGAGCGTTTCATTGCGCGCCGCCGCAAAATCATCCTGCCACGGGATGTCATAGACTGTTGCGCCGGCTTCTGCCGCGAGCGCACGCGTCCCATCGGTCGATCCCGTATCGATGACGATCCGTTCATCCGCATAAACAGCCGCATTTTCGAGCCACGTTCTCATATCCTGCATATCATCGCGCACAAAAACACACGCTGATATTTTTACCTGCTGTTCCTGCGCGATGATATGCTGCCAGATCTGCCGCCGCCGTCCCAGCTGGCCTCTCATCTCATCCGTAAAAACTGTTGGTTCTGTACCACTATGATCCGGCGAGAGAGAAAGTGCAGATTCAGCCGCCTGAACGGCCTCCGGATAGCGATGCAGTGCCGCAAGCGCCTCTGCATATTCTGCATGCAGTTCGGGCAGTTCCGGAAAATCTGCAACAGCACGCTCTGCAATGGAAAGATACCGCTCCCTCAGATGCGGGCTTTTTCCATAAAGACGAAGCAGAATGCGGTAAGAACGGCTGGCGTAGATCACAGAACGCCGTCCTCCCTCAATGTCAAGCAGCGCATAGTATTCTGCCATCGCCGCATTGCCGAGATGATCATAGGTTTCTGCAAGATAGCGATAATAATATGCAGGGTTATCCGCTGTATTGAGTTCCGCTAAAAGGAGACGCAGATTCCGCTCCCCCTTCGCGTGGGTAAGCGATGAAGAGTATCCTGTATGAACGAGGGTCAGTTGTGCGGGCTCCAGCTGCTTCACATCGGTGACAGCACCATCGCCGTCACGCAGTTCCTCATGAATCCGCCCCACGTAGCGGCGCCCCTCCCGCACTTTAAAGATCCGCGGTGCAAAGGTATCAAGCAGGGTCTCGCCCGTGTCTTCATCGATGTTATGCCATGGGACAAGAATGATCTGCGTACCATCCGCATCTGCCTCACTGATCAGCGTACGCAGATGATCTGCTGTATCCTGCGAAAAATATTCATCTGTGTCGATAAAGACAATCCAGTCTCCATGAGCGAAACCCAACGCTGTATTTCGTGCGGCTGCGAAATCATCTGTCCATGCTATCGTATGGACTTCTGCACCAAGTTCTGCTGCAGCCTCTGCTGATCCGTCTGATGAGCCGGTATCTACCACGATGATTTCATCCACCTGATCGCGCAGACTATCTATTGATCGACGAAGATGCATAGCATCATCTCGCACAATATAGCAGGCAGAGATCTTTAACTCATCTTCTGCGGCAGACTCCATTGTCTGTGGTTCCATAAGATACTCCTGCTCCCTCTCTTTGCAAACCCGTTCATTCTCCGAATCCCCTAAATGTCTATAAATTTGAGACAAGCGCGCTGCGACCCGTGCCGCAACCTGTGGGCTAAAAAAAGATGCGCTCTGCTGCTCTGCCGGAGTATGTTCAAACTGCTCCAGTGCATGTAAAAGGTCTGCAATGGCCTCCTTATAACGCCCAAGCCCACATAAAACCATTCCACGCTCGGCATAAAAATCCGGCAGATCCGGATGTACGGCAAGTGCACGATCAGCAAGAGGCAGCATCTGATCCTCTGAATAGTTAAGACGCCGCATGGACTCGATCGCCTGATGATAGAGCGTACTCGTACCTGCAACGAACACAATATTCCCTTGCAGCGCTTCCAGTGAGAGTTTGAGTGCCTGCCTGTAATCCTTCAATCCAAAATAGCAATCTGCAAGATAGCCAGCGTGCCATGTGGACCATCCGCGCAGCTCTGCATCCCGGTAGAGAAGCTCCATATTCCGCTTAATCTTTTCTGCACTACGTTCGGTCAGGTAGCCCGTATGACCGCAGGCAAGCCGCTCATCCGCATAGATGAGTGTACGTTCTCCACCGTCATCACGTACGAGCTGCTCGTGAACTTTCCCCTCATAGTGCAGACCATGCCCACGCAGAATCCGTGGCGTTCTGTCATTCATCCCATCCAAAAATGATCCTGCTGTCATGAAATGATAGAGCCGCACCATAATAATGTCAAAAGATGGTGTCCCTATTACATACTCTTCAATGGCGGGACGAATCTCCATCGGGTGAAAAAAGTATTCATCAGCATCAAGAAAGATAATAATATCTCCGCTCGCCCTCTCCAGCGCATAATTCCGTGCCAGAGCAAAATCATCCTGCCAGGTAAAAGGATAGATGTCCGCATGAAAGTCGTGGGCTGCCTTCATGATCTCCATGTTCCCTGCCGTAGAGACAATGATGATCTCGTCTACGGCAGCAGCGAGACTGGACAGTGAGTGCCGGAGTTCTTCGGCCTCATCCTTTACAATATAGCAAGCAGAAATCTTCATACGGCACTTCCCTTCCTACTCAAGGATTATACGCGATTTCTCATAAAATAGCAAAGAAAAAGAACCCCCCCTAGCGGAGGAGTTCTTAATCCCGTAATAGAATCTCTGCCGAAGCAGAAGTAAATTACTGGAGGAGCGAGAGAATCGCGGAGCTGTTCTGGTTTGCCTGTGCGAGCATGGACTGCGCAGCCTGAAGCAGAACGTTGTTCTTCGTGTACTCCGTCATCTCCTTTGCCATGTCCGCATCGCGGATCGTGGACTCGGAGTTCTGGACGTTCTCTGCGGAAACCGTGAGGTTGTCGCTCGTGTAAGCGAGACGTGTCTGCACAGCACCGATCGAAGTCTGCTGCTCGAGAGCCTTCTGGAGTGCTGCCTCGATTGCATTGATCGCAGCGTTTGCACGCTCCTGCGAAACAACACTGATAACATCGCCAGACGTACCCTTCAGACCAAGGGCGAGCGAGCGCATATCGGTCATGCTGACCTTGATCGCCTGGTTTGCACGCGGACCTGTGTGGAGCGTGAGCGTGTTGTTCTCAGACTTGCTCTCTGCACGGAGGCTTTCCTTGAACGCATCGAGGAAGTTGTTCGCCGTCTTGCGGAGGTTGCCTTCCTTATCAGAAATCGCGATCGTGAACGAAGCGACCTGATACGTCGTACCAGAGCCTGCTGCACGGAGCGTCAGCGCATTCTTGTTGTCAACGGTGTAAACCGTGTTGCCGGTCTTATCAAGCGTGATCGTCGTGCCAGCGCTGTAGGTCGAAACGAAAGCTGTACCAGCAAGAGCGGAGCCGCCGTTGAACGCGCTCATCGCGAGCAGCGAAGACAGTGATTTGCTTCCAACCGTGAATGTCGTCGTGTAGGTTCTGCCCTCACGGACGTACGAAAGCGTAACGTTATCGTTCGTCTGGATGTTGAGGTTGTCACCCGAGCGAGCCTGGAGCTCTGTCAGCTTGGAGCCCCAAGTAGAGTCCGTGCTGAGCGAAGCGTTTGTCAGAGCCGTGCAGGTTGCAGTACCCTTCATGTTCTTCGAACCATCGATGAGGTACTTGCCGTTGTAGGTGATAAGCGCGTTGTCATCGATCTGATCAACGAGCTGATTGATCTCCTTCTGGATGATCGCACGATCCTCATCCGTGTTCGTGTCGTTGGCAGCGTTGATCGCTTTCTCCTTCAGGGTCTTGAGGAGCTCGACCGTGCTAGCAACCGCACCCTCAGCGGTCTTCATCATGCTGTTGCCGTTCTGCGTGTTCTGGTTGTCCTGCTCGAGCGAACGGATCTGGACGCGCATGCGCTCAGAAATCGCATAAGCCGAAGGGCCATCGCCCGCATGGTTGATCTTCATGCCCGAGGAAACCTTCTGAAGGCTCTTCGCGAGCGACGACTGATTACGATTCAGGATGTTCAGCGTGTTGATCGCCGACATGTTGTTTTTGATTACCATTGCCATAGTGTAAATTCCTCCCTGATGTGTTTCCGACTGTTTCCGGAACATTGAATTGGGTGCGGACATCCGTGCCCGCGTATAATAAGCAAGTGTCGCGTCTATCCTGAATGGCTGCTAGCTGGCCTTCCCTGGCAGCCGCGCCGCTTGCATATTACGTCTTACATATAGTATATCGTCATGAAAATGATATACTTAAGTGCTTGACTGGAAATATTTTACATTTTTTTTCTCGTTTTGTCAAGAAAAATGCTTAGGTTTATTGATTATTTTCACTGCCCTCAATACCGTCGGTTGAGATTGTTCCCGAGGGGACTCGCCTCCGACAGGTCATAGCTGTGGACGGCGGCATTCTGACGGCGGGAGCGGTTGAGCCATGCGCGTGCTTTGTACTGGATCTGCATTTCAAGGGGGCGCAGTTCATGCTCTAGCGCGTCCCAGTCTGCACTGCCGCGATATTCATCTGCCGGCAGCTCCTGGATCAAGGTGACAATGCGTTCTCGCTGATCCACAAGAGAAAGAAAGGCATCAATGTCTTCTGCATCGATGAACTTCATCAGTTCATGGGTCAGCACACGGTATTTCTCCCACAAGGTACGCGCCGCTTCATATGCATCAGCCGGCATAAACGCCGCTCCCCTCTGCGCCCTGCACTCCCTTTTCCTCGCGCGCCTTCTTCATTGCGCCCGACCATGCATCACGCAGACCAATCATAATATCATCGGCCTCCTTAATGATGGCAGGATCCCCCTTCATATTGCCCTCGACCAGACGATCGTAGGCATAGTTGTAAAGGGGAAGGAGCTGGTGCGAGATCTCATAATCCATATTGAGCGTGACGCGAAATTCGGAGATGATGTTCTGTGCTTTCTGAAAAGAAATGTTGGCGTTTTCATAATTCTTTTCATCAAGCGCCTCAAGCCCCTCTTTAATGAATTTCAGACAACCGTTGTAGAGCATGAGGGTCAGCGCCTCGGGCGTTGCCGTCATCACCTGCTGCTTCCTATAAACCTCCGCAGCATTATTTGCCATACGGGAATCCCCCTTCCTTCGCGTTATTTCGCAACGAAGAAATTATACTGCGTCGAGAGCCGCGAGATAGCGACCTCCATCGCGTCGTACTTTTTATAGAGATTCTGCTCAAAAATATCCATCATCTTCTTGAAGTCGCTCATCTGCTTCTGGTAGTTCTGGATGAGCTTGCCGAGCGTACTCATATCTCTGGGGTCATCCGAGCCGCCGCCCAGCTTCTCAAGAGTCTGGAGCCTACTGCTGAGCGAATTTGCAAGACGCGAGGCAACGCCGTTATTGCTGTAATCGTTGTCCGCATCATCATGAGAGAGCAGATTTTTCACGGCATCCGGCTCTGCCGCAATGGCTGCCTTCAATTTGGTCTCATCGAGTTTTAGATGCCCTGTCTGATTCGACGACGTAATGCCGATGGATGAAAGCGTTTTGTAATGTCCGGGCGCTGAACCCACGCGGTTGATGACTGCATCGCGCAGATCGCCGATGAGGGAGCGGACATAGCTGTCACGGAAGAGCAGTCCCGACTTTGCCTTTTCGTTCCACTTCTCGACCTTTTCTTTTGACATCCCCTCTTCCTGGGATTTTGTGAGCACACCGTAATCCTTGTACTTGTTCTCTCCATAGAGTTTCACGAGTTCATCCAGAAGGGCATTGTACTCCTCGACGAATTTTTTGACGTTGTCAACGAGTTTGTCCTGATCCTGCGTGATGTTGATCTGCGCCGGTGTGCCCCCCGTCGTCTGCTTGAACGTGTAGATGACATCGTTGACGGTCAGGTTGTTCTCCTGCAGATTGTTGTAGTTACGCCCGTCAATGGTGACATTCGCATTCGTCCCTTGAACGCTCATCGGCGTTCCGAGCACCGAGTACGTCATTGCAGGACCAACGCTGCCACCTGAGACCTGTCCAAGGCGCAGTTTGTTGATGACCCCCTCTGAGGCACTGCTCGCAGCAGGAGACAGTCCCGCTGTATCGACACTGAGCTTGATCTTATTGGTATCGCCCGTCTTGCTGTTAAAGAGGGAGAATCCATCGGATACGGAGTCATAATTCGCGCGGATATTAAGTGGTTTGCTCTGCCCGCCGTTCTGATAGCGTGCATTGTTGATGCGGGAGACAAGATCATTGAGCGTAAGGTTCTTGTTGAATACCTCATCCGCTGTAAAGGTGATGGTCTTTGTTCCGGTGCCGTCCGAGATCTTAAAGCTAAGGGCCGTATCGGTCGCAGTCATGCCGCCGGGCATCGTACCGCCCGAAAAAGCGACGTCCTTCAGTTTAATACTGTTCGGCGCTCCCGTATTGGCACGTGTAATTGCCCCCGGTGCTGTCATGAGATAGGCATTGGACGCTACGCTCGTCACCGTGACGGAATGCGGCATAACCCCAGCATTTGCAGTCGCAGTCGCTGTTACGGCCCCTGCATTCGTGCTCGTCGCATTCATCGGCTTTGTCGCACTGCTGAGACGGAAGTTCGAAACCGTGTTGTTGCGGAAGGCCTGTACTTTGTCATAGACCTTCGCATAGGCTTCTTTCTTCCATGTCGCTTCCACTTCTTTTTGATACATACGGTCGTATCGTTTTTGGCGGGACATCATCCCGACTTTGACCAGAGACTCGACATCAATGCCCGAGCCGGAGAGCCCATAAATCCCTCTTGCTGCCATATATTCTCCTCCTTAGTGTACCTTCTCTTTACGCCCTTTTATCCAGGAATGCTCCAATCCAGTTATGCATGTGAATCATATGCTTGATCACAGCTTCTGTTGGGATCTCGCGCAGAACTTCATGCGTCTTCTTGTCGAGCATGCGTACAGACATAAAGTTGACTTCTTTATGGTACTGGAACTCAAGATTGACATCAATGTGACGCATGATGTCATTGAGTTTTTCAGTGATGTAGTCCGCCTGCTCCTCATTTGCTTGAATGCTTTGCGCTTCTTCTTGTACATCCACAGGTTCTTGGTTCTGGCTTTGGACTTGGGTTTGGTTTTGGACTTGCGTGCCTGCGGCAGTTTTCTGCACCGCCTGTGCGGCATAGGCACTCCGCACAGTGCTAGCATTTGCGTATACAAATGCAGCATTTTGAACGTTTCCTACAATCATGAGATACCCCTCCATGTGTGCGGGAACGGATCCTTCCGTTCCCTATTCGTCTATTCCCTGACGATATAGTGAACAACGGCATATATGAAAGCAACGGAGAAACGGTGGGTTCTCCGAGGATTCCCTTTATCCTTTGGGAAGCGTGCTGAGATCGAGGTTCTGCGGCGGTACCGCAGCGCTCTGATTCTCCTGTTGGATCGCCTGATAGATCTCGCCGCGATAAATCTTGACACTACGCGGCGCGTCGATCGCGATGCGCACATTGTCTCCCTGGACCTCAACGATATTGATGACGATATTATCGCCGATCATGATCTGCTGTCTGGGTTTTCGCGTAAGTACGAGCATTATTTGTCCTCCGTATCTGCGGGGAACAGGCGATGCTTTGTCGTATACGGTCCCTTCTCAAGAACGACCTGTTTGGCCTGTCTCGTCTTTGCATTGATGACAACCGGTGCCATGAGATTCGCTGTAAGATCACGAATATCCTGTCCCGACAAGGTAAGGATGGCGTAGATGAGCACATCTTCCGGCGAGGTGAGTGCAAGTTCCTGCTCCACATCATCCTCAATCGTAAACTCATAGTCCGGAAAGAAAATGAGTGGAACCGTCATCAAAAAGGCGAGATCCGGTGTCTGAAGCGACTGCAAAAACATGTACGGACTTCCCTCTTCATACGGGATGATGAGAAAGTCGCGCTCCTCCTCAAACGCCGGGAGACCTGCTGCAAAATGAATGATTTTATCCTCTTCTGCTTCGATTTCGCCAAAGCGGCTGGTCATGAATTTTCTCATTAAAATCTCCTGTTACGCATAAATATCA
>ERZ773035.112-NODE-112-length-67373-cov-6.179298_pt1 | contig 67373 bp, 66 predicted proteins | sample MGYA00511487_ERZ773035 | MGnify/ENA primary metagenome ERZ773035 (study PRJEB29015, sample SAMEA2737985) | human oral metagenome | biome: human oral; feature: human-associated habitat; material: dental | place: China | collected 2024 ... | reverse complement strand
AGTGACTAATGACGAGTGACTAATGACGAGTGACTAATGACGAGTGACTAATGACAAGTGACTAATGACAAGTGACTAATGACTAATGACGAGTGATTAATGGTGTAGTGCATTGACAATTAACAATTAACAATTATTATAAGTGGATTTTTTTAGAAAACATTTTACCAATATCCTTATGGGAGGGCTTATATTGGTAGCTTTAGCCATGATACTTCCGTACTTTTTTGGCCGTGGAAGTTCAGATAGCCTTCCGCAACAAATCAATACTCCAGAGGAGATAAAACCATACGAACCTCCTTTTGAGCATGAGGGTAATCTTTCTTTCTACAAGAGTGATGGCACCCTTATCAAAACCTTTGAAATAGAGTTTGCTCGTACCGCACAGGAAACCGAATTAGGACTGATGTACCGCAAATCAATGAAGGAAAACCAAGGGATGCTCTTTGTCTTCCATGAGGAGAAACCACGTTCGTTTTGGATGCATAATACTTATATTCCTTTGGATATCATCTATTTGAATAAAGAAAAAGAAATTGTAAGTATAGCTAAGAATGCAGCTCCCCTATCAGAGACTTCACGTCCTTCAGAAGGAGATGCTATGTATGTGCTGGAGGTCAATGGAGGACTCTCCGATAAGTTAGGCCTTACAAAGGGCGATCGTATGACTTTTGAATCACTCATTGATTGATACTTATGGAAGAACAAGTTATCTTAGTCAATGAAAAAGATGAGCCTATAGGGCTTATGGGAAAAATGGAAGCGCACGAGAAGGGACTCCTGCATCGGGCGTTTTCAGTTTTTGTGTTTAACTCCAAGCAAGAGGTGCTCTTGCAACAGCGAGCAGCTTGTAAGTATCACTCTCCCAATCTTTGGACAAATACCTGTTGTAGCCACCCCAGAGCGGAAGAGACGAACCAACAAGCGGGCGAGCGACGCCTACAGGAAGAAATGGGCTTGCAAGTACCCCTTCAGGAGGTATTCTCTTTCATATACAAAGCCCCTTTTGATAATGGCCTTACTGAGCACGAATATGACCATGTGTTAATAGGCTATAGCGATGCCCAGCCTCAGATAAATCCAGAAGAAGTAGCCTCTTGGAAATGGCTTTCCTTAGAGGCTATCAAAGAGGATATTTTGCAGGCACCAGAGCGATACACGGCTTGGTTTAAGATTATTTTTGAAGAGTTTTACCACCACCTTTTAAGCAAACAATGAGACTTCCCACCCCACGTATAGAAGATGCTACGCTGAAGCGAAAATACCGCATACAAGTGATTTTTGCCTTTTTGGCTATGCTTTCTTGGTATCTTTTCCTATATAGCAACAACCTTTTGGAGTATATGGAACAAGATCTTGGAGAGAATTATCAAGAGATACTCATTATACTATTCCCTTTTTATTATATAATATTTGCTTTCTTGATATTTCTTTGGTACTTGAAAATTCCGAGGGTCATCAACTATCTTATTTTTGCCGCTTATCTGTTTGCGATACTTACCTATAATTTTTCTATCTTTACAGCCCCAGTTCTCTTTTGTGTACTCATATTTATTCTCTATGATATGCTGTTACAAAAAGAAGTGATAGAGATACTCAAGCGGTCACAGGTGGTATTCCTGCTTTTTGGGTTACTTTTCTTCTCAGCCGAAGAAATCATTTTTGGTGTGCCTTATTCTCTACAGCAAATGGAGGAGAGTTCCTTGCGCCTACAAAATTGGATTATAGGTACGGCTATTTTCACTTTACTCTTATCTGTAGTGCTTATCTTTATTCGAATAAAAAACAGTAAAAAATAGAGTGTTTACTTGAATAATTCCAAGTGAGCATCAGCAAGGCGAGGCATGGCACCATGTTGCTGACACACATAGGCTGAGACCTCTACAGCCAACTGGTGGGAGGCCACCAAGCAGCGCCCATGTAGGTGAGAGGCAATAAAGGCAGCGGTAAAGGAATCCCCAGCTCCTACCGTATCGGCAATGGTAATCTTTGGGGTGGGCAAGAAGGATTCTTCCTTGGGAGTCAAGACCCAGCTACCCTCAGTACCCTTGGTGAGAATAAGGATATCAAGGTGGTACTTTTCCAATAAATGTTTACAAACTTCCTTTTCAGGAGCATTCCAGCCAAAGAGTTGGGCTATTTTCACCACTTCTTCGTCATTAATCTTGAGAATATCAGCCTTTTCAAGAGAGTTTTCAACGATTTCCTTGGTATAATAGTTGAGTCTTAGGTTGATGTCAAATATTTTTAGGCTATCCTTGGGCATGGTATCCAAAAAGGCGTGGATGGTATTGCGAGAGACCTCATGACGCTGTGCTAAGGAACCGAAACAGACCACTTGCGTCTGCTTGGCGAGGTTTTCTATAGCAGGGGTAAAGGGGATATTGTCCCAGGCCACTCCTTCACAAATCTCATATTGAGGCACCCCCCAATTATCTAATTTTACCTTTACTTCACCTGTAGGGAAATCGGTCTGTTCTATGAGGTAGTTGAGATGTCTTTTCTCTAAACTGGCCAAGATTTCCTTGCCTAAGAGATCTTTCCCTATGGCGCTTACAGCATGGCCTTGGAATCCAAATTGGGAGATATGATAAGCAAAATTGGCAGGCGCTCCTCCCAGTACCTTTCTTTCAGGGAATACGTCCCAGAGAATTTCTCCCAGTCCTACGATGGTATTTTTCATGATAGAATCAAATTAGTGTGATTATTGTATAGAAAAAGCGGGGAAAAAAGCGTCTTTCTTCCCTGCTTGAGAACATTTAATCATGTTTAACTTTGTACAGCGTAATGTTTTCTACACTGATGGCAGTATTTCCTCTTAAATCAAATTTTAATTGGTTATAAGGCTCGGTAGGGAAGACAATATTGGTCTGTACGACCTCACCGCCGTTGATAAAGACTTCGGTGGAGGCTTTATCTACCCACATATGTATGGTATAGCTATCCTTTTTGGTCAGAGGTGCCTTGATCAGAGGTTTGGCAAAGTTGCTGCTAAAGTCAGAAAGGCCACTTTGGCTTCTATCCACGACGAAAGTCTTCTGATCGGTATTAAAGGTAAAAATGATTTTCTCTCCTTTGCTATTTTGCAGGGCAAAATCAAACGTAGAAAGGCCATTAGACTTGATGGTAAAGCTCAATACATAGCCATTGTTATAATAATCGGCTCCTATCGGGAAGGTATCTTCGGCGAGCTTGTCCATAATGATAGGAGTGCCATCCTTTTCATCACCTACTTCTTTGACAGGGAAGCTAGCCACGACCATATGCAGGCCATTATGTGCCAATCTTAGTTCTCTAGGGAGGGTCATGGCGCTACGGAAATTTTGGGTAGGCACCACATTACCATAATCCCAGTTGTTCATCCAGCCAAGGAATAGCCTACGTCCGTCACTTTCAGGAATATTGCTCCAGGTAACTCCTGCATAATTATCACGACCATAGTCTAGCCATAGTGGGTAGGGGAGCGGGTCGGGAGTGAAGGTAGTGCCATCAAAATCACCAATGAAGTATTGGGTAGCATTTCCACCATTAGGCCCACCGGGGTTGATGCTGACAAAAAGCACCCATTTGACTTTTCCATCGTAGATCAGCGGGAAGAGGTCAGGGCATTCCCAAACTCCTGTATGTGCTCCTATATTTTCTCCAAATTCGCTAAGTTTTTCCCATTGTTTGAGATTCTTGGAGGTATAGAATGTAATGGACTGGGAAGTAGCCAAGGACATAATCCATTTGTTCTGGGGTGCATACCAAAATACTTTAGGGTCACGGAAATCCTCAATGCCAGGATTCGGGATCACAGGGTTGTGGGCATACTTGGTGAAAGTGCGCCCGTTGTCCAAGCTATAAGCAATGGACTGGGTTTGTTGCTGACCTGCTGAAGTATAGAAAGCCACGATAGCCCCTTCGCCAAAGCCAGCAGTGTTATACTTATCCACCACAGCACTACCTGAGAAGATGGCTCCTAACTCATCGGGGGCAAGGGCTACAGGCAGGTGTTTCCAGTGTACCATATCCTCACTCACAGCATGTCCCCAATGCATATTGCCCCAGCGAGCACCATAAGGATTGTATTGGTAGAAGAGGTGGTACTGACCATTGTGATACACCATACCATTGGGGTCATTCATCCAGCCATAAGGAGGGGTAAAGTGGAAAACAGGGCGATAGGTTTCGTTATAGGTATAGTCAAAGGTATCGGAAGGTTTTATTTGGCTGATACCTATATCCTTTTTGGTAGCCTGTCCGAAGACAAGGTCTATTTTTTTACCTTTGTAAGCCTCTACGGATAGGGGAAGCCAATACTGAATGTGTGTTCTAGCTAGGCGAATGTTCTGAGGAATCCCTACATTTTCTCCATTTACAACGAGTTGTACGGAGGTTTCGGGAGCGCTGTCCTCAATAGGAAGTAGTAGATATTTCTTAGAAATATCATAGGTAAGGGTGTAGTTTTCCATGATATTACTTTTGTACTGATTACTCTGTTCGATCGCATCAATAAGGATGTGTCCCCAGCTGCCGCGCTGGTTATCCACGATGCGTAGGGTGGCTTCTTGTCCTTTGTAAGCCTTTACATCCCAGCTCATTAGCTGTAAGGTCTCACTCTCCACAGTGCTGTGGGTCTTATGAACACTTTGGCCGTTTACAAGCAGTTCTATATAGGTGTCTTGGGACATACCCCCTCCTATGAGGAAGTTGATATAGTCTCGTTCTATGCGAAAAGGCTTGCTGGTGAGCACCCCACGAGAGTCGTCCCCATTGTGGAAACTGTTGGCTAAGAATTTCCCTTCGAAGCCCACTACGGGTTGTTGTCCAGGAAGCGCCTCTCTTTCAGGGGTTTCTCCAAAGGCATCACCTTCAATCGTCCAATTTTCAAGAGAGCCAGATTCGAAATTCTCTATCATGAGACTATCCTTATTGTTACAAGCCGTCAGGGCTAATAAGGAAAGCGCAGGGTATATAAACTTTTTTCTCATAAATATTATTGTAATTAAGAAGAATGTTTGCTTTTGAATGGGTTTTATTCCGTGTCAAAGATAATTAAATTTTTTTAAAAAACGAACTTTTTCTATATTTTTTCTTTAAACAGGAGGTTTTTTTTGTAAATAGCTGAAAACCAAATATAATTTTAGAGTTTTGAATTTTGAGTTTTTCACTCAAACTAAAAACTAAAAACTGACAACATTTTGATTTTAATTTTGTATCTTTGCCAACTGAAACAAATGAAAAATAACTTAGATATGAACGAAGAAATAGATCTCATTTTAGAGACCACCAAAGAGGCTATGCAAGATTCTGTAGCACACTTAGAAAAATCATTGCTCAATATCCGTGCAGGTAAGGCATCTCCCCAGATGCTTGGCAGCGTATTTGTGGATTATTATGGCTCACAGACCCCTTTGGCGCAAGTGGCCAATGTAAATACTCCTGATTCACGTACAATCAGCATACAGCCATGGGAGAAGAATATGCTCTCGGTCATAGAAAAAGCTATTATGGTGGCCAATTTGGGTTTTAATCCTATGAACAATGGAGAAGTGATTATCATCAGTGTACCGCCATTGACAGAGGAACGTCGTAAAGAGTTGGTCAAACAAGCCAAAGGCGAAAGTGAAGAAGCTAAAATAGGGGTACGTAATGCCCGCCAAGAGGCCAATAAGGAAATCAAAAAAACAGAATCATCTGATGATATAAAGAAAGATGCAGAGGAGCGTGTGCAGAGACTTACCGACAAGTATATCAAGCAAATAGATGAGGTACTCGCTAAGAAAGAAGCGGAAATCCTCAAGGTATGATCGGGGTTTAAAGCAGCTTACTGAACATTTTGACTTTCAAAAGAAAACTAATTTTTTATGGATACAACGACCTCTTTTTTACAAAGTATGCCCTCTGAGGATTTAAGACGACAAGTCTTGGAGGATTATATGATAGCCGTTCTCAGCCGCGAGTGTAGTCTTGCAGGACGAAGAGAAGTTCTTACGGGAAAGGCTAAATTTGGTATCTTTGGAGATGGAAAGGAATTGCCACAGATAGCTATGGCACATGCTTTCCGAAAAGGAGATTTCCGTAGTGGTTATTACCGAGACCAGACATTCATGATGGCTATAGGCGAATATACACCTAAGCAGTTTTTTGCAGGCATCTATGCAGATAATGATATAACCCACGAACCCCATAGCGGAGGTAGACAAATGGGTGGGCACTTTGCTACCCATAGCCTTGATGAAAAAGGAAACTGGAAGCGATTGGTAGATCAGTATAATACCGCCAGCGATGTATCCTGTACCGCAGGGCAGATCCCACGCCTTGTGGGACTTGCTCAAGCCTCTAAAATATATCGCAATCTTGCCCTTCCCAACAGTGAAGCTTTCTCTAACAATGGGAATGAGGTAGCCTGGGGTACTATAGGAAATGCCAGTACTAGCGAAGGCCTTTTCTTTGAAGCCTTCAATGCGATAGGTGTGATGCAAGTGCCTGTGGTAATGAGTGTGTGGGACGATAACTATGGTATTTCGGTACCTGCCTCTTACCATACCGTTAAGGAAAGTATCTCCGAGGCACTCAAGGGATTCCAGCGTGATGCCAATCATAAGGGCTTTGAGATCTGTACGGTGAAAGGTTGGGATTATCCTACACTTGTGGAGACTTACGCTAGGGCAGGACACCTTGCTCGTACCGAGCATGTCCCCTCTCTTATCCATGTAACTGAACTCACCCAGCCCCAAGGGCACTCCACTTCAGGCTCTCATGAACGCTATAAGTCTCAGCAGCGCTTGGAATGGGAAAAGGAATATGATTGTAATGTACAATTCCGCAAGTGGATTATAGAGTCAGGATTGGCCAGTGAAACTGAATTGCAGGCCATAGAAGCGGAGGCTAAAAGAGAGGTGAAAGAAGCCAGAGAAAAGGCATGGAATGAGTATCAAACCCCTATTAAGGCACTTAGACAAGAGCTTTCAGATCAGATTCAAGAGCTGGAAAGACATTGTTTCAATAGTCTTGAGATCTTTGAACTCAGAGAAGCTCTTGACCAAATAGAAGTACCCTTATACCGAGATATAATTAGTACTGCCCGAAAGGTCTTGCGCTATACCGCAGGCGAGGAGAACCAAGCTACAGAAAATCTTAAAAAATGGCTTAGAGAGACGCTCGAAAAGCTACAAGAGCGCTATAGCTCACATCTGTATAGTGAGGACGAAAAGAATCCACTTTTTGTTCCCCAAGTAGCCCCCCAATATGCCCCTGATGCTCCAGAGGTAGATGGGCGTATTGTGCTTAGAGATAATTTTGATGCCCTTTTTGCCAAATATCCTAACCTACTTACCTTTGGGGAAGATACAGGAAAAATAGGCGATGTGAATCAAGGTTTGGAAGGCCTACAAGAGAAATATGGAGTAATCCGTATAGATGACACCAGCATTCGCGAATCCTCTATCATAGGGCAAGGCGTAGGTATGGCCATGCGAGGGCTAAGACCTATTGCGGAGATCCAGTATCTGGACTATACCCCTTATGCCTTGCAAACCCTTACGGATGATTTGGCTACGCTAAGCTACCGCACTTGTGGCTACCAGAAAGCACCACTAATTGTACGTACACGCGGCCATCGCTTGGAAGGTATCTGGCACTCAGGTTCGCCTATGGCAGGATTGCTCAACTTCCTTCGTGGGGTGTACTTCTTAGTACCACGCAATATGACTAAGGCCGCTGGCTTCTATAATACCTTGCTACAGGGCAACCAACCAGCTTTTGTAGTGGAATGTCTCAATGGTTATCGTACCAAAGAGCTTCTGCCAAGCAACTTAGGGGAATTTACGACTCCTATAGGAGTGGTGGAAAAAATCCGTGAAGGGCGCGATATAACTGTGGTTTCCTATGGCTCTACCCTACGTATTGTAGAGCAAGCAGCCAAAGAGCTAGACAAAGTGGATATTAGTATAGAGATTATAGATGCGCAATCACTAATTCCTTTCGACATAAATCATGATACGGTCAAGAGTATTCAGAAAACCAACAACCTACTCATCGTAGATGAAGATGTAGAGGGAGGAGCATCGGCTTATCTGATGCAGGAGATAGTGGAAAAACAAAATGCTTACCGCTATTTGGACAGCAAACCACAGACTCTTACCGCCAAATCGCACCGACCTGCTTATGCCTCCGATGGAGATTACTTCTCTAAACCCAATGTAGAGGACGTATTTGAGAAGGTATATGCGATTATGAATGAGATTAATCCTATTAAATATCCTGAATTTAGATAATTATCAATTGTTAATTGTCAATTGTTAATGACTCACTGTTGTAAAAGGAGCATTGACAATTGACAATTAATAATTAACAATTGACCATTATGAAGTGTGCTATTATAACAGGAGGTTCCAGAGGGATAGGGCGTGCTATTTGTGAGCAATTAGCCCAAGATAGTCCCTACCATATACTGATTAACTATCAGAACAACGAACAAGCTGCCCAGCAGACACTAGAGCGGGTGCAACAGTTGGGAGGTACAGGAGAGTTGCTTTGTTTTGATGTAACGGATAAAGCGCAAACCGAGCAGGTGCTTTCTCAGTGGCAAGAAGCCCATAAGGAGGCACAGGTAGAGGTGATTGTCAATAATGCGGGCATCACTCGCGATGGACTGTTCATGTGGATGCCCTATGAGGATTGGGATAAGGTGCTAAAGACTACCTTAGATGGCTTCTATCATGTAACCCATTTCTTTTTGCAAAAAATGCTACGCCAGCGCTCAGGGCGTATTATCAATGTGGCTTCCGTATCGGGGGTGAAAGGTACCGCAGGGCAGGTGAATTATTCCGCTGCTAAGGGAGCTTTAGTGGCTGCTACCAAAGCCTTGGCACAGGAAGTGGCCAAACGTAATATCACGGTCAATGCCGTAGCTCCTGGTTTTATACAGACGGATATGACGGCTGCACTGGACGAGAAAGAACTAAGCAAACTCATTCCTATGGGACGCTTTGGCAAGGCGCAGGAAGTGGCTGATTTGGTAAGTTTCTTAGCCTCAGAAAAAGCGAGTTATATCACAGGAGAGGTCATACACATCAATGGAGGTATCTATTCCTAAGAATTCGGTGCGCTCAGCCACTGAGTGAGGGTGATAAATTCAGATACGGAGAGCATCTCAGGGCGCTTGTCAAAGAGGGGTTCAGCCTTGAGAGTATCACGCTCTAGGAGAAAGGACTTAAGGCTGTTACGTAAGGTCTTGCGGCGTTGGCCAAAGGCTGTCTTAACTACTGAGAAAAACATCTTTTCATCGCAGGCAAGCGTATAATCCTCCTTACGCTTGAGACGAATGACACCGCTTTTTACCTTTGGAGGGGGATTAAATACATGTTCTGGTACTGTGAAGAGGTATTCTGTTTCATAAAAAGCCTGTGTAAGCACCGAGAGAATACCGTAAGACTTGCTACCAGGCCCCTCACAGATACGCTCGGCCACTTCTTTTTGGAACATACCCGCAAACTCAGGCACAAAAAAGCGAATCTCCAAGAGCTTAAATACAATCTGAGAAGAGATATTGTAAGGGAAATTACCTATAATAGCAAAGGGTGTCTTGTTAAAATAACTGACAATGTCAAACTTTAGAAAGTCTTCGCAGAGGATATGTCCTTTTAGTTTCGGAAAGTAGGCCTGAAGGTAAGCGACCGATTCTTTATCTATCTCAATAACAAATACTTCTGCATCTTTCTCTAAAAGGAATTGGGTAAGTACGCCCGTGCCAGGGCCGATCTCCAATACCTGCTTGTAGCCACAGAGAGAGAGGGTTTGGGCTATTTGTTGGGCAATATTCAGGTCAGTGAGGAAGTGTTGTCCTAAGTGTTTTTTGGGCTGTACGGGGGATTTATGGGGCATATATTATTTTCTACTTTAAATTTTGACAATGGTAATCCCTTTGTCTATACTATCAAAATCATTATCTGAAGTTACTAAAATCCAATTATTTCTGGCGCAAAGTTCAAGGTAATAAGCATCATTGAAATCAATATGAAAATTCTCTATAATAGGCTCAAGGGCTATTGCATTGAAACTATCGGGGTATCTTTCTGTACAATCCAACTGGTACATAGTTCTTACCAATGATTTTACCTCTGTAAGATGTCTTTGGAATTCAGTGCTTTGCTTATAATCTCGCTTATAATCAGCCATATAGTTCTGAGTACGCTCTTTCCATAAATTATAGCGAAGGCGTATCACAGTATTGGTAAGTTCATTGACAATGAGACTGACTAGAGCTATCTGTGAATTATGGTGTTGTGCTTTTTGTAAAAAGGATAAAGATTTTCTGTGTTTATCTTCATTGCTATTGATAGAAGGAACATATATAGCAATCCAAATATTATTATCAAAGAAATAAGTTCTATTGCTTTTGAACTCGTATTGAGAGTAAGGGATAATAGTATTTGGCATTGTTATAACGTATTTTTGACAGCTCGTTCAAAAGCCTCAGGATTAGAGAAATATTCTTGAGCAAGTTCCATTGTCATATCAAGAAGCGCTTTATTAGTCTCTTCTATATTTATAAATGTTAGATGATTGTTTAGAAAATCACTGTCAAAATCCTTGTAAAGCTCACCAATAGATGCGTGCAGGAAAGCGGGAATCACTATAGTGATGCCTTGGAAGTCTAAAATAACTTTCTTTTCCTTAGTAAGGGCTTGGCTGATAAGTGCATATACTTTCTCTCCATCTTCGTAAGTGATGGCCTTGTCATGCTGCAGGATATCCTTTAGGAGCAAATGTATTTCATTTGTCGTTTCAGACATGTAGTCATATACTTCACGCTTTCTTATGGGAGTAGCTAAAGTTTCCATGCGAATAAAAATTGAGGGTTAATACGCTATTAGTAGGCAAAGATAGTAAATATTTGTCATTAATCATTCATCATTGGTCATTAATTTTCGTATATCTTCTATGAGCATATTGATTCCTTCTTGGGTCATGCCATCGTAGAAGAAAATAGGTTTGCCATTTTCTTTTCGGCAGACGATATTTCCTTTGGTATCTACTAAGGCAAAAAGGCCAGAATGTTCAAAATTTTCGGGGGTATTGCCTGCTTTGGCGTAGATGTTGAATCCTTCATTGGCAGTACGATAGATATCCTCTTCTTTTCCTGTAAGCAGGTGCCAATGTGGAGAACGAACGCCTTTCTCTTGGGCATAGGCCTGTAATACTTCGGGGGTATCAGTTTCTGGGTCTATGGAGAAAGAAGCGATACCGATAGAGTTGTCTGGGAAGGCATTCTGCACGGCTACCATGTGAGTAGTCATCACAGGACAGATAGTGGGGCAGGAGGTAAAGAAGAAGTCCGCTACCCATATTTTTCCCTTAAAATCACGATCACAAAAAGGTTGGTTATGCTGGTCTGTAAAGCAAAAAGAGGGGGCTTTTCCTACGACAAATAGTCCATGTGCCTCTGGCTTTCTCAAAGCGTGAATTCCCCATGCACTACCTGCCAAAAGAGCTATAGTAAGACAGATGTATAAAGCAGTAGTTATCTTTTTTCCCATGACTTAAAAAATCAAAAGCGAATAGTGAAAGGCAAGTCCTTCACTATTCACTTATCTGATGAAATTATTACTTAGTTTAGCTTAAATACGATAGGATAAGAGAAGATTACCGCAACGGGTCTTTCACGTTGTTTTCCAGGGATAAGTCTTGGGAGCTTCTCAATCACACGTCGGGCTTCTTTCTCTAAGATTTTATCTTTACCTTGGGTATTGATTACCTCTACATTTCCGTCCTTTTTGATACGGAACTGTACCACAACACGTCCTTGAGAGCCCATTTGCATAGCCGCATCAGGATACACAAGGGTTTTACTTACAAAAGCATCTAGGGTCTTTTTGAAGCATCTTTCTTGTTCTTCCTTAGGTACGTTCTTACATTCCTCGAACATAGGTTTTTGCTCAATGGCGAAGAACTGTACATCGTCCTGAATATCGTCATCGCCTGTACCTGTACCTCCAGGCACTCCTGTGGTACTGATCTTAGGAGGAGCAGCGACAGCCTCGTCCTTTTTAATTTCGTTGGACTGGAATTCAGTTTTCACATCCTCTTTGTCATCTACTTGCTTGATGACATCGGGTGGGATTTCCACTTTTTCAGGTTCGGCAGGTGGTGCGGGAGGAGGCGTATTCTCTTCCATAACCACATCTTGCACATCTTCGGAAAGGTCTACCAGCTTGTCAAATTCTATTTTCTTTTTGCCTTCTTCTACAGATTTGTAGTTAATCGCATAGAGGCTAGCGAAAGTAGCCACAGCAAGCCCGATAGAGAAAAATAAACCTACGCGTTTCTTTAGGTCAACATTAGGGTTTTTTTTGGGTTTCATAGGTGGTTTTTTTTAGGAGTTTCGTGTACTAAGTAATAATCAATAACCGTGCCAATTTTCTTTTTTTGCGAAAATTTATTTGTATTGGTTATATAGCTCGCTTACTTTATCCCAATTGATGATATTGAAGAAAGCCTCAATATAGTCGGCACGTCGGTTTTGGTAGTTTAGGTAATAGGCATGTTCCCATACGTCCAATCCTAAGATAGGAGTACCGCACTTGATGTGGGACATAAGAGGATTGTCTTGGTTAGCAGTAGCACAAACGCCTACCTTACCTCCTTTTTCTACCGCAAGCCAAGCCCAGCCAGAGCCAAATTGGGTAGCAGCAGCCTTGGAGAAAGCCTCCTTGAAAGCCTCAAAAGAGCCAAAAGCAGCCTCTATGGCTTTGGAAAGCTCAGCAGAGGGGGTAGTTTTCTTAGCAGAGAGGATTTCCCAGAACAGGTTGTGGTTGTAGTACCCCCCGCCATTATTACGAACGGCCTTGTTCTCAGGGTCTAAGGTTTGCAAAATCTCCTGAATTGTTTTTCCTTCAAGGGGGGTGCCCTTGATAGCATTATTTAGATTATCAGTATAGGCTTTGTGGTGTTTGGTGTAATGAATTTCCATAGTACGCGCATCTATATAAGGCTCTAAGGCATCATAGGCGTAAGGAAGTTGAGGTAATTGAAACATAAAATTTATTTTTTAGTAATAAAGCACAAAAGTATAAAAAAAATCAATACAAGAGGTTAGTGAGACCTGTTATTTTTTTCTTAATAATACCAAACTGTGTTCCTTTCCTAAGTATTGGTTATACAGCAATACATATCGGATCAGGTGTTGTGGACGTCTTTCGGGATAAGCCTGTAGGATGGCAGGTAATTCGCTGGAATTGCAAGCACTACAAGCGACATACACCCCTGAGGCAGAGGCAGTAAAGAACTCCCCCATTAAGTGCTTGTAAATGAGTATAGGTGTGGAAGGGAAAAGGTTGTCAAAGGCGTCAAAATACAGTTTGTCCTCTTGGTTTTCACCTCGTCCAGAGACCACTAAGTCAATATCCGCTAAGGAAAGTCCATTTGGGGAGAGGAAATCGCTGACGAAGACCTCTACTTCGTTGGGAGTCAAGTGGTAACGTATCTCCACATTGAGCAGTTCTGCAACAGTCTGCTCCGAGTAAGTATCCGAGAGGGCAAAGAAGGTAGCCCCTTCCCCTAAGCGAATCCCGTTGGAGTTGGGTTGCATGATAGGGCAGGGGAGCATTGCCTTGTCCTTGATTATCCCAGCTAATTCGTATAAGTAGGTGGTATGTGGGCTATGCTCATCAATGCCTCCGACCAAGATATGCTGAAGTTGGCCTTGCTCCATGTGCATCTTGGCTTCCAGTAGGGCGCTCTCAAAGGAGCAAGCTCCATTGACATACGTCAGGTTCATACCCTTGCACTGCAAGTTGATTGCGATTTGTCCTGCTACTGTGTTGTGAGTGGATTGGATAAAGGCTGTAGGGGTGAGGTGTTGTTCCTGATTGTCTAAGAGTGTTTTTAGGAATTTCTCAGAGTCCTGTAGGCAGCCCATGCCTGTGCCTACAAAAATGGCCTGAGGGGTGAGGTGTGCTTGCTCTAAGGCTACAGAGGCAGCAACCATGCCCATTTTTACACTTTTGGACATACGCCTAATGGCAGCGGGGGGAATATAGTCCTTATATGGAGGTTCCATAGCAAAGAGGACAGCCTCCTTGCTGTTTTCGCAGAATTGCATAGGGAAATCCCCTGAAAAAGAAGGCTGGGCGGAGATACACGAGAGGCCATTGATAAAAGTGCTACTCATAGATAAGGTGTTTTTGGGGAGAGGTTTTATAAAAAAAGGCTGTCCAAAGACAACCTTTCTTCATACTTTGTGTAAGCTAAAAAATTATTTTCGTATTTCTTTGATACGAGCTTTCTTACCACGCAATTCACGGTAGTAGTAGATACGTGCACGGCGCACTTTACCGTATTTGTTCACTTCAATCTTTTGGATAGCAGGCATATTGATAGGGAAGATACGCTCTACACCTACCTCACCGGACATTTTACGGATGGTAAAAGTCTCAGTAGCTCCTGTACCGCGGCGTTGGATTACCACACCTCTGAAGAACTGAACACGGGATTTTTCTCCTTCCTTGATTTCGTAATACACTGTAATAGTGTCCCCTGTGGAGAATTCAGGGAAATCTTTCTTAGCGATGAAATTGTCTTGTACGTACTTTAATAAAGACTCCATAAAAGTATAAAAATTAAGTATTACCTAAGCAACATACACGTCCCTCGCCAGAGGTTACTTAGCGGGCGCAAAAATACTTATTTATTTTGTATTAGGCAAGTCTTTCTCGTAAAATTTTTTATAGTTCTTTTCGGCAGCGGCCATCCACTTATCCCATAAGAGTAATTTGACCACGCACCACCAGAGTAGTACGATTCCAAAAGTGAATAGCTTGAGCTCAAGCGCACCTTCCTTGTCCCAAAGGCCTAAGAAAGTAACGAATAAAAGTGGGATAGCAACCCAATCCAAAAGAAATAGAAGGGGTTTCTGCTTTATGCGTTTCCTAAAAGCATAAAGAGAGACGGGGATTATTTGAAAGAGTGTCAAAAAATCGGCCGTTTCTGTAGGTTTTGTTGAGGTTTCCATAATGATAATAGATTTAGTTATTTTAGAAAAGTCTTCCTTGTTTTTTTTGGGGGGGATGGAATATAAAATCTTATTTCTGTGCAAAGTTAAGAGATAATTTTTAGCAAGCAAAGAAAATTAACCTTTAGTAGTCTGTATATTTTCTGAATTATTATTTCTTTGATTGAAAAAAAATGAGTATTTTTGTGGCTTAAAACCAATTATCGAAAATGAAATACAGAATACTCCTTGCTTCCCTCTTATCCTTACCTATGTGGGGGCAACAAAAACTATGGTCATTGGCTGACTGTATCAACTATGCTGTAAACAACAATATAACCGTTAAGAAGACGCAACTGGGTCAGCAGACGGCTGCTATCAACTTAGATCAGGCCAAGAGTAATCGCTTGCCTGCCGTTAGCGGAAATATCTCGGCCAATGCCAATCATGGTTCGGTGATTAACCAGATTACCAACAATAGGGTGAACCAGACGACCATCACCAATAGTATGGGCGTGAGTGCCTCTATGCCACTCTATGAAGGGAATAAACTCAATTTGCAAATAGAGCGTGCTACCCTTGCTCTGGAACAGAACGACCTCTATGTAAAAGAGGCGCAGAATAACATCACCCTGAGTGTGTTGGAGGCTTACCTGCAAGCGCTTTACCAATATGAGAATATCGCAGTAGCCAAGAATACAGCCCTCTCCTCAGAGGAACAACTCGCTCAAGCACAACAGAAATATGAGAATGGTGCTATAGCGAAGATAGACCTCATAGAGATAGAGACCCAGCATGCTAACAATGAGTATAATGTGGTGTTGGCTAAGAACCAATACGAAAACCAAGTGCTAACCCTCAAGCAACTCTTGGAGCTTCCCCCTGGCACGGAATTTGGTATTGAGATTATCCAAAAGGAGGACGTTAGCGCCCCTATAGCTAATAAGGAAGAGGTGTATAGACAGGCCTTGGAGCAGCTGCCAACGACTAAGATATACGAAAAGCAAAAAGAGTTGGCTCAGAAGGATATCCAAATTGCTAAGTCAGGCTTTCTACCATCACTCTCCCTTAGTGGAGGTATCAATACAGGGTATTCGGATAGGGATACCGAGAAATATATGACACAGCTGAAGAATAACTTTGGGCAGACCATAGGACTCTCGCTCAATATTCCTATCTTCTCTCGTTATCAAAACAAGAACAATGTAGCCTTGGCGCGACTCTCTGAATCCCAAGCGGATCTTGACCGTAAGCAGGCCGAGAAGGATCTCTATACCAAGATAGAGACCGCTTGGCACAACGCCACCACACGTCAGGCGCAAGAAGTAGCCTCTAAGAAAGCACGTGATAATGCTAAGTTGGCCTACGAGTTGGCTGAGAAAAAACATGAGTTTGGCAACCTGACCAATACCGAACTCTTAGTTAGTAGAAACACCTATCTCAATGCTGAACAGACCTATTTGCAGAACAAATATATGGTATTGCTCTACCAACAATTGTTGAATTTCTATCAAGGAAAAGAGATAACGATTAATGACTAGCGACCAATGACCAATTACTAATGACAAGTGACAAGTAAGGGCGAATGGCAATTCGCCCTTAGTGATAAAACTCTCTTTGAAAAGGATCACATACTTGTTTGCAAGTGTTCAGCGACATTGGCTTGTGCCTATTATAGAAAACATTAAAATCCATATTATCATAGAAAAATAAAAGAATGAAGAAAATATTAAGAATAACTATATTTGCCTTATTGCTTGCGGGAGTAGGTTATGGGGGGTATCATTTTTTCTTTAAGGAGAAACCAGCGATTATTGTCCTGCAAAAAGAAAAAGTAGAAAAAGGTGATGTAACCACAGAGGTAACCGCCACAGGGAGCGTACAACCTGTAGATGAGATAGAAGTGGGTACACAGGTATCGGGCTTGGTTAGTAAGATATATGTGGATTACAATTCCCAAGTGAAAAAGGGAGAGCTTATCGCCGAATTAGACAAAACCAATCTGCAAGAGAATGTCATCAACGCTCAGGCTAATTATAATGCAGCACTAAACGAGGTTTCCTATTATCAACAAAACTATGATAGGAAGAAAAAAATGTATGACAATCAGATCATTAGCAAGGCGGATTACGAACAGGCTTATTACCAGCTACATAACGCCAAGGCAGCAGTAACTCAGCGCCTGACGATGCTCAATCAGGCAAAGACCAATCTGGGCTATGCCAATATATATGCACCTATTGATGGAGTAATCCTCAGCAAGGAAGTAGAAGTAGGGCAAACAGTGGCCGCTTCCATCAGTGCACCGACCCTATTTAAGATTGCCAAGGATATAAAGAAAATGCAAGTAGAGGCCAATGTAGATGAGGCGGATATAGGACAAGTGAAAGTAGGTCAGCGAGTTACCTTTACCGTAGATGCGTACCCGTTGGAAGAGTTCCAAGGGGAGGTCTCCCAAGTAAGGCTTTCGCCTACCACCACTTCCAATGTGGTTACCTATACCGTAATTATAGATGCACAGAATCCTGAGGAGAAGCTAAAACCAGGTCTTACCGCTACTATTGTCATCTATACCAATGAGCTCAAGGGGGTTACCATAGTTAATAACAAGGCAATTAATTTCTCTCCAGACCTTACCCTCTTGGCCGAATACTATGCACAGAAGGGAATCAATGCTTCTATGCCACAGGTGGAGCGTAGCAAGGGAAAGAACAAACATGTATGGGTGGAAAATACCGACGGTAGTCTCTCACAAAAGGCTATTGTGATAGGCAGCAATGATGGTATCCATGTAGAGGTAGTTAGTGGCCTTGCCCAGAGGGAAGAGGTGATAACTTCGCTCAATAGTTTCAATCCTTCGGCTAAGACAGCAGGCGATAATCAGAGTGGTGGTAGCCCTTTTATGCCTAAGCCACCTCATAGAAGACAGAACTCTAAAGCAAAATAGGGGAATCATGGCAAAGACAATCATTGAGATAAATGACCTAAGAAGGGAGTTTAAGATGGGAGGGGAGATCCTACAGGTACTCAAAGGGATTCACTTGAATATCTATGAGGGAGAGTTTGTTACCATCATGGGGCCAAGTGGTTCGGGTAAGTCTACCTTGCTCAACATATTGGGCTGCTTGGACAGACCTACTTCGGGGGATTATATATTGGACGGTATCTCGGTCAAGAATATGTCCAAGAACGAGTTGGCCAATGTCCGTAATACCAAGATAGGCTTTATCTTTCAGGCCTATAACCTTTTGGCGCGTACGTCGGCTATAGAGAATGTAGAGCTACCACTGATGTATAACCCTAAGATTTCAGCCAAAGAACGCCGTGAGCGTGCCATAGAAGCTCTCAAAAGGGTAGGGCTGGAATCGCGCCTGCACCATATGCCCAGTGAACTCTCAGGAGGGCAACAGCAGCGTGTGGCCATAGCACGTTCGCTAGTGAATGACCCTGTGATCCTCTTGGCCGATGAGGCTACGGGAAACCTTGATACTCGCACCTCCTACGAAGTCATGGAACTTTTCCAAGAGCTTAATGACAAGGGCAGCACCATAGGCTTTGTTACCCATGAGGACGACATTGCCCGCTTTAGTAAGCGCACCGTGGTGCTCAAAGACGGCAATATCATCAAAGACCACCTTATAGAAGATAGGTTCGATGCGAAAGAAGAACTGAGGAAAATAAAATCAGGGTTTAGTGATCAGTAGTTAGTGGTCAGTTTTTAGTTTGTAACTTATTAGAAAAAAGCTGTTTGAGGATAAAACCTCAAGCAGCTTTTTGTTATTCAGGTCATACGAATTCATACACTTTAAGGGCTGGAAAGTATCTAATTTAGCCCTGTAAAATAAAGCACTATGTAGCCTATGGGAAAGGGAACGCATACCAACTCATATCATTTTTGCAACAAAAACGTTCTACATTTGCAGTAGATAATCAAACATAATTGCCTATGGGAAAGGAAAGAAAATAACCGAGAATTAAGCAGCTATATATGGCTCATCAAATTTATCATTGATAACCTCTAAATTATTTAGATTATGAAAAAAGAGAAAAATCCTAAACGTGTAACAAAAATATTTATTAATCTTATTAAACTATCAACAACCATGAAAACAATTTTAAAAACAGCCTTAGTGGTGATGATGGCAATTCTCATAGGATGCCAAAAAATAGAGCAAGACAATACGGATAAAGGCCGTACAGAACAACAAGACTCTAAGGACACTAACAACGGTAATAAGGCCGATAAAAATGATAAAGGCAATAAGCCAGATGACCAACAGAGAGTTAAGCCAAACCCTACTCCCTCTTTTGCGACAGGGTGGGTGCCGGTTAAGAAAAACAGCAAATATGCAGGTAATGTACCTATCAGGTTTGATAGAGCGCAAGAGACTAAAATGCGTTTAGAAGGGTTTCCTTATGATACAAAAGAAATGTTGTATTATACGCAATTACAACAAGGTAGTTGCACTTCTTTTGCGGTTTCAATAGCTATTAGCTATCAAGCCAACTTCATGCGACGCCATCTGTCATTTAAAGATGAGAGCTTCTTCCTTTCTCCCTCTTATTTGTATAATGTCCTTAAAGGAATTGGGCCGTGTGAAACAGCAGGAAGCTCTATAGAAGCTTCTTTACAACGAATTTGTGATAAGGGTATTCCTAGAGAGCTTGAGTTTCGTTATGACGCATCGACTTGTAGTGCTATCCCAGACTCCAAAATAGACGAACTGGCTGCTTATACTCGCATAAAATCGTTTGACCCTGTTCAGTTAAGCTTTGATAGCTTTACAGGTGCTCTATCGCAAGGGTATCCGATTATTATAGGAGCCTACTTAAATCAAAAGTTTTTTGATCTTTATAGAGAAGGGGGAGACTATATTTATAGAAAGGAAGATTATGAAGAAGGAGGTGAGATAGTCGGCTCACATGCGATGACAGTAATCGGATTTGATCAAGAAGAAGGCACGATCACACTTATCAACTCGTGGGGGTCAGGAATTGGTTGGAAAAAGACTGGCTATGTAAAGGTTCACAAATCACTTATAGGCAGTATGATTGCCGCCGCATACTATGTTGATAATAAAAATTTATATGACTATAAGCCCTATGATGATGCCCCCAATCCTCCTGATCCAGCACCTAACGAGATACGTATAGCTACCAATACATCTCACATGATTTTTACTTCTGATAACGGGGAAGTTCAAAAGCAAAGACTAACGATCACCAATAATGGAAGCAGTGTAGTTAATATATCCCCTTATCTCGAAGGGGGAGATAAAGACTATTTCCGATTGGAAAGAAACACAGATATAGTAATATATCCTAACAGTTATGCAACACTAGAGGTAATATATTCTCCTAATAATAAAAAGGGAATTCATACAGCTATACTGGCATTGATCTTTTCCGATCGTGCGCAACGGGTAGTTCTTTCAGGCACAACGAAAGATAAAGACGAAGATCGTAAACGAGAGGATGAACGCAGGAGGGAAGAGGAGACTCGTAGGCGAGAGGATGAACGCAGAAGGGAAGAGGAAACTCGTGCTACATATACTATAAAAGAGGTGCCTGCTGCTCAAGACGCTACCATAGAATGCCCTGCTCAAGGCCTACCAACGACTTACTCAGGGAAAAGAAAGATAGCATTACGGGATCTGAGGGTCACAGAGGTAGGCGGTAACTTACGAGTAACAGGCCGTCTTGTGAAAGAAGATACAGAGCGCTTTACCCAGCGTGGGGAAGTATACATCAAGTATGGTGAGTTCTGTCAGAATAATAAAGAGATAATTGGTTTTTATTATTCGGGCGATAGTTTCGTCGATTTAGATTTCTATGTCTCAAAAGCAGAAATAAACAATAAAATATATATACTTACTAAATCTACTGAAAATAAAAACAATCGCTTCTTCACAAATATTATTATAGAATTAGTACGCCGCTAATGATTAAAAGAGGGGGCTGTCCGAAAAGTCCAAAACACTGCTTTTTGAATTGTAAATAATACTCAATTTAAATTTTATTTCATTGATAATCAGTTGTTTTTTGGGGGGTATTGCTGTAGGAGCAAAGTCGCGTAAGCGAGTATGTGAGGCAATTCGCTCTCTAAAGACAAGGCCTTTCGGACACCCTCTCTTTAAAGAACACAGAAAAAAGACTAATAACAAGTGATAAAAGGAGTAAGTGCTGGTGCTTACTCCTTTTATTTAAAATGGTTAAAAAAATATTTACGAAAAGATTATGAAAACTCAAGAAAAAAACGTATCTTTGGCAGGATATGACCATACAAAAACAGAAACGATGGAGACTGTAACTAATGTATTTACTGAAAAAGATAATCATTCCTATACAATATGCTTTTTGGGAGGACGTGATGAGAGTATTTTTAGAAAGCGAAAATACAATATTTCCAAAAGAGATATAGAACTATTGGTGAAAAAAATTTATGAGGTGTTCAAAAAATCTAGTGAAATAAAAATATTAAAAATTATTACAAGCGGAACAGGAGGAATCTCAGAAGTTGTAGTAAAGAAGTTTGAAAAATATAGTGATAAACGTGATCTTAGGGAAAAAGGAAAAGAAATACAACTGATAGCAGTCATCACAACAGAAGAAAAGAAGACGCCTATAGGGTATGATTATGTGATTAGAACCGATAATGTAACTGAGCAAATGGAAGCAATGATGAACCTTTCTAATCTTTTTATAGGTTTACCTGGAAGTACTAGCACCAATATCGCTACAGTAGTGGAAACTATTTCTAAGAAAGATAGCAAAGAAAACTTTATAGTGTTACTACATTCTTATTGGTATTCTGTTCCTTTTTGGAAAGGAGAGCTTCCTGTAGAAAAGGTAAAGACTTTGAATAAGGCCTTCCTTTTTAATCAAATATCTCCAAGGCAATATAGCTCAGCAACTTCAAAAACAGCAAGTTTGGAAGGCTTAAAAGAAGATATTTTAGATTGCTTATACATAAATGTCCCTAAAAAAGAACGAAATATAGAATATGATGTACCTATATTGGCTATTGATTTTAACTATGTTATTGAAGAAGAAAAAGAAGTTAAAATCTTTTCAATTTCTTATGAAACAGAAAGTTATATAAATACTTCTTTAGAATATTTCAACTATTTAAATGATTCGAAATATAAGGAAAATACGCACTTTGCAAGGGAAGAGGAAGTATATGCAGTAACTATTTTACCTAATGGAAAACATCGTCGACTAGAACATCTACATTATTATCCAGAAAAAACTCATGCTAGTGTTTCTGAATACAGATTAGAACGGCTTAAAAACGGATCACATCTATCAGGGAAAGATAAGATCTTTGAAAAATTTGCAAAATTTCTAGATAAGAAACAATATGGGCAGACGCTTCTATGGAGATGTAAATCTTTTGGAGCAGGGCTTAACAAATTAAGATTTTCTATCTTTATTTTATTTAATCAGCAATTGCCTGAGACAAAGATAAATGTTATTAAGTTACATGTAGAAAATTTTATTTCTCAATTCTCTTCCTCAAAAACAGCTGAAGTAATTGGAGAAAAGAACAATAAAATAGAAGAAAGTAATAGGGAATTACTAAATATAAATAAGAAATTAGAAGAGAGTAAAAAAAATGTTGAAGAACAGGCAAGAAAGGCTGCTTATGCACAGGTATTTATTAGGAATCTCTCTCATAATATTATCTCACACGTACTCGTTCATTTGCAGAAGGGAGAGGATTTCTCCTTTAATAAATTAAAAAGCCATATACAGAAACCTAATACTTATCAAGGTAGTTTCCAGCTTCCTTGGGAAGAAAAACAAAGGGGAATAACCCCTATAGAGCAGCAAGAACAATTAGCAGTGTTTTTTAGGTATATTTCTAATCGTTGTTTTTACCTCAATGAGGCAGTTTATGGAATAACTAATACGGTAGCAGAGAAAAGAGTATATGGAGAACTTTTTAAACAGTTAGATGAAAACCGTATTTTGCTTAATTATATATCGGGGATAGACAATTTTAAATATCAAATACATTTTATTAAAGAGACAGAAGAAGGATATGAAATCTTTGATGAGAAAAATGATATTTCTATTATGTTACCAGGAGGAACTATAGGACAACAAGCTTTTTATAATATTATAGAAAACATCATTCGAAATACAGCTAAACATAATGTGATAGGAATGCAAGATTGTGTACATTTTGTAGTTAAGTTTTCTAATTCAAAGTCATTGAAGAAATATTACGAAGTAGAAATTTTTGACTCTATTGTACAGACAAACTCGAGAAGATTAAAAAGTAAATTAAATAACATGTTACTTAAGTCTGCTTTTAATATGAATAATAATCAATTGCGTTCTTATGGTTTAGGACAGTTAGAAATGAAAGCAGCCGGAGCATTTTTGCAACAAGAAGATATAGCTAAAATAGGAGAATTTTCAGAAAAAACACTCAAGGAATATAAAAAAACAGGAAAAAATGTAGTGGAAATTTTTCAAGAACACAACCTTACTTTCTTGCATGCTTTTACTACAAATCAAGTTTATGATGAGGCTCTTCAAAACCTTAGAGAAACAGAAAATAGATATTTAGGCTATCGTTTTTACGTAAGAAAACCTGAAAAATACGCCTTTGTGTTTAAAGAAGATTATTTCTTAGAAGAAAAAAATAAAAAATCCTTAGAAAGTTATGGAATAAGTTTTTTAGCAGCAGAAGGATTTAAAAAAAGTATAGAAGAAGGGCAAGTATATAGTTATGAATTTATATTTTTACAAGAAGGAGCTCAGGATAAATTAGGGGAATTAGGAGAATGTTTTTACAAAACACATAATGATAAACAAACTAATAGAAAGGAAAGAATAGAGATACTATCTCTACTTCCAGAGAGACTGATGCTCATAGAAAAAGACTTTGTAAAGAAACTAATAGATTCAAAAGATATAGAAGATTTTGAAAAAAAGGTATGGGAACGGTGGGAAGGAAAGGAAGATGAGGAAATAGATGAAAATACAACAAAAGTTAATCAAAATATATGCCAAGATATAATAAGAGAGACAGATATAGAAAATGGATTTGATTATGATGAATGTAGACAAGTGGTCTTCTTTAACCATTTGAATAATTATCGTACCTGGGAAAGACTGACTGAAGGTGTAAATACCTCTTTGGTAACTATAGAACCATTATCAAGTGCAGCACAACGGAAATTACCAGGGTTTAAAAATGATTTAGAAGAATATGTAGAAGAGGCAAGAAAGTCTCCTATATGTCAAAAATTAGTAGAAGCCTATTTCAACAAAGTAATCGTAATAGATGAGCGTATCCAAAGAGCTGCGGAAAGTATTTATCCTGCAAAAGATGGCCAAGGGGTGAAAGAAGCTGAGATTTTTAATTATATAAATGTACTCATTCCTAAAAAAGAAGAAATAGATTTGGCGAAAGAACATTTTTCAAACGATGATAAAAATGCAATTATAACATATATAGATAATATAAAAAAAGCAGAGTTTTTAGTAATTCACTATGGAATCTTAGAGCGGATTTATAACAATGACACTAATAGGACAGAAGCTATTAATAAGCAATTGAACAAATGGGTAAAAGTAACACGGGTTATAGTTACTTCAGGAAGAGGAAGACAAACCTTAGAGCACCTTCCCTTATCGGTAAATTACCTGAATATCTCTTCCTTATTATATGCTTTTGTGGAAAATAGAAATAAATATTCAATTAATTATATATTAAACCAATCAAGAAGATAATGGAAAAGTTAATCGTTTTTACTAATAAGAGAAGTATAAAAAATTTTATGCCCGAAGATAGAGAACGGAATAAAGTAGAGTTCAAAGAAATAAAAGAATTAGAAAACAAAGGGGTAATGGCACTTAGAGGAAATGTTTTGATTTCTGACTATAATAAAGAAGATGTTCTCTTTTTAGCAAGTGATATGATAGATCAGCAGTCATTCAAGAAATTTTATAATAATATAAAGGAAGACGAGGATGATATCTATATACTTTATCATCTTAATGATCATGGTAATAAATTTGATCATGAAAGTATTCTCTTTGATATTGATGAGAAGAGAAAAAAAGTGGGACAGCATGTAGGAAGGGATAGAACCTATGATGTTTTTGCCCAAAAAATATCAAGCTTTTTAATAGAAAGAGGAGTAAATGGAAGAGAATGGAAAGCAGATGGGCTCGCCTATACTCAAGACCAAATTGCAGATATCATAGAAGCTATTTTCTATGAAGGAGAAACAGAAAAGACAAAAAGAGCAGAGAAAGAATTCCTTGAAAGTATTAAAAATAAAAAAGAATGAATATATTTTTTGTAGGGAAACCTGATTTTATTTTTTTAGAAGGAGAAGCAGTCACCTTTTCGAGTGCCTCTCCTTTGGAGATTATAGAGGAGGTACAGTGTTTGCAGGAGCCTCCAAAGCTCTTCTGTATCTATATAGATTATAAGCCAGAGTTATCTCAGCATGCAGGTATAGAGGTGCTTAAGCGACTACGCTTGCACCACTATCACCAGCATTGTGTACTCTTTTCTTTCTATTCGAGAGAAGAACTTTTGCTAAAGGACACAAGAAATCTAATACTCTATTCGCAAGGAGTAACTTATTATCAGCTATCAACATCTTTTGATATAAAAAGTATTGATTTCGAAGCATTATCCCAACAACAAGTATACGAGGATTTGAGTTCTTTCTTTAAAATAGAAAACTATCTACCCGATAATCGACATATTTTTGCCAATTGGTGGGGAGTCTATACCCTTTGGCAAATGCATAAGGTTATGGAAGAGAGGCTCAAGAATCAAGCTGACTATACTTTAGAACCGACAATAGAGACATTTTTTAAGAGAACAGATAAACTATGGAAACAATATAATAGTATAGAAGGACAGATTGCACAATACCTAAACCCTATTGATAAAGACGATATTATAAAAGAGTTAGAAGAATATCAAAGGGAAAATAAAGAAGAAGATATCACTAATATATGGGAAGAGTTTAAAGAAAAACCTCCTATAATTATTTATGTAGATGATCAAGCAGAGGAAGGCTGGTCGGATATATTTCAAAAAATTATTTATGGAGAAAAAAATGAGTATTTTAGAACAATAGTCCCCAACAAAAATATAGAAGGAGAAGCATTCGTAGAAGAGGTAGTAAATAAAATAATAGAAACAAGAGATGAGTTGTTCAAAATTATAGAAGAAAGAAAATTATATGGAGACAAAAATATTTACCAAACAATTCTTTTGATCCTAGATATACGCCTTAGAGCAGAAGATGAAGAGATACCTCTGGAAAAAATCTCTGGAATACAAATACTTAAGATTCTTAAGGAAGAGGATTTTCCTTGTCCAATACTTGTCACAACGGCTTCTAACAAATGGAAATTGTACCATAACATACATAAATTTGGAGCGCTTGCTTATTGGCAAAAGAAAGGGCTGGACGAACAAAATGACCCCAAATCTCTGTTGAATAACTATATAGATCTTGTGCGAATAATATATCACTTGGCTATAAAGAACAAACATATTCGTTTTGTTTATAGTAAATTTGTACCCCTATATAAAGTATACAAAAAACATGAGGATGTCTTTTGGTGGGAAACAGCATTTTGGATTAGAGAAAAAAAGCCGACAAAAGCTCCAACAAATAATAAAAAAAACTGTAATGATCTTTCCTCTCTAAAGGAAATTCTCAATATAGATATAGAAGGAGATGATATAAAAAAAGAAATGGTAAAGCGGGAAGATATTTGGGAGGTAATTAAAGAATCCATAAAGTTATATCTTGATTTTATACGAATGGAGATTGTAGAAAATGATTATAAAGAAGACTTATCCAAAGCATATAATAGTCTTATTGTAATTTATTTGTACAGAGTATTCGAAGTTATTTATTACACAGAAAAAGAGAGTAAGGATGCTGACAAGTTGAAGATAATGTCTCCTAAAGAAAAGTATAAGAAAACTGATGAAAATAAATCACAATACTCACAAAATATAATAAATAACAGAAATATAGCAACCCATTATAAAAATATAGAAATAGAAATTTTACAGGTTTTTATTTCTTCTATTTTCAATTTGTTGAGTAATAGGGATATAGATAAGAATATAGGAGATAAAGATGAATATGAATGGAATAAAAATTTTATATATATAGGAGACGTTTCAGAAATAAAAGAAAACACAATTATAATAACTACTCCTGTGTTGAAAAGTGAGTTCGAGGTTGATAAAAACAATGAAAAATTAAAGGGAATAAAGGATGAAGAACTAAAAAACAAAAAGATATATTTTAAAATAGAAGAAATAGAATGTAGCGATTCTATAAATGATGAAGGAAAAGAATTAGTAGCTAAAATATTAGCTGTTGAAAATAAAGAGGTTGATAATATAATAAAAGAAGAGGCTGTAGTAAATATGAATATAGATATAGGTAAGGAATATGATGATACCATAGAATATAAAGGACAAATTAAAAGATTTGATGGCAAAAGAAGATGTATTATATTACGGTGTTCTGCTTTGGACTTGAAAAGAATAGAAAAGGATATAGGAATCAAAATTAAAGGAGAAAATGCGATAAGACATATAATGAAAAATGTAATAAGTAATGCTGATGGTGTAAATATTTATGAATATGGTATAACTTTTTGCAAAGCAATGGAATTAATAAAAGATGGAACACAAGTAACGTTTACTATTTGCAAAAAACAATCGAATTCAAATATATTAGAGGTCAAAATCGATAAAGAGTATTGGAATGATAAATAGAAAAATTTTATTATGCTTTAATAAGTATAAAGAAAAGGATGAGATAGAAAACTATTTTCAAAATATTTTTTTCTCAAAAGATAGGATAGGAGCGATAGACTTTGTGTACGATTGGCCTTCTTTTGAAAAGAAACGAGAGGCTATAAAAAGTAGTGAATATGCGGCTTTGGTAGTACTCTGTCAGCTTACTTGGCAAGATGGACAAGGAAAGCTACATGAGGCGAAGGAACATTGGGGAGTGAGATTGGTACAAAGAGAAATATGCTTGGATAGAGAGATAGATATTCCGGTGCTGTTCCTTTCTTTTTTGCCAAAAAAGGATATAATCGACAGCTATCCTGACATGCAAATAATTTCCTTATATACCTTAGGATATCATTTTATTCAACTTTCAACAACAGGACCAAGTAATGCAGATTTGGAAGCTTTCTATAAGATGGAGCGAGTGCTGCCTCTTGAGAAAGAAGACGCCTATCAGTTTGCTAATCCCAAGGGAATGTTAGCCCTTATCAGGCATGATGTAAAACAGGACAAGGTTGAGTATTATAGGAAATGGCTTGAACAGATCTTGCAAACCGCCGCTGAAAGTACTGAGAAAAAACAGCTACTTGAACTATTGGATAGTGCCACTGAAGAAGAAATTAGGAATATCTGTACCGAAGCAGAGAAACTCTTTACCGATGCTATACTTTCTCTTCCAAAGGAAAACACAGCTACTGATAAGCAAAAGCCTCATGTACTCATTTTAGAAGATGATGAAAATATTCTAAAAGAATTTAAAGAGGAGGCTAAGGATAAAATAATACTGACCCATCACACCAATACAGTAGAGGCCTTAGCTGAGATAAAAGCAGATACTAATAATACTTATAAGGTAGTGATTGTGGATTTTCGCATTTGGGATAATCCTTCTGCTGCTCTTTCTCAGCGCACAATGACCCAACCTCAGGGCTACCGTTTTATAGAGAAGGTGGTTGCTATGGGGCATTATTGTGTATTTATAGCGCTTTCGGAGCTTCCCAGAATGTTCCAGCATCGTATTTCCAGTCTTAGCTCTATACTGATTGTTCCTGAGAATAAGCAATTAGTACTCTCAACACCGGAACAGCGCGCCAACTTTATCCAGAAACTCCACTATTGGGCGGCCGATACCGAAGAAAGACTTAAGGTCAATGCCTTTGGAAGTGAAAAACTCTTTGAGTTTTATAAGTGGCTTTTGATGCGGAAAGAAGCGCTTAAAAAGATAGATAAAGGAGCTATAAAGCTTATAAATAGTTTTAAAAATGAAATAAACAATAATACAACCTCTAATGTATATAAAGCTCCAACTACAATAGGAATATTAAATAAAATAACAGGATATAAAGAAGAATGGAATAATATATATGAAGGATATCCTAATGATGTATATATAAAAGAATGGATAGGAAAAATTTTTGATAGAATAAAAAATAAAGGAATGTTAGATGGAAATACTAAAATAAATATTAGAGGGAAGTTAGAAGGGGTGGTAAAAAGAGGGAGTGAAAGAGAAAAAAACATATTTAATAAAATAGAAGCATTAATAATAGGAAAAAATATCCAATCTAAAATAGATGATGTATATAATCAATTAGAAGATAAAGAAATAGCATCTATTTTCAATGAATTAAAAAATGAAATGAGGATATTGAACTTTATAAAGGATGAAGATACTTTTATAGATAAACTAATTGTACGTCGTTTTGCTATTTATTTATATTATTGGATAGAAAAGGAATTTTCAGAAGAGGATTTGATAAGAAAACATAAAATAGCAGCAGTTAATTATTTTTTGATAAAGTATAAGTTTGATAAAAATGAAACCTATAAAAAACCTGATAATAGAATTACCAGTAAATGCTTACGCTTAACCGCAAATACAGGTAGAAGAACTATAAATAACCTACAAGATATAGCCCTTACTTTTGAAGAGGTGATATTCTTTAGAAATAATGTACCTAACTTATATAACGAAATAAAATAATACAACCTAAATAACTCCTACCAACTCATACCCCTATCGGCTAAGAAAAACGTAACTTGCATTCCAAAAGAACCACACTATGGAAATGCAAAATATAGATACCCAAATCAAAGAACTGCTCCTTACGAATACTTCCTTGGACTTTCCTTTTGTAAAGCGTACCTTGGAGGGATTACCTAATAAGAGCGAGGCACTTAAAAAGAACCTCCAACAGAAGCTGGAACAGCACCTCTTGGGCTTTGCCGAGGAAGTGAGTAAGCTACAAGGGACTGACCGCTATCAGCAATGTTGCCAGCAGGCCAAGGCTTATCTGAAGAATTGGATGACCCATATAGAGGAGGTGCCCCTCTCCCAAATAAAGAAATTGTGCAAGCGTACGCACTTGTCTTTCTTAGATATAGGAGAGGATTTTATCACTCCTACTACCCTATATGCTTATGCTCAAAAATATGTAAAAGGCCAAGATGCCTATCTTAGGAAACTTTCCTTATGTCTCTATACCCACTATAAGCGACTACGCACTTCGGATCTTTCTTTGCCTAAAGCGAATCTCTTGGCCTATGGGCCTACGGGGGTGGGGAAGACCTATAGCGTACAGGTGTTGGCCGATGTATTGGGCAGTGAGTTCGGTGTTATTAATTGCAATTCTGTCGTACAAGAAGGAATCGTAGGGGCTTCCCTGACGGATGTATTTGCAGAGATCTACCAGCGAACCGGCCAAAACCTTGCGGCAGTAGAACAATCAGTTATCCTCTTCGATGAGTTTGACAAACTCTTCTATAGCGGTACCTATAACGATAGAATTATCAATGAATTGCTCAACCTTATTGATGACAATGGCAAGGCCACTTTTTCCACTTCTTACTATAATAGTAAGGTCAGTCATACTATTTCTACTAAGAAAATACTATTCCTTTTTACAGGTGTTTTCGATCAACTCAATAAAGCAAGAATAAATGGGTTTGTGTCATCGGAGACAAAGACAGGCAAAAAGGAAGGCATTTTCTATGATAAAGCCACTCGTGAGGATTTCCTCAAGGTTATCAAAAAACGAGAGATACTGGGGCGTATCAGTGATTTTGTAGCCCTTAAGCCTATTACTCCTGCTATATTAAAAGAAATATTATTGGGTGATTCTTCTCCCTTGCGCAGCTATGAGCATTTTTTCAAACTGCATAATACTACCCTAAAGGTAGAGGAAAAAGCCATACAGAAATTAGCCTCCTATGCTGCCGATAAGCAGTTGGGTGTTAGAGGGCTTAACAGCCTGCTTTGGGAAATTCTCCAACAGGATATGCAACAGGTGCAAATCCCTACAGAGACTACAGAGAGCAGAAAACTCTGTATCGATCTACCTTACTTAAAGAAAAGAATAAACCATTAAAATAACTCACCATGGAAGAAGAAAGCCCTTTTATTAATTGGGTCATCGAAGAACTATACAAGGAAGAAGACCTAAAAGAAGAACTCGCTGAGTATGATACTTATTTTGGAACCCTTAGGGGGAAAGACTTTAGGGAGTCGGAGATATACAAAAGATATCTCTCTAAGTTCGATACCCTTCCTTTTGTTTGTCATGATGCTTCGGGGTATGGAGATGTTTTCGATTGGGATCTGCTATACCGATTTATCTTTGCTTCTAACTCTATAGAATACTATTTCAAAATAGAGTTACAGAACAGCCAGCAACTCATAGACTTACATATGATCGTAAAGGGTAGTGAGGAGGGACAGATGGTAGATAGAACCTTATTCGAATTGTGGCTTTTTCAGATCTTTGATCTCCACTATGTATTCCTTAGCGAGCAAATAAGATTCTTTGTTGACAGTATAGCAGAAGAAGATGAACAGGAGTTTGTACTTTCTCAGTCGATGAAGGATAGAATAGCACATTTTCAACTACTTAAGGACAAGGTGCTTATAGAACTTGAGCTTTACGAGTTGGTATAGGGGAGCATACGAACTCATACAAAATGCCTCAAAAATTCGCTTTATATTTGTACTGTTATTAGAAGCTATGTATAACTTTAAAAATATTTTATTATGAAGACTAAGAAATCAACCCCCATTAAGGTAGTCGGCTTTGGAAAGAAGAGTACTGAAGCCATAACCTTTATAGAAAAAGAAAATACTCTTAAAGGCGCAGACTATGTGTTCTTAGATAAGGAGAAAGCGTATACAGAGGAGCAAATAGGAACCATCTTAGAAGACGAAACAGAGCTGGTGTTCTTTGTTGCTTATGCGAATGAAATTATCACAGAATCTGTAACTATAACCCAGTTATGTAAGGAGCTGGGGATTGCCACTATAGGTGTTCTTATCTCGGAAAAGCAGAAGGCTACCCAATCAGAAGAATTGAAGTCATTTCGCCAATCCTTAGATGGTATATATGTTGTAAAAGAAGAGGATTCCTATCCGAGGGTACTTTCTATCATCGACAATTGTATCAGCTATTTCTCTGATGATTATAATCAATTTCGAGATGTAATAGAGAACCCAAGAAAAGGTTTTGTAACTCATGTAGCATCAGGGAAAGGCAGTGCGAAGTCCCGTGCTCAACAAGCTATTACCACTGCACTGACCTCTGCAAAAGTGTCTATAAAAGCTTCTGTACTTCCTATAAAGAGTCTTAGGGAGGCCCAGTCGCTTGTTGTACGTGTCTTCTCTAGTGGCAGGAAGAAGGCTGGCAAAGAAGAAATAGTAGAAATAGCTGAGTCTATACGGAAGGAGATTCCTATTGACTGTCCAACGACTGTTTCTATTGAAGACCAAACAAAACCATTATTAGGAAATAGCCTTGTGGTTGTACTACTCATCACTGTAAAGAAGTAATTTAAAATATCTGAATTATGACAAATAATACATCGCCTATTGAAGAGTTGGAAAAATATCAATCTGACTACGAAAAAAGAGCAAAAGCAATTGAAGCTATCTCTCAGGAGATCACTCTTATAGGAGTAGGTGGGGGAGGAGTTAATTTTTTAGCAAATGCGAAGCAAAAGCTAAGAGCTTCCTATACCTTTCTCGAATACAATCTTTCTCAAGCACCTAACATAGAAGAAATGCTACTTGGTGTAAAGCGTTTATTCCTTTATACTTCATTAGGAGGGCAAACAGGCTCAAAGATTACGCCACTTATAGCAAAAGCAGCACAGTCAATGGGTATTCCTACCTCAGTGGTAGTAGCTTTCCCCGCTACCTATGAGGGGGGATATAGAAAAAATATAGCACAGATTGCCTTAGATGAGTTGAGAACTTGTGCTATAGACCACTTAGAAGTTGTATATCAAGATGACCTGAAGACTTTCTTTGGGAAATATCCTCTACGACATTACTTTGAGGCATTAGATGACTATATTCTTTGGAATCACATGAATCCTTTGATAGATGAATATATAAAAGAACAGATAAATTAACAACTCAAGTGTCAGCTATGATTTTGGGCAACCTACTGATGATCCCAATCCTAAAGATATGGAACTATTCATTATCTTAGGCAAAGGCCAGCAACAGGGTAGGGGCTTACATGAACTGAACTTTTATGAGGCAGAAGAAATCTTTGACTTCCGTTTATGGCTTCTATTAATTTAGCAGAAGAACAAGCACACGGCTTAGAGGGGGGCACAACTATAGTCTCCTTACGTCAACAGAGCTATGAAGCTTTCCAATAGAAAATACAAAAAGTTACTTTTAACACTTGAATTTAAGAATAAATAAGGCCTTTGATCTTATAATAATCCGTGAAATCCGTAGGAGATTTTTGTTATGTTGAACTCACATTAATTAAATCAATAAAAGATAGAGAAATAAAGCAGAAGACTGTCCGAAAAAGTCTTGTTTTTAGGGGGGAGAATTGTCTTATACACTCCATTATTGCAGACTTTTTCCTATGAAAAACTAAAAATATCTGATTATCAATAAAATAGAATTTATAAAATACTCAATATGAGCAAATTTTATATTTCAAAAAGCAGTATTTTAGGATTTTGGGCAGTATCTTCTTAATTTTCTATAAGTGTTAAAAAAATATTTAGTAAAAAAGTTGTATAATAAAAGAAAAAGACGTATATTTGCAGGGAGTTTTTATATTTATTAAATCTAAGTGAGGGTTTAATTTTGTAAAAGAGTAATCTATGAAGTGTTTTTCGAGATCAGGTTTTTTTATTAGGGCTGTTTTTTATAATGTCTTGTGTTAGTTCAACAAAATTAGTAAGTAAGGACGATTATATCAGAAATAAAAAATTACCTAATGTTTCTATCCTGATGAGATCTAGTGACAATGAGTTTTCTTATGTTGATACGACTAATAATATGGGATTTTTTGCCAAAACAATAATAGAAGGGCTTAAAGGATATGCTGATGCAGGGGATGTGAATCATATCATTTCACTTCGAGAGTTGGTGGATTATATAAAAAAGTGCTACCACAACGAACTCGTAACTGTCAATACTGCCGTAACCAACAAACATCACAGATATTGAATGAAGGGAAAAGTTTTAATACAAAATTGTCTAATTATTAAATACTAAAAAAATATGTTTACAGTACAAGTAATAGAAAGTAGTACAGGAAAACCTGCTTACTACAAGAGAGTAGGGGTCATTTTTAGTGGATTCTTTAGAGGAATGACTCAAGACAAATACACCGACAAGGATGGTGAAGTTCATTTTACAGAAGATAATGGGGAGGGGGCTATCTATGTGCAGGGTAAGAAAGTCTATGAAGGTAGGATAGAAGGAAGAAAAGTGATTTATATATGAGAGTGTTTATGTAAAAAGAAATATTATGCCAAAATATGAAGTAGAATATAGATCTAGGTATGTTACATATGATGGAAATGGAGATGTTTATGCAAAAGGAGAATGGGTTATTGATTATGAAACAATAGATACATATGAACATATGTCTAGAGAATCATTAAGATCTTATATTATTAAAGAATGGAATTTATATGGGCAAGATGTAGAAATTCTTAATGTGGATGTTTTTTCTGGTAGGTATGAAAAGGAACTTGAGCAAGAGCAAAAATATTATCAAGAGAAAGAAGAAAAAGAGAAAAGGCGACAAGAATTAATAAGAGAGTATTATGAGGAGCAGCGGTTAGATCAATTAAATGAAAAATTAGATCGATTAAATGAAAGATATGAAGATATTCAAAATGAAGGATATGATGAAGGATATGATGAAGGATATGATGAGGGATATGATGAGGGATATGATAAAGGATATGATGAGGGATATGATAAAGGATATAATGAAGGTCGAGATAATAACAGAGAACAAAATCAAGAATATAAAAAAGATTATGATATTAAAAATAATAAAAATAGAATAGAATTAAAATTCATAGCTTTAAATGAGTTAAATAATGTAAAAGAATCAGTTCTTTTTAATAAGTATAATTGGTTTTATGGAGGAGATTTATCTAATAAGTTGTGGTTGAATCTTGATAATTGGACAATCTATAGTGATAGAGGACAAATAGCACATATTACAGAATGGAAAGTAAATCAAAATGCTCATTCTATGGTTTTAGGACAAGATGGAGGGAACGACTATCAAAAAATAGATTTGCCATTTGCAATGGCAATGTTAGGGCAGTTAGTAAGCAGAGAGGATTTGGTTTGCTATTTGAAACAACTTCCAAAAGAATTTATTAGGGTTAAAGAAACCTCATAAGATGAGGGGGATGAAAAAAATTATGATAAACTAAATATAAAATAAAATGAAAGAAAAACAAACAGAAAAGACAATTCAAAAAGTAGTAGCAGTAGAAGTTCAATTTTTAGATAATACATTTCATAGGCTGCTCATAGCCTTAGAGAGATTGGAAGCTTTTTTATCTATAGAAGAAGGAACTAAGATAGAGAAGTATACAGCTATGAAAACATCTCGTGATGAGCACGATGACGAGAATGTAATTCCTACAAAAGATGGTTATTATATGGAGATGCAACTCCAAATCTTAGCACTCTCAAAACAAGGACGTTTCAAGGATGCTCCTGATTATGTAGATAGTTCAATGAAGTATTTCCTAAATGATATTTTGGAATGGTATAGCCTTCGTGAAACTTTTCAGCCCAATGATATAGAACGCTTTGCGGTTCCTATTTTAGCTTCTTTAACAGATAAGACGTTAAAACCTACAGAGCTTTCGGAATTGATATATAAGTACGTAAGAGATTTAGATAGTGATATACATCATTCAACAGAGGAAGAAAAACGAAGTGCTATTCAAGAAGGAATGATTGCTTATATAAAGGCAACCAATTATGTAGAAGAAAAATTGAGAAAATTTGAAGAGGGGGATATACAAGTAACTTTAACCTCACATAGTAGAGGAAAGGCTGAAAATGGGTATAAACATCTTTTAAGATCATTTACCATATTATATCCAGAAGATAGTATTCCTATTTTATTACTGGAAAAAATAATAAAGAATTTGCATCCTGATATTATAAAAAAAGAAATTAATAAAGTAGAAAAAACAAAAGAAATAGAAAAAGAGATAGAGAAGGAACCTAAAGACAATGAAGAAGATACTAAAGAAATATAAGATAAATATAGAGAAATAAAGGATAAATCTAAGGAGATAGAGGAGGAATTCAAGGAGATAGAGGAAGAATCTGAGAAAACAAGAGGCTTTAAAGGAAAATAATGAAAGGAACCAATAAGAAAAGAAGAAGAAAATGAGTTTAAAAAGTTTTGAAAGTGAAGGTTACTCTTATTTTGAGCTACATATAGCTTGTCCAGTTTGTAAAGAAAGAGGAATTACAACTCCTCAAACTGGTTGGATACATGCATATAATAATTGTGGGGGTACCATTTATGTAGGAGAGAATGCTTATTATTGTTGTGAAAGATGTAGGCATAAAGATCATGTAAGGGAATGGAAATACCTATGTCCTTCTCATTCTACCTCAGATAATGAATATTTAGGAGTAGGAGATATGGCAGTACTAGCAGAGGTAATGTCTTGTGCTGGACAAATGGTTTCTGAGATTGGAATTGAGTGGCTAATCAAGTTTATGCAAAATTTGGGGTAACATGTGGGAAAAAGAACAAAAAAGAACAAAGTATAAGTTAGTACAAATCCCTATCATAGGGAGCGAAAGATTTGAAAGAATAACACAAGGAGTATTTATTTCTAATACAAATTACGAAACATTAATCAAAAATTTAGAACTACCTTCCAATGATGTGCTTTATGCAAAACTGGAATGTAAGGAACTCTTGAGTAAATTCGTAATATATGCTCAAATAGATAGATTAGCAAAGGATTTAGAGGGTGATGAAGAGAATATTTATTTGCATAAAGATTTTCTGGTAAAAAATTTTTTGGATAATGGGAAATTATCAGTAGAAATCACTCCTTTTAAGATAGAACAGCTTCCTTATGCAGAGAAAGTAGTGATACAGTTACCTGAAAAAGAAGTAGAACTATGGTCAGAAGAAGAAATAAAGCATGCACTGTCAGTTTTACCTCACAAAAATAAGTTTGTGGAGTTAGGAAAACAAGTAAATCTTTTGCCTAGGACTAAGAGTAAAGTAAATGGAAAAGTAGAAAATATATTGCCAGAAGGAGAATCCTTGTTTGAAAATCTCTATAGAGTAGACTCTTCTACAGAATTTATTTTAAAAGGGCTTCCTGAAAAGAGACAAAAAGTATTGGAATTTGAAAAGATAGGCGGTTTGAATGAGACTCTTGTACGCCTAAGAGAGATTATACAATTACCTTTGAACTATCCTTCTCTTTTTGAAAAGTTTGATATGAAACCCTATAGGGGATTGTTGTTATATGGGCCTCCTGGAAATGGTAAAACATTAATAGCAAAGGAATTGGCTAAATCGTTGGGAGGAAAATTCTTTCAGATAGAAGGCGCTGAGCTGATGTCAAAATATGTTAGTGTAGGGGAAAAAGAACTGCGCAAAGTCTTTGAAGATGCAGAAATGACGGGTAATGCGGTTATTTTTATTGATGAGTTGGATGCCATAGCGATAGACAGATCCGATACTAGTGAAGGATATGAAGTAAGATATGTAACTACACTATTGACTTTAATGGATGGAATGAAGGATAAGAAAAGTAATATTTTGGTTATTGGAGCAACCAACCGCTTGGGAGCTATAGATAAGGCATTGCGGAGACCAGGGCGGTTTGATTTAGAGTTTGAAATACCACTACCTAATGCCCAAAAAAGATATGAAATATTTAAGTTGTACTGTAAGTTATCAAATGAATGTATAGAAGAAGGTATAACTGAGGAATATTTAAAAGAACTTTGCAAGAATGCGGAAGGTTTCTCAGGAGCAGATATGGCAGGTGTTTATAGAGAGGCTTCTATGAATGCAATCAGGGATAACCTGATCGTAGAGCCCAATGGTAAAACAGCTATTAAAAAGGTAGTGAGTGAAATCAAAATAAAGAAAGAACACTTAGAAAGTGCATTTAATAAATTTAGTTCATATAGTAGTAGACAAAAATGAGTTATAAAATAGATTTGTATATAGCTTGTCCTATATGTGTGTCAAGTGGAAGAAATACAATAAGGCAATATTGGACTCATCATGGAGCATGTGGAGGTATCTTGTGCATTGATGAGAATGCCATTATAGAATGTAGAAAATGTCATAAAAAAGCACATATAAAGGATATGAGATTTATATGCCCTGATGATTTGCATCACTTTGGAAAAGCTAGTTCAACAGGGCTTGCAGAGGCATTGTCTTGTTCTGCTCAAATGGTAAATGCGAGTGTTATGTCATGGTTCATTAGTGTTATCAAACATCTTGATTAAAAGGATACATTATGGGAAGTGCAATGTTTCCAGGTGAAGGAGAAGGGCCAAGTCAAACATTTATAGTAATATATTGGATTATTACTGTGATATGTGCTATTATATGGATACCTGAATATGGGTGGTTTTGGGGGATTATAAGAGCTATTTTTTGGTATGTTATTTTTATATATCATCTAATTATGAAAATATTTTAATTGTTATTTATAGTGTGAATTGATAGAGGATAAAAACACATATCGTTGGAATAGAGGAGGATAATTGTACGTTACACATAGGATAAAACAATCTTTTTGTAAAACTTGTTGTTTTTCCAAGAAGTTAGTGAATCATCTAAAGGTATTTGCTTATATCAATTACAGATACATCTGAAACTATATCATACTTTTTAAAATACTATGGCTTGTCTTATAGAAAATGGATTATTTGAATATGCAAATGAGAAAATATTCTCCAAAAGTAACTTGCTCGCCACTTACCTGATAGGAATCTATTCTTATGATCATAATCGCATATGACCCCCAAAAAGAAATGAGGAATGAATAGAATAAAGAACAGTTTATTTAAAACAAGAGAATTATATTCTCCTTTCAATTCTTCCTCCTCAGAAAAAGAGACTTCTGTACTAGGTATAGTTTTGATATTATAAATCTTATAATCGTTATAATATATGCATTATATGGGAGCCCAATTCAGGTTGGTTTTTGGGGGTACTAAAGGTGCTTTTTTGGCTTTTGTTTTACGTTATTATGCTTTTTAGATAAAAATATTAGAGATGAAAAAAGAATTATTTTTGTTTTTATTACTTTTTTTTGGTTGCAATTCACCACAAAAGGAAACTATATATACAGATATGATCCTAGTACAAGGAGGTTCTTTTTATAAAACAAATAATAATGGTATAGGAGAACAAATTGTAACTATAAGTAGTTTCTATATAGGTAGAAAAGAAGTGACACAAGAACTATGGATTGATATAATGGGGGGAAATCCTTCTTCTAATCAAGGTAATAAAAATTGGCCTGTTGAAAGTGTTTCTTATGAAGATATACAAGAGTTTATTAAGAAATTGAACGAAAGAACAGGACTTAATTATCGTCTTCCGACTAATGCTGAATGGGAATTTGTAGCTAAAGGGGGTGTTAATTCTCATGGATACTGGAATGTTAAAGAAAGAGAAGATTTTTGGAAAAATGAAAAATTGATATTACCTAATCCTAATGAAATAGGGGTTTATAATATGATAGAAGGTGTATCAGAATGGGTGTCAGATAAATATTCAGAAGATTATTATGAACGTGTTAATCCACAAGGTCCTAAAGTAACTTTTTGGTCTACAAAATATTGTTATAGAGGAAAATATGGAGAATCAGAAGGGACTAGGGTTTACCGAAGGACTCATTTTGGAGCTAAAGATGAGGCGTATCCTTGGTTAGGTTTTAGATTGGCTCTTTCAAAAGAATAGAAAAGATCAAAAAAGTCTATATAGAGAGAACTCTATCCTCCAATCTAAGTAGAACAAGACTTTTCTCAGGAGTATAATTTGTCGGTGACATTTTTACTCTTATAAATAGCAGAAAATCATGAAAAAAATCCTTTATATAGACATGGATAATGTGCTGGTGGATTTTCCCACTGGGATTGCAGCCTTATCCGAAGAACTGAAAGAAGCCTATAAGGGCAATTATGATGAGACGCCTGGTATTTTCTCTCTTATGCAGCCTATGAAGGGGGCGGTGGAGGCGGTCAATGCGTTGGCTGAACATTATGATATATATGTACTCTCCACTGCTCCTTGGCGCAATCCTTCTGCTTGGAGTGACAAATTAGAATGGGTACAGAAATACTTTGGGAAAGAAGAAAATAGCCTCTTGTATAAGCGATTGATATTCAGTCATCACAAAGACCTCAATCGGGGGGATTACCTTGTAGATGACCGTACTAAAAACGGAGCAGAAAACTTCCAAGGAGAGCTAATCCTTTTTGGCTCAGAAACCTATCCTGATTGGGATCATGTGGTTAGAAGACTACTACACTAACCTATAGCCCACGCCCTTGACGGTCTTAATCCTTGCCTGACCAAGCTTGTCTCGGAGCTTTCCTATATGGACATCTATGGTGCGGCTGTGTGCTACGGCAGGGTCTGACCAAATGTGAGTGGCTATTTCCTCACGAGAGAAAAGTCGGTTAGGGGCGGAGAGTAACAAGGAGAGTAGCTCATATTCTTTTTTTGTTAATACATATTGCCTATCGCCTTTAGTAAGGGTATAAGTCTCTTCATCCAAAGAGAAATCCCCATATACCAAGGGCTGTTTCACCTCTTTGCGTTTTTGAAAACAGAGCTTAACAAGCGCCTCAAGTTTGTAGATAAAAAGCTTGGTTTTCAGTCGCTTGTATATAAAATCATCGGCTCCTGCCTCAAAGCCCGCAAGGAGCGCATAATCTTGGTTCTCTTCAGCCAATAACACAATGACAGGGCGGGTAGGCAGTTGCATTTGGCGCAATCGCTCGCATACTTCCACACCATCGGTGTCGGGTAGGAAGATATTCAGCAGTAATAGTTCGGGTGTTGTTCGCTTAATGATACGCAATGCCTGTGCTCCAGATATGGCGGTGAGTACCTCAAATCCAGCTTGTTGCAAGGTAGGTGCTATATATTCCAGCCACTGGGTATCGCTATCTATGATTAGGAGTGTGATAGGTGTTTCTCTTTCCATTGGGTATAAAAATCCGGATTATATAGGCAAAGGGTACCTTCTTTCAAGTGGGTAAATACCTGTACGGTCTCACCTGTACAGACTAACTCTTTTTGCTCATTGTAGATATTGTATTGGAAGACCAACTTGGCCGCAGAGGTATCCATATAGTGAGTCTCTACCTCCAAGAGTTCTCCGTAGCGTACCATTTTCTTATGTTCGCATACACTCTTTACAATAGGGGTAGCAAACCCATGGCGCTCTACCTCCAGATAGGAAATACCATATTTCCTACCAAAAGCCTCCCGCCCCTCCTCAAAGTACTTGATATAGTTGCCATGCCATACAATGCCTAAGGGATCCGTCTCGCTAAAGCGTACCCTGAGTTGTACCGTTTCACTTAAGGGGGTAGGTTTATAGATTTCTTTTTGCCTTGTCATATACTATAGAAATTACCATACAAAGAATAAAAAACAGCAGTAAAAGTCCCACTTTGCCTGCTATAGCTGAGAACTCACCTACTCTAAGAAGTACCTCATAGAAAGCCTGCAAACCCCAGTTCATAGGAGAGAGCTTAGCTATGGTTTGCATAAAGGGAGGCATTACAAAGACAGGAATCCATACCCCGCCGATAGCTGCCAAGATTACTGTAAGTGTTGCTCCCAGTGGTGCCGACTGTTCTTGGGTATGGCAGAGGGTTCCCAAAAGTACCCCTAAGCCAATGGCAGCCGTAGTGGAGGCCGTAGCTACAGCCAATAGTCCCCATACACGTCCGCCTATCTCCAAAGCAGGTAATCCCATAAGAGGGAAAAGATACAAACCCAGCAGAACCATAAGGACAAACTGCAAAATACCTATGACTAAGAACACTAGGATCTTGGCCATAAGCAGCTCCCCATAAGAAAGAGGAGAGGTCAAAAGTCGTATATTTGTCCCTTGTGTCTTCTCTCTTACGATATTGGCCGAGAGTGGAATGGTGATAAAAAAGATAGCAAAGAGCGCCCATGCAGGTACATTGTGCTGTACCGAATTGGGCAGTTGGGCAGCAGGGGTAGGATTGATCTCCGCAAAAGTAACGAGACTTCCTTCTGTGGAGAAAGGCAGTTGTTTGCCTTCCCCTAATTCCTTTTCAAAGGCAGTGTAGATAGAACGATTTTCTACCTGATACATCATCTTATCTATATGGGTTTTGACCGTTTCCTTAAAGGAGAGCGGCAAGGTAGGATCAAAGTAGAGACGTATTTCCTTGGGTTCAAATGGTTTGAGAGAATCTTTAGTGGGGGTCTCTTCCATAAAAGCACTCAGTATCCTATCTACCTTTTGCTTTACTTCACGCTCAAGGTCTTCGGAGAGGTGAGCTGGGAGCACAATGGCCATGGGGAATTTTCCTTCACGTATCATACGCTTAGCCTTTGTCTCGCTAAGATCTCTGATAGCATCATCGGAGAGAACAGTAAAGAAACCACTCTCTTCCATACTCTTGCGTATATGTGCTCCTACAGCCCCATAGTCATTATCTACCAATAGCACGGCCGTTTTCTGTTCGGTGATATTGCGAAAAGCACCATCCTGCAAGAGGGTAACAGTAACAACCAAAACCAGGGGCATTACAAATAGGATAATAAGCCCTCCTAAGTCTCTGCTAATAAGCAGTATTTCCTTATAGATAGAAGCAACCAACTTATTCATAGGCTATATCTTGAGAAGTGAGACGAACGAACACCTCCTCCAAGTTTTGGACTTGGTTTTCAGCTATAAGGGTTTCAGGGGTGTTTTCACAGCGTAAGAGGCCTCTATCTAAGATAAGCACTCTGTGGCAAAAATCCTGTGCTTCTTGCATATGGTGCGAGGTGTATAGCACAGACATACCCTGTCTATTAAGTTCTTTTAGGTAGTCTATGATGATAAGTTTGGAACTCACATCGACCCCTACGGTAGGTTCGTCTAAGAAAAGTACTTCAGGGGTGTGAAGAATCCCTGCCAAAAGGTTGATACGTCGCTTCATTCCTCCAGAGAAGTGTTTGATTTTCTTATCCGCTACCTCTAGAAGACCAACCCGCTCCAGTCCTTGAGTGACTCGCTCTTGTACTTGCTTGCCCTTAAGTCCATATAAGCTAGCAAAATAATGGAGATTTTCCCTTGCCGTAAGGGTAGGGTAGAGGGCATATTCCTGAGGTACAACCCCTATTTTATAGCGAATTTGTTGGGCTTGTCCTTTATAAGAGAGTCCACTTATAGTGAAGTTTCCAGCAGTAGGCTGAATCCCTCCCATAAGAATAGACATGAGAGTCGTTTTCCCTGCCCCATTGGTGCCCAAAACACCATAAATTTCTCCTTTCTGCACAGCAAAAGAGAGGTCTTTCAGGGCGAAATCCTCAGATTCTTTATATTTCTTATACAGATGGGTTACTTCTACTACTTTTTCTATCATATCGCTGAGAAGTTTTTAAGTTCTTCTACAGAAATTCCAAATATTTCAGCATATTTTCTCAAAGTCTTCTCTGACAAACGAGCAAATACTTTAGGTTTGGCATGTCTCTTGATAATCCATTGCCATCTGTTCATATAACTAGCTAAGGTAGCCCAATCCATACGTTCACGTATCATATAGTACACTATGGGACTTTGCTTACCTGCTTGTATCTGAGTCTTTGCCTCTTGCATCTGCTCCTGTAAAAGGCTAAAAGAAGCCTCTAAGGCAATATTCTTGACCTCCCAACCTTCACTTAGGGCAGTGGTATATTTTCCCTGAGCATCTGTTACATAACAAAGCTCTTTCATGCCATCTAAAGCTCCTTTTTCTTGAGGGAGTTCGTTTTCTTTCATCAGTCGTTTTCTTTTATAAAAAGGTTCATTTGTGCGGTTGCCAATAAGTGCTGCTGGTAATAAGTGGCACAATCCATCGCACAGATACTATACCCCTTATCATCATAACGAGAGAGCAGGGAGGCCTCGGTGCGAATGGTTTGGGTGACTTGCGGTAGGTCAAATATTTCAGCTTTCTTTATAGCGCTGATATAGCCTATGATCTTCTTAGAGCCTTCGTCATTTTTATCAAAGAAAAATTGTCCCACGATAGCCGAACAGGTTTGAGCCATATTCTCTATCAATCCCGATTCGGTGAAGTATCCCTCGCACAAGAAGATACAATCTTCCTTGATCTGAAAACAAGTAACAATACTTGTATCATTGATAAGAGTGATGGTATCGACCATTTGCATGGGGGGGCGATGGGGTAGGTATTTGAGGATAGAGGGGTGCATTGTCAATACTGTTCTAATACTTGAATACGCTTTTCAATAGGCGGGTGAGTGGCAAAAAGAGAGAAAAAGCCTTCAGCTTCGTAGTCAATAAAAAGCTCCTTCACCTCGTCATTTCCCACTTCTTTTAGGGTAGAGTGTCCCGATATTTTTCTCAGTGCACTGGCCAGTGCCATGGAATTATGGGTAAGTTCCACGGCTCCTGCATCGGCCATATACTCCCGTGAGCGAGAGAGCGCCAGCTTAAAAAGAATAGAGAGGAAATAGATAGCCCCTGCCACTAAAAGAATAATAAGCAAGAGCATGGTTCCGCCGCCCTTGTCATTCTTGCGATTGCGGGAGGTAAACATATTACCCCCTCCGTTTAGGAGCATTCGCAAGGCCAAATCGGCTATGGTGGCGAAGATACCGACAAACACGATAGTGACTATTAGTAGGCGCACATCACGATTACGGATATGCGTCAGTTCATGGGCGATTACGCCTTCTAATTCCTCGTCATTGAGCCTATTGATAATCCCACGTGTAAGGGTAATGGCAAAGGTTTTTTCATTGATCCCTGAAGCAAAAGCATTGAGTGCATCACTCTCTATGATATAGAGTTTAGGCATGGTCATTCCTACCGACATACATAGGTTTTCCGTCAGGTTATACACCCGCTTGTTATCCCTACGTTCCAAAGGTTCAGAATGGGTAGCCATTTGGATCATCTGGGTATGGAAGAAGTAGGAGATAACAAACCATATCGCCACTCCCGCCAGTACTATAGGAACTACTGAAAGGAATTGCGTATTGGTTTGTTCTATATCTTGGTCAGAGAGCACATACAATACCACATATACCCCTACTAAAATAAGTAGCGGGAACGCTAAGAGAAACAATACAGACTTGGTATTATTTCTTGTTATTTGTTGTTGTATTCCGAGGTATTGCATTCCTTAACTAAAGTAAAAGGTAAAAAGTAATGACAAGTAAAACCCATGCATAATAATTCCTATGGGACTATTTTGTAAAATATAACCCCAATATCATAAGCATCATAGAGATAAAGAAGCCTACTAACCATTTAATGATATTATTATTCATCTGTGTAAAGGCCTTATGGATATCTTCTTTTAGTTCAGAACGAAGTTGCGCTATTTCTTCCTTGAGTTCTGAACGAACCTGAGAGATTTCTGCATGAAGTTGTGCTATTTCTTCCTTGAGTTCTGAACGAACCAGAGAGGTTTCAGTACGAAGTTGTACTACATGTCCCTCCATATCTGTACGAACTTGAGATATTTCTGAACGAAGCTGTGCTATTTCTTCCTTGAGTTCCGAGCGAACTTGAGAGATTTCTGCATGGAGTTGTACTACATGTCCCTCCATATCTGCACGAACTTGAGAAATTTCTGCACGAAGCTGTACTACATGCCCTTCCATATCCATACGTAATAGCTTGATTTCTGTATGGAGTTTTACTAATTCTGCTGTAAGATCAGAGCGCTGTTGAGAGACTTCAGAACGAACTTGCGCCATGTCTATCCTTAGCTCTGTTTGCTCCTTCTTTATCTCTGTGAGGTCTGTAAGATGTGTTATATAGGAGGTCAGAAGCTCTGCTATTTCTATCCCAAATTTATCTCTGACAGCTTGGTATAATTCTGTAACGGTTGCCATAGTTTCTCTTTTTAACCTTTAACAAGGCATTGTATTACTTACGAAAAAGAAATTTCTGGTGCTTTATCCAATTGTTTGCGTTCCTCTTTTCCTAAGTCAAAGAATGGCTGAGGGGTCATGTGTTTAAAGCCTGCGACGATATTGGTAGGAATGGATTGGATTGCTGTATTGAGTTCCTTGGTAGTGGAGTTGAAATAACGACGTACAGAGGCCAATTTGTTCTCTATATCAGCAATTTCTTCCTGTAAATGCATAAAGTTGGTATTGGCTTTAAGTTCTGGATAGGCCTCTACTTGTATACTGAGAGCACGCATAGCTGAAGAGAGTTCTTTTTCAGCCTCAATTTTATCATTTACGGTAGTGGCACTGAGCGCCTGAGAGCGTGCCTGAGTTACGCGAGTGAGTACCTCTGCCTCGTGGTTCATATAACCCTTTACGGCAGCTACTAGCTGTGGAATTAGGTCATGGCGCTGCTTGAGCTGTACATCTATATCAGCAAAAGCATTCTCTCGGTTATTGGCCAAGGCTACCAATTTGTTATTGGCACTGATGTACCAAAGCGCGACTACCACTACAAGGGCAATGACAATAATAAGTCCAGTCATGATAAGATGATTTTAAATTTCTCGCAAAAGTAATCAAAAAAAACGAGTATTCCTACTTTTTTAATGCCAATCAATAGTTAAAATGAAGAAACGCTAAACCTTTTAAGACGCAATAAATTGCGTCTCTATCCGGGTGCAAGCCAATTTGTAGAAACGCAATTTATTTCATCTTAACTAATTAAACTTTTTTTATCAACTCAAAAGCTGATAAGCAGCAAAGGCCGAAAGATACGCAAAGCCAGTCATGAAAACCCATTGCAAAATCGCCCATTTCCAGCTATTGGTTTCCTTGCGTACGATGGCAAAGGTACTGATACACTGCATAGCGGAGGCAAAGAATAGTAGGATAGAGACCCCTGTGGCCAAATTAAAGACAGGGGTACCATCGGGACGCATTTCTTGTTGCAAACGAGCTACCACTGTACGTTGTTCAGCCTCGCCTTCTTCTACATCTACCTCACCCAAACTATAGATAGTGGCCAAGGTACTTACAAAGGTCTCACGCGCGGCAAAGGAACCTAATACAGCAATACTGATCTTCCAGTCATAGCCTAAGGGACGGAACACAGGTTCTACAAACTTGCCCATATTCCCTAAAAGGGAGTTTTCGGTACGATAGCTCAAAAGGTAATGTTCCTTCTCCTCCTCATCCCAACCATATTGGCTGGCCAGCTGCTCGGTATGTGCCTCTGCATTGCGGTACTTCTCACTTAGCCCATGGGTCTGTAAGAACCAGATGAGCACTGTCATAAAGAATATAATCTTCCCTGCACTGAGTACAAAGGCCTTAGACTTATCATATACGGTTAGTAGCACATTTCGTGCCAAAGGTACTTTGTAGGTTGGCATCTCTACAATAAAGTGTGTTTGGAAAGCATTCTTCAGCACCAAGAACTTGCTCAAGAGCCAAGCGGAGAAGATGGCCATAAATACGCCAAACATATAGAGTAAGAAAAGCGCTACTGCCTGATTGTTAAAGAAGAAGTAATTTCCCTCTGGAATCACGAGCTTTATCATAATCAGATAGATAGGCAGTCTTGCCGAACAAGTAATAAAGGGAGTTACCAGAATAGCAATTAATCGCTCACGCCAGCTCTCAATAGTACGGGTAGCCATTACCGCTGGTATAGCGCAGGCAGCACCTGAGATTAGCGGAATAGTTCCCTTACCATTAAGCCCAAAGGGACGCATGATCCTATCCATAAGGAAAACCACTCTACTCATATAACCGCTTTCCTCTAGTAGGGAGATAAAGAAAAAGAGCAGCGCTATCTGGGGAACAAAAGAAACTACGGCAGTAAGCCCTGGAATCACCCCATCTACCAGAAGAGAGGTGAGCGAGCCTTCAGGCAATACATTGCCGATCCAAGTGCCTACCCAGCCTAAGGCGCTTTCTATCCATCCTTTGGGGTATTCACTTACATAGAATATCATTTGGAAAATCAGCAGTAATATGGCCATAAAAATCACATAGCCCCATACCTTGTGCAAAAGAATTTTATCCAAAAGGGCACGAGTACCCACTGCTGTTACCTTATAAGTATCCTTGAGTGCATGGTTTATAGCCTGATAACGGAGAATGGTCTCCCGCTGCTGCATTTTCTTGATTTCGGCCTCGGTTTTTATATGCTCTTTTTGAATTTCTACCTTGCGCAATGCCCCTATCACCTCAAAGTTTTGAGAGATGACCATCCAGAGTTTGCCTAATTCTTCATTGGGGAATTTCTCCTTGAGCGTTTTGAAATAAGTAGGGTCTATGCGGTTGATATCTATAACCTTCTCCAAGGGGAGTTTCTTGTAATTGATAATCAACTCTTTCAACTCATCTATCCCCATTTTCTGTCGAGTGCTCACAAGAGCTATGCGTGTATGGAGTGCGGCTTCCAAGGCGGGTATATCTATGGTGATACCACGAGGCTTCATCCGATCGGCCATATTGATGGCCAAGATCATAGGAATGCCAAAGTCCTTTATCTGGGTATAGAGATAGAGGTTTTGCTTGAGGTTCTCCACATCGGCCACCAGCACTACCACATCGGGAAAATCTATATCATCTTTGTCCAAGAGACAACTGATGGCCACCTTCTCGTCCATGGAATTAGGATTGGTACTATAGGTGCCTGGCAGGTCGTATATTCGGGCATTGATCGTTTGGGAAAGCTTACAAAAGCCCACTTTCTTATCCACAGTAACCCCTGGGTAGTTTCCCACATGCTGGTTCATACCTGTTAGCAGGTTGAAGATAGAGGATTTTCCCACATTGGGGTTTCCTATCAGCGCTACTTTTATCTCATGCTTACTCATTGGAATCAGAATTAGAGAGTTCTACCTCAATATATTGTGCCATCTCTCGGCGAATAGCCATATGAGTATCATTAATAATCAAATAGAGTGGATCACCCAGAGGGGCTATTTCCACCAGTTCTATACTATTACCAGGAAGGCAGCCCAGCTCCAATAGTTTTATCGGCAACTGTTCGGTAGCTACATCCTTGATAAGACATTTATCCCCACGCTTAAGGTCATTGACGGTAAGAGTCATGTTTATTTATACTTAATTTAAGGAGGCAAAGATACTATTTTTTTCTTATATATAAAAAATTTTATTTACTTTTGTCCTGTATAAGAAAGACAAAAGCCTATGAAAAAATATCTTTTACGTTCGATAGTATTGGTGCAGCTCACTTCGCTTGCTATCGTTGGCCTACTTGTTTTTATAACCCAATTTATCAACGATAAGGTCTATCTGTATGGGTACGAACCTGCTGAAGAATTCTTAAAAATTGTACTAGCCCCCTTTTATGTGCTTACCGATAACAGCCAGTATGGTAACTCTTTCTTCCTATTGTTACATTCGCTCTGCTATTTCTTGTTTTTCTCTATGGTAGTGGGAAATATCATAGGGGTTATTTGGTATTATATCAAGAAAAAAACACTCAAACCCTTGCCTTGGATGGAGGATTTTCTACTAGGGGAGGTTATTTTCATAGGTATATTGGTTATCAATTATCTTATCATCTATCTGACGAATCATTTTTCCTTTGAAATAGAAAAAGATACCTCCTTACTTATGTTTATGGCAGCCTTTGTAGGGTATCTTCCCGTTTTTCTTTTAGGCAGATGGCTTTGGCGACGCGGTATTCGGCTATTGGGAGGTGTGGCTTTGGCCATTTGTGGTATCACCCTTGCCTTTGTATCGGGTATTAGTATCTATGCCTATCATAAACAGCCGAAAGAGCAGAATTTTGATGACTATTCCTATATCAATAAAGATTACGACCCTGAGCCAAGAGCGACCGACTCTTATGTATATTATGAAGAAGAAGAACCTATAGAAGAGAGTCCTGAAGAAGAGGAAGAGCCTTGTATTACCTATCGTATTGAAGAAGAAACCAAAGGGACCTACAATCCGCTTGCTTTTAAGGCAGACCAAGAGGATTATATGGAATGGGATAAGCCTGAGGAGTTTTACAAGTGGGATTCTGATAAATTTGGTTGTGATTTCTTTACAAAATTATTCGATCAGGTGAAATCTGTACTTGGTTTAGAAGAAATCTCTCGTGAGATAGACCGTAGTAAAGAAAGCAAAGATGCTCATGGAAAAGACCTCTATAATTTCGTGACGGAACTCGGCAAAGACTCTTATATGCTCTCCTCTTTTTGGAAACATTTCGGTACTTTTACCCTAGAAAATATGGATCAAAATCAACTGCTCCGTTATAGTGCTAGAGCGCGTTACCTACTTAAGGTGTATTATCTGGATAAGAACAATATCTCTTTATACAAAGACATCTACCGAGTGATGGAACAAACCGAGAAAGAAGAGCCTGCTTCAGGAGGTTATAGTGAGAAATGGATGCTAGAAAACCAACTAAGAGGACTGGTAAGGATATATACTCAGTACAACCTCTCTGAGGAACTCCGCCGAGATCTGAACAATAGTGATATAGAAGATACAGCAATACGCTGGGCATATTCCTTTTGGGCACGCCGATATAGGGAGAAAAACATCCCTATCACCCTGCGTATTCTCTTTGATGTCAATTCTTATGTAAAAGAAAAATATCCTGAGAAATATGATAGGGCAGCAGCTCAGTATATTTTTTAAAACACAACAAATGGCGTCTCTACATAAATAGAAACGCCATTTATTATGTATTAGCTATTTTGTTATAGGTGTTATAACATGGTTTTTACCTTTTCCAAAGCCTCAGCGATACCTTCAGGCTTTTTACCCCCTGCGGTAGCGAAGAAAGGCTGACCTCCGCCCCCTCCTTGGATACATTTACCCAATTCGCGTACAATCTTTCCTGCATCTAAACCTTTGTTCTTAGCCAATTCCTTGTTGATATAGCACAAGAGTAAGGCCTTGCCGTCTTCTTGAGCGGAGCCAAAGAGGATAAAGGCATCTTTGACCTCTTCACCAAGCATAAAGGCTAAGTCCTTAAGAGAGGCTACATCCAAATCCAAGCGCTTAGTAAGACATTGTACATCGCCAACGGGAACAAATTCACCCTTGAGTTCGCCCTTAAGCTGTTTGGCCTGCTCTCTCTTGAGTTGCTCCAACTCCTTGTGTAGGCGTGCATTTTCCTCTTGTAAATTAGCAATAGCCTTGACAGGATCTTGAGGGTTTTTAAGGGAGGACTTAACCTCTTCCAAGAGTTTCTCTTGTAATAAGAAGTGCTTAAGGGCACCCGCATTGGTAATAGCCTCTATACGGCGTACCCCTGCGGCTACGGCTCCTTCGGAAACAATCTTAAAGAACCAGATGTCTCCTGTATTCTTCACATGGGTACCCCCACAGAGTTCTCGGCTTTCGCCAAACTGTATCATACGTACTTTATCGCCATATTTTTCTCCAAAGAGTGCCATAGCCCCTGCCTCCAAAGCTTGTTGGATAGGAATATTGCGATGCTCCTGAAGTGGAATTTTCTCATAGATACGTTTGTTCACCAAGCGCTCTACCTCAGTGAGTTCTTCCTGAGTGAGTTTGGCAAAGTGTGAAAAGTCAAAGCGCAAAGCCTCTGGAGATACATGCGAACCCTTTTGTTCCACATGGGTACCCAATACCTCTCTTAGAGCCTGATGCAATAGGTGAGTAGCACTGTGGTTGGCTTGTGCCAAAGTACGACCAGCAAGGTTTACTTCCGCCTTGAACGGATCGGTAAGGTTCTCAGGCAGGTGTTCCGCTAAGTGGATAATAAGGTTGTTCTCCTTCTTCGTATCTATAATATAGATGATTTCTCCATTGGCCGACTGTAACGTACCTCGGTCTCCTACTTGTCCTCCTCCTTCAGGGTAGAAAGGAGTAGTGTTGAATACCAATTGGTAAAGGGTACCATCCTTTTGGCTCTCTACCTTGCGGTATTTGACCAAGCGTACCACTGCCTCCAGTGTATCATATCCGATAAACTCTTCTTTTTCGTCATCACGAAGTACGACCCAGTCACCTGCTTTCACTTGAGCAGCTGCACGAGAGCGTTCTTTCTGCTTTTGGAGATGCTCCTCAAAAGAGACCTCGTCCAAGGTCATACCACGTTCTGAAAGGATAAGGGCTGTGAGGTCTTTAGGAAAACCATAAGTATCATAGAGTTCAAAGGCTTTACTACCTGAGAGTTGTTTATCGGTAGTATTTTGTATCATCACATCGAGCATCAATAGCCCTTGCTCCAATGTACGCAAGAAAGAGGCTTCTTCTTCCTTAATCACACTTACAATCAAGAGGAACTCTTTTTCTAACTCATGGAAAGTGCCGCCCATTTGCTTAGCCAAGGTCTCTACCAACTTATAGATGAAAGGTTCTTTCTGTCCTAAAAAAGTAAAGCCATAACGAATGGCACGGCGTAAGATACGGCGAATCACATAACCAGCTCCATTGTTGGAGGGTAATTGTCCGTCAGCAATAGCAAAGGCGACCGCCCTAATGTGGTCGGAAATTACACGTATTGCCACATTGATCTGTTCTTGTTCGGGGGTTACCTTGATCCCATTGGTATATTTTGTTTTAGTAATTTCCTCTACCTTGTGGATCAGGGGTGTAAAGACGTCCGTATCATAGTTGGACTGCTTGCCTTGTAGCACCATACAAAGGCGCTCAAAGCCCATACCTGTATCCACATTCTGTGCAGGGAGTTTCTCCAAGGAACCATCGGCCTTACGGTTGAACTCCATAAAGACGTTGTTCCAAATCTCAATTACCTGTGGGTGATCATTATTGACTAAATCACGACCTGCTACCTTAGCTTTTTCTTCTTCCGAACGAATATCTACATGAATTTCAGAACAAGGACCACAAGGGCCTTGATCTCCCATTTCCCAGAAATTATCCTTTTTATTCCCTAAGAGGATATGATCTTCGGCGATACGCTCTTTCCAAATATCATAGGCCTCTTGGTCAAAGGGTACGCCTTCTTCAGGACTTCCTTCGAACACGGTTACATATAGGTTTTCTTTTGGAATCTTATATACTTCGGTGAGCAGTTCCCATGCCCAGCTGATAGCTTCCCTCTTGAAGTAGTCGCCAAAAGACCAGTTGCCCAACATCTCGAACATAGTATGGTGGTAGGTATCGCGTCCTACCTCTTCCAAGTCATTGTGCTTGCCCGATACACGGAGACACTTTTGAGTATCTACTACACGCTTGTACTTAGGCTTGGCATTGCCTAAGAAAAATTCCTTGAACTGGTTCATACCTGCATTGGTAAACATCAGGGTAGGGTCGTTCTTAATCACCATAGGAGCAGAGGGTACTATGGTATGTCCCTTGCTCTCAAAAAATTTCAGAAATAACTCTCTTATCTCTTGTGAGGTCATGTTTTTAAGTTTTGAGTTTTAAGTTTTGAGTTTTAAGTTTTGAGTTTTAAGTTTTGAGTTGCAAAGAACTCAAAATTTATTACTCAAAACTTTTCATATTGTACCTTTACCTGTGGAGGGGCAAAGGATTGTAATATCTCTACTTGCTTGTTCGTCAGCCAAAGGTGGGTGGGCGTAACTTCTCCCTTGGCCAGTAGGTTGTTTTGGGAGAGAATACGCTTGGTCTGTTTGGCTACTGCCTCAGCAGAGTCCATAATACGGATATTTTCTGGTAAAATCTCCGAGATAAGGGAGGTAAGATACGGGTAATGAGTACAGCCTAAGACCAAATAATCCATTCCCTCAGCGATCATAGGACGGAGATATTGCTCTAAAAGAGCGAACATCTCAGGGGTATCTATTTTTCCCTCCTCAATAAGAGGCACCAACCCTATTCCTTCTTGCTTAAGCACACGTACTCCCTTATCAAGCAAGTGCTGACAAGTATTAGCAAAGAAAGCACTCCTTAGCGTACTCTGTGTGGCCAATACCCCGATTGTTTTTGTCTGGCTATAAAGTCCCGCAGGCTTAATAGCAGGTTCTATCCCTATAAAGGGCACTTTATACTTAGCTCTAAGGTGGGTTATGGCATTGGTAGTAGCTGTATTGCAGGCTACAATAATGAGTTTGCTATTGTGGTCTAATAGGTACTCGGTATTTTTCTCGCAAAGAGCTATAATCTCCTCCGTAGACTTTTCCCCATAGGGAGCATTGAGGCTATCGGCTAAGAATAAGGTACTTTCATAGGGAAGCTGTCGCACCACTTCCCTCCAAATAGTAGTACCTCCTACCCCTGAATCAAATAAACCAATAGGACTTGTCAATTGTTATTTGTTAATTTTTTAATTCGTCTATTTCATTACAAACATTTTGAATATGATCTAATCCATAAAGTAATTCTCCTGAATTAATATTCATCCAAGTAAACAACTGTAGAATTAGATTATATCTTTGTCTTGTATAATTAGTATCAATAATTGCATTATTACTTAGAAAACAAATAGGTTCATGATGTGCTATTCTATTTCTAAGGTCATTAATCTTAGCTAATTCATTAAAGATGTATGTATGATTATATTGCATAGAGGCGGAACTTCTTGGTTTGGAAGGAAATATCCGCAACAAATTTTGTCCTCCTGCTACAAATTGAGGCTGAGCAAACAAGTACCTCCATAAACCAAAATCTAATTCTGCTATTAGTTTTGAATGAGAGTGTATATTACTCTTTGTTGTTATAAAATTTATTTATAACTTTGCCCCAGTTTTATTCCCGATAGGTCTCTGAGCAATCAAACTATCGGGTTTTGTTTTTTTATAACTTCTCTTGATAGAAGAATTATTAATGATTTTTATTCTTTCTTTTTTATCATTCCCCCTACTTGGTTAGAGGCAGCGAAAGAAGCGATCATATTGGTAAGCATTTCAGCACCTGCCTGTGGGGAGTTGGGAAGGAGGATAAGGTTGCTCTTGGTGTCCTGTCCTACCGCCTGTAGGGTATCATAGTGCTGGGTTACCACAATCAGTGCGGAAGCCTCCTGAGAGCTGATGCCTACTTTGTTAAGCACATCGACACTTTCTACTAACCCGCGTGCAATCTCACGACGTTGGTCGGCTATACCTTGTCCTTGTAGGCGCTTGCTTTCTGCCTCGGCCTTGGCTTTTTCTACAATCAAGATACGCTGGGCATCCCCCTCATACTGAGCAGCTACTTTTTCACGTTCGGCAGCATTGATGCGGTTCATAGCGGCTTTTACCTGCGCATCAGGGTCTATATCTGTAACCAAAGTCTTGATGATATCATACCCATAAGTTTCCATGGATTCCTGTACCTCACGCTTTACGGCTATAGCAATATCATCTTTCTTGACAAACACATCGTCCAATTTCATCTTAGGTACTTCGGCACGCACCACATCAAATACGTAGCTGGTAATCTGATCATGAGGGTATTCGAGCTTGTAGATAGCATCATACACCTTGTCCTTGATTACGACAAACTGTACTGAGACTTTGATTTTGACAAATACATCGTCTAAGGTCTTAGTCTCCACAATAACATCTAATTGCTGTATTTTTAAGCTGATACGTGCAGCTACCTTGTCAATCACTGGAATTTTTAGTTGTAATCCAGAATGGCGAATGCTTTGGAATTTTCCAAAACGCTCAATAGAAACAGCTGTTTGTTGCTTCACTGTGAAAAATAGAGAGAAGAACAGAAACAAACCTAATAGAACAAAAAAGAGAATTGTATAATTCATAAAAAGCTTGGTTTTATTTTGGGCAAAGTTATAACTTTTCTTGGAAAAAAACAAGCGAAAATTCATCGGCTTAAAGGTTGTACAAATGGAGAATTTTCTCTATTTTTGCAGTCTATTATACATACTATGGAATGGACACAGATGTACATAAAATCACTCGGTGAGATGTCGGCTAGAAGCTATGTGCTCCTTCTAAAAGAAACAGAAGGAGCGCGACAAGTACCTATTGTGATTGGAGAGCGAGAGGCTATGGCTATACAATATAGCAACTATGGGAGGTTCTTTATCAGCCAACCGCCTATCTATAATGTATTGTTCAACCTTGTGAAAGCCAACCAGATACAAATCACTCAGATACAAATCACTGAGTTTCGGGAAGGAACTTTCTATGCTCATATGCTCTATAAGGGAGAGGAGGAGACAGGCATGCAACCTATATGTATAGGCGATGCCATGGCCATGGCTATAGTGGGAAAGATACCCATCTTTATGATTAAGGAATTGGTAGAAAGGTATGGTACAGCTCAGACCCAGGAGCAAGATATCCTCACAGAGGATACTCCTGCCCCTCGAGCAACAGGTAATAAGAACCTAAAACGCTATCTGACCACTGAATTAGAAAAACTTATGGATTCGGCCATAGAGGAAGAAAACTACGAATTGGCAGCTGAAATCCAAGAAGAACTTACCAGAAGAAAGAAAATATAAAAACAGAATCATATGAAACTTATACATACACTTATCCTCCTTGTGCTGCCTGTTGTAGGTATGGCTCAATCACAAGCGAGTATGATCCCAAGTGCGGGTATGAGCGTAGAGAGTGTACTCAGAGGCTTATTAGGTATGTGCGTACTGCTGATGATAGCCTTCCTCTTTAGCCACAATCGCAAGGCGATTGCTTGGAAGACGGTCGCTATAGGACTGGCTATACAACTTTTCTTGGCCTTTGGGGTACTGAGAGTGGAGTGGGTCAGAAAGGTCTTTGAAGTAGCAGGGAGTTTCTTCTTGCTTATCTTGGACTTTACCAAGGCAGGGAGTGATTTCCTCTTTGGCAACCTTATGGATATCAATGGTATAGGATATATCTTTGTCTTTCAGATACTACCTACCATTATCTTCTTCTCAGCTCTTACCTCTATTCTATTTTATTATGGAATCATTCAGATATTTACTCGTGCGCTGGCTTGGGTGTTGAGCAAATCTCTAAAGATCTCAGGGGCAGAAAGTCTTTCAGTTACAGGTAATATATTTTTAGGGCAAACCGAAGCCCCGCTGATGATTAAGTCCTATTTGGAGAAGATGACCAAGAGTGAAATCCTCCTTGTCATGGTGGGCGGTATGGCCACAGTTGCAGGAGGAGTATTGGCCTCGTATATCAACTTCTTAGGAGGGAATGACCCAGTGATGAAATTAGAGTTTGCCAAGCATCTACTGGCGGCCTCTGTCATGGCTGCTCCTGGGGCGGTGGTGATCTCCAAGATGCTCTACCCACAAGAGGAAACTATTCCCACAATGTATGAGACCTCCAGCGAAAAGTTTGGCAGCAATGTCCTTGATGTAATTAGCACAGGTACTAGCGAAGGACTTAAGCTAGCGGCCAATGTAGGGGCTATGCTTTTGGTATTTGTTGCCCTGATTGCCATGATCAATTATTTCTTGGGCTGGGTAGGAGATATTACTTACCTGAATCCGATTATCAAGGATAGTAGTGTGCTTCCTTACGATCGCTTCTCTTTGGAGATGATTTTGGGATCTATTTTCTCTCCTATTATGTGGCTCATTGGAGTTGCTAAGGAAGATATGATGCTGGTAGGACAGCTTTTAGGAATCAAGCTTGCTGCTTCAGAATTTGTAGGCTATACCCAATTGGCTACACTAAAAAATCCTGAAGCTCCTATACACCTCATGTACCAAAAGTCGGTAATTATGTCCACTTATCTCCTATGTGGCTTTGCCAACTTTGCCTCTATTGGTATTCAGATAGGAGGCATTGGTTCACTTGCCCCTGGTCAGCGTAAGACGCTTTCAGAATTTGGTCTTAAGGCGGTATTGGGTGGTACACTTGCCTCACTGATGTCGGCTACTATTGCAGGAATGATCTTAGGATAATGACTAATGACTAGTGACAAATGACTAACCACTAATCACTAATAACTAACAACTAATTATAAAGAATGGAAAGAATTGCAAGTTTTTGTGTAGATCATCTCAAGTTACAGCGGGGGATTTATCTCTCTCGTCGAGATGTAGTAGGTAATGAAGTGATTACCTCTTTTGATATTCGTATGAAAGCCCCCTATCGAGAACCAGTATTAGGAGGAGCAGAGATACACACTATGGAGCACTTGGCCGCTACATGGCTACGTAATAGTGATTGGAAGGATAAGATCATTTATTGGGGGCCTATGGGCTGTATGACAGGGAATTACCTGATTCTGGCAGGCGACTATACCTCCAAGGATATAGCCCCACTGATTACTCGTCTTTTTGAGTATATGGCCAATTTCGAGGGAGATATCCCAGGCGCTTCCGCTGTAGAATGTGGTAATTATTACAACAATAACCTACCTATGGCCAAGTATGAAGCCAAAAAGTATTTGGAAGAGGTACTCTACCACTTGAAAGAGGAGAATTTGAATTACCCAGAGTAGTTAAAAGGTAAAAAGGAAAAGGTAAAAAGTAAAGAGTGAAAAGTTCATCTTTTTCACTCTTTACTTTTTCAATCCTCACTTCCAAAGACTTGTGTCCAGTATTTGCCCTTGTGGGCAACACCCATCTCCTTTACATGAGGGTTCATGATATTGGCGCAATGGGCGGGGCTACTGAGCCAACCTTGTATTACTGCTCTTTCGTCGGAATAGCCCATAGCTACATTCTCTGCATAGGCGCGCCAGTGGTAGCCTGCTTTGCTTAGGCGTTTGCCAGGGTCATCACCATTTTTACTACTATGGGTTAGCTGGTTGCGCTGTGCCATCTCATTGCTATGCTTTTGGGCAACAGTGGCAAGTTTGTCACTCCATGTCAAGGGCGGTACCGCAGGGTAATAAGTGCCTCCACATTGGCAACCTTGACTTCTTTGAGCATTGACCAATGTCAGTAGTAGCTCCTTATCAATAGAGCTAAGAGAATCTGCTTGATTCTCTGGGGTGTCCTGCTTGTCTGCTATGGTACAACAGATAAATAGCAGGGGGAAGAGAAAGATCTTAGACATAGAATTTATTCTTCAAAGATAGCTTTAGTATTGATACTTAGTTCAGGAAATTTTACAGAATGGATAGTTTTCCCATAACTTTTCATTTATCACTCTTCACTCTTTATCTTCTCCCAAGTGTCTTTAAGTCCTACGGTCTTGTTAAAGATGAGTTTCTCGGTGGTACTCTCAGGATCTACACAGAAGTAGCCAAGGCGTTGAAACTGTACTGTATCGCCCACTTGAGTTGTCTGTAGGCTAGGTTCCACATAGGCAGTGATGGTCTTGAGTGAATTGGGGTTGATATAATTAAGAAAACTATCCTCTTGGCGATCGGGTTCGGCTATGGTGAAGAGACGATCATAGAGACGTACTTCGGCGGCTATGGCATGAGGAATAGAGACCCAGTGGAGGGTACCTTTTACCTTGCGAGTACTTGCCTCAGTGCCACTACCACTGCGGCTGTCGGGGTCGTAGGTGCAGTGTATCTCGGTGATATTGCCTTCACTATCCTTTACTACGCTTTCTGCCTTGATGATATAGGCATTCTTTAGGCGTACTTCTCCTCCTAGTTTCAGGCGGAAATACTTCTTGTCGGCTTCTTCGCGGAAATCCTCACGCTCTATATACAGCTCACGAGAGAAAGGCACCTTGCGGTAGGTCATAGGGCTTACCTCAGGGTTGTTTTCGGCATCAAGCCACTCCTCTTGGCCTTCTGGGTAGTTGGTGATTACGACCTTTACAGGGTCAAGTACAGCCATGACACGGTTGGCCTTCTTGTTGAGGTCTTCGCGTACACAAAACTCTAAGAGAGAGACATCTATAAGGTTTTCACGCTTGGCAATACCAATGGTGTCGGCAAACTTGCGGATGGCCTCAGGAGTATAACCACGACGACGCAATCCAGAAATAGTAGGCATACGAGGGTCGTCCCAGCCTGCTACATAGTGCTCATTGACTAGCTGCAATAGTTTGCGCTTACTTACAATGGTATGGCTAAGGTTACGACGGGCAAACTCACGTTGCTTAGGGCGTACTACCTTTTCCCCTTGAGGGATGATCTGGTCTAAGAACCAATCATAGAGTTCTCTATGGGGTAGAAACTCCAAGGTACAAAGAGAGTGAGATATTTGTTCTAAGTAATCACTTTCCCCATGTGCCCAATCATACATAGGGTAGATATGCCACTTATCCCCTGTACGGTGGTGAGAGGCATTCATGATACGATAGATGATAGGGTCACGCATGAGCATATTGGGCGAGGCCATATCAATCTTGGCACGTAATACATAGGTACCATTGTCGAACTCCCCATTCTTCATGCGCTCAAAAAGGGCAAGGTTCTCCTCTGGGGAAGTATTGCGGTAAGGGCTTTCAGTACCTGCGGTGGTAGGAGTACCCTTTTGAGCAGCAATCTCCTCGGAGGTTTGCTTATCTACATAGGCCTTGCCTTGCCTTATGAGCATCACTGCCCACTCATATAGTTCTTGGAAATAGTCAGAGGCGTAGCACTCTTTGTCCCATTCAAAGCCGAGCCATGCCACATCGCGACGGATGGCATCTACATATTCTTGTTCTTCCTTGCTGGGGTTGGTATCGTCAAAACGTAGATTTACAGGGGCATTGTAGCGCAAGCCCAAGCCAAAGTTTAGGCAAATAGAGCTAGCATGTCCCAAGTGTAAGTAACCATTAGGCTCTGGAGGAAAGCGAAAACGCAATTGCTTGTCAGCAAAACCTGTAGCGAGGTCTTCCTCTATGATATTTTCTATAAAATTGTTAGATCTTTCTTTGATTTCTTCTGCCATTTTAGGTGTTAAGTTTTAGTTTGAGTTACAAGATAAAGTATTCAGAATTTCCAAGGGGTCATTCTCTCGAAGAAATTAATGACTACCGACAAGGTAAAACCATTAAAAGTAGCTTCATTTCTCAGAGGTAAGGAATAGCCCGCTTGTATTTGGTATTTGTTGGCCAAGGATAGCCCCATACGTGGGGTGATAGCGTGAGTATTGACTGAAATTCCCATTCCAAAAAGTAGGGCATAGAATTCAGCTCCTATTTCAGGGACAAACTGTATTGTACCCTTATGGCTCCCCACATGAGAGCCTGCATAATAAGATAACCCTGCATAGAAAGGATCAGAATTGTTGGACACGCCTACAAACCCATAATGATACACTCTATTGGTAAAGGTATAAGCAGTGCGTAGCCCGACATATTGTCCCTTTGCTAAAAAAGGGAAAAATAGTAATAGCAATAAGGTTCTCATTATTGGTCATTGGTCATTGGTCATTAGTCATTAGTCATTAGTCACTATCTTAGTTTCCTACTTCGCTGATAAACTTGATACGATAGAGGCGTAACTCGTCGTCTTCATAATCTCCGCCAAACTCCTTGGAGGCTACGGAAATCTTATCAGTATCGGCATTTAAGAAATAGTCATGGAGTTCTTCCTGTTGCTCTTCGTCCAAGATCTCATCTATCCAGTAGTTGATATTGATTTTGGTGCCACTATATACGATTTGCTCCATTTCCTTGAGAAACTCATCTATGGAGAGACCTTTGGCTTTAGCAATATCAGGAAGAGGTAGTTTCTTGTCTATGTTCTGGATAATGAATAGCTTAAGGGCAGAATTGGCACCTGTGGTTTTTACGATAAGGTCTTCGGGACGTATGATATCGTTTTCCTCTACATATTTGCTAATCAGGGCAATAAAGTCCTTACCATATTTCTTAGCCTTCCCTTCTCCTACGCCAAAGACATTGGTCAGTTCCGAGATCGTAATAGGGTATTTCATACACATATCCTCCAAAGAGGCATCTTGGAAGACCACAAAGGGAGGTACGCCAAATTCCTTGGCTACCTTTTTGCGCAAGTCCTTGAGGTATTTTAAGAGTGTTTCGTCAAGAACAGAAATGGTATTCTTAGCGGGCTCTTCTATATCCTCCTCGAAATTATGGTCTTCGGTCATCATAAAGGAGTGTGGTTTCTTGAGAAAATCACGTCCCTTATCAGTGAGGAACATTACCCCATAAGTTTCTATATCCTTACGGATATAATCATTGACCATCACTTGGCGAATCAGCGCCATCCAAAAGCGACTATCGAACTCCGCACCACAGGCAAAAAAATCCTGTTGGTCAAAAAGGTTGGACTTGATAATGGCTGAGTATTTTCCAGTCAGCACATTCACTAAATCCTTGGCTTTGAGCCTTTGTCGGGTTTTGTCAATCACGTCTAGGAGCATGAAGACTTGATCTTTGGCTTCTTTCTTGGTCTTGGGGTAGCGCATATTGTCGTCCATATTGGCACCCTCACCATTGATCTCGTCAAACTCTTCTCCGAAATAGTGTAGAATGAACTTGCGTCGGGAGCTGGAAGTCTCAGCATAAGCGACCATATCCTGCAAGAGGGCTTGTCCTACCTCTTGCTCGGCTATAGGCTTGCTAACCATGAATTTTTCCAATTTCTCTATATCCTTATAGCAGTAGAAAGCCAGGCAATAGCCCTCTCCGCCGTCGCGGCCTGCGCGGCCTGTCTCTTGGTAGTAGCTCTCAATACTCTTAGGAATATCATAGTGAATCACAAAGCGTACATCGGGCTTATCAATCCCCATACCAAAGGCAATGGTAGCTACCACTACCTCTACTTCTTCCATGAGGAACATGTCTTGGTGCTTAGCACGGGTCTTGGCATCAAGCCCTGCATGGTAGGGGATTGCGGTAATACCATTGACCTGTAGGGTCTGGGCGAGTTCCTCTACACTCTTGCGGCTTAGACAATAGATAATACCCGATTGGCCTGGGCGTTGCTTGACAAAACGAATGATATCACTATTGATATTCTTTGTTTTAGGGCGTACCTCATAATACAGATTGGGTCGGTTAAAGGACGATTTGAACACATTGGCCTGCGGAATCCCCAAGTTCTTGAGAATGTCCTCCTGTACCTTGGTAGTAGCTGTAGCGGTAAGGGCTATGATAGGAATTCCTTCGCCCAAGCGCTCGATAATTGTCTTGATATTTCGGTACTCAGGGCGAAAGTCATGTCCCCATTCGGAAATACAGTGTGCCTCATCTACAGCTACGAAGGAGATATTGATCGTTCTGAGAAAATCAGCGTACTCGTCTTTGGTCAAGGATTCAGGGGCTACAAACAGCAGTTTGGTATCCCCATTGCGAATATCCTCCATAACGGTACGTATTTCCCCCTTGGTAAGGGAGGAGTTCAGTACATGGGCAATTTTATCAGTGCCTGAGATGCCGCGAACGACATCCACTTGGTTCTTCATCAGAGCGATAAGCGGAGAGATCACAATAGCTGTCCCTTCTTTCAAAAGCGCAGGGAGCTGATAACATAGTGATTTTCCACCACCTGTAGGCATCAGAACGAAGGTGTGGTTGCCCTCCATGATGCTACGGATAATGTCTTCTTGTTTTCCTTTGAATCCGCTAAAGCCAAAAATGCTTTTTAATGCTTTTTGCAAATCAACATTATTAGTACTCATAATAATATGTAGTATTTTATATGTAGTATTTTTTTTTTACTTTTGCAGGATAAAATTACAACTTTTTTTTTAAGTGGCAAATTTAAAATCAACTATTTTGGAAAATTTTAATAATGTACTTGATTTTGCTCGCAAAACCATTGAGATTGAGCTTGATTCTTTAGGGAAATTAACAGAGTTTTTAGATGAAAACTTCCCTCGTGCCGTACAGGCGATTCTACAATCCAAAGGGCGTGTGGTCATCACAGGCATAGGAAAAAGCGCCATCATCGCCCAAAAGATGGTCGCTACGATGAATTCGACAGGTACTCCTGCGATTTTTATGCACGCGGCCGATGCTATTCACGGGGACTTGGGTATGATACAGCCCTCCGATGTGGTTATCTGTATTTCCAAGAGTGGCAATACTCCAGAAATCAAAGTGTTGGTCCCGCTGCTCAAGCGTGAAGGCAATCCACTGATTGCCATTACGGCCAATAAGGAATCTTTCTTGGCTACTCAGTCCGATTATGTACTCTATGCCTATACGGAAAGAGAAGCCTGCCCGAATAACCTAGCCCCGACCACTTCCACTACCTCCCAATTAGTCATAGGTGATGCCCTAGCCGTCGCACTCATGCAGGTAAAGCAGTTCGGCAGTGCCGATTTTGCTAAGTATCACCCAGGCGGTGCTCTCGGAAAGCGACTTTACCTCACTGTGGGAGAGGCCATAGCCAAAAATCAAGTGCCTGTGGTAGCTCCAGAGACGGACATCAAGCAGGTGATTGTAGAAATCTCTCAGAAGATGCTTGGAGTAACAGCAGTGCTCGATGGGGAACATATCGTAGGGGTCATCACCGATGGAGATATTCGCCGTATGCTCAGCCGTTACGACCAAATCAAGGGACTTCGTGCGCGCGACATCATGACCACTCACCCCAAAACTATAGCAGCCGAGGTGTTGGCCGTAGATGCCTTAGACTTTATGCAGAACCACAAAATTACCCAGCTACTGGTTACCCGCCAAGGCAAGTACGTAGGAGTGATACACTTGCATAACCTGATACAGGAGGGAATCATTTGATAGTGACAAGTGACGAGTGACGAGTGACAAGTGACAAGTGACAAGTGACGAGTGACAAGTGACGAGTGACTAATCTTGGTATGGTATTGTCACTAGTCATTAGTCGTTAGTCGTTAGTCACTAGTCACTCGTCGTTAATCATTAGTCACTCGTCGTTATTAAAATGGTTTTCTCATTCCCTCTACTATCCATGCACTTAAGTAGGTGTTCCCCTGGGGTGAGATATAGTTTCATGTCGTGGAAGTGGAGGGTTTCTCCCAAGAAGGTGTTGTCCAAGTACCAAAAGAGCTTGCCTGGGTACTTATAGGCTACACGAGCTATAATGGGCTGGAGACTGCCTCCTAAGCCCTTGGCTGGGTGTAGGGTAGCGCCATGTTTGGGATAGATGAAATCCAATACCTGCTGCTTGTCTCCCTCCTGACAATCCTCTCTTAGGGGAGGAAGCACCTGGTAGGAAGGGTGTTTTTTCTTATAAAACCACTCCATAAGTGGCGGCAGTACAAACCAGCTTTCCGAGCGTATGTTGGCGATCTGCTCACAGTTGCTGTTGACCTGCCAAAGGCCATCGGGAGATAGGTGCACCCAGCGGTGGTACTTGCATAGGGAGGTCTGTAGCTGTCTATGAGGTACCCAAATGGTTTTTTTAGGGCATAAGTCGCTGGCAATCATACCGCTTAAGGCACACACTTCGACCTTTTGAAGATCTTCCCAAGGGGTATCAAACCATTTGTCTTTTTTGAGCAATTGGAAAATTTCTAGCATCACAGGAGCGGCTGTCCCCACCCCAGTAAGTTCAGGACGTCCTTCCCCAGAGGCATTGCCCACCCAGACCCCTACTAAGTAACGGGAAGTAAGACCAATAGCCCAAGCATCGCGGTTGCCAAAGCTGGTGCCCGTCTTCCAAGAAATTTTCCGAGACGAGGTATAATAGCGCCAAGCCGAGTCAAACGAAGGACGGTTCACCTGAGTTAGTGCCTCAAAAGTCTTATAGATAGCCCCTGCCGAAAAGTGATTTTTTTCCTCTTGCAAAGTGCCATAATCACGCTCGCCCCTGAGGTAGGTGAGTCTCTGGAAGGCATGAGAGCGGTATTTGCCTGTTTGTGTATATTCATTCAGTTCATAGCCCATATTGGCATAGGCCTGCGCAAGTTCCCAAAGCGAACACTCGGCGCCACCTAGAATGAGCGACAGCCCATAGTGGTCAGGGGAGCGGTTGATAGAGCGCAGGCGGAGCTTTTGTAGCTGTTGGTAAAATCGGCTGATGCCATATTGGCGTAGAAGTAGCACAAAGGGAATATTCAGCGAGCGGTACAGTGCCTCGTCGGCAGGAACAGCCCCCTCGTAAGTGTTTTCAAAGTTCTCAGGGGAATAGCCCCCAATATGGGTAGGAATGTCCCCCACAAGCTCCTGAGACAACAATTCACCACTATCAAGCATAGCAGTATATAGGAAAGGCTTCAGCACGCTGCCTGTACTACGAGGTCGGTGAATGATATTTACATCCTTATGGTGCTGCTCATCGGTAGGGCTATTGCCCACATAGGCTAATACCTCTCGGCTTTGGACATCTACCACCAGGGCACAGAGGTTATGCACCTCGAAACGCTTGTAGTGTCGGTAGTACTTAGCTATCACCTCCTGTACGCGCTCTTGCAGGTAATAATCTATGGTGGTGACCTGTCGCTTGTTCGGAGTAGTACGAGCAATGCGCTCTACAAGATGTGGGGCTATATTGGGCAGCTCATGAGGTCGCTCCACCAAAGGCTCCTCAAGGGAGAGTTCGTAGGTGGTTTTATCTATGGTATGATTTTTGAGGAGCTTCTCTAGAAGGAAATCACGCTTTTTTTTCAGAGCGTTTTGATTATGTCCAGGAAAGATTAGGCCAGGAGCATTGGGCAGTACAGCCAGCGTACAAGCCTCCGCCCAAGAGAGTTGCTCTAAAGAGACACCAAAGTAGCGCCAAGCAGCCATATCGGCTCCTATCACATTGCCACCAAAAGGCGCATGGGAAGCATATAGGGCAAGGATCTTCTCCTTGGAGTAGCGAAACTCCAAGCGGGTAGCCCAGATAGCCTCTATGAGTTTCTCGCCGTAAGTACGGGCTTTGTTCTTGCGGGCTAAACGAATCACCTGCTGGGTAAGGGTACTGCCCCCACGTACAGTATGCCCATGCCGCAGATTGGTTAGCAAGGCCTTAGCGGTAGATATAGGATTCACCCCCCAATGGTAGTAGAAGTGAGCATCCTCAAAAGCCAAGATCGCCTCGCGTAGCTTATAAGGCACTGTATCCCGCTCAGGAAATCGCCATTGGCCGTCAGGGGCGATTTTACCCCCAAGAAGTTTGCCCTCTCGGCTCTCTACCACAGTGGCATAGCCTTCCTTAAAAAGCGGACTAGGCAAACAAAAGATATACCATAATAGTAGGATGCCCCCTATGGCGGTACGGATCTTGTGCCTGCGAAGATAATTGATAAGAGAAAAACAATAGTTACGTATCATTACCACAAAAGTACATGGTTTTTTCTAAAGAAACAAACTTTTTTAATGGTTAATTGTCAATTGTTAATTGTCAATGATTTAAGTTTCGCAAGTCGTTTTTAGGCTATTATTGCAATTATAAATAACTAATAATCAATTATTTGTAAAAACCTCCCCCCCCACTCTCCAAAGGATAGTCTGCGAATACTTGGAGCAGAGTATGTGGGTTGCGAGAGCGG